>Ga0180437_10000598_pt1 | contig 67572 bp, 57 predicted proteins | sample SS_ome_4_FD_132410 | JGI IMG/M metagenome (GOLD analysis project Ga0180437, IMG submission 132410) | Hypersaline lake sediment archaeal communities from the Salton Sea, California, USA - SS_3_D_1 metaG | ecosystem: Environmental > Aquatic > Non-marine Saline and Alkaline > Hypersaline >...
ACAATCGGCTTTCCTCGTTTGGCAAGGTAAAGCGTGAGCCTAACGAGTGCGAGTCCGGCAAGAAGCTGATTCGTCGTGCCGAAAAGGGGCCAGAGCCGCAACCCCCCCTTGCCGCCCTGTTGGGAGAACGCCAGAACCGCCGCTGTGACGACGGCGACCAGAGTCGCGGGATGCGTGCGCCCGATGAAGGGCACGTTGTAAGCCTGCGCGAGTTCTGAGACCACGTATCTCTGGATCCTCGTCGCAGTGTCCAGCGTAGTCCCTGCGAAACTCACCAGCACAACTGCGACAATAGTTGCCGCCAAGTCCCTTGGGATTCCCAGTGCGGTAATAAGGTTCGCCGCCCCTTCCACGAAGGCGCCTACCTTTGCACCCAGTCCCTGCGCTGCTCCCCAATTGGCGTACTGCGCCGACCACGCCGCCGTGCCCGTCAGCATTTCCCCTCCATGCTTCAACCCAAGTCCCACGCCTGCAGCCACAGCTACCAGCGCCACCGTAGCCAAAGCTCCCTCCAACAGCATCGACCCGTAGCCTATAGCCTTCGCGTCGGATTCACGGGCGAGCTGTTTGGAAGTGGTGCCGGAGGCAACTAGGCTGTGGAATCCCGAAATCGCTCCGCACGCAACCACAACGAAGAGGAAGGGAATCAAGCTCGGCGCCCCAACCGGGGCGCTGTTGACCGCGGGTGCGACTATAGCGGGTCTCGCCACCACTAGCCCAACGAAGATCACCGCAAGGCCGATGTAAAGCTCGTGGGAGTTTATGTAGTCACGCGGCTGTAGCAGTCGATGGACCGGCAGCGTGGACGCAACGTATGCGTAGACAAAAAGGACCCCTATCCAGAAAACGAGAGGCGAAACCGCGAAGGACCCGAACTGAAAAACGGGGTCACTTAGCTGCACCGGAAATAGCGTTCCCACGTATATGCTTGCGTACATCAGAAGCACCGCGATCACTGACCATAGGACCGCGTTTCCCTTTCGCCGGTAAAGCATGTAACCCAGCCACAGCGCAAGCGGGATCTCGAACCATATGGGGAAAATGGAGGCAGGATACATGTTGAAGAGTGCAGCGATGATCATCGCGAAAACCGCCAGCACTACCCAGACTAGGAAGAATATGATGAACAGAAAGAGCGTTCTCGCCCTCGAGCCTATCAGCCCCTTCGACACATCCCCTATCGACCGCCCCTTACTTCTCGCCGAGACAACCAACGCCCCCAAATCATGAACGGCTCCGATGAATATCGACCCAAACACGATCCACAGAAGCGCTGGAAGCCATCCCCAGATCACCGCGATCGCAGGACCGAGTATCGGTGCGGCACCGGCAATGGATGTGAAATGGTGCCCGAATAGAATATGCCGTTTCGTCGCGACGTAGTCGTGACCGTCAGCCAGTTCCTCCGAAGGGCACCTATCCAGTTGCCCTAGAGAAAATATCCTCTTCGAGATAAACGTTCCGTAGAAAATGTACGCCAGTATGAAGGCTACGAACGCGGACGCGGCAATCAGTACGCTTCCCAATTGTGACCTCCTTGCTGATCTTGTCGTCGAATTCTATACCAGCCGGAGACCCGGCCGCAAGGTTGGGCAGTTTCCCATTCCGATTGACAGAGTTCTGAGGGAGGAATAGAATCCAACCTACGTTGATCGGAGGTTCCATGTCTATTCGCCTACACAACACACTGTCGAGGCAAAAAACGGAATTCGTTCCTGTCGTTCCAGGAAAGGTCGGGATGTACGTGTGCGGTGTCACGCAGTACGACTCCGCCCACATAGGGCACGGACGCATGATCGTGGTATACGGCGCGATCGTCGGCTATTTGCGGAGAAAGGGCTACGAGGTCACCTACGTCTGCAACCACACGGACGTGGACGATAAGATCATCGACCGCGCGCGCGAGAAAGCCAGGGACCCGATGGAGCTAGCCGAATTCTTCATCAATGAATACGAGCAAGACGTGGATGCGATGAGGATCCTGAAGCCTGACATAGAGCCGCGCGCCACCGAACACATCCCCGAAATCATTGATCTCGTCAGCACCTTGATCGACAAGGGATACGCCTACGAAGCTGACGGGGATGTCTATTTTGACATTGAGAAGTTCGACGGCTACGGCAAGCTCTCCGGACAGGACCTTTCGGAGCTCGAGGCCGGCGGCAGAGTCGAACCCAGCCCAAAGAAACGCAATCCGTTGGATTTTGGCCTCTGGAAGGCCTCGAAGCCGGGAGAGCCGGCCTGGGACAGTCCGTGGGGTACCGGCAGACCAGGGTGGCACATCGAGTGCTCCGCGATGTCAATGAAGTATCTGGGTAGTACCTTCGATATACACACCGGCGGGCCGGAACTCATCTTTCCCCACCATGAGAATGAAGTGGCCCAGAGCGAGTGCGCTACCGGCAAACCGTTCGCCAAGTACTGGATGCACCACGGAACGCTCGATTTCGCTGGGGACAAGATGTCCAAATCCATCGGCAACGTCATTACCATCCGCGACTTCCTCGCGGAACATCCTCCTGAAGTCCTCAAGTTCATCTACCTCCGACATCACTACCGGAGCCCCATAAAGTTCTCCGACCAGGCTGTTCGCGAAGCGGAAACTGCCCTGGAGAGGCTCTACTCGACCCTGGCCGAGGCCACGGAGATCGCCGCCGGTTCCCCGCCAGCTCTCCCCAAGGGCGATCCTGATGAGCCAGTAGCTTCGAGGATCCGTGGACTTCCGGAGCTTTTCGACGAAGCAATGGATGACGATTTCAACACCGCGCAGGCCATTGCGCACGTTTTCGAACTTGTGCGTGTCCTGAACCAGTACATCGCTGAAGTCAGGGAAAGCCCGACAAAACGCGCCCGAGGAATTCTAGCTGCTGCCGTTCAGGCAATCAGAGGCGTAGGCGAACCCATCAGCCTTTTCCAGGAAGAGCCGCAGCAGTTTCTGATGGAACTCGCCGAGAAGCGCGGCAGACAACTCCAGATTCAGGAAGAAGATATCGTGCGCTTGATCGCAGAACGCGCCGAGGCCCGCGACAACAGGAACTACCGCAGAGCCGACGAGATCCGAAGCTATCTTCTCAGCCAAGGCGTTGTGCTGGAGGACAAGGCCGGAGGAACGACATGGCGGCTGGCGTCAGAGTGACTTCCTCCAAACCCGACCGTGAATCGCTGCTCGTCCTGCGCAGCCAGTCCTTTTCCCCATCCGTCAGCAAAAGGATCAAATCCGCCGGCCTGTCGGCAACGTATTTCCGTGACAGGCGTGACCTCCTCCGCGCTGTCGCGAGAGAGCATTGCCCGTTCGTTCTCTCGCACTGGAATTCGGCCAGACGAGATTCCTTTTCATTGCTGCGCAGGATACAGAGCGCTGACCCTGCAGCATTGACAGTGCTTCTTGCCCCATCTATCGCCAAGGCCTACCTGGGGCAGGCATACTCGGCGGGCGCAACCGTGTGCATCGACTCCGACCGGAAGCTCACGACGGCTCTAACCAAGGCGCACGGACTTCGCAAGCGCTTGGCCAGCTACGGCCGGGCTCTCGCTAGGTTTCGGGACTTCCATCGACGCCTCTCCAGGTTGTCTTTCGAGCTGCCGGGCCCGGCCGACATCTTGTCGACTCTCCTGCAGCAGGTGCGCTCAGCCGTACCCTACGACCTCGCAATCGTTGTGCTGAAGAGAGACGATGGCTTTGTGCTGATAGGCTCATCGGGGATCGAGGGGGTCGCGGACCAGTTGCGCGGGGTGGCGCTTCCAGTAGATGCCGTGCCGCTGCTGGCAAGGCTCATCGCTGCTGGCGACCCGCACGTTGTTGCCGAGCCCCTCCGCATGTTCAATCGCACCTTCCAGTCGGTGCTGCTCGCGCCCACGCTTCTGCCTCCCCGGGTCGAAGGAGCTGTGCTGCTGATGAGCGAAAGACCGGGCGAATACGACGACGTGAGCAGGGGGCCTGCGGACCTGCTCGCAGACCGGCTTGCCTTGGCCTTGAGCAACATGAGCCATTACGAGGAGTTGGCAAAGGAGGCCCGGAGACTGGCATCTCTGCTGGAGACCAGTGCCGAGCTTTCGCAGGCTCAGACGGTCGAAGCCATGCTGGAGCTGGCCGTCGCCGAGGCTGCGCGCCTAACCTCGAGCAAGATATGCACGGTCAGGTTGGTGGAGGGTGATTATCTCACCGAGGGGGTCGCTTACGGCTATCGCGACCCTCTTTCTCGGCTTCACCGCATTCGTGTCGACGAGCGCCTCTCCGCGATAGTCCACAGCCTGAGTCCGCTCATCATAAATGATCTCATGGAGGACCCCGGCCTGCCTGCTTCCAGAAGGGAGCGTTCCATCCGCGAAGGGGTGCGCGCTTTCCTGGGAGCGCCCATGGCTTGTGAGGGAAGAGCCATCGGAATCTTCAGTCTCTACAAAGCCAAACCGCATGCGTGGTCAGCGGACGAAATCGCCTTTGCCAAAGCCCTCGCTGCCCGGACGGCAGACGAGATCAGCGGCCTCCGCTCCTACCAACGGTTCGCACCTTCCACAGGCTGAGCAGACGTAATACCAGCCCATCTCTCGTCCGTGGTCCCGTTTGCGTCCGTTGCAGCGCCGTGTGAGGGCTCACTTGATGAGGATGAACTTCTGTCTCGGAGAGTTGCATATAGGGCACTTGCCCGGCGGCTCGCCAATTACTGTATTGCCGCACACTTGGCACACGTAGATAGGCGCTGCGTCCAAGTCCTTCCCCGCGCTCACGGCCTGAGACGCTTCCTTATAGAGTCCATGGTGAATTCTCTCGACCGCGAGAGCGTTGCTGAACGACATCGCCGCGGCACGGTTCCCGTCGCTCTCAGCTTCAGCCAGGAACTTCGGATACATCTCCTGGAATTCGAGCCCTTCGCCCTCTATAGCGGCCAGGAGATTCTTGGCGGTGTCTTTCACGCCCTCCATGACCCTGAAATGAGCGTGCGCATGGACTGTCTCCGCATCTGCCGCCGCCCGGAACAGCTTCGCAACCTGCGGGAACCCACCCGCGGCCGCTCGTTTCGCGAAAGCTAGATATGCCCGGTTGGCTTGGCTTTCCCCCGCAAAGGCCTCCTGCAGGTTCTCACTCGTTCCCATGTCGGAATGCCTCCCCTTCTTGGGACCTCTATCCACCGGGGAGCCCAGTGCTCCCCCGTACGCATATCTGGGTAAGAGCATCCGCAAGCGGCGTCGCGTTAGCGACTCCCGCCCGTGCCGCTCAATCGGCCATGCCCGCTTCTTGGGCTATGTCGACAAACTCCCCCCGGGTGAGTTCCTCCAGGGCCTTTCCCCGCTCCTTGAGCTTCTCGTTGAACTTCAGCGATTTTTCCTGCATGTGTTCGTGGGTCTCCTGCGAACCACCAAACAGCAGGAAGTTCTCCCCGCGTGTAAATCGCTTGTGGCCGTCCTTGCAGTCCAATCCAAGCCCAAGCAACCACGCTCTTCTCTCTTTGTCGGCCATGCTGAACGCTCCCGGGAGCCCTACCTTGACTACGTCTTCGTTCCACTGCTATTATCGCATCGGCTCTCATTTGCGTCAACTTTAGAAAGGCACACTCCCCTACGTGGCAGAGATTACCGTCACAGACTTCGATCTTCGGAGCACTGTCGAGTGCGGCCAGCTGTTCACCTATCTCCGGACCGGTGGCTGGTACTACATAACCGGCAACGACCAGCTCTTCGCAGTTAGGCAGGCGGGCAAGAGAGTCGAGTATCGCGGAACCGACGAGAGTTTCATTCGCCACTTCTTCAGGCTCGATGATGATTTGCCGGGGATCAGGCGTTCGCTGGACCGAGACCCCATAATCTCCCGCGCCTTTGCCGCGTCCATGGGGCTCAGGCTGGTCTGCCTTGACTTGTGGGAGACAATCCTCAGCTTCACTTGCTCCCAGGCGTGCAACATTCCGCGAATCAGGCAAGTGCTGCAGCGTATGGCACAGGAGTGGGGAACCCGTCTCGAGTTGGATGGATTTGTCATGCATTCACTGCCTCGACCGGCCGCTGTTCCTGACGAAAAGGCCCTTCGCCAAGCCGGTGTCGGCTTTCGCGCACGCTACATCAGTCGAGTTGCCAAGGTCGCCGATGGCCTGCTCGGACGCCTGCAGCACCTTGACTACCATTCTGCTCGCCGAGAGCTGCTATCTCTCCCCGGCGTGGGGCCGAAGATCGCCGACTGCGTCTGCCTTTTCTCCCTAGGATTCCTCCAGGCCTTCCCGGTAGACACGTGGATCAGGAAAATGATGCACGACTTCTATTTCCAGGGCTCAAACCCAAAGGATGAGCAGATAATAACCTTCGCCCGCGACCACTTCGGCGAGTACGCCGGCTATGCTCAGCAGTACCTCTACGCCTTCTACAGAAGGTGCCCGGTGGACCGGTGGAACGCCGCGGCCAGAGATGGTAGAATCCATTTCGACTCACGTCACTCCACATAGAGGCACACCACGATGGCAGAACGATTCGCTCATCTTCATGTTCACAGCCACTACAGTCTTCTCGACGGTGCAGCTCTTCTGGAGGACCTCGTCGCCCGCACGCGTGAATTGGGGATGACGGCTCTGGCTGTTACCGACCACGGCAACATGTTCGGGGCGATCGAGTTCTACAGGAAGGCCACTGCAGCCGGCGTGAAGCCCATCATCGGCTACGAAGGCTACGTAGCCCCAACTAGCCGCTTCGACCGTGATGCCCAAGGCATGAAAGATAGTTCTCGCCACATCACGCTTCTGGTTCAGAACGAGACGGGCTACAGGAATCTGATGAAGTTGGCCTCGATTGCCTACCTGGAGGGTTTCTACTACAGGCCTCGAATTGACAAGGAGCTTCTTGCAGATAAGTCCGATGGTCTGATCTGCCTCAGCGGCTGCCTTCAGTCGGAGCTATGTAACCTTCTTGCGCGAGGCGAATTCGACGCGGCGCTCGAAGTGGCAGCATGGTTCAAAGAAGTCTTTGGCCCTGACCGCTACTATCTGGAAATCCAGGATGCCGGCCTGGAGGAGCAGGCCGCGTGCAATCCGCACCTCGCGAGCATCGCAAAGCAGCTTGACCTTAAGCTCGTCGCCACAAATGACATCCACTACTTGGACCGTGACGACCACGAGGCCCACGACATCCTCCTGTGCATAAACACGGGCCGCTTCGAGTCCGACGAAGATCGGCTCAGGTTCCCTAACAACGAGTTCTACTTCAAGTCCGCCGAAGAGATGAGACGTGCCTTTGCCGATTATCCCGATGCCGTCAGCAACACAGCCGACGTTGCGGACATGTGCGAGCTCACTATCGACTTCAGCCAGCGCCATTACCCCACCTTCCAGCCACCGGCGGGGAAAACGAACGAGGCATATCTGCGGGAACTCTGCGAAGCCGGTCTGGCACAACGCTACAACAAGGTGGACGCAAACATAACGGCTCGGATGGATAGGGAACTCGACATCATCTGCGGGAAAGGCTATGCGGACTACTTTCTCATCGTCTGGGATTTCGTCCACTTCGCCCGGCAAAAGGGAACGCCCGTCGGCCCGGGCAGGGGCTCCGCCGTCGGAAGTCTGGCCTCCTACTGCCTGGGCATAACTGATGTCGACCCCCTTCGATACAACCTCATGTTCGAGAGGTTCATGGACCCCGAGCGAATGGAGAGGCCCGACTTCGACATAGACTTCTGCGAGTTGGGACGCTCTGAAGTCGTCGACTACGTCCGTGAGAAGTACGGCAGTGACTGCGTGGCTCCAATTATCACCTTCGGCACAATGGCTGCCAGAGGAGTGATACGCGATGTCGGAAGAGTCATGCAGATACCTCTAGCCGAAGTGGACAAGCTGGCGAAAAAGGTGCCGGCCACGATCGGCATCACGCTTGACGAAGCCCTCGAGCAGGAGCCCGATTTGCGTGAGGTTTACGAAACCGAGCCGTGGGCCAGGCGTCTTTTCGACATAGGGCGAAAACTCGAGGGCCGCTGTCGCCACGCATCTAAGCATGCGGCCGGGATAATCATCGCCGACAGACCTCTTATGGAGTATGTCCCGCTCTACAAGAGCGACGGAGACATCACTACCCAATATGCGTGGGAGGTCTGCGACGAACTGGGAATGCTCAAGGCCGATTTCCTCAGCCTTCGGACTCTCACCATCATGGACACAGCCATACGACTCATATCCGAGAACCGCGGCGTAGAAATCGACCTATCCGAACTTCCGCTTGGCGATCCCGAAGTCTACGAGATGCTCGCTCGCGGCGAGACGAAGGGGATATTCCAACTCGAATCCGGCGGATTCCGTGATATGCTCGTCCGCGTGAAGCCGGACAGGATTGAAGACCTGATCCCGCTCGTCGGCCTCTACCGCCCTGGCCCCCTCGGCAGCGGATTGACGGAAGACTTCATACACCGCAGGCACGGCAAAGCCGACGTCACCTACGACCACCCCCTGTTGGAACCCATCCTCGAAGAAACCTACGGCATCATGATATACCAAGAGCAGATCATGCAGATCCTGAACACCCTTGGCGGGATACCCCTGGCAAGAGCGTACAAGGTCATCCAGGCGATAGGCAAAAAGCAGGCGGATGTGATAGAGCAAAGCCGCGAGCAATTCATCGAGGGCGCTCGTGCGAACAACGTCCCCGGGCAGAAAGCCGTAGATATATTCGACCGCATCAGCTACTTCGCCAGCTACGGCTTCAACAAATCCCACTCCGCCGCTTACGCTCACGTCACCTACCAGACCGCATACCTTAAGACCCACTTCCCGCACGAATTCATGGCCGCACTCCTCACCTGCGAGATGGGCAACTCCGATAAGGTTGTCGAGTACGTCGACGAGTGCAAGCGGCTGGAAATCGAGATACTCCCGCCGTCCGTGAACGAAAGCGGCCCCGGCTTCAACGTGGTCGGCGGCAGCATCCGATTTGGACTGGGTGCCATCAAGAACGTAGGGCTGAAAGCCATCGACTCTATGGTCGAGGCCCGTGGTGGAGGGGGGCCCTTCCTCTCCATCTTTGATTTCTGCGAGCGGGTTGACCTGCGTCTGGTGAACAAGAATGTGCTCGAGGCGCTCATAAAGGCCGGGGCCCTTGATTGTTTCGGGGCCAGGCGTGCACAGCTCTGGGCGGTCTTGGACAACGCCCTTCAGTTCGGAGCCGAAGCCCATCGTGACAGAAAGCGCGGTCAGCGCACCCTCGCCGACTTCTTCCAGGAAGATCAGTCCACCAAGGAGGCTGAGAGCCTTCCCGACATCCCGGAATGGTCCGAGCAGGTGCTCCTTTCCCGTGAAAAGGAGGCCGTCGGTTTCTACCTCAGCTCGCACCCTCTTGCGAAGTACGAAGAGCTATTCGCCCAGCTATCCAGTTCGAGCATATCTGCCCTCCCAACGCTTGCCGGCGGCCAGTCAATTGCCCTTGGCTGCATGGTTGCCGACTACAGGAAAAGGATTACCAAGAACGGCCCGACGCCCGGCCGACCGATGGCACACCTGACTCTCGAGGACTTGACCGGCACCTGTGAGGGCGTCCTTTTTCCGGAAAGCTACGCCAAGTTCCGCCATCTCGTGGAGAAGGACAAAGTCATTCTCGTGAAGGGGACACTCGATCTTCAAAGGGACCCTCCCAACATCCGCATCAGCGAGGTGGTTGCCGTGGAGAGGGCCGCGAAAAAGCTGGTGAATAGTCTCACAGTCGAAGTTGCTGCCCCCCATGCCGATGACCGCTTCTTGCACTCACTTCGGGGTGTACTTGACGGCCACCGGGGAGCGTGCGGTGTCTTCTTGCTGATTCACGATGTCTCCGGAGAAGACCGCCTGATCAGGCTCAGCGAGGCGCTTTCGGTCGAGCCCAGCGACGAACTTATAAGGGAGATCCGTAACCTCGCCCCCGGAGTCAGCGTCAGCTTTCGCCGCACTTCCGCATAGGCCATTTCGCTTGACACGCTAACTGCTCAGCGGTATCGTAATTGCGTCTCTGGAAGGCTTTATGGCCCTGGGACCAACTCCATCTCTCTTCTCGGCGACAACGGAGGGTAGGCTTGGCGCTCTTCAAGAAGAAGCCTAAAGGCAAGGAGCGGAAAATCCTCATCGCCGAGGACAGCGATTTCCAGAGGGGCATCCTGAAGGCCATTGTCGAGTCCGAGCCGACTTTTAAAGTGCTGGAGGCCCGCGATGGCGAAGAGGCCTGGAAAGTCATCGAGAAGCAGAAACTCGACCTTGTAGTCCTCGACGTGATGATGCCGAAAGTGAACGGGTTGGACATCTGCTTCAGGATGAAGAACGACACCCGCTTCATGGGCATCCCCGTCATGATTGTTACCGCTTCCTCCAAAGATACCGGAAAGAGCGACGACTACTGGCGGGACCGCTCTCGCGCTGATGATTTCATAACTAAGCCTTTCAAGTCTGTTGACATCATTCGGCGCATAAACAAACTCATCGAGCAGTACCAATCCGGAGCCGTGTCCAAGAGGTATCGGCTCTAGCTTTCGGCGGGCTCGCCATTGAGGTGTATCGGCATCATCAATCAGAAGGGAGGAGTGGGGAAGACAACCGTCGCGATCAACCTGAGTGCCGGTTTGGCGATGTACAGCCGTGAAGTGCTGCTCGTCGACCTTGACCCCCAGGCCAATTCGAGTACAGGCCTGGGATTTGACGTAGACTTCAACCGCCCGAGTGTTTATGACGTAATGGTTGATGACCACAGGCCCATCTCCTCGATCCTGTTGCCAACCCACATTCGTGGGCTCCAGCTTGCCCCCTCGAACCTTAACCTGGCCTCCGTCGAGATCGCCCTTGCCAACTGCCCGGGTAGAGAAGTCGTGCTTCGGCGCAAGCTCGACGATGGCGTTTCAAAGTTCGACTACTGCATAATTGACTGTCCTCCGTCCCTGGGGCTTCTTACGGTGAATAGCTTGACCGCTGCAGAAGAGGTCCTGATTCCCATACAGATGGGCTACTTCGCCTTGCAGGGAGTCCGGCAGCTGCTGCGGATAATCGAGTTGGTCCGCGAGAACCTAGAACATGCGCGGCTTCGAATCTGTGGGGTTGTCGCCAATTTCTACGACGGACGGTCCCGCCTCAGTAAAGAAATCCTCGCCAAGCTGCACGAGCACTTCGGGCCGCTCCTCTTCAAGAGCGTCATCCGCAGGAGCGTGGCGCTTGATGAGGCATCGAGCCATCAACAGACCATTTTCCAGTATGCTCCACGCTCTCGGGCCGCGAAGTCCTTCAGGGACCTCGTTCTGGAGGTGATAGAGGGTGAGTCCAGTCCTCGGCGATGACCCGCTGAAACAGAGTCTGTTCAAGAAGACGGAATCTTCGGCGCCGAAGCCGGAGATGGAAACCGCCGTCGCTCGCTTCGCCGGCCGCGACTTGGCCTCCGCGACTTCACGCAGCACTTACTACATGCTTGGCTTCAAGCTTGGTGACAGAATGTTTGGGGCCAACATTTCCCAGGTGGAAACGGTAGTCAGAATGGTTTTCGTCTCACCGGTTCCCATGGCTCCTCAATTCGTGGACGGCATCATCAACGTTCGCGGTAACGTTGTCCCCGTCATCTCTTTGGCCAAGTTGTTTGGCCTTCAGCACGCCGAGCCGCTCCTGACTCGGCGGATCCTGGTGGGCTGTTCGGGAGAGCACCAGATTGCACTCGTCGTTGATTCCGTCTCCGGAATAATGGACATATCTGAACAAGAGATCTTGCCCCCCTCTCCGTCTATGCCGATGGCCAGCGTCTGCAGCGGGGTCGCCAAGCTCAAGCAACCCGAGGGCGAACTCATGATGATCCTGGATTTCGGCAAGCTACTCTCGCTTGAGCAGAAAGCTCTCTTGGAGGGGGGATTCGACCTCGAAGAAGGGGCGCCGGAATCGACAGATACACATGCGGAGGGCGCCCCTCCGAGTCCCGAGAAAGAAAGTTCGACGCGCGTGCTCCGGCGTCGGGCCGAGCTTCTCAGCCTTCCGGTTGTCTCTACCCAAAGGCAGATTCGGCGCATTCTCACTTTCGCCATGGCGATGGAAGTATACGGACTGGATATCGCGAGCGTATGTAGGATTCTTCGCACAAGGGAGGTCACCACCCTCCCGTGCGCTCCAAAGTACGTCCAAGGTGTGATAAACTTCGAAGGGGAGATCACCCCCGTTGTGGACCTCAAAGGTATGCTTGGTATCGCTGAAGCCGCTGCCCAGCCGAGCGGCGGCAGGCTGATCGTGGTGGAACACGACGGAGGGCTGGCTGCTTTTGCGGCCGATGAAGTATTCGATGTGCTCGAAATCGATCTGGAGAATGTCGAAGCACCCCTCTCCACAATCGAGAAGGTCAGGGCCGACTTCATTGACGGAGAGGTGCAAGTCGGAGAGAGACTGGTGATAATCCTGAACTGGCGAAACATAATGCTATCCTGGGAGACGGGCAAGACGGCGGACGCCGGCGCTCGGACCTAGCCGCGTCGATTGCTGCAGGTGGCCCTGCAGGAGGAGGAATCCAAGACATGTTCAGATCCATTCGTGCGAAAGTCATGTTTGCCATGGCGGTTAACCTGGTGCTTCTCTTCGTTGTCCTCGCGCTGATAGCCAATCACGTTGCGCACGAAGTTGATGCCCAGCGGCAAACCGACCTCGACAACGAGCACCGCATCCTCGTAGAGGAGCGGCAGGCCTTGGGGAAAGCGGTCAGCGCCAGAGTTGCCCAACAGGTTTCGCAACTGCTCGCAGCAGGAGACGTAGACAAGAAGAAGATCGAAGAAATCCGCGGGGATTACGATGGCGCTAGGATCGCCGAAGTCGTTGTTGCATTGAAGGAGTTCACGGTGCCCGACGACCCCGTACCTGACCTGGCAAAGGGCACGGATATCCGTCGCAAGCTGCTTGAAGATCTCACGCGAACCGTCGTCGAAGTGCAAGACCTTCCCGAGGAAACGGGCATGCAGGCGGTTGTCATTTACCCGATCACAATCGCTGCCGCGAGTGCGCCCGAGACAGCCGGCGCCGTCTTTACATTCCTCAAGAGACCGGGGGCAGACACAGGCGAGGCCTCGCCCTATGCCTGGATTGGGTTCATATACCTTCTCGTGGGATTCGCCGTTGTGGCAATCATAAGCATCATATTCACAGAGCTGTTCCTCAGTCAGGGCTTGCTGAGACCTATCCGACTACTCACCGAAGCCATAGGAAAGATTGCGAGAACCGGTAGTGTGTCAGAGCCCGTGGACGTTGGCTCCAGGGACGAGGTAGGACGCCTTGGTCGGATGACCGCCGAAATGCAGAAAAACCTGAGCAGAATTGCGGAGCATGCGCACGCGATGGCCCAGGGGGACCTTGGCCAGGACGTTCAGCTGCCTGGCGATATCGCCGATGCGCTGCGGGAAATTCAGGGGAATCTACTCGCCGTCACAGAGCACGCGAGAATCTATTCGCAGGGCGAAAGCGCTGGCGAATTGGCTGGGAAGGGCGAGCTCGCTAACGCGTTCCGCGACATGGCCGGACACGTTGACCAGATCCGCGAGCACGTCCAGGCGATCTCGCGGGGGGACATCTATCACGAACTGACAACCTCCGGCCAGCTGTCTGAGGATTTCCGCGAGATGACCCACAACCTCAGGAAAATTGCCGAGGAAGCCAAGGTCATCACTGCTGGCGACCTCACCCGCTCAGTCGATGCTGCCGGTGAGCTTCCTGATGCCTTCAACCAAATGGTCAGAAGCCTCGCCTCGCTCGTGAGCCAAATCCGTGATAGCGTGGTGCGTTTCGGTTCTCTTCTGGACGAGATCGTCCAGTCGGCGGAGCAGCAGGCGACATATGCCACCCAGCAGACCACATCACTCTTGGCGACATCGTCCACTTCCGAGGAGATTGCCGCCACTTCGCGCCAGATTGCGAATAATGCCTCCGCTGTGGCTGCTATCGCCACCCGAACTCTTGACACCGCTCACGAGGGCAGGGAGGGGATGGACGAGGCAATCCGGGCCATGGAGGACATTCGCGCAGGGACCGAAGAGGCCTCCAGCAGGATTCTCGCCGTCGAACAGAGGGTCCAGGGGATCGGCGATGTCGTGGGCTTGATAAACGACATCACCGACCAGACGAACCTTCTGGCGCTGAATGCAGGAATCGAGGCCGCGCGGGCTGGCGAGGCAGGGAAGGGATTCGGCGTGGTCGCACTCGAAATCCGCCGCCTGGCCGAGAGCGTCATGGCGCGTACGAAGGAAATAACCGACATCATCGACGAGATTCGCAATTCAACCAGTGCCGCCGTTATGTCCAGCCAGGATGAGCGCAAGAAAGTTGAGACCGGCATGCAAATCGCCACCAAAGCGGCCGACTCCTTGGCCGAAATCGTCGAAATGGCTGAGAAGACCGCAGAGGCGGCCAAACAGATCAGCGTATCCACCCAGCAGCAGCAAAGTGCGTCCGAACAGCTTTCCGCCACCCTCAAAGAGATTACCGAGGTAACCCAGCAGTCCACAGTGGGCTCCAAGAACACAATGACCTCAGCCGAGAAGCTCCGTCAGCTTTCTGGTGAATTGCAGAGAGCAATAGGGCAATTCCGGATCTAGCTTAACAAGAGTGCAGAGAAGCATGGCCGATTTGGATCTTTCCGACTTCGTGGGTCGGTTCAGGGACGAAGGAAGAGAGCTTCTCCAGAAACTCAACGATGGTCTCCTCGCCCTCGAGAGGACCCCTAACGACCAAGAGATTATGGCGGAGATCACGCGAGCCGCTCACACGCTCAAGGGGAACGCAGGATTCCTCGAACTCACAGACATAAATAAGATCTCCCACGCGATGGAGGATGTTCTCGGCGCCATCCGAGACGGCGAGATCGAGATCAATCCTGAGCTATTTGACTTGCTCTTCTCTGCGCGGGATATCATAGAAAGACTCGTCGAGGCAACGGTCTCCAAAGAGACTGTTCCGGTAGACGCTGACGGGATTGCAGACGAACTGAGAGCCGCAGCCGCCAAGAAAGACCGACCTCCTCAGCCGGGCCCTCCGGGGCCCTCAGGCGAGAGTTCCGCTGGCGGCAAGACACGGCGGAAAAAACGTTCCGCAGCGACCCGTGATCGCCGTGAGAAGGGAAGCGAGCCGCCGCTCGAGCGCAATCTCGATCATTTCCGCTCCGTCTCAGCCCGTCTGATAGGCCAACTTCGCAGTTCACTTGCAGCGCTCGAAAGGCCCGGCGACCTTGGCAAAATGGCTCAAATCGCACATCGCCTCAGCGATGCTGCGGCCTTGCTCGAGATCGAGGCTGCCGTGGATTTGGCTGATGCCCTGGCGGCTGCGCTGGAATCCGCCGCCGACAGAGCCGAGCTGCCCACACAGAGTTGCACCACACTGATTTCCGATTCGATAGATGCGCTTGAGACAATTGCCGGTCCCGAACAGCGCGCGCAGGTTTCCGACCTCGCACGGAAGCTTGCCGACCTGCCCACGGCTCCTCCTCAGGCGCCGTCTTCCCCGGAGGATAGGCCTCCTTCCACGAAACCCTCGCACACCCCTCGCCTGCCCGAGCGCACTGACAGGCAGAAGGCCATCGCCCGAGAGGAAATTCCGGACACCATCCGTGTCAGCACATCTCGAGTGGACACGCTGGTCAATCTTACTGGCGAGATAATCATCAACGAGAGGAAGGCGGAGGAGGAAGCGCTTGAATTCAAGGAGATTCTCGCCCTCCTTCGGAACGAACGGCGACAGTGGGCGGCCCTGCGAAGCAAGGTGCTTGAGTTGGCGCGCGTTCAGCCCGCACTCGTCCCTTCACCGGGCGCGCTCGGCCATGGCGCAGAGGAAGACGCGATCGAGCAACTCGTGGAGGACCTCGAACTGGTGAGAACCGAGTTGAGTGACAGGCTGGCCAAGCTTTCGACAAAATTCGAGGCAGTCGTCGGATCTCTGGGCATTTCATCCACAAGGCTTCAAGAGCACGCCACCAGGATGAGGATGCTCCGTATCGGCGTGCTGTTCGATGTCATACCTAGGGCGGTCCGGGATATGGCGCGTCAATTCGGCAAGAACATCGAGTGCAGAATCTCCGGAGAAGATACGCTCCTGGACAAGAAGATGCTTGAGGGCCTGCGCGCGCCGCTTGTCCACATCATCAGGAACGCCGTCGACCACGGAATTGAGTCTCCAGACGAACGCGCGACAGCGAGCAAGCCCGAGACCGGCGTGATTGAGATTGCTGCCCAGCAGGAGGGTGATTGCGTAACGGTCCAAGTTCGCGACGATGGTGCAGGCATTGACCCCCAAAAAGTCCTCCGACGAGCCTTGGAGCAGCGGGTCGTGGACTCGGTCGAAGCTCAGACCATGTCCCCCGAGGCCGCCATGTACCTTGTGTTCGAGCCCGGATTTAGCACTCGAGAGGTCGCAAGCGACGTCTCGGGGCGCGGCGTCGGCATGGACGTCGTGAGAAAGGAAATCGAGGACCTGAAGGGCGAGGTTACCCTTTCCTCACAGGTTGGGCAGGGGACCACCGTTTCCATACGGCTGCCGCTCACCCTTGCCGTGATTCCCACTCTTCTTGTCGAGTGCGCAGGGCAGAAATACGCTCTTCCTTCCTCCTCGGTGAAGAAGGTGATCGAAATTGAGCCCGACGAGATTCATTCGGTCGAGGGGCGCGAAGCGATCGTCTCTGACGGTAAGACCGTTCCTTTGGTTTCCATGAAAGATGTGCTCCGCGTGCAGGGAGAGGCCGCGTCGCCCGGGCGGGGCAAGCTTGCCGTCGTCATCATTGCACACGCCCAGGACCAAATCGGGTTCCTGGTGGACAGCATCGCGGGTGAGCAGCGCCTCGTCGTGAAGAATCTGGCCGGCAACCTGGGCCAGATTGACAACGTTGCGGGTGGCGCCAGCCTGGGGACTGGAGAGGTTGTTATAATACTCCATCTGCCCGACCTGATCGCCTCGGCCAAGGCCTCTCCTCCGAGGAAGCTGGTGGAAGAGCTTGCCAAGAGGCTGACGCCGGTAGAGAGGCGCGGAAAAGTCTTGGTTGTAGAGGACTCGCTCACCACGCGCGAACTGCAGCGCAGCATACTCGAAGCTGCTGGCTATGAGGTCGAGGTCGCTGTCGACGGTCTCGATGGCCTTCGTAAGGTGAGCGATGGCGAGTATGACCTGGTGATTACCGACATTGCCATGCCCAGAATGGACGGGTTCGAAATGGTTCAGCGCATAAAGCGCGACCCCCGAAGGAAGGCAGTGCCTGTCATAATTGTCACTTCGCGAGCGAGCGAAGCCGATAAGAAGCGCGGCATGGCGGTCGGGGCTGACCAGTTCATTATCAAGAGCCAATTTGACCAGTCCTCATTCCTCGAAATGGTATCGAAATTCGTTGGATAATCCCCGATGATTCGTGTTCTTGTTGTGGACGATTCGGCCACCGCGAGGGAGCTGCTGAAGAGGGTCCTTGAGAGCGACCCCGACATCGAAGTCGTTGCTACTGCCAGAGACGGCAGAGAGGCGATCGAGCTCGTTCGCGAATTGCATCCCGACATAGTCACCATGGACCTTCTCATGCCGGTGATGAACGGCTTCGAGGCAACAGAGCACCTCATGGCCTTCGATCCTGTTCCCATACTCGTCGTCACAGGCTGTCCCGTCGGGAAAGAGGCCGAGCTTGCCTTCAAGGCGCTGGAGTTGGGAGCGTTGGAGGTCAACGAGAAGCCCGAAGGCTCGTCGATGCAGAAGCCAACGCGGCGCTCCACCGCGTTGATACGAAATGTTAAAACGCTCTCGAAAGTCCAGGTCATCACCCACCTTCGAGGGAGACGCAGAGGCGCCGACGGCCAGGAAAGATCCCGTGCAGGAGCAGAAAGACCAGGCAAACTCGTGGTAATGGCCTCTTCTACAGGTGGCCCGCCCGCATTGGAAAAGATCTTCTCGACCCTCCCGCCGGAGTTCCCCGCTCCCGTCGTCGCTGTCCAGCACATCGCCGACGGATTCACCGGGAAGCTCGTGGAATGGCTCGACAAGTCCTCTCCGCTTCCCGTCACGGAGGCGCGGCACGGGCAAGCCTTGGATGGTGGCACGATATGTCTTATACCCAACGGACACCATGGAATAATACGCAGGGATAGGACCGTTGCCCTAAACACCGACCCTCCCGTCGACGGTGTCAGACCGTCGGCCGATCTGCTCTTCAAGTCCGCTGCCAGGGCTCACGGCCACGACGTCATCGCGGTAGTTCTCAGCGGCATGGGACACGACGGAACAGCGGGAGCGCGGGCGGTTAGGGCGTTTGGCGGAACCGTAATCGTACAGAACAGGGAGACATGCGCGATCTTCGGTATGCCCAAAGCGGTGATTCAGGAAGGGCTCGCCGATACTGTGGTCGCGGACGATGGCATTTCTGCAGAAATAGTTAAGGCAGTATCCGGCGACAATCAGCACAGTTGACCCACTTCGGCGTTGGTCGGCAGACTCCGCTCGCGGGCATGTCTCCAGGCCACGAGCTTCGTTCACGGGCAGACTCGTCGGCGCGTACCAGCCTTATCAGGAGGCAACTTGGCATATGGCTTTTCACCCGAGAGCGCAACTTGGGCTTTCCAGGACTGAGCTGGAACCTTTTGAGACCTTCGTCTTCAATAGAACCGGTTTCCGGTTTGACAGGCAGCGACGGATCGCACTAGACGTTGCGATACTTGCACGAATGTCGGCGCTAGGGCTCGAAACCCCCAGAGACTACTACAACGCCCTCCGCTTTCACGAGAAACGGCACGAGGAATTCCAGGAACTTCTCAGCCTCATAACCGTAAGCGAAACATCCTTCTTCAGAAATCGACCTCATTACGAAGCGCTGCGCAAGTGCATATTGCCCGAGCTTGTCGAGCGCAAAGGCCCCGGCAGCCGGTCAATCAGAATCTGGAGTGCCGGATGTTCCACCGGGGAGGAGCCGTACTCCATTGCCATGGTCTGCCTTGAAGCCCTGCCGGCTCTCAACGCATGGAAGACGGAAATCCTCGCCACCGACATAGTGAAGCGGGTCCTCGCCACTGCCGAGCGCGGACTCTACTCTGCCCATTCCCTTCGCCAGATGGAGCCCGCCGTGGTGGATGCCTACTTCACTAGGAGAGATCGGGACCGATATGAGTTGTCCCAACGGGTAGGCAAAATGGTCAGACTCATGCAGGCAGATGTTACTCGCGAGCCGAACACGGGCATCGTGGGTGCTGATTGGGACATAATTTTCTGCCGAAATGTTCTGATTTATTTCACCGACGAGGTCTTCCACTCGATAGTCCAACACTTCTACAACATCCTGAATCCAGGGGGCTACTTATTCCTCGGGCACGCGGAAATGCTTTCGGGCATGATCGAGAATGAGTTCCTCACCCGCGAACTGGAATCGACGTTTGTGTACCAGAAGCCGTTGGCTGACAAGCTCGAGGAACCGTCAAGAGCCGCGGCTCGGCGCAAGCGCCCTGTGCCGTCTGGCCGGGCAACTCCCATCGCCGAGCCCAAGCAGGCTGGCACACTCCGTTCCGTCTCATCCACGCTTGAAGAGGCAGAGGCTCACAACGCCTCCAAGCGCTACGACCGAGCCCTCGAAGAAGTCCTGCAAGTTCTCCAGCGCGAACCGACAAATGTCCGCGCCCTGTTCATCTGCGGCAAAATCTACGCCGACACCGGACGCAGCGAGGAGGCAGCCGAAAAATTGCGCCAGGTGACGGTCCTCTCACCTCTACATACTGAAGCGTATTATCATCTGGGGATCGTTTACACTCGTCAGGGCAAGTTGGAGGCAGCTGTTGACGCCTACAAGAGGGCCATCTACTCAGATAGTGAGTTTGGCCTTGCCCATATGGATCTGGGCAATGCATATCGCCGCCAAGGCCGCCACAGGGAGGCCATGAGGAGCTACAAGAATGCCATAACTGCCTTGGGAAAAGCGCCCGACGACAAGCTGGAGAGGATTTCCGACGGCTTCGCAAAGGATGTGCTGATCGGCACGTGCAGAGCTTACATGAACGAGTGTCGAGAGAAGCTAAGCTCGACGGAGTACTTGGGATAGGGCATGAACGATTCCTTTTCTCCTGACATTACCGTGGCTCTCGTAACCGGCGGCGGCCGGGGTATTGGGAAGTCAATTGCCTTGGCCCTGGCCGCCGAAGGCGTCAACGTCGCCATCTCTTCCAGGACCCAGCACGAGTTGGAGCAGGTCGCCGCCCAGGTTGAGAGGCTGGGGGCAAGGGCACTCCCAATCTGCGCCGATGTCACCAACGCCGACGAAGTGGAGCGCATGGTCTCCATGGTCGAATCTGACCTCGGGCCGCTGCACCTTCTGGTCAACAATGCTGGTCATCTGTCTCTTGCCCCCGTGCTCGAAACGTCCGAGGAGGAATGGGACCGGCTGGTCGATGTGAATCTCAAGGGCGCATTTCTGTGCTGCAAAGCGGCGCTGTCCCGAATGGCCAAACGCAAGCGCGGCAGAATCATCATAGTCTCATCCCTTGCGGGCAAGAAACCCTATCCCAGGCAGGGCGCCTACTGCGCGTCCAAGCACGGGCTCGAAGGGTTTGCAAAGGTGCTCGCGCTAGAGGCACAGGAGCACAACGTCAGGGTACAAGTGGTATCACCGGGTGGCGTGCGCACCAAACTCACGCAAGATGCTCGGGATGACGTGGACTTCTCCCAGTGGATGCACCCGGACGAAGTCGCCCGTGCTGTTCTGTATCTGTGCTCCCAGGACGGCGTTGCCACAAGCGATGAAATAGTCCTTAGGCGATGGGAATCTGCCCCCTGGACGCACTAGCCCGAGACCACGTTCGCCTTCCTTCCGCCTTCCCCGGTCTCGAAGAGGATCCCCTTGAGCCTCATCTCCAATGCATCAGCATTGGGCGAGACCTCCAGCGCCACATGCCGATCGATGTATCCGCGCTTCACCAGCTCAAATAGCGATGTGTTGAAGTCTATCATCCCTTCGGTTCTTCCCGCCTTGATGTACTCGCTCAGCTCCACCTCTTTCCCGTCTCCTATCGCCTTTCTCACCGGAGGGTTCACGAGCATAACTTCCACGGCAGGCACCCTCGCACATTCTTCTCTTATGCAGGGTAACAGCTTCTGGCACACAACCGCCCTCAGATGGAACTGAAGCGCATGCCTCACCTGCTCGTGCTCCGAACCCGGGAAGAGGTCCAGGATCCTTCCAATCGTCTGCGACGCAGTTGCGCTGTGGAGAGTGGTCAGGACGAGGTGCCCGGTCTCCGCCGCTCTGAGCCCAAATGACATCGTCTCCGGATCTCTCATCTCGCCCACGAGGATCGCATCAGGGTCCTGCCTCACCGCGTACCTTATCGCCTCCTGGAACGAACTCACGTCTATCCCGACTTCCCGTTGGTTGATGTAGGCCTTCTTGTTCGAATAGAGGTACTCTATCGGGTCTTCTATGGTCAGGACATGGCACCGGCGATTGAGATTGATATGTTCCACCATCGCTGCAAGAGTTGTTGATTTCCCACTTCCCGTGGTGCCCGCGACTATCACCATCCCGTGCTCGAGCGATGCAATGTCCCTCACGATCTGCGGAAGATGAAGATCCTCGAACGTTGGGACCGCCGTGTTCACTCGGCGCGCGGACACCGCCAACGTTCCTCTCTGCTTGAACACATTGATCCGAAACCGTCCTTCATCCCTTATGCCGTAGGCGAGATCCACGCTTCCCGTTCGCTCGAGTTCTCCTGACTGCTGTGCGGTCAACAGGCTGCAGACGCAGTTCTCCAGGGCGTCTCGGTCAAGCGCCGGGGCCTTCAATTCTCTCAACTTCCCGGCAAGCCTTACCCTAGGTGGGGATTGCACCTGCAGGTGCAGGTCGGAGGCATCGTGCTTGGGGAGCGACTTAAGAAGTTGCTCCATCTTCTCGCGATAGAAAGCGGTTTCTTCCTCTGCCATATCGCACCCCGGTAATCCTTCTCCCTTGTTGATTGCCCCAAACCACCTCGCTGGCTACATCGTCTTTCGCGAGGACTTGACAGCCATAATGTCCAGTTGCTCGGCGATTATCGCGAAGCTGCACTTCCTGATCATGGACTCCTCGCTGCTCCTCAGCAGCATGCAGTCCTCGCGGCAGGCAGCTTGAATGAAAGGACAGAACTTGTCGGGCTCCTGAACCATGTCGGCGGCCATCACGTCTTGCTCCTTCTGCTACGGGTCGTCACCTCGACTCCTGCCGAATATTAGTGCACGGCTTGTCGACTGTCAAATCAATTGCGATGCCTGCATCAGTTACCCTCGGCCTCAGCCGTTTTTCGTCGAGTCGCCGCACACCCGCTCAACCATCCTGTCAACGTCCGCAAGGCATGTGATTGCCGTCGCTCCGCCTTCAAGCAGCTGCCTGTTCCCCGCGGTCTCCTTCCCAGACTCCCTTCTGCTCAGCGCAAATACGGGCCTCCCCAACGAACGAGCGGCCCTGGCCGTGTACACCGCACCCCCGTCTCGCCCGCTCTCGACCACGAATACGCCCTGGCTCATCGCTGCAACCAACCAGTTCCTCCGCATCGCGGCTCCAGTCTCCCATCTCTGGCACGGAGGGAAAGGGGACACCAACGCCCCAGACTGGCAGATGGCGCTGGGTTGTTGGAGTTCCCTGGTTGGGGAAATCATCGCCAGGCCCGTCGCGGGAAAGGCCACGGTTCTTCCGTCCGCTGCCATAGCGCCCCAGTGCGCCGCCGAGTCAACCCCTCTGGCCAATCCGCTGATCACCGTGCAGCCTTTTCGCGCTGACCTCCTCGCTGACTCAATCGCGGTCTCGCGGCCTTGGCTCGTCGGCCTAGTAGAGCCCACTATTGCCAGTCCCCGCTGATCCTGTTTCCTGAGTTCACCTTTTACAAAGAGCACCGGGGGAGGGCGCTCCAGCGCCTTCAGCGCCTGCGGGTATGCAGGACCGCTGCCGGACAGGACCTGTATCCCAGTCTCCTCGAGCTTCGAAAGCATTGCTTGCCAGCGAGGCATATCGTCGCGGATGCGCAGTATGGCGTCGACGATCCCTGCCGATATGCGGGGGAGAGCCCGGAGGGGTCTTTTCCGTGACTTGAATACCACTTCACAGCACGTTCCATACGCCTTGAGAAGCTCATCAAACGTGGCCGGTCCCACTCCCTCCGTGCATGTAAGAGCTACCCGGCACACAATCTCCTCGTCCTCTGTCTGCTTTCTCGCTTCATCCATTTCGCGGCGTCCGTTAGCGAAGTCTCTGGCATAGGTTGCTGTGCCACAGCTAGTCCAAGACTCCGTGGCTGTAGGACCTCAGCAGACTGTGACAGTGCAAAGGAGCCTAGGGGCTTGTGCTCATTGTGACGTCAGTGGTGCTGAACGATGTGCTTGGTCGGAAGTTCCGGCAGCCATACTCGTGGCGATTTACCACACCTGCCGCTCCCTAAGCAGACAGGTCCTTCCCGGCCAGCCGACGGTAGGCCTCCGCGTACTTCTCGCTCGTCTTGCGGACCACCTCTTCAGGAAGACGCGGCGCGGGTGGCTCCTTGTCCCAGCTAATTGACTCCAGGTAGTCGCGCACGAACTGCTTGTCGAAAGACGGCTGTGCTTTGCCCGGATCGTACTCGTCCATTGGCCAGAACCTGGAGGAATCCGGCGTCAGCAGTTCGTCTACCAGCGTGAGTTCCCCGTTGACAAAGCCCCATTCCATCTTCGTATCGCAGATGATAATCCCACGTTCGCGGGCGTATTCCCGCGCGCGCTCGTATACGTTAATAGCCCTTTTCCTCACCTCCCCCATTACGTCCCTGCCTGCTATCGCCGCCGCCTCGTCGAAGCTTATATTCACGTCGTGTCCCTCTTGAGCCTTGGTCGCCGGCGTGAAAATCGGCTCAGGCACCTCCTCCGCCTCCCTCAGGCCCCTGGGGAGAGGTACTCCACAGACCGTCCCTTTCTCCTCGTACTCACGCCAGCCGCTACCCGCCAAGTACCCCCTGACGACACACTCGACCGCTATCACCTCCGCCTTCTTGGTCATCATCGTTCGCGAGTCGAGGAGCTCACTATGCTTTGCCGCAACGTTCCCCATCTCCGAAACCTGCGTCGTGATGAGGTGGTTTGGGGTCAGGTCGGCTGTGAGGTCAAACCAGAACTCAGACAGCTTAGTAAGCACCTTCCCCTTCATTGGAATGCCGTCCGGGAGGACCACGTCAAACGCGCTTATGCGATCCGTGGCGACTATGAATAGCCTGTCCCCCAGTTCGTAAATGTCCCGCACTTTGCCCCTTCGCAGGTCCCCGAGGCCCTCAAGGTTCGTCTCCAGCACGACTCCGCTTTCCATCAAATCCTCCCGAAATTCTCGAGCATTTTCAGGCCCCACTTCTGACTCTTCTCTGGGTGGAACTGTGTAGCATAAACGTTTTCCCTCCAGAGGGCTGAGGCAAACCTGATTCCATATTCGGTCTCAGCGGCAACCATGTCGCTTTCTTCAGGGTCCGCGTAATACGAGTGATCGAAGTAGGCGTGAGTCCCCTGCGGCAAGCCTTCGAAAATCGGACAGTCCGCGCGGAATTCCATCTGATTCCATCCAATGTGCGGAACCTTAAGGCCTTCACCTTCCAGCAGCCTGACGGCACCGGGGAACACCCCTAGCCCACGGCTCTCCCCTCCTTCGTAGCTGACATCGAGCAAGAGCTGCATCCCCAAGCAGATTCCCAGGAAGGGCCTGCCCCCTTCGATCGCCTCCATTATGGGGCCAACGAGGTCTCTCACCCCCAGCTCGGCCATCGCGTGCGCGCAAGCGCCGACGCCGGGAAGCACGAGCTTGTCCCCATTCCTCACTTCGCTCGGTTCGCCGCTCACTCTGGCATCAAGCCCCACGTGTTCCAGCGCCTTGTGGACGCTGCGTAGATTCCCCATCCCGTAATCGATAACTACGATGGCCATTTAGCTCTCAACCTACTCCTATTCGACGCCTTCCTCAGGCGACGGCATGATCACGATCTCCACACGACGGTTCTGGCTTCTTCCCTCCGCGGTCTTGTTGTCGGCCACGGGCCTGAACTTGCTGTACCCGCTCGCAAAAAACTGATCCTCAGGCAACTTCTTCTCTTCCACCAGATAGTGGAGCACAGCCAGAGCCCTTGCGGTCGACAGTTCCCAGTTGGTCTTGAACAGCTTCTTGGTCTCAGGTCTCTTGATCGGGATGTTGTCTGTGTGTCCCTCTATGCCCACCGCGTTCGCGGAAAAATCCGTGCGGAGGACGTCGCTTATCTTGTCCAAAGTCGCTTTCGCGTCGGCCTTGATCGTCGCCTTGCCCGTGTCGAAGAACACCTTCGACAAGAGAGTCATCACCAGCCGGCCCTCCTTGATGCTGACGCCAACCTGCGTCCCCTTCAACTGCTCCTCCAGCTTCCTCCTTGTCTTTTCGAGTTCTCCTTCGCGCTCAGCCATCTTGCTGAACTGCCCTTGCAGCTCTTGGTTTTGCGCTTGGAGCGCCGCGACATTCCGCTCCAACTCGTAGTTCTGTGCCTTGAGCTCCTGGACCATGCTCTCACATTGCCGATTCTTGGCCCGCAGTTGCCCCGGCGTCTCGCAGCCTGTCAGTGCCAAGCTGCTCAAAGCCAAAGCAAGGACCATCAGCCATGCCTTTGCGCCAAACCGCATTTCTACCTTTCTCCTTTCTCGGACTCGCTCTCCTCAGTTCGACTATATGCTTCCCGTGTAGATTGCCGCAAGGAAACTCCAGATATTATCCCCGTACAAGGTGACTGCCAAGGCCGCAATTGAGAGGAAAGGCCCGAATGGTATCACTCTCTGCCTCTTCCTTACCAGAAGCGCTATGCCGACCACTGCGGCGATAATCGCCCCCAGGAAGAATGTCATCACAGCCCCCTGCCACCCCAGGAACCCTCCCACCATCCCCATCAGCTTAACGTCGCCTCCGCCCATGGCTTCCTGCTGCAGCACGAGCTTCCCAAGCTGCCCAACAACGTACACCATGCCTGCTCCAACCGCCATCCCTATGCCGCAGGCGATCAACGAGTCGAGCCTTTCCCTTCCCAGCAACGAGAATCCTTCGTGGAGTGCGGGAACAACCAGGCTCAGCACGGGCACGATAGCCATCCCGCCAATAGTCACCTGGTCAGGAATTATCTGAAGCTCGATGTCGGTGAACGTCGAAACCACCAGGCCCCCCACAAGAAGCATATACGCCACTACAAGCGCGTAGGGTTGCCCCTCAAGGAATCTGAACCTGTACGCCACGAATGCAAAGAGGACACCGGTGAGGGCCTCTACCAGCACGTACCTCGCTGATATCCCTCCTTTGCACCTCCTGCACTTGGCCCCAAGCGCCACGAAGCTGAATATGGGGATGTTGTCGTACCACTCTATGGGAGTTCCGCACGACGGGCAGTGAGACCCCGGTTTGACTATGGACATAGCTCTCGGCAGCCGGTAGATGCACACATTCAAGAAGCTGCCTACACAGGCTCCCACAAGAAAGAAGAGAATGACTTCCTGCAACATGGCCGAGTATCCCTCTATCTCATCAGCGCTATTTTACGGTGGCAACAAGGGATTTCAATTCCAATCCAGGATCAGAACGCCAAAGCATCCTTCACCGCGCAGCTACGGCACCCGTCGTCACCGAATGCGCAGAAGTCCCGGTATATCTGGTGAAGTCCCTGCTGTCGCCGGGCGCTTGCGATGATCTCCCGCTCGTCTTCCGTCCCGAAAATCAGCCTCGAGACCCTCCGTGTGACCCTGTCAGGCGCTAGCTTCCCGGTGATGCAGAAGAGCGAATGCGTCATCCTCTCCAGTGACACGTTGCCTGTGTTCCGTGCGTGAAAAAGGAAGAGAGGGACGATGGCATTGATGAAGGTAGTTCTGAATCGCTGCTGGCCCACCAGCCGATGTGGCTTCGTCAGGATCCCGCCTCGGGGAGATAGCCGCTGGCTCCAGTAATGATCCTCCAGCGACGTGAACATCCTTTCCAATTGCTTGATCGTTTTTCTAAGCGATGCATCCGATTGGCGCGCGCTGCTTGCCGCTCGTGTCTTTCTCAACAGGCTGCTCAGCAGCCCGTCCTCCTGATTGGCTGAAAGGAATTGGCTGGCGGCGGCTATTCTTCGGATAGGGGAATTAGTCGGCCGTGCCCCAACGAAGTGCCATTCGTACGCCGACATGATCCGGCCATCGAATGCCCCGTCGAACTCCTCCCATCTACGCTTCAGCCCGTCGAAGTAGCTGTCGTTGCCCACGTCGAGCAGGCCCGCAACACCTAGGAAGAGCGCCATCAGACTCTCGGCCCTTTCTTTCTGGTCCATCGGCCTGGTCAGCGTCTTCAGTTCCCGCAAAGGCGTCCTCCTCGCCAGCACGAGGAATTGAACCTTGTTACGCGAGTATCCCAGCGACTCCATGATCAGTTCATAGGCAGCCTGGTCGATCCCTCCCTCCGCGAAGGCTTTCTGAAGCCTACCCGCTTTTGCCAGCATCCTCTCATCGCCGGCCGTGTCGAGGATCTTTCCAATTCGTTCCCAGGAATCCCACCTCTTCCTCATGTAGTGCCGGCACATCGGGTCCGTCGGCAGAGCTCCGTCGGGTTGCATCTCGGAATCCACAACTTCCGAGAGCACGGAAAGCTCGAGGTCGAGAAGCTGCTCGAGCACAAGCTGCGGGATCTCCTTTCCTTCTGATGTTTTCACGAACGGCGTCCCGACGTCGTTCTCGACAACTGCGTGCAGTACCACCTTGTTGTACGCAGGGTCGGAATTGTGCCCGTGGCGCACCCAGTCTGACGAGCTAAGATGGATCTCTACATCCCCGTGAGTGAGTTCTCCCGAAAGCTGCACCAGTGCCCCTTTGAAGTCGGGTCCTTCCAGGGAATTCCATTTCCCGGGTGAAATCACCCTCAGCTGTTGCCCGTCCTCAGTGAATGCATCCCGCTTCCTGAAGTAACCGCCGAACCATATTGACTGAACCACCTTCTCAGGAACCCGGTCGGCCCTGCGGCGGCTTGCCTCGGCGACCGTTCCGGCCAACGCAAGGAGCTTACGATAGTCCTCTGAGAATAGCCCACCAGCCCCTGGCGACAGGTCCATATGAGTGCCCTCAGCCTTCCGATGATGCCTGCAGCCCGGCGACCCGCTTCGCCACTTCCTCGATTGTCAGGTCGTCTGTCTCCACCTTGAATTCCGCCGCCGTCTCGTACGCTTCCCGCCTTGCTGCCAGAACTTCATTCACCTCAGCGACCGAATCTGCTCCCTTGAGTGGTGGCCGCAATTCCACCGTCTTTCTGTCCTCTGCCATGCGCCGGCGGATCGTTTCGGGCTTCGCGCTGAGAAGGACAACCTTGCCAGCCTTCTTCATCGCTTCCACATTCCCCCCTCTCAGCACCACCCCTCCTCCCGTGGCAATCACCTGTCCTTCACCTTCACACAGCCCTCCCAGGACCGCTGTTTCCGCATCTCGGAAGTATTCCTCACCCTTGCTCGCGAAGACCTCGCTTGCGGTCATGCCCAGCCCTGCCTCGATCATGTCGTCCATGTCGACGAACTCATAGCCGAGCAATTCAGCCGCCCTGCTTCCCACGACGCTCTTGCCGGTGCATCTGTAACCGGTCAAAAAAATGTTCCCTCTTGTCGTCTTCCCGAAGATCCGCCCTTCGGCGGCTTCCTGCATGACTTCCCGTGGTGCACTCTTTCCGGTCCATGTCTCGAATTGTCTCACCGCCTGGCGCACAAACATTTCCATGCCCCCGAGGGTGAAGCAGCCGTGCTCTTTGGCCTCTCTCACCAGCCGTGTTTCCGGCGGGTTATAGACCGCATCGAAAACCAGCATCCCAGGCCTCAGAACAGATGAAGGGACGGGAGACTCATCCACTCGTGGATGCATCCCCACAGGCGTTGCATTGATCAGCACGTCAGGTTTCAGTTCGGGGGCCTCTTCGAGCTTGCCCCATTCCGCTCCTGTCTCTTCCGCGAGCTTCACGGCCCTCTCCAAGTCCAGAGGTCGGTTGAGAATCCGCACCTTCGCGCCCTTGTGCTTGAGGCCGAACACGATAGCCCTCGCGGCCCCTCCGGCGCCCAGGACGACCACATCCATTCCACGCAGCCCCTGGCTGCTTCCCAACTTGCACCGCGCCGCTTCCTCCAATGGTGTGATGGCCGCCTCCCAATCCGTGTTAGTGCCCGCAAGCTCGCCGTCCTTTTGAAAAACCGTGTTGACTGCGCCGATTTTCCTTGCCATCTCGTCCACAGAAAAAAGCTCGCCTATTATCGCCTCCTTATGGGGCACGGTCACACTGTAGCCCTTGATGCCCAGCTTCTTGAATTCCTGCAGGAATTCCGCAGTGTCCTCAACCTCGAACGGGACATAAACGGCATCGGTATGTGTCGCATCAAAGGCCGCATTGTGGACCGCCGGGCTTGCGCTGTGTGCGACAGGATTGCCAATGAGACCGAATATCTGGGTGTGATGCCCGACCTTTCCCGCGCGGTAAATCTCCCGCATCTCTCTGGCCGTGAGCTGCCCGGGCGCCGACTCCTTCCCCGACGCCAAAGAGGCGAACGTGAACACCGACCCAAACCTCTCCGCAAGCACTCTGCTCACGAGCCCCAGTCTCCCCATGCAGAACGCCACCATGGGCACGTCCGAGTCCCGCAGAAGCTCAAGAACGCGGACATTGTCTGTTATGCTTTCCGCAGTCGTTACCAGCTTTACGATATCCGCTTCCACAGACTTCAGACGCTTGAGAACCGAGTCCAAGTGCGCAGGCGTCCGGCCGAAGTCGTGGTGCGACACGATTAACTTGGCTTGTCCCTGTCGAAATGCACCAACGGACTCAACTTCGATGTCCACGTAGTCCGCCCCCAGGCGGTCTGCCTTCTCCAGGAGGCCCATCCGTTCTTCCTCCGCTCCTTGGAAGTGCCCTCCCTCGCGTCCTGGGCGGCAGCTGGCTATAAGGGGCAGGGGAGGGCGGTGCGCGAATATGCGCTCCAAGGATGGATTGGGGACGTAGTCGAGCCGCAGCTCGATGACATCCGCCAGCACCGCGGCCCTATGCATGTCCAGTATTGCGGATTCGGTATCTCTCGCGGTAATGGGAATGCAAAGCATAACGGTCTCTCCCGTAGCGGCCAAGACCGGATTATATTTGGGTCTCGGCGACGCCGCAAGTCTCGCGACACCCTGAACGGCGGTCCGGGCTTGACCTTCCTTCGACGCGCTGATAGTATTTCTCTTTTGGGGATGCTAAACGTAGATTCTTCAGGAGGAGACATGGGAGACTTTCAGGCAATAGCAGACAATCTTATCAAAGGCAAGGCACAGGAGGTCAAAGACCTCGTCAAGCAGGCGTTGGACGAGGGAGTTCCGCCTGGCGACGTGCTGAACCAAGGTCTGATCGCCGGGATGAACGTCGTAGGCAAGAAGTTCAAAGCCAACGAGTTCTATGTGCCCGAGGTGCTGATCGCTGCCCGTGCGATGAAGTTCGGCATGGAAATACTGCAACCCGCGCTCGAGGCCGGCGGCGTCAAGCCGATCGCGAAGGTGGCGATAGGCACGGTCAAGGGTGATCTCCACGATATCGGCAAGAACCTCGTCGCCATGATGTTCCGCGGCGGCGGATTCGAAGTCGTCGACCTGCTGATCGATGCCGAGGCCGAAGCATTCGTCAACGCAGCTAGGGAAGGATGCGACCTGATTTGCATGTCGGCGCTTCTCACGACCACGATGCCTCAAATGGCCGAGGTCATAAAGGCCCTCAAAGGGGCGGGCGTCGATGGCGTGAAGACAATGGTCGGCGGGGCGCCCGTCACCCAAGAGTACGCTGATGAGATCGGTGCTGACGGATACGCGCCGGATGCGGCGTCGGCTGTTGAGAAGGCGCGCGAGCTTCTCGGCGTTGGCTGAAACACAGGAGCGCAGCCATGCAGATCCCGGATATCAAAGAGAAGTGGACCAGCCAGGTTAACGAACTGGTACTCGGCGCCACCAAGGAAGAAGGCGGCACCCGGACCAACACGGTCACCGTTGGGGGAGCCAAGACTCTCCCATTCATCGACTTCGAGGGTGACCCGGGGAATAGAACCGTCGTCGCCATGGACATCCTCGATGTCCCTCCCGCTTTCTGGCCCGAAGTCCTGCAGGAGCCATACAAGGATGTCTTCGAAGATACGGGAGCTTGGGCGAAGAAATGCGTCGAGGAATTTGGCGCCGACATGATCTGCGTGAGACTGGAAGGTATCCATCCCGATCAGGGCGACCACGACGCCGAACACGCCGTAAAGGCCGTTCGCGCCGTGGCTGATTCAGTTGGTGTGCCACTGATCGTCTGGGGCTGCGGGGACGACGAGAAGGACAACCAAGTGTTCCCCAAGGTCAGCGAAGCCCTTCGGGGAGAGAAGGCGCTTCTCGGACCTGTCACGCAGGATAACTACAAGACGATCACTGCGGTCTGTCTGGCGGACGGGCATGCGCTCATATCTCTCGCTCCCATCGACATCAATATCGCCAAACAGGTCAACATACTCGTGTCGGACATGGACTTCCCGCTCTCGCGGATCGTCATGTTCCAGGCCACCGGGGCCTTGGGCTATGGAATAGAATATGCTTATTCCATTCAGGAGCGCGAACGCCTCGCCGCTCTTACCGGCGATAGGATGATGGCCATGCCCGTTATATGTGACGTCGGCTACGAGACGTGGCGAGCGAAGGAGGCCAAGTCTCCGGACGAGGAAGCTCCGCAGTGGGGGCCTGCCGTTAGTCGCGGACCGATGTGGGAAGCCGCCACAGGCATGACCTTGCTCCAATCCGGCGCTGACATTATCAGGATGCGACACCCGAAGGCTGTTTCTATCGTCAAGAAGCTGATCGATGAGCTCAACGGGTAAGTGGCCAAGGCAATAGCGCCCTTCGTTTCGCTCTCGATTGAGCAGCGCAACTAGTGCTGTCCCGCTATCCTGCGGCATGCCGTGGCATCCAAGCTTCAACACCCAATCTCGTCCCGCTGACCTCTTACAGTCCGCTGGCCTGGGGGAGGGAACTGCTCCGGCGGGCGTTAGGATGTGCAGGGGTCTCCGCACCCCAATTCGCGGTCCCGCCCAGGACCAGCTTCCCTTGACTGTCCCCGTGCAGGATCTTGATCGCCTCTCGCTTCTTGACCATGTCCCCCTGATGTCGTGGATTTCTCGTCTCCACATCTTGCGTGGTGCCCGGACGGACCGTATAATGGTTATTGAGATTGAGTCTCAAACGCAGAGGAGAACATGCGCCTCAGCCGCAAGATGTTCGGGAATTACCTTCGCCGCAATGGCCTTCGGTCTACCAGGCAGAGGGTAGAAGTGTTCGAGCATGTGATGTCCCGCAAGGGCCACTTCACTCCGGAAGAGCTACATAGGGAGCTTGTGAACCAAGGCGCACGGGTGTCGAGGGCTACCGTCTACCGCACGCTTACACACCTCCTCAACGCAGGCCTTCTTCGCGAGGCCGTGAACGTCGACGGTGAGGCCCGGTTCGAGGCCGCTCCCGGCCAAAGCCATCACGATCACCTGGTGTGTATATCCTGCGGCAAGGTGATCGAATTCAGCAGTCTGAGAATTGAGTCGCTTCAGCACAGGATCTGTTCACGATACCGGTTCAAACCGGTTGAGCACACGCTCCAGGTAGTAGGCTACTGCAGCTCTTGCGCGCGGAAGTCGGACCACAAGAGGAAATCATGAAGACCTCCCACGGAGAGCCAAAGCGCACAACGGCACTCGGGAGGATGCCACTTATCGCTCTCGTCGGCAATCCCAATGTCGGGAAAAGTGCCGTCTTTCGGGTACTGACCGGGCGGTACGCGGTAGTGTCCAACTATCCTGGTACCACTGTCGAACTCTCCATTGGGAATACCACCATTCACGGGACTCGTTACGAGGTCATTGATACCCCTGGTGCCAACAGCCTTACGCCCAGTTCCGAAGATGAGCGCGTCGCCCGCGACATTCTCTTCGACAACGATGACGTTAGGGTAATCCAGGTCGCAGATGCGAAGAACCTTGACCGCGCCCTCATGCTCACTTTCGAGTTGGCGGAGCTGGGCCTACCGACCGTTCTCCTGCTCAATATGTGGGACGAGCTTTCGTCCAGGCTACTTTCCATAGATGTCGCTCAGCTACGTCGGCTCCTCGATATGCCGGTCGTACGGACCGTCGCGACTCACGGAATGGGATTCCATCACGTTCGTGAAGCCGTCGCCCGCGCTCGAATCCCTTCTCTTGATACGGTCTACGGAGACGCGGTCGGCGAGGCGGTGACTAAGGTCCAACAGCACCTTCCCCATCTCGGGGCGAAGACCAAGGGTGCCTCGCTTATGCTTCTGGCTGAGGACGGGCTCCTGCTCCAGAAACTGTCGACCGGGCTTTCTTCAGAATCAATGTCCGAAATTGAGCATACCGTCGAAGAGCTTCAGGACAGATTGCCGGCTCCTACAGGCTACTACCTGAAGCAGCGTCGAGCACAAGCGGTCAGAGAAATCTGCGGCCGTGTGATGAGACGAACTGGAGGCCAACCTCAGGCAAGGACACCTCTGCTGCGCATTCTCCCTTTCGCGTTACTAGCGATAGCCCTGTTCTTCGTCGGCTACAAGTTCACAGATCTCCTCCTCGCCGTGGTTCAGACTATGGTCGCGCGAGACTTCTCCCTGCTCTGGGTAAGGTGGACGGGCGGTGCGGTCTTCGTTCTTCTGATTCTTCTTGCGTGGCGTGGGAGACCCGTTGGAGGGCGTGACTCCCCCGCGGAGGTGGTCAGCAGACTCGCTCTGTCCCCGGCATCAGCGATCCCGATAATCGTCGTCGTGCTCTGGCTCATATATGCGATCGTTGGCCGGTTCGGCGCTGGCGTCGTCGTGGATTTCGTTGAGGGCAAGCTCTTCGGCTCACCGGCGGAGCCTTCGGGTGGGTTCGACCTCCTACTGCCCGTCCCCTTTGCGGAGGGCCCGATCAAATTGGGCCACGTTCCCTTCGAGGGAATCAACTACTATATCGCGAACTTGTTGCTCCGTGTGCTCCGCCCTGACAGCTTTGTCTACCGGTTCCTCATGGATGCGGACGCGGGACTGATTAGCGTGGGGGTCCGCTATTCGATAGCCATCGTCTTCCCTATCGTCTCCTTTTTCTTCCTCGCCTTCGCGGTGATGGAAGACAGCGGCTATCTCCCCAGGCTATCTGTTCTAATGGACCGCGTCTTCCGAGCAATGGGAATGAACGGCAAGGCCGTTCTGCCCATGGTTCTAGGTCTTGGATGTGGCGCAGTGGCCACTCTTAGCACGCGGATACTCGATACCCGCAAGGAACGAGTGATCGCCATTCTTCTTCTCGCTCTCGCCATTCCCTGCTCTGCCCAGCTCGGGATAATCGTCGGGATTCTCTCCCAGGTGTCTGTGCTCGCCATCGTCGTCTACGTTCTCACAATAGTGTCTCAGCTCCTCTTCGTGGGTTTCCTTGCTTCAAAGGTCATACCTGGGGAGACGTCTGACTTCCTAGTGGAGCTTCCGCCCATAAGGCTCCCCAGGCTTGGCAATGTTCTCCTGAAGACGGTCTTTCGAGTGCGCTGGTTTCTGCTTGAGGCCGTGCCGCTTTTCTTGCTGGGAACCACCGTCCTGTTCTTCTCAACGGAAATAGGCCTTCTCGGTCTTGTCGAGCGAGTAATGAGCCCGATAGTGGTCGGCGTTCTTGGGCTCCCAGCCGAAACTGCAAAGGGGTTCTTGCTTGGATTCCTCAGGCGTGACTATGGTGCGGTTGCCATGTTCGACATGTTCCGGGCGGGCACGGTGGGGGCTGCACAGGTGTTAGTGGCTTTGGTGGTCATCACACTTTTTGTGCCTTGCGTCGCGAGCCTGCTGGTGATAATTAAGGAGCAGGGCGCTCGAAGGGCTCTGTTCATAGTTGGATTCATAATCCCGTATGCCTTTGTGGTCGGCGCTGTGGTCAGGGCCGTCACGCATCTCGTCGGGATACAGAGTTGAAGGGGAAGACAATGCCCGAGCAACCGGTTGAAGAAGTGCTTGAGCACGTGTGGACGGTTGCGGAGCAGGGGAGAGAGGTCACAGATGACGACATCAGCTCCGTCCTGCCTCCCGGGCCGCTGAGGCAGACACTTAGGAAGATGATCGGAGGTGGGCTCATTGAGAAGGACGGCAATCGGCTGAGGCTCACCCCCATGGGCAACGAGCTTGCAGAGCAAGTCGTCAGGAGGCACCGCCTCGCAGAGCGCCTACTTACCGATGTCCTCGATGTCGGCACGGCGGAGTCCGAGACCTCAGCATGCCAGTTCGAGCATTGCCTTAGCGCGGAGGTCGCCGACAGCATATGTACGCTTCTGGGTCACCCGAGAACCTGCCCCCACGGCAAACCCATACCCCCCGGCGAGTGCTGTCGGGCGCGCGAAAAGGCTCCCTCTCCCATCGTTGTCCCCCTCAGTGACCTGCAGGTGGGTCAGCAGGCAAGGATCGTCTACATCCTAAGCCACCGTAACCACAGGCTAGACCGGTTGACCTCCCTCGGGCTCCTTCCCGGCTCGACCGTTCGTCTCGACCAGCGGAGCCCATCTTTCGTCGTATCAGTCGGGGAGTCCGAACTGGCTCTGGCAAGCAGCATCGCACACGAGATATACGTTCGCCCGTTTGGCCGTTCGCATGGTCCCAGAGGCCACGGGGGGCCGAGGCGATTTCCTTGGAGAAGAGGCAGATGGAAGTAGGTTTCGGCATCGTCGGCTGCGGCATGATCGCTCCTTTCGCAGCGAAGGCTGTAAGCGAGATAGCGGGCGCTAGGCTGGTCGCCGCATTCTCCCGAAATGAGTCACGAGCCAGGAGCGTGGCCGACCCTTACGGCGCAGAGCCATGCACCGACTATGATTCGTTCCTCGACAGTGAAGACCTGAACGTCGTCTACATATCTACGCCCAGTGGAATGCACGCCGAGTACGGCATTCCTGCGGCAGAAGCAGGAAAGCACGTCATCGTGGAGAAGCCCATTGAGATAACTCTGACTCGGGCCAAAGAGCTGGCGCAAGCGTGCGACGACGCTGGGGTGAAGCTCGGCGTGATCTCACAATCACGGTTCGCCGAAGGCAGCCGCCTAATGAAAGAGGCCGTCGACCAAGGTCGCTTCGGCCAACTCACCCTCGCAGACGCCTACGTCAAGTGGTACAGGAACCAGGCATACTACGACGAGGGTGGATGGAAAGGGACCAGGGCGCTGGACGGCGGAGGCGCGCTTATGAATCAGTCCATCCATGCCATCGACCTGCTTCAATGGTTCGCAGGACCTGTCAGGGAAGTGACGGCCTTCTGCGACACGCTTGGCCATGAGCGGATCGATGTCGAGGATACAGCCGTCGCTGCGCTTCGTTTCGAGAACGGAGCCCTGGGCGTCATCATCGGTGCCACCAGCGCGTACCCCGGATTCCAGAAGAGAATCGAGTTGTCAGGCTCCAAAGGGTCCGCGGCTCTTGAAGAAGAGGATATCACATTCTGGCGATTCTACCCGCCGGATCCTGGAGACGACGAGGTCCTTGAGCGCTTCAGGGCCCGGCGCTCCGGCCCGGGAGGTGCCGCAGACCCAGCGGGCATCTCGCACGTTGGCCATCGGAAGCAGTTCGAGGACTTCCTTGCCGCGGTGGCTGAAGACCGCCCCCCCTTGGTGGATGCTGGGGAAGGCATGAAATCGCTGGAGATTATACTCGCGATCTACGCCTCCAGCGCGGAGAGGCGCCCCGTCTCCCTGCCGCTTGAAACCGGCTGAGAGACAACCTTCAGTCCTGCAATTGTCCCCATGCCCTGGACGAGGGATTTGCTCTAAAGTTCTCCGAAAACGGCGTCGATATATCAATTAGAAGGGCAAGGGGAGCCTTTCTAGGGGGATTCAGAACGAATCTTATGATGCTATCTTTCTGTCGCAACGAAACGGGGGAAGGGGAGGATGAACACATTGGTGCCCGTCGCTTGCTGGCGTGCATCGGCTCCGCGCAGCGCGCTCCTAGACGTTCACCCTGAAGCTGCCTACGGGGACTACAGGGGGGATTCTGAATTGAAGCTAGAAGATGCAGTCAAGAGGGACCTCGAGAGACTTCCTGAGGTCCGGAAGGAGCTGGTTGAGCGGATCAAGGGGGAGATCGCCAGCGGCTCCTACATGACTCCCGAAAAGGTCCGGAAAGCGATCACAGAATTGCTGAGGCAGCTTTGCACGGACTAGGCTCTCTCCCGGCAGTCGCACGTGATCAGGAGTCTCGCATGCTGCCGGTATCGGAGACGATCGGGGTGCCGGCCGTCATCTGGCAACCAGGGGGTAGGTAGAGAATCCCTTCTGCCCTCTAACGGTCACAAGCCATCGATCCTCATCTTTCTCCCACTCGTGCCCGTCGCAGATTCGCAGCACCCGCCTCCTTTGCCCGTTGACGACAAACATCCCATCGGGGCTTGAGAAGCAGTTCATTCCGTCCACCGTGGCTCCCGATCTGGGACCAGCGATGTGAGACGGTCCCTTGTAAGCCCCACAATGGTCGCAGTTGATTCTGCCCACAATGTTGTAGAAACTGATCACGTTGCGAACGACATCGATTCTCGGCACGGAGCCCCTCCTCATCCCACGATGCCTGTGAGGCCCGACTCGAGCCCGGTCCAGGTATATTCTCTGGGCAGTTATCCGCTGCGTCAACCGAGTTCGTGTGGAAAAGCGTTGACCCCCAGGCTCTCTTGCGCTAGATTCCTGCTGTTCGTTGGCCCTCTGGAGTTTGTGGGGGATAAGATGAAGCGTGCGCTGATAACAGGCATCACAGGGCAAGACGGTTCGTATCTTGCGGACTTGCTCCTGGACAAGGACTACGAGGTATTCGGCCTCGTGCGGCGGAAGTCTGATAGATCCTATTCACGGCTGGCTCACTTGCTGGACAGGATACACCTTGTCGACGGCGACTTAGCCGACCAGGGCTCCTTGGTCCAAGTGGTGAGCGAGGTCCAGCCGGACGAAGTGTACAACCTTGGCGCCATGTCTTACGTGGGGGCGTCCTGGCGACAGCCCGAACTCACCGGCAACATCACAGGGCTGGGTGCCACAAGGCTACTCGAAGCGGTACGCATCGTTAACAAGGACGCCAGGTTCTATCAGGCTTCCAGTTCTGAAATGTTCGGCAAAGTCGTCGAGGAGCCGCAAAATGAGAGCACCCCCTTCTATCCTCGTTCTCCCTACGGGGTCGCCAAACTCTACGCTCATTGGATGACCAAGAACTACCGCGAAAGCTACGACATGTTCGCCTGCTGCGGCATACTGTTCAACCACGAGTCGCCAAGGCGCGGCCTGGAATTCGTCACGCGGAAGATAACCGACGGTGTTGCCCGAATAAAGGTCGGCCTTCAGACGAAGCTCCGTCTTGGCACCCTCGACACCCTACGTGACTGGGGATTCGCTGGGGATTACGTGAATGCCATGTGGCTGATGGTGCAGCACGACGAACCCGATGATTTCGTTATCGGAACGGGTGAGTGTCATTCGATCCGCGAGTTCTTCCGGCGAGCTATCGAGGCCGCCGGACTGAAGGGCACAGTCGACGACTATTACGAGCGCGACGAAGCGTTCATCCGGCCGGCCGAGGTGAATTGTCTTAGGGCCGATAACGCCAAAGCTAAGGCGGTGCTCGGCTGGGAGCCCACCGTCTCATTCGACGAGCTGGTTATGATGATGGTCAGGGAGGATCTCAAGAACTACGGCCTCGAATGAGCTTCCGGCCCTGCCCAATTTCTCCACTACTGGCCGTCGGCCGCGGTCCCTCCGCTTACCTGACCCACATCGAACCTGCATCTCTTTACCATCGGGCAGCTGCGAGAGAGCACGGGGTCCGCCTGTGTGTCATTCAGAAGGTATCGCCCGAAGAAGGCCAGGCTGTATGTCTCGATTGCCGACGCGATCTTGCCGCCAAGCTCCGGTCCTGAGCCGAGGAGGTTGTTGCTGAACACGACCTGGCCGAACGAGAAGTGATTGGCGTGCCTTATCTCCAATAGGAACTTCGGCGGATTGCACGCCGCGTAGGCCCGTTGCGTGTCGTCTCCCTTGGGGTTCACAGCTCTCGCCCAAAATCTGCTTGCCTCCCGCTCGCCGTACATGAACATCACTGGAACCTCCAGGCGGCCGAACTCGTCAGCCCGGAACATGAACACGCCGCCGGACAGCACTAGCGCTGCCTTGATCCGGTCATCCTTCGCACCTTCCACGAGGCCGCACGAAGCGAGGACGGTATAGCCGCCGAGCGAATGGCCCGCCGCGCCTATCGCGTTTGTGTTGACTGCACCTTCTAGGACAGAACCCTTCTCCCCGTTTTCCCCCAGTATCTTATCGATTGTCAGGGGCAGCTCTCGCGTGCGATATGCGTGGGCTGCTCGGTCGAAGTTTTTGCCGGAGCGGGCCAGCTCCTTTGCCGACGCCAGATACTCCCCCAGGTCCGTTCCCGTCGGTCCGTCAATCCGCATGGCGGCTCGGTCGTCGCTGTGGTCGGGGGCCGCCACCACGAAACCGTGCCGTGCAAGGCGCTCACAGAGAAAGATCGAGCCGATGCCACTTCCTCCGTAACCGTGTGAGAAAATCACCAAAGCGTGCGGGCCACTTTTGGCCTCTGCCTTGGCCCCATACGCAAAACGGCTGAAAGTGCCGTTGCCGTAGGTGTCAGGTCTTTCCTCTTCCTTCGTCGGGTACCAGACCGCCACCGTCAGGGGCCAGTGCTCCTTTCTCCCGTCATCGATTTCACAGCGCAGCACCGTGAAACCTACGTTGGCGCTCGCTGCGCTTTCCCGGCTCGCGGCAGCGTCCTCGCGGGCCGCGAACAACAGCACCACGATTGAGAGCCAGAGCAGAACCGGCCTACTGCGTTCCATTCCTGCACCTCCCTCACTGCTATTACGATCTTTTTCCGCCCATTATTCCCTGGACGTGCCTCTCGTGCTCGGCTTCTCCAGAATTAGCCTCGCCGAATAAGCTTGACCTCGTACAGAGCGTGGCTAGAATCGACTCAGGACAGCGGTTCAGCAGATGCTACGGGATAGCTCTTCTGTACCCGGACCATGGCCCATCGGAGCGAATGCTCAGGAGGACGAAGCGTGGATGTTCCCGGTTCAGTCAAAGAGATTGCAGAGTACGCCCTCAGGCTTGAGAAGGACGGAATGAAGTTCTACCGACGGCGTGCGAATTCGGCGTCGGACGCCTACGAAAAGTCCCTATTTGAATCACTTGTGAAGGACGAAGCGAAGCACATCACGGTTCTCGAACAGGTATTCTCAGACGGGGGTATCAAGGACGCGGATGCATTGCTCTCGCAAGTCAAAGCTGAAGACCCGAAGAAGGTTATCAAAACGATATTCGCGAAAGCAGCGGAAGAGAAGGGCGCACGGGGTCCGGCTGACGCGGAGGCTCTCCACCCCTTTGACGTGGCACTTGACATAGAGAGAAAGGGCTACGACTTCTACACGGAAGCATCCGAGCAGGTCGAGGCCGGCGACATGAGATCCCTTCTCAACGCCCTTGCGGAAATGGAAAAAGGGCACATGGAGGTCGTTTCGGAGAGCAAGATCTACCTGGAGCAGCCGGAGCGCTGGTTCTTTGAGAATGAGCCGTGGATTCTGGACTGACTAGCTGCGGTGAGCGGGAACGAAGTCTCTAGCATGGCTCTTTGGAACGGGATGCCTGGATGACCGTTGACTACACCATCAAGGTGGGAGGACAGGCGGGGCAGGGGATCCAGTCCGTGGGCGGACTGATCGCGAGGGCCTTTGCCGAGGTAGGGATGGACGTATTCGCCAACCAGGACTACATGTCGCGAGTGCGTGGCGGGCACAACTTCTTCCAGATACGGGCTTCCGACAGACCTGTCGGCGCAGCCCGCGACCGAGTGGACATCCTCATCGCATTGGACCAGACTTCCATAGATGAGCACGCCTCTGAGGTAGTCGAAGGTGGCGCCATCGTCTTCGACGGAGAGGAGAAAGGCTTCTCGTGTGAAGGTGTCAATTGCTTCTCCGTTCCTTTGAAGAGACTGGCGGAAGAAGCTGGGAACGCAGTCATGGCCAACACGGTCGCTACTGCCGCGACGTGGGGATTACTTGGCGGACAGATTGATGTCCTCTTCGGCCTTCTTGAGAAAACGTTCTCCGACAAGGGCGATAAGGTAGTTGCCGATAACCGCAACGCGGCCCGTGCCGGCTATGAGCATGCCAAAGAAAAGAGGGCCAGGCGTTTTGCCTTCAGCCTGCCGCAGGCGCACACGTCAGGTCGGACGCTGCTCCGCGGAATCTACTCCGCGGGCCTTGGAGCCTTGGCTGCGGGATGTCGCTTTGCGTCGGCTTACCCGATGACCCCCTCGACCGCTCTCAGCGAATTCGTCGCCACCAAGGGCAAGGACCTCGGCTTCGTGTTCGAGCAGGCTGAGGACGAAATCGCCGCAATTCATATGGCTATCGGTGCTTCCTATGCAGGGGTCAGGGCCTTGGTTCCCACCTCGGGCGGTGGGTTCTGCCTCATGGTCGAAGGCCTGGGACTCGCAGGTTGTTCAGAGACCCCGGTGGTAATAATGAACGGCCAGCGGCCTGGACCAAGCACGGGACTCCCCACCCGCACGGAACAAGCCGACCTCCTTTTTGCCGTACATGCATCTCACGGGGAATTCCCTCGAGCCGTCCTCGCACCGTCATCCGTGGACGAAGCGTTCTACTTGATGGCGCACGCCTTCAACACGGCGGATCGCTATCAGATACCCGTAGTCGTGCTCATGGATCAGTATCTGGCCGACACCTATCAAACCGTGGACCAGCCAGATGCCGACAAGATCGTGATCGACCGTGGTAAGCTCTGGGATGGAGAAGGTGACTACAGGCGCCATCTGATCACCGAAGACGGCATCTCCCCTCGCGCGTTCCCGGGGAAGGGCAGGGCACTTGTCGTAACTACTGGCGACGAGCATGACGAATTCGGCCATTTGATCGAATCGGCCGAGATTCGCACGCGGCAAATGGACAAGCGGCTGAGGAAGATGAACTTGATCTCCAATGACATTCCCGCGCCGAGAATCTACGGCAGCCCCGATGCGTCGACGGCCGTTGTCGGCTGGGGTTCAACATTCGGAGTCATCAGCGAAGCGGTTGACGCACTCAACGGCGAGGGCGTGCGGGTTCGGGGCCTCCACCTGAGCGGCCTTTGGCCATTCCCCCGCAAACCCTTCGAGCAGGCCCTTGCTGGGGCAAAGCGCGTGATCTTTGTTGAGAACAACGCGACGGGGCAGCTCGCTCAACTGGCGCGGTCCGAGACCGGCATCTCAGCTGACCGCTTGGTGAGCAAGTATGACGGAAGACCGTTCACGGTGGAATCGTTGACGGAAGAGTTGAAAAAGGCGGCTGGATAGATGGTTACGGTCATAGACTACGAAGGACCCGAGACGGCGTGGTGTCCGGGGTGCGGGAACTTCGGGATCCTGAACGCAGTCAAATCAGCGCTTGTCTCTCTCGGCCTGGAGCCTCATCAGGTGGCCCTGGTTTCCGGCATAGGGCAGGCTTCGAAACTCCCGCACTATCTAAAGTGTAATTGCTTCAACTCCATCCACGGCAGGATTCTGCCCGTCGCGACTGCTGTAAAGATGGCGAATCCCTCGCTTTCCGTTATCGGCGTCGGCGGAGACGGCGACGGCTACTCCGAAGGAGGCAACCATTTCCTCCACGCGCTCAAACGCAACATCGATATCGTCTACATCGTGCACGACAACCAGGTGTACGGGTTGACGAAGGGACAGCCGTCACCGACCAGCGAGCACGGTTTTCGGAGCGGCATGTCCCCTGGCGGATACGTTCTCCAGCGCCTCCGTGTGCTAGAGATGGCAATAGTCGCGGGTGCCACTTATGTCGCCCGAGGCTTCTCTGCAGAAACGGAGCACCTGGCGGGCCTGATAGCCGACGGCATAACACACAACGGCTTTGCCTTCATCGATGTCCTGCAGCCTTGCGTCTCATTCAACAAGGTCAACACCTACAAGTGGTACAAGGAGCGGGTCTACAAGGTCGAGGGCCACGACCCCACCGACCGTCACGCGGCACTTGATCTGGCGGAGCAGTGGGGAGAGAGAATCCCCATAGGCCTCATCTACAAAGGTGATCGGCCGGAGTATTGCCAGCTTCTAGGCCTGGCCCCCGGCAGCGCGCCCGTATTCCTCCAACCCCGTCCTGCAGACGTGAAATCCATCATCGAACAGATGAGCGGCGGGCAAGAGTAGCATGGGGACTGGGGGCGAATCTGTGGTTCCCGCCTGAAGGTTGCCAAAACCGCGGTTCGCAGTCGCTGGCGACGCAACTGGTCACGTTCCCCGCGTTCGGCGTTCCCGTTTCGTCAATGGCGTGCGAAGCCCCCCCGGATTGCGGCGAGGATGAACCTCCTCGAAGACCAGATGTTCCTAATCGCGTAGATGGGATGTCGAAGGTAATAGAGCAGGTTTGAGCGGACCTTTTTCAGGATTAGGGTATCCACGCCTGAGCGTATGTAACCCGTCTCGGACATCTCTATCATCTCGTGAGCCACTCTCTCAAAGTCCTCGGGCGGGATCTTGGGGGCGAAGTATGGGTCGATGGATACGCTGGAGTACGCCGACCAGTCAGGATTGCTTGGCAGTATCCCCAGTTCGCGACATCTTTCGAATAGCTTAGTGTTCGGATAGGGGCTGAAAACCGAGAGCACGATCTGCCCACCCAGTTCCCGCATGAGGTCCCGGGTCATCTCAAGATCCTCCAAGGTCTCATCCGGCAACCCCATCATGAAGAAGAGGCAGCGCCTGAGCCTTGCACTGTCCACAATGCCGATCCCCTTCTTGATCGCTTCTACGGTTGCCCTCTTGCCGACGCTCTCCAGCACCCTTTCGCTTCCCGACTCGACACCTATGTAGACTAGCTCACAGCCGCCTTCACACATATCGCGAACCAGATCTTCGGTGATCAGGTCAGCCCTGGTCCCGCAGCTCCACTTAATGGGAACTTCTTCCCCAGGGATCCTTCCTGCAATCTCGCGCGCGTACGAATGTCTTGCGGTGAAGGAATCATCGGTGAACTCCACGTACCTGACTGAATGCTTGCTCGCTAGCTCATGCAGTTCCGCCATGACGTTGTCTGCTGACCGCCAGCGGACCCTCTTCCCCCAGGTTGCCCTGCTTGCGCAGAACGCACAATCGAATGGGCATCCACGGCTTGTTGCCACGACTCCCATTGTGTTGTTGTCGTACAGCCGTGCGAATGACAAGTTCTCTCGTTCTCTCATTGGCATAGGAAGCTGGTCGAGGTTCTCGATCAGTGGCCGTAGCCTGCCCGCCTTGCATCCGCTTCCGTCCCGCGTCCATACCCCGGGCACGTCTGACGGGTCCCTGCCGCTCTCGAGGGCAGCGCAGAGCTCCGACATCGTCTCTTCACCCTCGCCAACGACTGCCATGTCCACCTCTTCCACTTCACGCAGCACGTCCCGTGGAACAGAAGTCGTGTGAGGGCCCCCCCAGATAACCTTCACCGAAGGCATCTCTGACTTGCAGACCTTGGATGCCGATACCGCAGACCGGTAAGTGGTCGTCGTGACGCTTATACCGACCAGGTCCGGTTGGAACCGCCTGAGCTCCTCTCGCAGATCGCGCCACGCGGGGTGATCGGGGTTCCGACAACCCTCCAGATACTTCGGGTGCGACGAGAATCGCTCGGATTCGAATGGGAAGGGAAGGGACGAAAGCTCCAGATTGCAGAGCAGGACCTCATGCCCGCTCTCCAGAAGGGATGACGCGAGATAGCCCAGGCCAAGAGGGTAGAAATTGTTGAAGAATCCTGCCAGTCGCATGTAGGGTGGGTAAACCAGCATTACCCTCATAGGGAATACTCCTCGGCACGGAGTAGGCGGCCTTTCGCTCTAAGAATCCTATCCTCAGGCTGCTGCACGGTCAAGCTTCTGGCTTTGTCTGCCTGCGCACTCCGTCCACAGGGACCTCGTACGCGGGCGGCAGACGTTGGTGACGGCGGACAGGTGACCACTGCGAGTTGGAGATTGCAGAGCGAACTGTTCTTGACGCCGAAAGGGGACCTGATAGAATTATTGATGTCGTTTACCGATAGTGATAGGGAGGAGAATATGCGAAGGGATATTCAAGGTGATCTGGTCGGGACAGGGCTGAAAATTGCGCTCGTAGCCAGCCGTTTTAACAACTTTATAACTAGCAAGCTCCTAGACGGGGCACTGGATTGCCTCAAGCGCCATGGAGTGGCCGAGGACGACATATCAGTCGTCTGGACACCGGGCTCTTTCGAGCTTCCGCTCGTCGCCAAGCGGCTGGCTGAAGCCGGCGGACTTGACGCGATAGTCTGCCTGGGAGCTGTTATCCGCGGAGGTACGCCCCATTTCGATTTCGTCGCTTCCGAAGCCGCTAAGGGCATAGCTAGCGTATCTCTGTCCACTGGAGTGCCCACGATCTTCGGAGTCGTGACGACTGACGACCTGGAGCAAGCTATAGACCGCGCCGGGACGCGAACAGGCAACCGCGGAGCCGAAGCCGCTCTCAGTGCTATCGAGATGGCCAACCTTCTGAAGCAGCTCGGGGAGTAGTTGCTCCTCGTGGCGCTCGTCCGGAAACACCCTCTGCAGGACCGTAGTGTCTACCAGTGGCGTATGAAAAAGAGATCCAAAGCAAGAGAAATTGCCGTCAAGCTCCTCTACGAGGCGGAAGTCTCAGGGGCTCCACGCGAGTCCGCGGTGGAGACGAAGCTGCGCCAGAGTGTCACTGATGAAGGCGTTGTGAGCTTCGCTGCAGCGCTTTACAGGGGTGTGCGTGCGAATTGGGACTACCTGAGCGGCAAGATATCAGCGGCCGCCCAGCACTGGGCTCTTGACCGCATAGGCACGGTGGAGAGGAATATTCTTCGGCTTGCACTGTACGAGCTTTGCTTTATTGACGATATACCTCCGAAGGTGTCCATCAACGAGGCGGTGGAGCTTGCCAAGAAATTCGGCGGAAAGGAGTCGGCGGCCTTCGTCAACGGAATACTCGACCGGCTCTGGAAAGAGACCCAAGCCAGCAATGCATGATCCCCAGCTCTATCGCTCTCCCACTGACCTTCATATCCACTCATGGTTCTCCGATGGTACCCAGTCACCGGTGGAGATCGTCAACGTGGCTGCCCGGTTTGGCCTGTCAGCAGTAGCGATAAGTGACCACGACGTGATCAGCGGGTTTGATGAAGCCTCCGAAGCTGCCTCAGCCGCCGGAATCCGCCTAGTCCCCGCAGTGGAGCTCTGTGCCAGGGATGACTCGGTCGAAATCCACATGCTCGGCTATTTCATCGACCCGGCCAACGACACTCTTCTGGCAACACTCGAGCGACTACGCGAAGGTCGCATTGCGAGGCTCCACAAGATGGTAGCGCGGCTTAGGGAACTGGGTGTGGATGTGGAGCCGGACGATGTCCTTCAACTGGCTGGACGCGGTTCAGTCGGCAGACTTCACTTGGCCGACCATCTATCGAGGAAAGGAATAACGGAATCGACAGGGCAGGCCTTTCAGCGATATCTTGGCGAAGGGCAGCCGGCTTACGTCCCCAGTCCCAGACTGGCGGCTTCCGACGCCATCAGCCTTCTCCACAATGCAGCTGGCGTTGCAGTCCTCGCGCATCCGGGAATAACCGGGCACGATGAGAGGATCCCCGCTCTTGTTGAGCAAGGTCTGGATGGGATCGAGGCCTTTCATCCCAGACACGACGATATGCTTTCACGCTTCTACTCGTCTATCGCGGCAGAACACGGATTGCTCGTCACCGGAGGGTCTGACTCTCACGGACGACGGGCCGTTGAGTCGATCGGGTGTGTCACTGTTCCGCATAGCTGCGTCGAGAAGCTTGAGGACAAGGCAAGGGAATACAGGTGAGCCCGCTTAACCCGCTCTCAGCTTTCTCAAAGCTCAAGGAAGGTCTTGCGAAGACGCGCAGGAGCTTCCGCGACAGGCTCCAGGCCGTGCTTCGCATCGGTAGAAAGCTCGACGCCGCAACACTTGACGAGCTGGAGGAGACGCTTATCTCCATGGACATCGGCGTCGACGCCGCGGTGAGGGTGATGGACGATGTCCGTGAGAAGTTTCGCGGCGGAGAGATCGCCAAGCCGGAAGAGGTGATGGACTTTCTCCGAGATGAGTTCAAGCAAGTGCTTCGTACGCAACCGTCCGACCTAATCCTCGCACCTTCGCCGCCTACGGTAATAATGGTCGTCGGGGTGAACGGTGTCGGCAAGACCACTTCCATCGCCAAGCTCGCATCTCATCTCTCCGCGAACGAGGGGAAGAAGGTGCTACTGGCAGCTAGTGATACCTTCCGAGCGGCGGCGGTTGACCAGTTGGAAATATGGAGCAAGCGCGCAAACGTTGACATTGTCAAGCATCAGCAGGGAGCTGATCCCGGAGCGGTGGCCTACGACGCCGCCGAGGCCGCGAAAGCGCGCGGCGCCGATTTCCTTATAGTTGACACTGCGGGCAGGCTCCACACTTCCCAGCCTCTTATGCGCGAACTGTCCAAGATCAAGCGCGTCCTGGCGGGGAGGATCGAGGGTAGCCCACACGAGATCATCCTTGTTCTCGACGCGACGACTGGCCAAAATGCCATCGCTCAAGCCAGGCGATTCAACGAGTTCGTTGGCGTCACAGGGCTGTTTCTGGCCAAACTCGACGGTACCGCCAAGGGGGGCATAGTGCTGGGGCTCCAGCAGGAACTCCCGCTGCCTGTGAAGTTCGTCGGCGTGGGAGAGAAGAAGGAAGATATCCAGGCCTTTGACGTAGACCGGTTTGTTGATGCATTGTTCGGCGGATGAGCCTTCTGGCGTTGCATCGTTCGCACGTTGGGGTATAATCTTTGTTTGAGGGCAAGCAATACCCTCGACATTCAAAGGAGGATAGCGGGAGACGAACGTGGGTATCGACATGGAACGAAAGCAAGAGATCATCAACAAGTATCGGCTCCACAGCAGTGACACCGGTTCGCCCGAGGTCCAGGTCGCGCTTCTTACCGAGCGCATAAATCACCTTACCGAGCATTTGAGGGAACATAAGAGGGATCACGCATCCCGCCGTGGACTACTCAAGATGGTCGGCAGAAGGGGCGCGCTCCTGAAGTACTTGGGGAAGGTGGACGCGGAGAGGTATCAGGACGTAATCAAAAGGTTGGGGGTGAGGAAGTAGGAAGCAGTTGGAAGTGGCGTGTTCTGTTTGTTTTGGGCTCTGGTGGGTTCTGTTCTGCGATTCTGACCGGATCACATGCCCGCAGGGCCACCCTTTTTGAGAAAAGGCAGGGGGAATAAGTGGTATACCAAGCAGCAGGAGAAGTTGGCGGACGAACCTTAACTTTCGAAACCGGAAAAGTTGCGAAGCAAGCGGACGGTGCGGTGGTTGTCCAGTACGAAGATACGTTTGTGCTTGTAACCGCGGTAGTCGGCGATGAGTTGCCGAACGCGGATTTCGTCCCGCTGAGTGTTGACTACAGAGAGAAGACGTACGCCGCCGGGAAGATCCCAGGCAGCGTGTTCAAGCGAGAGGGCAGGCCGACCACAAAAGAAATCCTTACCATGCGTATCATCGATCGTCCTTTGCGGCCGCTGATCCCCAAGGGATACAGGAACGAAATCCAGGTGATGGCCATCGTTCTCGCTGTCGACAGGGAAAATGATCCGGACATTCTCGCGATGAACGGTGCATGCGCCGCAATGGCCATTTCCGGCATCCCGTTCGATGGTCCAGTAGGTGCCGTGCGCATCGGTCTCGTCGGCGAGGAGCTTGTGGTGAACCCCACTCGCACACAGACGGAAGGCAGCCGCATGGACTTGGTGGTTGCCGGCACCAATGAGTATGTGAACATGGTCAGCGGAAGCGCTGACGAAGTGGCGGAGAGCACTATCCTCGATGCCATCGACTTGGCTCACCGGGAAATCAAGAAGATCATTGCTCTTCAGGAGAAGTTATTGTCGCAGGCGGCAAAACCGAAAAGGCCCTTCCCGCCGACGGTCGTCAACGAGACCCTGTACGGGCTCTTGAAATCCCGCGCGTACGAGGACATCAAATCCTGCTGCCGGATCAAGCCGAAGAAGGAGCAGGAAGGCTCTCTCCGCGAACTTCGAAATGCGCTCGTGGAAGAGTTCGCTCCCGACGAGACGTCAACTTATGCCGCGGAAGAGGTCAAGGAGGCTTTCCGGAAGATCGAGAGAGAGGCAATCCGCGAGATGATTCTCGCCGGCACGCGTCCTGACGGAAGAGGGCTGACCGACATCAGGGAGATATCGTGCGACATCGCCGTGCTCCCTCGTGTTCATGGCGCTGCTCTTTTCACCCGTGGCGAGACACAGGTGCTTGTTGTGGCCACCCTCGGCACAAAGATCGATGAGCAGCGAATCGGCATCGACGACCTGGCTGAATTCGGCGAGTACTCCAAGAGGTTCATGGTTCACTACAACTTCCCCCCGTTCTCGGTCGGCGAGGTCCGCAGGATTGGGTCGACCTCTCGCCGCGAGATCGGCCACGGTGCTCTGGCGGAATCAGCTCTCCTTCCCGTCGTTCCGCCCGAGGAAGTGTTTCCCTACACCATAAGGCTCGTATCCGATGTTCTGGAGTCTAATTCCTCCTCATCCATGGCGACGGTCTGTGGGGGGACTCTTGCCATGATGGATGCCGGTGTACCCATCAGGCATCCTGTCGCTGGGATAGGCATGGGGCTCATCAAAGAGGGCGACGAACTGAGAGTTCTTTCAGACATCATGGGGCAAGAGGATCACTACGGGGATATGGACTTCAAAGTCGTCGGTACGCAGGACGGTATCACCGGGATGCAGATGGATGTCAAGATTCCCGGGGTGACTCGAGAGATCCTTGAGGTCGCTCTCCAGCAAGCACGGGCCGGTAGGCTTGAGATATTGCGCACCATGCTGCACACGATCAAGAGACCGCGAGAGGACATATCGGTCTACGCGCCCAAGCTGGTTCGGATCGTCATCAACCCTGAGAAGATAGGCATGGTTATAGGGCCAGGCGGCAAGACCATACGGCGCATACAGGAAGAGACCGACACCAAGATCGAAATCGACGATGACGGCACTGTCTTGATCTCGGGGGCTGAGATGGCATCGGTCAAGAAAGCGCAGCAGACTGTCGCAGGCATGACCGAAGACGTTGTAGTTGGCAAGACCTACAAGGGGCGCGTGACCTCCGTCAAAGACTTTGGTGCCTTTGTCGAGATCCTTCCTGGACAGGAAGGGCTCGTCCACGTATCTGAACTCTCCGAGAGCTATGTGCGTAACATCTCCGACGTGGTACACACGGGGGATGATATCACGGTGAAGTGCATAGGGGTCGACGACCAGGGCAAGATCAGGCTTAGCCGCAAAGCGGCTTTGAAGGATGGCGATTCGCGGTAGTCGTCCTCAGTTTCAGCATCTCGGGCCGGATGCATTCTTCTCTCGTATCTCATCCGTGACGAGAGGCCGTAGCGAGAATGCAGCAAAGGCGGATAGAATACGCTTCGGATTGGCTGCTCTACCCCGGGGAAGCATGACTGGAGTATTGCCTCGTGGGTACCCGGTCACTGAGCCGGTTACCTTGCCGCGAGGATAGCAAGGAGCACGAGGGCTGGTTCACAGTAACCTGCCTTGCGGGGTGTATATGCTTGTCCCGCTGGTGGTCGCCGTTGCGCTTTTCTCGGCCATTACGCTGCTTGCGTTCTTCCTGTTCGCCCTTCATAGACGGAAGCCAGCGTATCAGCCGCGTCTCACAGCGGAGACTGTAGGGAGAATGGCATACGTCGGGGAGCTGGCCAGTGGCTTGGCGCATGAAATCAGGAATCCCCTTTCCAGCATGAATATGAACCTCCAGTTGCTTGCCGAGGACCTCAAGGCTCCGACTCCGCCCTCCCATGCGGAGCTTCTTGACAGGGTCCGGACGATCCAGCGGGAGGTCCGCCGTCTGTCCGACATACTGGATGACTTCCTCCGATTCGCCCGCAAACCCGAACTGGCTCTTGCCGAGGAGGACATCAGCGTCGTTGTCGATGAAGTCCTGGAGTTCATGTCTCCTCAGTCGCTGATGAGCCATATTCGGCTCTTCAAGAACTACGAGCCTGACATCCCACCGTGCCGTGTCGACAGAGACGCGCTCAAACAAGCACTTCTCAATGTCCTGCTGAACGCAGAAGAAGCCATGCCTGAAGGTGGGGATCTTATAGTCAGTATTGCCAGGGGCAAGGGATTCGTCAGAGTCGACGTCACCGACACAGGGGGTGGCATCACTCCGGAAGTGCTCGAGCACATGTTTGATGCCTACTATTCGACTAAGAGGAACGGATCGGGACTTGGACTTCCCACCTCCAAGCGCATAATGGAAGAACACGGGGGTAGAATGAACGTGGAGTCCGAGCCGGGCAAAGGGACCCGAGTCTCAATTTTTGTCCCCATTGCCGATAAGTAGTTCCTGGGAGAGACCGTGGCTGAACGACCGAGGGTGCTGGTTGTTGATGATGAGATAGACCACGCTCAGGTGGTGGCCGAAGCTCTTGAGCGTGTCGGCTACCGCTGCACCGTGGCAACCAGCGGGCAGCAGGGGGTCGATTTCCTGAACAAGGAGCCGTACGACCTCGTCGTCACAGACCTCGTTATGAAAGATGTCGACGGCATGCAGATTCTCAAGACGGCCAAGGAGCAGAACCCAGACGTTCAGATTGTCATGTTAACCGGACAAGGAACCATAAAAAGCGCGGTCGCCGCCATGCGCGAAGGGGCCTTCACATACATCACCAAACCCATCGATATCGAAGAGATTCGTTCGGTTGCTGCCAAGGCAATTGAGAGGAAGCGCTTCTCCCGGGAAGCCTTGGACACGGACTACCACGACGCCGGTGTCCCAGCATTCTACGGGATCATCGGAGGTAGTCCTCGAATGAAGACTATCTTCGACATGATAAAGCAAGTTGCGCCCACCGATGCTCGAGTGCTCATATCCGGTGAGAGCGGCACGGGAAAGGAGAAGGTCGCGAAGGTCATCCACCTCAACAGTTCTCGCAGCGATAAGCCCTTCGTTGGCCTGAACTGTGCCGCCCTTTCCGAGGGCATTCTCGAAAGTGAACTGTTCGGGCACGAGAAAGGAGCCTTCACCGGTGCTGTCTCGCAACGAAAGGGCCGTTTCGAATATGCCGACGGTGGGACGATGTTTCTCGACGAAGTTGGTGACATGCCCATCAGTACCCAGATCAAGCTGCTCAGGGTTATCGAGGAAGGCGAGATCGTTCGGGTTGGCAGCAACATCCCGGTCAGCGTCGACGTGCGCATACTCTCTGCCACCAACAGAGACCTCGATGAGGCAATCCGGGACGGAAAGTTCAGGGAGGATTTGTTTTATCGACTGAAGGTCGTGACCATCGACCTACCCCCTTTGCGCGAGCGCCGGGCGGACATCCCATTGATGATCCGTGCCTTCATCGACGAGTTCTCGAAGAAGTACCACAAGGAGGGCATTCAAATCACCAAGGCGGCCCGTAATCTGCTCATTAAGTACCGTTGGCCCGGCAACGTTAGAGAACTCATGAACTGTATTGAAAGCATGGTTGCCGTCACGTCCGACAAGACGCTTGATACAGAGGACATACCGGTTCACATACGGCGGGTTGCCCTTCCTCCGCCACCTGCCAGAGAGAAGCTGGTCGGTGTGAACCTGGAGGAAATGGAGAAAGAGCTCATTAGGGATGCGCTGGAGAAGGTCGGCGGCAATCGCGAAGAGGCCGCCAAATTGCTGGGGATAGGCGAGCGTACCCTATACAGGAAGATTACCAAGTACGGTCTACGGTAGAGGAGACCTTGCCATGGCGGCGCGCGTTCCATCAAATCGTCGGGTCAGAATCATCGCCACATTGGGGCCGGCATCGCGCGACCTGCTCACCCTCAAAAGGATCGTTCGCGAAGGGGTCACAGTGATCCGCCTCAACTTCTCACATGGTTCTCTTGCCATTCACGAGGAGAACATCCAGCGGATCCGCGCCATTGAGAAAGAGCTGGGTCGTCATATCGCAGTGCTCCAGGATTTACCGGGACCGAAGATCCGCACCGGACCGACAAAGGATGGCCTCCCAGTGGAGGCCCAGCCCGGAGACTTGATCACAGTGACAACCCGCCCCGTAGCGGGGCAGCCCGGACTGATCTCTACAAGCTACAAGGCCTTGCCCCACGACGTGAAGCGTGGCCACAGGATACTGATCGACGATGGCCGGATAGCGCTGGAAGTGCTCTCGACCAGCAGCCGCGATGTGAAGTGCAAGGTTGTCTACGGCGGACAGATCGGAGAGCACAAGGGCATAAACTTGCCGGGAGTTGATCTGTCTGCCCGAAACCCCACGCGTGACGACATTGCCTTTGCACGCTTTGGCGTCGAACATGGGGTCGACTACGTCGCGCTCTCCTTTGTTCGGAATGCCGGCGAAGTGCAGCATCTCAGTCGTTACCTCCGAAAGCTCAAAGCTGATATTCCCATCATCGCTAAGATCGAAAGACCGGAGGCAATGGACGACCTTGACGGCGTCCTCGATGCCGCCGACGGCGTGATGGTTGCCCGAGGTGACCTGGCCGTCGAGACGAGTTCCGAGGACGTGCCCATATTCCAGAAGAGGATCATCTCAGTCGCTCGCGAAAGAGGGAAGCTGGCGATTACCGCAACGCAGATGTTGGACTCCATGATGCAGGCTCCCACACCGACTCGGGCAGAGGCCTCAGACGTTGCAAACGCCGTCCTGGACGGTTCGGACGCCCTTATGCTTTCAGGGGAAACGGCTGTCGGGAGATTCCCCGTGGACAGCGTGCGCACGATGAGCGCCATCATATCGAAAATTGAGAACAGCTTGGCTGACGGGGCTGATACCCCCTGCGTGTACGATCCGAGGAGTCGAGTTGACTTCACCGAGGCGGCGGCTCATTCCGCCTGCGCAGCCGCAAGAGACCTCTCCGCAAAGGCCGTCGTCGTGTACACTTGGTCCGGGCGCACAGCTTTGACGGTTGCCAACTACCGCCCCAGCGTGCCCATCATAGCCCTCTCTGCCCGGCACGAAAGCCTTTGCAGGATGGGCCTTTACTGGGGCGTAATCCCTGTTAAAATAAAACCTTTTAAGAGCGTTGAGCGTCTTCTCAAGGGTGGCGAGGAAGCTCTTCTGCGCGAGCGTTTGGTCAAAAAGGGGGACATAGTCGTCCTGCTTGTTGGCTCGACGCTCCTCCCAGGCACCACAAATGTGATGAAGATTCACCGTATTGGATCGGCGACAGCATAGGGCAAGGCCACAGAAAGGAGACCCGAATGCCCCTGGTATCAACGGCAGAGATATTCAAAGATGCTAACAAGAATGGTTACGCTGTCGGCGCCTTCAACGTCAATAACCTCGAAATGGCCCAAGCCATCCTCGAGGCTGCCGAGGAAGAGCGCTCGCCCGTAATACTCCAGTGCTCGGAGAACGCAGCTAAGTATGCGGGATTCGACTTCCTGAGCGGCATCGTGAAAACCGGCGCCGCCAAGTCCAGTTGCCCCGTGGCCCTTCACCTCGACCACGGCAAATCGGTAGAGGCGTGCATCGTCTGCCTGCGCCACGGCTTCACCTCCGTAATGATCGACGGGTCCCATTTTCCGTTAGAAGAGAACATCGCCATCACTAAGCGGGTCATTGACATCGCTCATCCCGTGGACGTCTCCGTCGAAGCCGAGTTGGGCAGGCTCGGCGGCATCGAAGACAGTGTCTCCGTTGATGAGAAGGACGCCGTCCTGACTGACCCTCAGGAGGCGAAGGAATTCATAGAGCGGACCGGCGTCGATGCTCTGGCGGTCGCCGTTGGCACGTCGCACGGTGCATACAAGTTCAAGGGCGAGGCGAAGCTCGACCTTCCCAGAATCAAAGAGATTAAGAAGCTCACCGGGGCTCCTCTGGTCCTCCACGGTGCCTCCGGTGTCCTGCCCGAGCTTATCGAGAAAGCGAACAAGTACGGCGCCCAGCTCGAAGGGGTCCGCGGAGTTCCGGAAGAGAGCATCAAAGAAGCCATCTCTTACGGCGTTAACAAAATCAACATAGACACCGACATGCGGCTGGCTTTTACCTCCGCCGTGCGTGAGGTGCTTTACACCAAGCCCAAGGAGTTCGACCCCCGCAAGGTGATTGGCCCCGCTCGCGATTCCATACGCGAAGTGGTCAAGGGCAAAATGCGCCTCTTCGGTTCCTCTGGCAGGGTATAGACACGAATTCGGAGGCACAGTCAATTGCCGGAGAAGCTCACTAAGCGGAGCGACGACTATGCCAGGTGGTATACCGACGTCATCCAGCGGGCGGAACTCGCCGACTATGCTCCCGTGAAGGGCTGTATGGTATTCCGCCCCTACGGTTTCGCACTCTGGGAAAGCATAAAGGACGTGCTGGACCGGATGATCAAGGCCACCGGCCACAGTAACGTCTACTTCCCTATGCTCATCCCGGAGAGCCTCTTCAAGAAAGAGGCCCAGCACGTGGACGGATTTGCGCCGGAATGTGCCGTTGTCACCCACGGCGGGGGAAAGAAGCTTGAGGAGCCCCTTTATCTTCGTCCCACTTCCGAGACTATCATCTGGACTATGGCCTCCAAGTGGATAAGCTCATATCGCGACTTGCCGTTCCTAATCAACCAGTGGGCAAACATCATTCGGTGGGAGATGCGCCCGCGTCTCTTTCTCCGAACTACCGAGTTCCTCTGGCAGGAAGGGCACACCGCTCACGCAGATGCGCAAGAAGCCCAGCAAGAGTGTTCTCAAATCCTGAGCATGTACAGGGGACTTGTCGAGGATTACTTGGCCATTCCCATCGTCGTCGGCCGCAAATCAGAGGCGGAGAAATTCGCTGGCGCCGAGAATACCTACACGATGGAGGCGATGACGCAGGACAAGCGTGCAATCCAAGCGGGGACAGTCCACTACTTCGGGGAGCGGTTTGCCAAAGCCTTCGACGTCAAGTACCAGGGCAAGAACGGGCAGCTCAACTTCGTCAGCACGACAAGTTGGGGAATCAGCAGCCGAATCATCGGGACTCTAATAATGGTCCACAGTGACGACCAGGGCCTCGTGCTGCCGCCCCGGATTGCCCCCACGCAAGTCGTAATCGTTCCAATCTGGAAATCGGATGACCAGCGCCGGGCCGTGATGGACGTCGCGGGCAAGCTGAAGGAAATGCTCAACGCGAAATTCTGCACCAAGATAGATGCTCGTGAGGAATATAGCCCAGGCTGGAAATTCAATGAGTGGGAGCTGAAGGGCGTGCCCGTGAGGGTGGAAATCGGTCCCAAAGACGTCAAGAATCACCAGGTCGTGTTGGCTAGGCGCGATTCCGGCGAGAAGTCCTCGGTGCCTCAGGAGTCCGTGCTCAAAACCGTAGCGGAAATGCTCCAGGATATCCAGGCGTCCCTCTTCCGTAGAGCTGGCGAGTTCATGGATGCCAACACCCACCGAGTTGACTCTTACGAGGAGTTCAAGTCCACCATCGGTGAGCCGGGGGGGTTCCTAAGCGCGCACTGGTGCGGCGATGCAGCATGCGAGCTGGCGGTCAAAGAAGACACCGCGGCCACTATAAGATGCATACCTCTTGATGGGAAGCCCGAGTCGGGACAATGCGTCTACTGTGGGAAGCCGTCTGAGAGAAGAGCGGTGTTCGCGAAAGCCTATTGAGTTGCGCTGCCCCAGTGGCAAGCGCCTCTGCGGATTCGGTTCAACGTTCCGCTCTTGTTATGCACTCCTGAACTTGAGCTAGTAGAGCTTTCCCCGCAGGTAGCGAACCACATCCATTACGCGAATCATTCGCCAGCCTTCTCTCTGGGCGAATCCCCGCAGGTCTCGGAACTTCGCCATTTCGCCCCGCTCGTCCATGATCTCCACTATCACCGCTGCCGGGTAGAGCCCCGCGATCTTCATCAAGTCGACGGCAGCCTCCGTATGCCCCGTCCTTCCAATGACCCCCTTCTCGTGGGGGCGCAGCGGGAAAATGTGTCCCGGCCTCGCCAGATCCTCGGGCTTCGCTTCCGGATTGATGAGCAACGCGATGGTCTTCGCCCGGTCGAATACAGAGGTTCCCGTGGCAATCCCTTCCTTCGCGTCCACGGTCACAGTGAAGGGTGTTTTGTACCGATCACTGCTCTTATCCACCATCAGCGGGATTCCTAGCTCGTCAAGCCGGCTTGCCTCGATCGGAACGCACAAAATACCCCGACCGTTCGTTATCATGTAGTTGAGCTTCTCGGCCGTCGCGAATTCTGCCGGCAGTAGCAGGTCACCCTCGTTCTCCCTGCTGGCGTCGTCAAGCAGTATTACGAAGTTGCCTTTCTTCAGTTCATCAGCGGCCTTCTCGACCGAGAACTCCTCCATCACTGCCTTCCTTCTGCTTGTCCAGTCTCATGACCTCGCCATCTGAGTCAATGCTGAACGTCCCGCCAAGCGGATCCTCAGGTACCTCCTTGATGAGTTCCGCGCTTACCAGTTGCTCAAGCCCCTCCGGCCTGTTGCCGAATCTCTCCTCGAACAAGGCAACTCCCTTTCGGAGCTCTTCTAGATACAAGTTGCTCTGTGCCCTCTTCATCTCCTCTTCTGCTAGCTGCTTCATGATCGGTCCGCTTGCCGTATCCAGTCGATGTTTCCACAGCTCGAACATCTCCCTGTTTCCGTCGGCGGACCCCGCGGAGAGGATCCTGCTGATGAATTTGGTTGTCCCCGGAGGACAGTTAGGGTCCAGAGCCGCCGCCTTGTAGTAAGGAAGCGCCTTTTCCCGCTCCCCCAAGTGAAACGAGTACATGCTACCTATATCATAATTCAGAAGCCATCTAAACCGCCAGTCCCTGTTGTTGCTCCTCAGCCCTTTCTCCAGGAGTAAGATGGCCTTCTCCGGCTCACTTGCCAGCCCGGCCGCGAAGACCGAGCCGTAATGGTACGCAAGTCCGAATCGCGCATCCAGGTCGGTTATTGTCTCATACACCTTCGGCAGCGGGGAGTAGTCCCGCTCCTCTCTGTCAAATTGCTCCATGACGTATAGAAGCGATTTGACCCAGTAATAATCAGCAATCACCTGTTCGAATCCGAACGAGGCCAGCCTGACCGTTTGGCCCTCGTGCGGTTCCCACCTCAGTGAACTCTTCTGCTCTTCCTCTGCTGCATCGACAGCCCTTTGCAGCCCGTATGCCGCCCCCGCGATCAAGAGGACCGCCGTCCAATATGCCACGCGCCTGACCTGCCGCATCTGCTCCCCCTATAAGCTCCTCTTCTCAAATGCCGCTACTGCAAGCAGCACCGCGACTGTGCTGTATGCCACTGCCCATAGCCCGGCGATTCCCACCTTGCCCCACGGCACAGCCATGCAGTATGCCGCCTCAGCCCGGATGTTGAAGTTCTCTAAGCTTGGCACAACATAGTATGCAACTCTGAAGAGCAGGCTCAGGAACTTGTTGCCGACCTCATCCGAAAGGAGCTTGAGCTGGTCTGTTCCGTGTCCTGCCAGAAACAGCGTGAACGTTACTATTGCTCCGAACATTGGTGAGGCCAGCGTGGACAAGAGCAGTGCAATGGCGGCGACGACCATTACCTCGAAGAATATCATCACGATTGCCTGCAGTAGCGGAATGGTCGCTCCGCCCCCAAATAGGGAAAGGTAGCCAAGCAAGAACAATGACATCGCGGCGACGCTCACACCCAGCAACGCCATAATCCCCGCGTACTTCCCCACCACGAATTCCCATCTTCCTACCGGCCTTGAGATAAGCGCGTATATTGTCCCTCTTTCAATCTCGCTGTGAATCAGATTCGTCCCAACCAGAATAGAAATCAGCACTCCGGAAAGGAGGATCGCCGGCAGCGAGATGTCGATGATGAGCCTGACGCCTTCGCCTGCAGAGATCATTCCAAACGCCCCCGACACACCTATGACCACAGCTGCGAATGCCGTTAGCCCCAGTAGAGCCCTGTCTCGCAAGAGTCCCCTGAAAGTGTTAGACGCCACTATCATCAGCGTCATCGCGCTCTTCCTCCTCGGCAGGTCCCGCTTTGCGAGACATCTGCAGAAACGCCTTCTCCAACGTCATCCTTCGGGGGGCCACCTCTCTGATCTGCCCACCAGCTCCTCGAATGATGTCGATCGCTTTGCCGACTTCGTCCTCGCGTACTCGTGCCCACGTACTCGCGCCGTCTTTGCTCAATGTGGTCGCGAAGTCCTCAAGTTTCCTCAGCCCCTCCGGGGAAACCCCGTCCGCCGACAGGTCAACGCACTTCACGCGTCTAGGTAGCACGTCACTCAGCTTTCCTACCGCCTGTAATCTGCCGCGGTGCACTATCCCGACTCTGTCGCAGATCTTCTCTACGTCATGCAGAGCGTGCGAGCTGAGGAAGACCGTCGTCCCTGCATCTCTGAGGCGGAGAGTGAGTTCTTGGATGTCCCTTCTCTCCGGCGAGTCCAGTCCCGACATCGGCTCATCGAGGAGCAGGACGCGCGGCCGGTGGACGATGGCCTGCGCAAGGCCGAATCTTTGCCTCATCCCTCTCGAAAAGTCGCCCAGCCTCCTCCTTCGGCTGCCTGCGAGTCCCACCTGCTCCAGCACTTCGTCGCAGCGGCTTCTGGCCTCCCTTCTCCTCAAGCCGCTGAGCCGTGCGTAGAGGAACAGGGCTTCAGCCGCGCGTAGGTACTCGTAGAAATGTGGCTCCTCCGGCAGAAGGCCCGTGTTGCGCCTGGCCTCCAAGCTGCCTGCCGGGGCCCCCAGTATCTCGGCGGTTCCCGCTGTCGCGCGAGCAATCCCCGTGAGGATCTTAATGGTCGTACTCTTTCCCGCCCCGTTCGGGCCGAGGTAGCCGAAGATCTCTCCTTCCTCGACCGCCAGGTCCAGGCTGTCTAGCGCAACCTTTCTCTTCAGCAACACGCCGGACCGATAAACCATCTTCAGAGATTTTGCTGCGATGGCCTTCATGTCCCTGCCTTTCACAGTCTGTCCGGCACGGCCTGGAGGCTCAGCCGGGGGTAATGCCAAACTCTGTTTTTCCTTGTCATGCCGTCAGGTCGCCGTATGATTTCCTACAGTAGAAGGAAACGGATCATGCCAAGTTACAGAAAAATATCCCTTTCGGCCTCATTGCTGCTGATCTGCTTGTGGTTCTCGTCTGGTCTGTTTGCAGGGGCCGTGCTGGATCAGGAGGAGATCCTCGCGCTTGCGGAACAGCACGGCTTGTCCTCCGATCGGATCGCGGTCTCTGTAGCCGCGCTTCCGGACGGCGGGCCGCTTTTCGCCATGAATGAGTCCGTTCCCATGGTCGTCGCTTCCAATATGAAGCTCATCACCTCCGCTGCTGCCCTCTGCATGCTCGGTCCCGCCTACGAGTTCAAGACAGAACTTCTAATGATGGGTCGTCTGGATTCGGCTGGGATGCTCCACGGAGACCTTCTCGTGCGAGGAGGTGCTGACCCCAACATCTCGGGCCGGTTTGCCGCCGGCCCTACCTCCATCTTTGAGAGCTGGGCTCGTGCGATAAAGACTCTCGGTGTGGCTGCCATCTCCGGAGACATCGTGGCCGACGATCGTATTTTCGACCGGGAATTCGTCCATCCGGCTTGGCCATCCGACCAGCTTACATTCTGGTACACCGCTCCCGTCTCGGGATTGTCTCTCAATGACAATTGCATCGACCTCACCATAATTCCAGCTTCTCAAGTCGATGCCCCGCCGATCATTCGGATGTCTCCGGTCACATCGTATGTCTCTTTGCAGAACGCCTGCGTGACGCGCCGCAAAGTCAGCAAGCCTCTCGTCTTATATCGTACCCCAAGCACGAATAACATTACCGTTAGGGGACACGTGCGGCACGGGGCGGCTCCGTGGCGGGGGTCTGTGACGGTTCACAACCCTTCACTCTACTTCGTCCACGTGATGTGGGAGACATTCGAGCGCTGCGGCATCAGGATCGGCGGGGGACCGCGACTTGCCTACGGGACCGAGTATACGGACGCCCGGGAAGGTGCTTCTGCACTAGTCCACAAGTCTACGTTGGCCTCTTCGGTCAGCGTCATGAACAAGAGAAGCCAGAATCTATACGCTGAGCAGATATTCAAGCTCCTCGGTCATGAGGTCATGGCTGACGGGAGCTTTGACGGCGGGCGGCGGGCCATCGAGTCATTCCTCGAGAGCATCGGGGCAGACGACCCGGCGTGCCGCATATCAGATGGGTCAGGCCTATCATCAGCCGGGCGGCTGACGGCGCGGCAAATCGCCACCGTCTTGTGTCACATGTATAGGTCTCCTCACAGAGCTGATTTCATGAACTCGCTTCCCAGCGCAGGGACGGATGGTACCCTTGAGAATCGGATGGACGATCCCGGCCTCCGGGGCAGGATCATCGCAAAGACGGGGTATGTGTCGGGGGCTAATGCCCTCTCCGGGTACTTCTTCCCGAGGGAGGGGACCCCGATGGCATTCAGCGTCTTGGTGAACGGGATCAAGTCAGGAAAGAACTCTGAGGCCAAGGCCCTCCAGGACGATCTGTGCCGTGCACTGGCTGGCGCTCTGGGTGATGGTTCCCGCTGACCTGGCTCCGCCAACGTCTCGTTGCTACAGCTTGCGGTTGTGTGCCGGCAAGAAACGCCACGTTCGCCCTCTTGAAGATCTTCCCGCCAGGTCTTAATATCTAAGTTCCGATACTCCTGCGACGTTACCCAAAGCTGGGCCACCGGTAGGTGAGGCAATAGGGCACGCCACCTGGATGGCAGGATGGCGTCCTCGAGAATGTCTGGGCATGGAATGTCGGAAATCCGCAAACGAAATCTCTGATGAAGCGTATACTATGCAAGTTGCCATAGCCAGGGAGCGGAGTGATTGATAGAGGTCGAGCACGTAAGCAAGGTTTATCCTGGAGCCGTGGCCGTCGACGACATCTCGTTTCAGGTTTCGGACCGGGAGATCGTGGGCTTCCTCGGCCCTAACGGCGCTGGAAAGACTACCACTCTCCGCATTCTTTCTTCCTTCATACCGCCCACATCCGGTAGGGCAAGTGTAGCCGGATTCGACGTCTTCAAAGACTCTCTGAGCGTCAGGAAGCTCATCGGGTATCTTCCGGAGAATGTGCCGCTCTACCCGGAGATGCGCGCCAGGGAGTACCTCACCTTTCGTGCCAGGCTGAAGAGCGTCGCACGGCGCGATGTGTGCAAGCGAGTGGATTACGCCATGGAGCGGTGCGGCGTCACCGATGTCAGCCGTCGAATCGTGGGACAGCTTTCCAAGGGCTACAGGCAAAGGGTTGGGCTTGCTGATTGCCTGCTCAGCAACCCCAAAGTGCTTCTTCTGGATGAGCCTACCATAGGACTCGACCCTACCCAGATTCGCCAGGTCCGCGACCTGATTCACGAACTCGGCCGAGATCACACGGTAGTGCTTTCTACTCACATCCTGCCTGAGGTCGAGATGGTCTGCAATCGGGTGATCATCATAAACAATGGCAGGATAGTGGCATCGGACACGATGGAGAACCTTAAGGTAGGTTTCAAGAAGGGACGAGCCATCGTCGTCGAGGTGAAGGCGAAGCCGGGCGAGGTGGAGAAAGCGCTCACGGGTTTGAAGAGCGTGCGTGCGGTTAAGCTTCTCGGGGCAAACGGTTCATGTCAATTCAGAGTGGTTCCCGAAGCTCATGTTGACCCTAGAGAGGATGTCTTCCGCTGTCTGGCAGGCTCCGGCTGGGCGGTCACTGAGATGAGGTCGGAAAGCCTTACGCTCGAGGATGTATTCGTGCGTGTGACTGCATCTGAAGTTCGGAGTTCCGGCGGGGAAGAATTGGCCCAGGAGTCCCAGAATGCGTAACGTGCTGACGCTGTTTCGCAGAGAGATTAACGCCTCTTTCCTCTCGCCGATGGCGTACGTTGCAGCGACTTTCTTCCTGTTCATCTCTGGCGTCTTCTTCTACAAAATCCTGGAGTTCACCCGCGAGGTCACACTTCGGTATGCCCTGGACAGTGTGAGCTTTTTCCTGATGTGTGTGATCCCTCTAGTTACGATGCGCCTCTTTGCCGAAGAGAAGAAGTCCGGCACGATGGAAGTTCTCATGACTGCGCCGGTAACGGACTTCCAGGTTGTGGCCGGGAAGTTCCTCGGCGCTATGGGATTCATCGTGGCCATGCTTGCCCCGACCGGGGTATACGTCATATCACTGGCGCTGATCGGTGAACCTGATTACGGCGCGGTGGTCTCGGCTTACCTCGGCATATTCCTCATGGGAACACTCTTCGTCTCAATTGGCCTCTTTGTCTCATCTCTTACGTCGAACCAGATCGTTGCCGCAATAGTGACCTTCATATCTCTGATATGCTTGTGGGTAGCTGGGATGTTCGCCATCGGAATGAGTGGCCCACTTAACGACTTCCTCAGCTACGTGGGGGTAGTGGGTCACCTGCAATCCTTCAGCAAGGGGATAATCGACACGCGCGACGTGATCTACTTCCTGAGCCTGACGGCCTTTTTCCTCTTCCTGTCAGTTCGTTCTCTCGAAACTAGGAAGTGGAGGTAAGGATGCCCCAGGGCAGGTTGCGGCTAGTGAAAGGTGTTGTGGGACTCCTTGGGGTTGCGGGGGTGGTCCCGCTTCTTGCCGGGCTCTTGAGCAACTTCTCCCAGGACCGGTGGGACCTCGCAAGTCTCATACCCGTTATCATCGGAGCCGTTCTGGTAGTCACGGGGCTCGGCATGAACCTCCCCACCATCGTAAGGGGAATTCTCACCAAGAAAGCCTTGATTGGCACGAACGTCATCTTCATGGTTCTCCTAGCGGCTGCCATTCTGGGTCTGGTCAGCTACCTTAACGCCCGCCACTACCGCAGGTTCGACGTAACCCAGCTTCGCCGGTACACGCTGAGCGAGAAGACCCGGAACATTCTCAAGGGCCTGAAGGAGCCGGTCCGAGTGACAACTCTTTTCACCGAGGCTCGTGCCGTCGCTCTCTACGAGGAAATCGTGGACCTCCTCGAAGAGTACAAGTACCAGAATGACAACATCTCTCTCGAGCACATCGACTCCTTCTTCGAGCCCGCCAAGGTCCAGGCACTGGCCACTCGACTTAACACTGACGCTACCGGGTTGACCGGAGACTCAGTCGTGTTCGAATCGGGAGATCGGCGCAAAGACGTGACGTACAGCGATATGGTCAAGCTGCCTCCCCCTCCCTCTCCGTATCAGTATCAGTACGAGCCTGAGCCTCCACAACTGATTGCCGAAGCCGCCTTCACCGAGGCCATCCTTAGCGTATCGGAACCACGCCAGACACCGATCTACTTCCTGACGGGACATGGGGAGAGAAGCATAAATGACTATGAGAGCAACGGGCTGTCGGACCTCCTTAAGGCATTGAAACGTGAGAACTACAGAGTTGAGGAGTTGAACCTGCTCGAGGAGAAGAAGATCCCTGAGGACTGCGAGCTGCTCATAGCCCCTTCCACGGCCGCTCCGTTATCGAATGAGCTGTTTGTCCTCATCTCGGAATACCTCGCCAACGGTGGAAGACTGCTGGCTATGTTCGAACCTCTCAGTTCTCGCGTCAGAGAATCAGGGCTCGAGATGCTCCTGTCCGCCTACGGCATAAGGGTCAGAAATGATGTCCAAGTCGTCAACTACATGGGCGTTGCCATGGGCGCCAAGCTTCTTTCCTACGAAGTCATTGTTGACGGCTACACCCCTCACAAGGTTACCGAGGGGCTGGAAGGCCGAGCGTCTCTGCTCACTAGCGCCTGCGTGGTTGATGCGTTCCCTGGGGCGGATCAGATGGGATACAGGGCTTCAGTTCTATTCAGGGCTCCTCCTTCCGCCTGGGGAGAACGCGACTACGGCAAGCAAGCGGGCTCCATCAACTTCGACAGGGATGTGGACGAAAAGGGGCCTGTTGCCTTAGCGGTGGCGGTTGAGCCGAAGGACGAGGGTGCCGCAGGGGAGGAAGCCCCCGAGATGGGCGAAGAAAGCGGCGCGGGGCAAGCACAGACGACCGATGGTCCGAAGATAGTGGCTTTTGGCGACGTGGACTTTGTCAGCAATAAGTTCCTCTTCAACGTTCCGGGCAACCTAGACCTCGTTCTTAACGCTGTCAACTGGCTTGCGGGAAAGGAGGCGCACCTCGGCATCGGGCCCAGAGAACCGGAGCAGCGGGTGGCGAACCTGACCCCTCGGAATCAAAGGCTTATCTACTGGACCACCGTTGCAGGCTTGCCCGGGCTCTGCATATTTCTCGGTGCCTTCGTCTGGCTTGTGAGGAGATTGTAAGGAGAGCTTGCTGGCATGAAGTTCCGGACTACCCTTGTCCTGTTTGCCATCCTTGGGGCTGTCATTGCCTTCATTGCATTCTACGAGTCAAAGCGACCAGGGACAGACGAGGCCAAGGAGAAGGCAACCGAGGTTTTCGACTTCCGATCAGAGAACGTAACATCCCTTTCCATTGTCACCGGCAGCACGGAGATCGCTGTGCGCAAGGCCGGAGACAGAGGGTGGCTCCTTGAGAAGCCGGTGGCTTGGCGTGCGGATACCAGCACAGTTGACCGCATTCTGTCCGAGCTGGAGTTCCTCCGGTCCGATGGGCGTCTCACTGTCCCCGGGGGAGAGACGGTCGACCTTGGGTCGTACGGCCTCGATTCCCCAGAAATGTCTATAGGCTTCAGCGAGCGCGGCCGTGACCACACACTGGCGCTCAGTCCTGACAGAGGCATTCGTGGCAAGGTCTACGCCCAGATTGATGGGACCGACGAGGTCGTCCTGCTTTCCCCAAAGGCGATATCGGCCGCCAAAGCGCCGGAGAAGGACTTCCGGGATAAGACCGCGCTTGAGTTCGAAACCGACACGGTGTCAAGGGTGGAGATCGAGCGCGGCGACGGGAAGCTGTTCTGCGAGCTTGAGGGAGACCAGTGGTATATCACGGAACCGCACAGGCTTCGAGCGGCCAGAGTCCAGGTCGAAAGCCTCATAAATCAGCTCGCAGCGCTCAAGGTCAAAGACTGGATTGATGATTTGCCTGACGACCTTTCCAAGTACGGTCTTGGTTCCCCTGCCGTGGTTGTGAGGCTTGACAGCGGCGATGAAGATGCGCCAACTCTTCTGCTCGGGGCCACGGTTCCGGATGATTCCGAGAAGAGATACGCTATGACTGCGGGGTCCGGACTGGTATTTACAGTCCGAGAGAGCATCGGGCCCGAGCTCGAGAAGCCACATTCCGAAATCAGAGACCGGAGCCTCATACACGTTACCCCCGATCAGCTTGCCAACCTTTCCATATCCACTGACAGCTCAGTCATATCTCTCAACACTCGAGGAACACCTGAGACCCCGTACTGGCAACTTAATAGCCCGATCGAGATCAGTGCTGACGATGGGAGTGTTCGGAAGTACGTCGAACGTCTCGGGCGGCTTGAGATCGAGGACTTCGTATCGGATTCGGCTGACGAAGAACTCGGCGCCTACGGGTTTGAGGAGAAAGGCCCCAGACTCCAACTGACGTTTAGAGAAGAGGTTGGCCGAGAGGCACCGATCGAAGTACTCTTTGGTCGAAAATCCGAAGATGGAAAGAAGTCCTACGTGAAGCGAAGTGATGAGTCTTCCGTTTACTCCATAGACGCGAACGACCTCTCCTGGCTTTTCCCCTCCTATCTGACGTTTCGCACCAAGCAACTCCTCAGTTTTCCCTCGATTGATGCTGAGCGACTCACCTTGCATCGCAACGACGGGGCGTACGTCTGCGAGAAGGAGAGCGCAAGCAAGTGGCGGCTTCGTGAGCCCTTCGAGACTTCCGCCAATGCTTCGAACGTTCGCACCATTCTCAACAACCTCGCCAACTTGAAGGCGGAGCGATTCATCTCGGATCCCCCAGGCGATTGGGGAGAATATGGGCTTGCAGCGCCTGGTCTGACTGTGCTCGTCGAATTCGAGGAGCCAAGAGAAGGCGAGGTCCGTGACCCGGTCGAGTTGAGAATCGGTTCTCGGTTTGAAGAGGAGGACCTCCGTTTCGCTAGGTTGGCCGACAAGCCCCTGCTTTTCTTGGTGTCTCGGGAGTTGGTGGACAAGCTGGAGGCCGACGTGATAGACCGCGTCGTGATGGACTTCTTGACGTCCGAAATACTGGAGCTGACGCTCTCATACCCCGGAGAAGACCTTGAGGTTTTGATCAAAAAGCAGGGCAATAAGTGGCTGATGCTGAAGCCGGAAGAGTCCGAGGTGGACACTGCAAGGCTGTCTAGCATAACCTCGAACCTTAGCCGCCTCAAGTGCAAGCGATTCCTCGAGGAGATCAAGACCAGGCCCAGTGACCTCGGACTGGCCACTCCCGTCTATAGTGTCGTTGTCAATCTCGGGTCGAAGAATATTACCCTGAAGCTCGGTGCTCAAACGCCTGAGGGAGACTACTACGCTGACGCTTCGACCATATCGCTTCCGTTCGTTCTGAGCGGCGATGTTGTGCGCTCCCTCATGAAAAGGCCCCTCGACCTTCGCAAGTAGCGTCGTGACGTCGTATGGCCATTTGACAACATTCTGTTCTTGCCCAAAAGGTGGGGGGATCACCGTGTTTGTCCGGAAGGGCCTCTTCATCCTGCTGGCCGTTTCGCTGTTCTGTGACG
>Ga0180437_10000599_pt1 | contig 67278 bp, 61 predicted proteins | sample SS_ome_4_FD_132410 | JGI IMG/M metagenome (GOLD analysis project Ga0180437, IMG submission 132410) | Hypersaline lake sediment archaeal communities from the Salton Sea, California, USA - SS_3_D_1 metaG | ecosystem: Environmental > Aquatic > Non-marine Saline and Alkaline > Hypersaline >...
GGTGGAGATCCTCCGTTCGCGGCTGCCGGGCAACCGAGTAATCCCGGACCCGGTCGAGCGGCGACGGCTGCTGAAGGCTGGCGCGGAGATCGACCATGCCGTCGAGGATACCTTGGGCGTCGTCAGCATCAAGACCTATCATCGCTGGCTGCGGGAACAGAGGGGCGGTCGTGAGCCGGGCAAGGTGGGCCGGCCGCGCCTGACCAAGTCGCTACGTGACCTGATCGTCCGGCTTGCCCGTGAGAACGCCGGCTGGGGCGTGCGACGCATCGTGGGCGAGCTCAAGAAGCTGGCCCTGAAGGCCAGTCGGAGCACTGTGCGTCGCGTCCTCGTCGAGGAGGACATCCTGCCCGACCCGGACCGCCACGCTCCCAAGGGCGTGCAGACGCCGTGGCGGAAGTTCATCGCGATCCACATGAACGTCATGGTCGCCTGCGACTTCTTCTGCAAGACAATCTGGACGCCCCTGGGGCGGAAGACCGCCTACGTGCTGGCCTTCATTCACCTGGCCAGCCGGAAGGTGTTCCTCACACCGAGCACCTGCAATCCGACGGATGAGTGGATGCGGCAACAGGCCAGGAACGCGAGGATGTGGGCCGAAGACGAAGGCATCGACGTACGCTTCCTGCTGCACGACCGCGACAGCAAGTTCACCGACGGCTTCGACGAGCATTTCCGCCGGGCCGACGGTGGGCCGGTGCTGACACCTCCAGGTGCTCCCATCGCGAACTGCTTCATCGAGTCCTGGATTGGCAGCTTCAAGCGAGAGTGCCTGAATGCCTTCCTATGCTTCGCCTTGCGGCACTTGGATCACATCGTGCAGACCTACGCCTGCTATCACAACGAGTTCCGGCCGCACCAGGGGCTGGGCAACAGACCTTTGGGCGCTCGAAACGATCCGCCACTGCAGGCGGCCGACCTGGATACCGTAGTAATCGGGTGCCGGCCGTGGCTCGGCGGGCTGCTCAAGCACTACGAGCGCCGAGCCGCGTAGGCTCTACGCGGCAACTGGCCTCAGAACGACATTCTCCGCCACCCCTGGTGCCGGGCCTTGGTCCGCCGCACAAGTTCCTCATGGTAGTTCTCCTCATCCAGCGCAGTCGATGTTGACTGCTCTTGGATGGATTCGCTCGCTTCAGCCTTGGCCGCGGCGCTGCTCGGTCCTGCCGCGATGGCGTGGTCTGGTCAGGCGGCCTCGAGCCACTTGTGGGCCTCACCAGCTTCCGTCCGGTCAAAGTAGCGGATCTCGGCTGTGGTGAAGGGCTCGCAGAAGGTCGCCATGCCCTTCTCCCACTTCTTCTCGCCGACGATCGCGAGCCGCTCGATGTCGCGGAAGTGCTTCAGGTCGAACTTCAGGTCCTGCCAGAGGGCGCCGGCCGTCCATCCGTGGAAGTCGTGCATCTCGAACAGCACGCGGACCTTGCCGTGCTGCTGGACGAGGCGCTCGATCTCCGGCACGAAGTGCTCGTAGTCTTCGGTGGTCAGTTTCCCGGTCGCCCTGACCTCGACGATCTTCCCTTGGTTCTTCTCTTGCAGTGTAACGTTCATGGTCGTGTCCTTTCTAGTTGGGTGTCTGTGCGTCAAGTCCAGGCCCCGGCCCGGACTGCCCGTTCCGGCGCCTGGTCAGATGGTGTTCTACGGCCACAGTCACGCTGCCCGTCTCCGCTTGGTCAGGAGCCCCGGCTGTTCAGCGTCCAGGGCTCGATAGGCCGCCACCTTCACCTGATCGGCCAGGAGGAACCAGGCTAAGGCATATCCCCAGACCAGCAGCGCCAGCCGCCAGCCCAGAGCCGGCATGAAGAGCCCGTACACGGCAATCAGCGTTGCCAGGATCTGTGTGCCCACAACCGCTCCGATGAGCAGCCATGAGGGACGTTCAGCCCAGAAACGCTTCGCCGTGCGGGTGACGAAGATCGTCAGGTGTCCGGCAACGGACAGCTTCAGGTACATCAGCGTCTGGATCGTGCCGCGACTGAGCCGCAGCACGTGCTCTCCGAGGTAGAACAGCACGAAGGAGGCCACAACGCCGACGACGCCCAGGAGCGTCGCAATGCCCAGGACCCTGCGCATGTTCCAGGCTTCGGGAACGTCCGAGCCCCGGGCACGATCGTACGCGATGGACAAGATCGCCCCGTCGTTAAGAAGGGCCAGCAGTACGATCATGACGGCCGTGACGGGGTAGAAGTTGAACACGAGGATGGACAGGGTCATGAACAGGAGTACGCGGATCGTCTCGGCAATCCGGTAGATGGCGTAGCTGTTCATCCGCTGGAAGATTCTGCGCGCTTCCCAAATCGCGTCCACGATCACCGACAGGCCGGGGGTCAGCAACACGATGTCGGCGGCCGACCGGGCGGCGCTGGTGGCCCCGGATACAGCGACCCCGGCGTCGGCCTTCTTCAGAGCCGGCGCGTCGTTCACGCCGTCGCCGGTCATGCCCACGATGTGCCCACGCTGCTGAAGCGTGTCCACGATGTGGTACTTGTGCTCGGGCCAGACTTCGGCAAACCCGTCCGCTTGCTCGACGGCGTCGGCCGCCTGGCCGCTCTCGTGGTGAGCCGTGTCGCCGAACCCCTTCGCGTCCACGATGTTCTTGCCTAGGCCAAGCTGGCCGGCGATCTCCTGCGCGATGGCCTTCTGGTCGCCCGTGACCATCTTGAGCTCCACGCCCATTGCCTTGGCGGCTTCGATGGTCGCCTTGGAGTCGTCCCGAGGCGGGTCGAAGAGTGGCAGTACGCCGAGCAACCGCCATTCGCCGTCCTCCTCGGCCCGCGCCACTCCCAAGGACCGGTAGCCGCGCCGCGCGAAGTCGGCAATGACCTTGTCGGCCTTGTTCTTCACGGCCCCGTCCGCCTCGGTCAGCGACAGGACAACCTGCGGGGCGCCTTTGGAGACACGGAATGTCCTCCCATCCGCAGACCGCACCGTCGCCTCGGTTCGCTTCGACTCGGGATCGAACGGCTGGAAGTGCTTGATCTCGTAGCCGCCCAGGTCTTGATCGTCGCCCATCGCCCTCAGGATGGTCAGGTCGATCTGGTCCTGGTCCTCCTCGCGCGACGCCAGGCCGGCGGCGAGCAGGATCTCCTCCCGAGTGGTCTCGCCGGCCAGGTAGGGCTCACCCAGTTCGAGCTTGTTCTTCGTCAGTGTTCCGGTCTTGTCGGAGCACAGCACGTCGATCCCGGCCATCTCCTCGATGGCCGCAAGGCGCCGCACGACGGCCTCCTTCTTCGACAGCAGGCGCGCCCCGACGGCCATCGTCACCGAAAGGACGGTCGGCATCGCCACCGGAATCGCCGCAACGGTCAGGACCAGCGCGAACCGCAGGAGCGTCACGAGGTGGGCCCAACTCTCGAAGAAGCCCACGCCCTTGCGGAAGAGTTCGGAAAGGAGGATCAAAGCGACCATCGCCGCGGCGAGGGCAATGAGATAGTCTCCGACCTTGAGCACCGCTTTCTGAAAATGGCTCCCGGTGTGGGCCTCCTGGACCAGGCCGGCGGTCTTTCCGAAATAGGTCCTGGCCCCCGTGGCCGAAACCACGGCATCCACTTCGCCTTTCTTGACGACCGAGCCGGAGTACACGGTCTCGCCCTGGGTCCGTTCTACGGGCAGGGACTCACCGGTCAGCGCCGACTGGTCGATCTGAACAGCGTCTCCATCCACGATCACCGCGTCGGCCGGCACAATGTCACCCAGCCGCAGCCGCACGATGTCGCCGGGAACGATCTCGCGGGCGGGAATGGTCATCCACTTGCCGCCGCGTTTGACGCGGCCCTCGAGGGCCAGCTTCTTCTTGAGCGCCTCGATGGCCGTGTCGGCGTGGTACTCCTCCCAGAAAGCGACGACGGCGTTCAGCACCAGGAGGACCGCGATGATGCCGAAGTCCTCCCAGTGCTGAACCACGGCGGAAAGGACAGCCGCTGCCTCGATCATCCATGGGATCGGGCCCCAGAAGTAGCCCACGAACTTCCGCCAGGCGGGCACGCGAGTCTCCTGGAGTTCGTTGTAGCCGTATTGCTCCAGGCGATCGGCCGCCTCCGCCTCGCTCAGGCCGTCCGGAGAAGTCTCCAGCCGCGAGAACACTTCACCGCCGGCCTCCTGCCGAGGCGGTGACGGCTTCGACGGCGTCACTGGCTGTTCCTCAAGTTGTTCCGTGAGCTGCACCATTTTGGGGGCTCCGTCTTCCCGTCAGTTAGCCAGCGGCGGCATTCTCTCTCGCTGGCTGCCATCGCTGACCGTGCGGCCTATTCCGCGTGCTCCAGCAGCACGAAATGCTGCGAGCCGTTTCTGCCCCTGACCAACAGGCGGACACCGTCCTTGGCCGCCTTGGCGGCCTGCTGGAACTGCTCGGCCGTCTGCACGTCCTTGCCCTGCACCTGTACGATGAGCATCCCTTCGGCCAGGCCCGCCACGGCGGCGCTCGAATCTGGGTCCACGGCCGTGATCACCACGCCCTTCGCGCCCTTGTCCAGACCGTATTGCTTGGCGAGCTCCGTCGTCAGCGTTGCCACGGTCAGTCCGAGCTCGGAGCCCGAGCCGGGCCCATAGGGCGCGCCCCCGGCCGCGGCGAGCATGGATGCCGGTTGCTTCTCAATCTTCACGTGCACCGTTTGCTTCTTACTGTTGCGGTAGAGGTCCAGCTTCGCTGTCGAGCCGGGCGCAAGCGTGGCCACGAGATTGCGCAGGTCGTTGACGTTCTTCGTGTCCTTGCCGTTGACGGCCACGATGAAGTCACTGGCCTTCAGGCTGGCCTCGGCGGCGGGGCTGTCCGGCGCGACCTGCGCGACTAGGGCGCCGTGGGTGTGGGGGAGCCCGAAGCTCTTGGCCAGCTTCTCGTCGACGTTCTGGATGGTCACGCCCAGGTAGCCGCGGACGACCGCGCCGGTGTCCACCAACTGCTCCATGACGTGCCGCGCCATGTTGGACGGGATGGCCAGGCCGATGCCCTCGTTGACGCCCGTCTGCGAGACGATCGCGGCGTTGATGCCGATCACCTCGCCGCGCGTGTTGACGAGGGGCCCACCGGAGTTGCCGTGATTGATGGCGGCGTCGGTCTGGAGAAAGCTCTCGTAGCCGCCGTTGCCGGTGGTCCGCCCCTTGGCGGAGATGATGCCTGCCGTTACGGTCTGCGGCAGGCCCTCGGGCGCACCGATCGCCAGAACCTGATCGCCGACCTCCATCTCGTCGCTGTCGCCCAGCGGTGCGGCGATCAGGCGGTCCGGCTTGACCTTGATCACCGCCAGGTCGGTCGGTTGGTCCGTTCGGACCCATTCGACGTTCAGTTTGCGGCCGTCGTGGAGCATCACCTCCACGCTGTCGACGTTCCTCACGACGTGCCAGTTGGTCAGGACATAGCCCTTCTTGGCATCGACGATGACGCCACTGCCCAGTCCGCTACGGTAGAAGTACCGCCGCCGCTGGGGAGACGGGGTTTGCTGTCGGAAGTGGAACGGCGAGGGCGCGCCCTGGAAGAACCGTTGAAGGAAGTCGTCCGTGCCCGGGAAGGGCGTCGGCTCGTAGGCGAGCTTCTGCTTGACGCGGACGACCACGACGGCGGGCTCGACGGCCTCGGCGACCGCGCGGAATAGCGCCGACGTATGGTCGCGCTGGCTGAGCTCTGTCAGCTCCTGGTGCGCCGTCCGGCTCTGGACCGCGGCCATCGCGTACCCGACCTGCCGGGCCGCTTCGGGCGTCCAGTACCACATTCCGGTCATCACCGCGACGGCGACGGCCAGTACCACAGCGATCGTCAGTCTGTTCGTACGCATGATGGTCTCCTTGCTCTGTGCGATCCGGGCGACGGCGTGCAACGCCAGCCGCGGCCTGTCTCGCGTAACTTCATGGTCAAGGTCTCTGTACGGAAATCCGCTTGCGGGCCATCCAGACGCCGTGGAGGTTGCAGCTTGCCCGAGCCCGCAGTTCCTGGGCGGGATGCCTCAGCCGGAGTTGCAGCCGCACCTTGGGCAGTGACCGGTCGGCCGTCAGGTCGATCCGCGCCAGGAACGTCGCATCCGCCCACAGCTCGACGAACCGGATGAAGTGGGGCGGCTCGCTGGGATGGGGCAAGAGCCTACCGACCTCGACCGCCGCCTCGAACGGCTGGCCTTGCGTCACCGTGGCCGGGGCCTCGATGACCGGCAGGTGCATCCGCTCGAGATCGGACAGGTTCGACGGATCGGCCGGCTCGTTGACGCCCTCAAAGAGGTCTTTCTCGCCTGCCCTTGTCGCTAACATGGCTCGGGCCCTCCTTCCCTGGGAGCTCGATGCGGGGCCGAGGCGATGCGGATCACACCGTCGAGGCCGAAGGGACCGGCCTCCACGCCGAACGCCGCGTAGTCCGCGTACCACTGCCCGTCGGCCAGGTAGCGGAAACGGTACGTGCCGCGCGGAAGCCGCAGCCCCGCCACCCAGTAACCGCCCCCGGCCGGCGCCATCCGGAGCTGATCGGGTCGCCAGCCGTTGAAGTCGCCCGTCAGGTAGACGGCAGTGGCGTCGGGCCGAAAGAACGTGAACTCAGCGAAATCGTCGCGCACGTGGACCATCGTCATGCTCCCTTAGGTGCTTGGGGCGGACGCGCCGGCCTCCCGCCGTTCGGCGAGAAGCCCAGTGAGTTCACCGACCCCAGCGGGCTCACCGCCCAGTGGCTGTGGTCCGGATCGATCTGCCACTGCCCGTCGATGAGGAACTTGTACTCAAAGGTGACACCAGCGACTCGTGCGGTTCGCGCGAAGGTCCCGTCCATCTGGCGTCGCATGGCCAGCGGCCGCCAGTGGCTGAAGTCGCCGGCGACGGCCACCTCTTGCGGGCTGCCTTGGGGCTTCACCGAGAACCGGATCGTCCCCTTCCGCCGACCCTTGCTGTACATGGTTGTGTGTCCTTGACGCATCTCTGTGCCTCTACTACCAGTCTTGGCGGCTGGCGGCCTCGGTTCAATCGAGGCGCCGCCCGTTTGACGGCCCGGCCAGCGCCCGATGCAGACCGGAGAATCCCCCATGCGAGAGGGGCGGTTGGCAGGGGATGCGAGGAGGTAACTGTCTATCGAAGAGACAGATAGAGCGCGGACGAGTGTGGGACTGTCTCCGAGCGACCGGCCGGGCGAGGAGGCCCGTGTCACTCCAGTGCCGGATGGCGGCATGCGTACCGTTGTCCGGTCCAGGCCCCCGAGATGGAATGCGGGCCATACACTGCTGATACGTCACTCACGCCAGAGGCTGGCTGGTCAACCTGATTCTCCTTCCCGTCCTGGCGCGGCGGTACGCGCCGGCCAAGGCCTGGGCGTGGCTGGCGGTGATGCTGGCGGCGCCCTGGCTCGGGTTGATCCTGTTCCTCCTGCTCTCGGAGAACCCGCTAGTCCAGCAGCACTGCCTGTCCGGGAGCGTGCCCTTCGCCAGGCAGTGGGAACACCGCAGTTGGGTCCGGCGAGTCGCAGACGACACAGCCAAGCTCATCAGCCCGCTGGCCTAAGCGGCTCGTCCGGCAGCGCGGGGGTTGTGCTGCACGTTTGTTGTCTTCTGCGGGGGGTGCCGCCGGTTACGCGTTGCTTTGATTCCGGATCCACTCGATCGCGTGTTTGAGCAGTTCCGTAGCGTTGTCGAGCTTCAGCTTCTCCTTGATGTGCTCGCGATAGGAATCCACCGTTTTGGGGCTCACGTGGAGCTTGGCGGCAATCTCTCGGGTGGGCATCCCGTGGCCGATCAGCTCGAAAACCTCCAATTCCCGATCGGTGAGGCTGTCGATCGATGGCCGGGAATTGCCCTGGGGCCCTCCGACAAACATCCCGATCATCTTGGAGGCCATTCTCTCGCTTAGGAATATCTGTCCCGTCAGGATCCTGCGAATGCCCTCAATGACGGCCCGACCGCCTTCCTCCTTGGTGATGTATCCTCTAGCCCCGGCCCGCAGGACCCTTTCCGCGTAGAAGGACTCGTCCCTCATCGAGTAGACGAGCACGAGCACGGCCGGGTGTCGGACCCGAATGTCCTTGATCAGCTCAAGGCCCGTGCTCTCCTTCAGGGTCAGGTCCACCACGGCGACGTCGGCCCCGGCTTCGCCCAGCAGGCGAAGGGCGTCGGGGCCACTGTCCGCCTCGCCGCAGACGACCATGTCCGGCTGCTGATCGATCAGCATGCCGATCCCCTGTCGAACAATCGGGTGATCGTCCACCAGCAGGACACGCGTCTGCCTGACGTCCGAATGTGCACCGGCGTCTTGCGTCATGTGGGCTCTCCGTCCGCCGCTCCGGCGGGCAAGGGCGCCGAGCATCTCACCACGGTTCCGCCGTAGGCCCCAGGCCGTACATCCAGGGTCCCGTTGATCACGCTTGCCCGGTATCTCATCGTGTGCATCCCCATCCCCGGTTCGTCCCGACCCTTGTCCACTCCGAGGCCATCGTCTCTGACCGTCATGACAAGCCGTGGACCTTCCTCTTGAAGCGTGATCTCGACATGGCTTCCTTGGGAGTGCTTGACGGCGTTGTTCACGGCCTCCTGGGCGATGCGGTACAGGTGCATGCAGAGAGCATCATCGTGGATCGTCAGCCCCTCGTCACAGTGGCAATCGCACGACAGTCCGCTCTGTTCTCGCGTCGTTCGCGCCAACTCGACCAGGCTGGCCGACAGCCCTCCGTGCTCCAGGCTCACCGGGTCCAGTCCGCGAGACATCGCCCGGACCTCTGCGACGGAGTCCCTGGCCAGCTCGATTACCTGTTCCGCCACCTGCGATCGTTCCGGACAGGCAGCCTTGAGCTGCTCCGCCAAGCCCTCGGCCAGCAGGCCCAGGGCGGTTAGCTTCTGGCCCAGGGAGTCGTGCAAATCGCGGCCGATGGTCCGTCGCTCCGCCTCGCTTGTCTCGATGACCTGCCTCTCCAACTGCTTCTGCTCCGTGACGTCAAGGCCCAGCGTCAGGACCACTGACGTGCCGTCAATGTCCGAAAAGGGGTACCCCCACGTGCGGTACACGCGGCCGGCAGGACTCGTCCATCCCCAATCCCTGGCCTGCCGCGTTTCCAGGATCTCGGCCATGGGACACTCGTCGCACGGCTGGTCCCTGCCCATCTGTACGACGTAGCAGGGCCTGTCGCCCGGTTCCCCGAAGATCTGCCGGAACCGATGATTGGCGAAGCGAATCCTGTAACCCCGGTCGACCAGGGCGACGTAGCCGGGCAGCATATTGAGCACGGAGAAGAGTCTGCGCTCGCTCTGGCGCTGCTGCTCCTGGGCGGTGGCCCGCTGTTCCATCTGCTCTTCCAGGGCGACGACCGTCTCGCTCAGCTCGGCCGTGCGTTCGCGCACTCGCCCCTCGAGTTCGTCGCGAGCCCTGCGGAGTTCGTCTCTACTCAGCTCCAAGTCTCGGAACACGACCGCGTACGGGCGACGCAGACCCGTCTCGATCATCGCCTTGTAGATCAGGTAGAACGACGCGAGCTTGATGAAGTGGCCAAGCTCGTTGTAGAAGCCGTAAGGGTTGTGGCGATACAGCGTGAAGCACACTTCGGAGGCCATCGTCAGAACGACCGAGCAGCTCAACCACAGCAACACCCACCTGTCAAGTTCCCGGCGGCGATGGATGAGCAGACCAAGCGATGCCGCCAAGACGGCCACCACGGCGATCTCGCTTGCCTTCTTGAACGCCGTCAGCCCGACCTGCTCATCGAAACATGTCGGGAACACTCGCCAGGCGAAGATCGATAGAATCATAACGCAGGTGACGCAGGCATAGGCTACCATCAGCCAACCCGCCCGAAGTTGGCGCCTGGCAAGGAGGAATGCCAACACGAGGGAGCAGCTCTCCACGAAGCGGCCGGCCACCCACAACTGCGTTGCGAGGTCGCTCCCTCTCGCGCTCGGGAAGACGCCCATGCCCTCATACGCCAGCGTGTGCAAGAGGTCCAGGAGCCCGACAAAGAGATAGGCCACCCCGAGGGCAAGCACGAAGGTCACGGGGGCGAGGTGCCGTGAGTTCCAGGCGATCATGAAAATCCCGAACGCCACGGCAACGCTGAACAGCTCCGTCAGCCCATGGAACAGGAGGTAGTTCCGGCGGCTGATCAGCAGCAGCGCAAAGACCGAGGCCGCCGCCGCCACCAGACCTGCCGCCCTCGCGATTACGGTGTCTCTCTTGCGCATCCCATCGCTCGGAAGAGGTGACTATGCCTTCCACGGCATTGTCGGGCTCGGGGTCTTACCTGACAAGCCCGCCGTGGCAATGAGCTCGCCGGTGCTCCGATCGATGATGGCATAGCCGCCGTCGCTCGCGCACATGCGGCTACGGAGATCCAGGACCAATCGACTTCCTCGGCACGGAGGCGCGGGCCGGATTGGGCGAACGACATGTTCCATCACTGTCGGACACTCTCGACAGAGGCGGCATACATAACCCAGCGCACGCACCTTTGACGTGCGTTGGGAGATGATGCCGATGAGCAAGAGCAGCTTCGTTGCCAACCTCACGCCCGAGTGCCGCCGGCAGGCGGTCGCTGCCATCCTGGCCAAGGGCGTCCTGCGCTACCGCCGCACGGCTGCATGTTCCACCGGGCAGGAATCTACCCCTTCTGCCAGGAATTGCCTTGGCCCCGCCGGGAATCCGAGGCCCTGTGTGCCCGCTGGTTCGGGCGGTTATGGCCCGAGAGACCCAGAGAAAGGACGGCGGGCATGAACATCAAGGCGGAACTGGCGGCGATGGATCGACTTACGACGGGCAAGCTGGTCGAACGGTACGCCGCGCTGACCGGCCAGCCGGTGCGGACGCGGCACCGGGCGTACCTGATCCGCAAGATCGCGTGGCGGCTCCAGGCCGACGCCGAGGGCGACCTGTCGGAGCGGGCACGCCGACGGGCGGCGGAGCTGGCCGACGATGCGGACGTGCGGCTGATGGCGCCGAAGCGGGGACTCGACGCCGAGCCCTCGCCGAGGCCCCGCGCCGTGCCGGTTGTTGGCGACCGCGACCCCCGGCTGCCGGCCCCGGGCGCGGCCGTCACGAAGCGGTACAAAGGGCGGATGCTCGAGGTCGTGGTCCTGGCCGACGGCTTCGAGTACGAGGGCCGCCGCTTCAGGACGCTCTCGGCCGTCGCCAAGGCGATCACCGGCTCGCACATCAACGGCTTCCGGTTCTTCGGCCTGGGGGGCAAGCGATGATTGCCGCGAAGACGGCGAAGGTGGCGGCCCCGGCGGTTCGCTGTGCCATCTACACGCGCAAGAGCCACGAGGGCGGCTTGGAGCAGGAGTTCAACTCGCTGGACGCCCAGCGTGAGGCGGCCGAGGCGTACGTCGCCAGCCAGAGGTCGGAGGGCTGGGTCTGCCTGGCCGACCGCTACGACGACGGCGGGTACACGGGCGGGAACATGGACCGCCCGGCGCTGGCGCGCCTGCTGGCGGACATCGAGGCCGGCAAGGTCGACTGCGTGGTCGTCTACAAGGTCGATCGCCTCAGCCGGTCGCTGATGGACTTCGCCCGCATCATGGCCACGTTCGACGGCCGCAACGTCTCGTTCGTCTCGGTGACGCAGCAGTTCAACACGACCACGTCGATGGGCCGGCTGACGCTGAACATCCTGCTGTCGTTCGCGCAGTTCGAGCGGGAGATCATCGGCGAGCGTATACGGGACAAGATCGCCGCCCAGCGCCGCAAGGGCAAGTGGGCCGGCGGCATCCCGGTGCTGGGCTACGACGTCGACCGCTCCGGCCCCAGCCCCAGGCTCGTGGTCAACGCCGAGGAGGCGGTTCGCGTGCGCGAGATCTTCTCGCTGTACCTGAAGCTCGGCTCCCTGCTGCCCGTCGTGCAGGAGCTGGAGAAACGCGGCTGGTGTAACAAGGCCTGGACGACACGGTCGGGCAAGCCCAAGGGCGGCAAGCCGTTCAACAAGTGCAATCTGTACGGCCTGCTGACGAACCCCATCTACACCGGCAAGATCAAGCACAAGGCCGAGCTGTACGACGGCGAGCACGAAGCCATCGTGCCGGCCAAGCAGTTCCAGAAGGTCCAGGCCCGACTCCAGCACAACGGGCGGACCGGCGGCGTCGAGGTCCGCAACCGCCACGGCGCTCTGCTGAAACGCCTGCTGCACTGCAAGGCCTGCGGGCGCGCGATGGTCCACACCTTCACCGGCCGGGGCAGCAAGCGTTACCGCTACTACACCTGCACGCACGCGATCAAGAACGGCCATGGCACGTGCCCGTCACGGTCCCTGCCCGCCGGCGAGATCGAGCGCGTCGTCGTGGACCAGATCCGATGCATCGGCCAGGATGCCGACCTGCTGGCCGACGTGCTCCAGCAGGCCCGGAAGCACACGAAGGCGGAGATCGACCGTTTGAGCGTCGAGTGCCGCGATACCGAGCGCCAACTCCGCCGCGACGACGCCGAGATTCGCCGCCTGGCGGCCAAGGGCCCGGCCACCGGCGACACGGCCGCCCGGATCGCGGACCTTGCCGAGCGGGTCCAGCGCGCCGAGACGCAGCTGGCGGAGGTGCGGAAGCAGGAAGATGCCCTGGCCCAGGAACGGATCGACGAGGCCGAGCTGAAGGCGGCCTTCGAGGACTTCGACAACGTCTGGGGCGCCCTGAGCCCGCGGGAGCAGGCCGACGTGCTCCGGCTGCTGATTGCCCGCGTCGACTACGACGCCGCTGAGAGCAGCATCTCCATCACGTTCCACCCGTCGGGCATCAAGGCCCTGTCCGACGGCCAGATGCAGGAGGAAGCCGCATGACCACCGTGACGAGGAAGGTGTTCCTGTCGAACGGCCCGTCCGGGCGCAAGCGGCTGTCGCCGACCAAGCCGGCCATGCAGACGGTCGGCCGGGGTCGCGTCCCGCGCGTCTCGAAGCTGATGGCACTGGCCATCCGGTTCGACGGACTGCTGCGAGACGGGGCCGTGCGGGACATGTCGGAACTGGCCCGTCTGGCCCACGTCACCCAGCCGCGGATGACGCAGATCATGAACCTGCTGCACCTGGCGCCGGACATTCAGGAGGAGCTGTTGTTTCTGCCGGAGGTCACGTCCGGACGCGATCCGATTCACGAGCGCATGCTTCGGCCGGTGAACGCGCTGGTCGACTGGCGGGAGCAGCGACAGGCGTGGGCTGCTCTGCGGGACGAGGCCCTCTCGACCAGCGGCTGACGGCCAACCAGATCCGCACCCGGGGGAAGCCGGGGGTTGGGGGGGGCCTTCCCGAATCGCCCTGCAGAAAATGTTCAGCTTCTGTGTAGCAGTTGCTTGACAGGCTCCCCGGCGCGCCCTACGATCGGGCTGTGAAGCATTCACTACACGCACGTGAATCGGCACCTGGGATGGGCGGGCAGAGGTAAACAGAGCATGGTCAACGAGTTCGAGGGTCAGACGTTCGGGCGAGCGCTGCGGACGTTGCGGATGGCCGCAGATGTGACGCTGCGCGAGCTGGCTCGCCGGCTGGGCATAACGCCCACGTATCTATCGCAAGTGGAACAGGATAAGTACAATCCGCCTACCGCGGACCGGGTCAAGCAGATCGGAGAGATTCTCGGACTCCCCCAGGAGAAGGTGGACAGCCTCGTGGCGCTGGCCGGCCGGGTTCCGAGGGAACTCCATGACGTACTGGATGAGCATCCGCACGAAATGGCGACGTTCTTGCGGACGGCCCGAGGTCTGACGGCGGAGGACCTCAGGCAGTTGACGGAGGAAGCCCAGAGGCTCAAGGGCCAAGGAAGGTAGACGCATGAGTTACGGCCAGGTGAAAACGCACGTTCCGTACCTGTCTCGTCACGCGCTGGACAGCCAAGCGGCGCTGCTGCTGCACGAGTACGGCCTCGAGTACCGCCCCGTCACGGCGCCGCCGGTGCCGATCGACGCCATCCTCGAGAACTTCCTGAAGCTCACCTTCTCGTTCATGGACCTCCGGGCGATCTTCCGCGCCGCCGACGTCGACGGGGCGCTGTGGATGGAGCGGGGGGAGGTGGGGGTCGACCAGCGCCTCGATCCCGATGCCGACCCACGCAAGGAGGGCCGCTACAACTTCACGCTGGCCCATGAGATCGGTCATTGGCAGCTGCACCGCAACCTGCCAGCGGCGCCGGCCGATCCGTTGCTGCCCTTTTCCGACCGCGCTGCCGTCCGGCCGACCTACATCTGCCGGTCCAATGCCCGCAACCGCGTGGAAATCCAGGCCAATGGCTACGCTTCGTCGCTGCTCATGCCCGAGCCGATGGTCTTTGCGGCGTGGCGGCGGTTCCATGGCGTTGAGTCAATGACGCTCGAGGAGCTGCGGCAGCGGGGCCTGACCGCCTCGGAGGTCAACGGCTTGATTCAGCAGGGCTGGTTCCCCACCGACGAGAACCAGTACACCGCCAGCGTCGTGAAGTCCGTTGTCGGGCCGCTGGCGGGGCTGTTCCACGTCTCGCTGCAGGCCATGCGGATTCGTCTGGAGGAGCTGGGGCTGCTGCCTCGCATCTCCCTTCGCCTATTGCGGTGAGGGGAGGGATCTCTTTCTGGACGTGGTGTGTAGTAGATAGTTCACGCCTTGTACTACTTCCCGGACAGAGGTCGGTGCGATGGGACAGAAGGGCAGGTCTCATGCCGCCAGGAGGACCAGCCATCCGCCGGAGCCGGCGGTATGGAAGAGCGCCCTTTCGCCGGCGCGCCGATGGTTGGTGGAGCGGATGCAGCGGCTGAACTACGGTCGGATCACGCTCATCGTCGCCGCCAGCGAACCGGTCACCGATCCGCCGCCCCGGGTCTACTGCCGCCGCAGGCTCAGTGGCCCGAACCGGGCTCGGCAGGAGAGGGGGCTGGAGGACTTCATCCTGAAGGACCAGGTGCTGAAGCTGTTCGAGGAGCTCGATCGCATCGGCAGCGGCATCGTGACCATCGAGGTCCGCGATGGGCTGCCGAGCGAAGTGATGACCGACGAGACCGGCCGAGCGTAGCGCCCGGCCGTCGAATACCCGTGTAACAGACAAGCCAGCACACCGGCCGCGATGCGGAGGGTGTTGGGTGTCGCCGAGGCGATAAACCAACACCCTCCTTTTCTTTGCGCGTCACGAGGGTGGCGCGGGCGGTCCGCGCGCGTCGGGTGACACCCATCGGGCCTCTGCCTCCGGCCCACGGAGGCAGCGATGGGCACCCACCCCGTTCACCAGGCCCTCACCACGGACTACGTCCAGACGCTGATTCGCACCAAGGCCCGGCAGGTTTCGCGGTACTGGGAGTTCCGGCGGTGTGACCCGGACGACATCGAGCAGGACCTCATCGCCTACGTCCTGAAGCAGGCCCACCACTTCGATCCCGCCAGGGCAAGCGTCAAGACGTTCATCGACCGCGTCATCGGCTCCGCCATCGCCATGATGCTCCGAGACCGGGGGCGGCTCAAGCGCGCGGCGGGCCTCCGCGCCATCAGCCTCGACAGCACCTTCGTCGACCGTTGCCGTAGCGACCTGCCCCTCGCGCTCCGGGACATCGTGCAGGAGGCGGACCTGCCCTCACGCCGCGGAACGGAAGTTCGGGACCACCGGGAGCGGATCGACCTGGCCGCGGACATCGCCCACGCCATGGAGGGCCTCACGGCCCAACAGCTAGAGGTCGTGCATCGCCTAGTGGGCGCTTCGGAGGCGGCCGTGGCACGCGGATTGGGTACCTCACGTCGCCAGGTCCGCAAGGCCGTCGAGGCGATCCGCCAGCGCTTGCAGGACGCCGGTCTGGCGGATTTCCGGACTTTGGCGGACAGCCGGCGCGCCGGCGGCATACGTACCCCAGCGCACCCAGATTCCGCGGTGCGGAAGGACAGATGATGCCCCAGGACACCTACACCTACACGTTTGCCGAGGGGGTCGACCTCGAGCAAGTCCTGGACACGCTGATGCTTGCGATCGTCTCGGCGGAGGGGGTCTACGGCGCCGCCCGGGTCCGGATGGACGCCCGCTGCCGGGTGGAGAGAACGGCGTCCTTTGTGGCGATCGACGCCGCTACGGACGTCGGGCAGCACATCAATAGGGTCTTCACGAACTTCCTGACCCGTGAGTTCGGCGCGGAGGCCTTCGAGGTCCGCCGGCTCGAGCGGCACTGCGCGGAGGGAGTAGAGACATGAACGGCCCATCGCTTCTGACGGCCACGCGACTGACCATGCTACGGAACTGCCTGCGGAGGCATTACTTCCGCTTTGAGCTGGGCCTGTCGCGCATCCGAAAGGCGACGCCGCTGCGGTTCGGCGGAGCCTTCCACTACGGCCTGGAGCTTCACCGCTCCGGCCTCGGTCGCGATCTGGCCGTCCAGACGGCCGCTGCCGACTACGCGACGTGCCCCGACTGGGCGGACCCGACGGACTGGGCGGTGGAGGGCGAGACGCTCAAAGCCCTACTGGCAGGTCACTTCTGGCGGTACCAGGACGACGACGTCGAGCACGTCGCCGTCGAGCAGACGTTCCAGATCCCACTGGTCAACCCGGACACCGGCGTCCCCAGCCGCACGTTCGTTGTTGCCGGCAAGATCGACGGGATCGTCCGCCTGGCCGACGGGCGGCTGGCGGTGCTCGAGTACAAGACGAGCGGCTCTGACATCTCCCCCGAATCCGACTACTGGCTTCGCCTCCGCTGCGACGGGCAGATCAGCCTGTACGTCCTGGCGGCCCGGGGGCTCGGCCACGATGTAGCGACGGTCCTCTACGACGTCACACGCAAGCCGACGATCCGCTTGCGAAAAAGCGAGACGCCCGAGCAGTACGGCGATCGCCTGCTGAAGGACATCGGCGAGCGGCCGGACTACTACTTCCAGCGCCGCGAAGTGCCCCGCCTGGAGGATGAACTGGCGGAGTGTCGCGCCGAGTCCTGGCAGCAGGCGCAGCTCATCCTGGAGACGCGCCGCCGGGCGGCGCGCCTCCCCGATCCAGCCCGCGCGTGGTTCCGCAACGTCAGCCGCATGACCTGCGGCTACTGCGAATTCGCGGCCCTGTGCCTTGGCGCCGTTCACATCGACCCGGCCAACCCGCCCTCGGGCTACCAGATCCTCGCCAACCCCCACCCCGAACTCGGCACGGAGGACGCCTCATGAAGCCCTTCGACTTCGCCACGTACGGTCGACCCGGCTCGCCCATCCCGGGCAGCCGGTTCGTTCGCGGCTACTGCCCGGCCTGCGGCGCTCCGGTCCGCACGTCGCGCCCCAACAACCCGCCGCCCTGCTTCAAGTGCGACGGTCACCGGCGACCCGCTGGCCGGGGCGCGCCCATCGACGACATCACCGGCTACCAGGCCAACGCGATCCGCGTCCTGGAGGACTGACTCGCAACGTCCCGGTCGGGACTGAACGAAGGAGCACGAGCTTGGAACCGCAGGAGATCGTCATCGACCCGGAGTTCAAGGGCCTCATCCCGCCGCTCACGGACGACGAGCGCCGCGACCTGGAGGCCAGCCTGAAGGCCGACGGGTGCATCAGCCCGCTGGTCGTCTGGTACGAGCACAACATTCTCCTCGACGGCCACAACCGCCACGAGCTGTGCCTCCAGCACGACATCGAGTGCGAGGTCCACGAGATCGTGCTGGACAGCCGCGAGGCGGCCAAGGCCTGGATCATCCGCAACCAGCTCGGCCGGCGGAACCTGAACGAATCGCAGCGATCCCTTCTGGCTACGGAGCTGGAGAAGCTCTTCACCTCTCAGGCCTCCCAGCGCCAGGAGGCCAGCCGTACCAAGCCGGGCCAGAAGGTGGGCGCTAAGGCTTCTGCAAATTTGCAGACGCCTTGCGCGTCGCCATCTGGCAGCGGTTCGGCGCCTTTCCACGCCGCCAGGGAAGCCGCTCGGGCCATGAATGTATCCGAGCGGCTCGTCCACACTGCCAAGAAGGTCAAGGAATCTGGCACGCCCGCCCTTCAGCAGGCCGTGTTGGCCGGCCAGGTCAGCGTATCGGCCGCTTCCGAGGTCGCGAAGCTGCCGCCGAAGCAACAGGACGACCTGGTGGCGAAGGGACCCAAGGCCGTGCGGGACGCAGCCAAGCGCGCCCGCGAGAAGCGCCGAGGCGCCGGCGGCCTGTCACCCAAGGCCCTCACTCCCGTCCACGGGCACAGTAAGCCCGATCCCAAGACGGCGCTGGAGCTCCCCCACGACCCGGCCTACGCCGCGAAGACCCTGATGAGCGTCTTCCCCATGGACTACCTCACGGAGCTGGTCCGTGAACTGACCCACTGTCTGGAAGGAGACAGAGCATGACGATCACAAGCAGTCTCGCACCGGCCACGGAGCCCTCCGTACACCCTATGACGGTGACGCCGGAGAGGGCCCTGAACTGGCTGGACAACGCCAATACCCGCAACCGCAAGATCTCCGACAGCTACGCCCAGAAGCTCGCGCGGGACATGCGCGCCGGGCGATGGATGCTGACGCACGAGGGGATCGCTTTTGACCCTCACGGCGTGCTGCTGGACGGCCAGCACCGCCTCTGGGCGGTGGTCCTGGCCGACGTGCCCGTGCGGATGCACGTCTGGTTCGACGTGACGCCCGAGTCGCTGATGGTCATCAACAGCGGCCGGTCTCGCAGCCTGGCCGACAACCTGCGCCTGGGCGGGGGCCTCGGCGACGTGGATCATCGCGAGTTGGCCACGCTACGGGCGATGCTGGGCAGGGGCGGTCGCACACCCGGACTGACGCCGGCGGAGGCGTACGACCTTCTCGAGCGGCACCGCCACGCGGTCCGCTTCGCCGTGGAGCACCTGGGAAGGACGGCTCGCGCCAGGGGCCTGTCCAGCGGCGAGACGCGGGCCGTTGTGGCCCGGGCGTGGTATTCCGCCGACCGGTCACGTCTGGAGCACTTCTGCCATGTCCTGCGTTCCAGCCTGGCCGTGGGGCCCGACGACGAGGTGATCATCGCCCTGCGGACGTACCTCACGTCCGCCCTGGGCGGGGGCTGGCGTCTACGCACGGAGCGATACCGGAAGACCGAGCGGGCACTGCTGGCATTCCTGCGATCGGAGAAGGTCGCGAAGCTGTACGCCGCCGGTCGGGAGCTGTTCCCGCTTCCCGAGGAATCCCCCAACGGCAACTGACGAGGAGACACCGCAATGACCACCGCAACCGCACCTCCGAAACCCCCGACAAGAGCGCCCCAGGCGCCGCCGCCGAGCCGACCGAAGGGCAATGCCCCCAGCCGCCAGCCACCGGGGCCGAGGAAGAGGATCGCCTTCGGCAAGATCGAACCACAGGGCCATCGCGCCTGCCTCTACGGTGGAGGGGGCACGGGCAAGACGACACTGGCCTGCAACGCCCCCGGGCCCGTGGCGATCTTCGACCTCGAGCTGTCCATCCCGGTGCTTCGTCCGCAGCTCCCGGCCGAGGCCGACATCCGCGTCGTCGCCGGCGTCGAGACCTGGCAGGAGTTCCGCGAGGCCCTGCACGCCTCTGGCTGGGACGGCATTGGCACGATCGTCGTCGACTCCGTCACGAAGGCCGAGGAACTCGCCGCCGCGTGGGTGCTCGCCAACGTGCCGACCGAGAAGGGCAAGAAGGCCGAGCGCCTCGAGGACTACGGCTGGGGCAAGCAATTCGGCCACATCTACGACACGTTCCTGTGCCTGCTGGGCGACCTCGATCAGCACGTCCGTGCCGGTCGGAACGTGATCCTGATCGCCCACGACTGCACCACGCAGGTCCCTAACCCGGCCGGGCCCGACTGGCTGCGCTACGAGCCGCGGCTCCAGTCGCCGTCCAGCGGGAAGAACTCCATCCGCCTGCGTGTCCGCGAGTGGGCCGACCACGTGCTGTTCCTGGCCTTCGACGTGGAGGTCCGCGACGGCAAGGCCCAGGGCACGGGCACGCGGACGCTGTGCCCGGTGGAACTGCCGCACTTCATGGCCAAGTCCAGGACGGCCAGCACGGCCATCGAGGTCAACAAGAACGACCCGTCCATCTGGTCCCAGATCATCTGCTGAACCTGCCGCCGGCAGACAGGAAGGAGAGAACGCACATGCTTCCGAACCGCGAAGGACTCTTCCACGCGTATCCCGTGGACATCGGCGTCGGCGAGACGCGGGAGAACAAGCTGCTCCAGGTGGCGATCTGCTACCACCTGTTCGAGGAGCTGGCCAGCGGCGAGTGGGTGGACTGCTCGGGCGACAACTTCGAGATCACCGGCTACCACATCCTGGAGAAGCGCGACCACGCGCTGAACCAGACGACGATCGAGGCGCTGAAGGCCGCGTTCGGCTGGGACGGCCGCGACCCATTCTGGCTCCAGGACCAAGCCGCCGAGCTTATGCAGAAGCCGGTGCAGTTGAAGATCGGCTTCGAGGAGTACAACGGCACCACCAGCCCGCGCGTGCAGTTCCTGAACTCCTACGGCAGCAGACCGGCCGGCGTCACGAAGGGCGACGATCAGCTCCGCCGCAACGTCGCCAACCGCCTGGGCGCGAAGTTCCGCGCCCTGGCCGGCGGGACGCCGGCCAACGCGCCGAAGCCAGGCGGGAAGCTCACGCCGCCGGCGAAGCCTGCACCTCCCAAGCCGACCGCCCAGGCCGATCCCGCGACGTCCACGATGGAGGAGGCCTGGGGCGCCTTCGTCAACGAGTACACCTCCAAGCCCGGCGGGAACGACGAGGACATGCGGCAGCAGTGGTTCGCCGTGATCGCCCAGCTCTTCTCGGGCAAGCAGGTGGATGAACTGACCCCCGCCGACTGGGGCCGCATGCTGGTCGAGGGCCCGAGCAACATCGTGCCTTTCTAGAGGAGCCGACGCATGCACGGTGGCAACGGCAAGAGCCCCGTCCTGACCGAGCTGCGGCTCGTCTACGCCGTCCGCATGCCCGGCGGACGGTGCAGGCGCTACCTTCGTCCGAGCTACGCCTATCGGCTGGCGGCGAAGCTCGAGCTGGGCGAGGGCGCGAGCGACACGGAGGTCGCCGCCCTCGCCCGCCGGCTCCGCCGGCGAGACGCCAGCCCGCGCAAGCGCAAGGCACTGGGAGTCACGGATGACCCCGAGGCAGAGACGACAACGGCTGATCGTCAACCTGACTGAGGTCGGCCGCGAGGGTCGCCGCTTCTACACGTTCTACCGCGGCTATCAGGCCCGGCAACGCAACCGGCCGGGCAACCCCTACAAGCCCGGCACGGCCGACCACGCCTGCTGGGAGGCCGGCTGGAAGTACGCCTGCGACCTGCCTGATCGGCAGGCAGGCGAGGAGACGGCCCGTGAGCCTTCGAGAAGCTGACGTGTTCCGGCCGCGCCGGCGCCGCGGCAAGCCCGAACGGGCCGTGCAGAACGCCTGCCTCGCTGTCCTCCGCCAGCACGGCGTCCTGGTGGCGATCACCGACGCGGGCGCCGCCTACCGGGCCGGGGCGTTCTTCGGCGACGCGATCCCGCGCGGCTGGCCCGACATCACGGGCCTGCTGCCTGACGGCCGGTTCGTCGGCGTCGAGTGCAAGGCGCCGGGCGGTCGCCAGAGCGCCGCACAGAAGCGCATGGAAGCGGAGATCCGCAAGCGGAACGGAATCTACGTCCTCGCGCGCAGCGCCGAGGACGTTGTGAACGGAGTCCAAGAGACTGTCGATGGGGCGACGGACCGCACAACCCAGCATCCGGATCGATGAGGAGTTCCGGCGACTGATCCCGTCCCTGAGGGACGCGGAGCGGCGGGAGCTGGAGTGCAGCCTCATCTCGGAGGGGTGCCGCGACCCGGTGGCGGTGTGGGACAGCACGGGCATCCTGCTGGACGGCCACCATCGCTACGACATCTGCCGCGCGCACGACATCGAGTTCGGCGTGCACAAGATCCGCCTCGCGTCGCGGAACGCCGCCAAGATGTGGATCATCCGTAACCAGTTCGCCCGGCGGAACCTCGCGCCGTACCAGAAGGCCGAGCTCGTCCTGAAGCTCAAGCCCCTGCTGGCAGCGGAGGCCAAGAAGCGTCGCGCAGAAGCCGCGAGACAGGGGGGCCGTACCGCCGGGCGGGGCAGGCGAAAGGGCCAGGGCGATAGCCATGCGCCAACATTGGCGCATGGCTATGACGCGGGGGAGACCCGCGACCGCCTCGCGGAGGAGTCCGGTGTCTCACACGGGACGATGGCCAAAGTCGAGTACCTCGATGCCCACGCCGACGAGCAGACGAAGGTCAAGTTGCGCGGTGGCGAGACGACAATCAACCGCGAATACACCCGCCTGCGCGAGCGAGAGCAACAGGCCCGCAACGAGGTCCTGAGGGCCCGCAATCCCCTGCCGCCGCCAGGCAAGTACGACGTCGTCGTCATCGATCCCCACGACCTCCGGGTTATGAGCGGGATATGCTCGGAAATCGTAGGTTCTTGTCCTGGAAGGAGTTCCCGTCTATCCTCTTGTCGGGCAGGGCGTTGTCGAAATCGGCATGTCGTGCATGCTCGGTATGTTGAGCGTCGTTTTCGCTACATTTCGCTACAGTCCGATACAGTGGATCCGCCCTGATGGGAAGGCGCAAACAGAGGCCATCATGACCCATGGCCCTCGCTCTGGGGGGGGCTCCACGAGCCCCCAGCATACCCCAACAACGCGGAGGGCGCAAGGGTCTTCTGGACAAGGGATGCCTGTTCAGTGGAGGGATCTTCTCCCACGCTGTATTGCAGGTAGGTTGGGGTTCCATGTTTCGTCCGAGCCGCCATCGGACGCCTTGGTCGATCGGGAGGCCTGGGTGCCCCGTGCCGATGCCAGTGCCGCGCGTGGCGCTGTTTTGGGCCATGGTCTGGGAGGTCCGACGAACTTCCGGGAATCACCCCATCGGCCGCCTGCAGTCGAGCTTGTTCGCGGAGGCAGTTGCCTCGCCACAGCGGCCGGGGCGACCTTCCTGGCAAGCGGCCGCAACGTCGATTTGGCGAGGCCATGCTCAGCCCCTACAGGTTGTGTCCGACCGCCCAGCTGGCTCTCAGCGGCCGGCAGCCAGGCGGCCAGCGATGCACGCGTGCGGAGGAAAATGCTGACGAAACGCAGGAAGTAGCCGGCCACTTCGCCGACGCATCCCAGGGCACTCCAGAGGCTCTCGAAGAGGTCGATGACGGTATTCACCCGCCCTTGATAGCAGACGAAGCCCCCGAACGCAACTTGCCGTAAGTCCTTATTCCACCGCCATGACGGGATTATTCGGGGGGACAGCCAACGCTGGTGGCCCACGACGGGGTCGTCTACTCCGGCGACCGCATGGCGGCCGAGAAGGACGGCGAGGCCCTGTGGATCCCCAGCGGCGGCTACCACGAGTACATCCGGGGCCCCGAAGCCAAGGGCGAGTTGATCGCCTTCGACGGCAAGACCGGCAAGCGGCTGTGGAGTTGCCCCGCGTACGAGGGGTTCAACTCCCCGGTCGACGTATTGATTGCCGACGGCCTGCTGTGGACTGGCCGCTACGCATGGGGTCAGGACCCGGGCATTACCGAGGGACGCGACCCGCGCACGGGAGAGGTCCGGCGGCGTCGGCCGGCCGACCAGAAGTTCCTCTCCCGCCGTATCGGCCACGCCCGGTGTCACCGGGCAAAGGCCACCTCGCAATACCTCGTGCTGGGGCGCCGCGGGGTGGAGTTCGTCGACCTGAAAACGGGCGAGATGGTGGCGAACTTCTGGGTCCGGGGTATCTGTCAATACGGCGTGATGCCCGCCAACGGCCTGCTGTACGCTCCGCCGCACTCCTGTGCCTGTTCGGTCGCCGACATGCTCAAGTGCGGTTTCACGGCGCTTGCGCCGGCGAGCAAGCAGAACGCCGAGGCGAAGCCGGCGACGCCCAAGCGCCTGGTGCGCGGTCCGGCCTATGGCGCCGTTCCGGCTGCCCCTGCCGCGGCGGCGAAGGACGCCTGGCCGACGTACCGTCACGACGCCGCGCGCAGCGGCGCGACGGCGACCCGGATCTCGCGTGACTTGAAGGTCGCGTGGACGACGAGCGTTGGCGGCGAGGGCACCAAGCTCACGAGCCCGGTGATTGCGGGGGGCTTGCTGTTGGTGGCTGAGACCGACGCGCACCGCGTCCATGCCCTCGATGCCGCAAGTGGCAAGGAAGCCTGGTCCTTCACGGCGGGCGCTCGCATCGACTCCTCACCAACGATCGATTGCGGGAAGGCACTGTTCGGCTCGGCCGACGGATGGGTCTACTGCCTGCGGCTGACCGACGGGGCCTTGGTTTGGAGGTACCGGGCGGCTCCGCTGGATCGCCGCATCGTGGTCTACGGGCAGCTCGAGTCGCCCTGGCCCGTTTCCGGAAGCGTCTTGGTGGCGGACGGCGCGGCCCATTTAGCGGCCGGGCGCACCAGCTACCTCGACGGCGGGATGCTCTTGTGCAAGCTGGATGCGGCGACGGGTCGGGAGATCCAGATCCGGCAGCTCGTAGCCGAGCCCAAGAAGAGGGACGGCGGCGGCGCCTCCGGCGGGTACCTGCCCGACGTTCTGTCGAGCGACGGCAGTTCCGTGTTCATGCGGGGCGCTCGTTTCGACATGTACCTCGCCCGACAGAAGGACACCGTCCCTCACTTGTGGAGTTCCGTGGGCTTCCTGGACGACAGTTGGTGGCACCGGACGTATTGGCAGATCGGCACGTCGATGTCGAGCGGCTGGGGCGGATGGTCCCGGGCCGGGCAGAAGGCGCCCGCCGGGCGGCTGTTGGTAACAGACGGCTCGCGCGTGTTCGGCTTCGGCCGCAACCAGTACGACACCCCGGGCGCCCACATAGGCGTCGACGGCGCGGGCGCGTGGGGACCCGTCGGGGCAGGTCGCAGCCGCTGGACGTACGACCGTCTGTTCGGACGGTCGGTGAAGGTCGGCGCGGGCAAGTCCTCGCGCCGCAAGCCCGCCAAGCCGGCCCCGGATGCGTCGGCTTGGTCGCGCAAGGTCCCGGTGACGGCTCTGGGAATGGTCCTGGCGGGCGAGACGCTGTTTGTCGCGGGGGCGCCCCACAGCGTGGAGAAGACGCCCCTGAAGCCCGCGGAGGCCGAACCGCTGGCGGAGGCGCTGGAGGCCCGCCGCGGGGGGCGCTTGCTGGTCGTGTCCGCAGAAGACGGTACAACAGCGGCGACCTACGACCTGGAGAGCCCTCCCGTCTTCGATGGCATGGCGGCCGCGGCGGGCCGTCTGTACCTTTCGACCAAGAGCGGCCGCGTCGTGTGCGTCGGCCCCGCTCAGTAGCCGACGGCTCTCACCAATGATGGAGTGACAGATGCCGACCCATCGCCGCCGAGCCGGACAAGCCTGCATCCTCACCATCGCGATCCTCTCCGCCGGTTGGATCGCGTGCGCGGAGGCCGGAGAGAGTATGACCACGCATGCGGCAAAGCCGAACATCGTCTTCATCTTCGCCGACGACTGGGGCTGGGGTGACCTCGGCTGTTACGGGCATCCGTGGATCAAGACGCCGACCATCGATCGCCTAGCGACCGGCGGGACGAGATTCCATCAGTTCACGGTCGCCAGCGGGGTCTGCTCGCCCAGCCGGACCGCGGTCCTGACGGGGCAGTTTCCGGCGCGGCACGGAGTTCACGGGCACTTCGCGACCGTGGAGAGCCACGTCAAACGCGGCATGCCCGACTGGCTGGACCCGAAGGTCGTCCTCCTGCCGCGGCTGCTCCAGAAGGCCGGCTACGCCACCGGGCACTTCGGGAAGTGGCACCTGACGAACACCATGGTCCCTGACGCTCCGCTTCCGACGGAGTACGGATTCGACACGTACGGCGCGTACAACTGCTCCGGGCGCCAGATGCCGGTCCACGACGACGTGCGGCACGCCGTCAGGTTCGTCCGGAAGAGCGTGGCCGCCAAGAAACCGTTCTACCTCAATCTCTGGATCCATGAGCCGCACACGCCGCACTATCCGAAGGACGAGTACCTCAAGCGTTTCGCGCATTTGGACAGCGAGGCGAAACGGATCTACGCCGCCGTGCTCGCCCACGCCCCACGTGCGAAACACCTTGAGGTACTCGTCCGCCCTGGGGCTGACGCCCTTCAGCGCCAGGCCAGCAAGCGTCACGCCGGCCAAGGCACCGGGGGTCCGGGAGTAGTAGAACGGCGCACGGCCCCGCCGAATGTGGTCGAGGCCGGCATCCGCGGCCTGTTCAATTCGGCGCGCGACCATCGCTCGTGTCGACTCGTCGAGCTCCGGGTACAGCCAGTCGAAGAGAGTGGCCAAGTCGACCAGCTTCAGGCCGCGGTCGCTCCACGTGCCAGAGGAGGCGTTCATTCCCCGAAGACCTGCAACCGCCGCAGCAAGGTCCTCGTCGTTACCGTCCAGCAGCCAGAGCAACCCCTTGCCCATCGGCCGGCTCGCCCACTTGGCCCGGACGCCTCGGAACTCGGGACTCTGCGCCGCCTTGCGCAGCTTGGCGACGGTCAGTCCGTCGAAGCGGTCGTTCCGCAGGAAGATCCGTGGCCGCACATCGAGAACCGGCGTGTTGAACGGGTTGTCCGCAGCCAACGGCGATGGTCCGGCCGACGCTCCGGGCAAGCACGTGAAAAGCGTTGCGAGTATAGTCGCGAAGGCCTGTCCCATAGATTGCTCCTGTCGAAGTCCGCCGGTGCCATCCGGCGACGACGCGCATCATATATACAGACAGTGCAAGCGGAACAGTCCCAATCCGGGCCAGACCATGGTCCCTGGCGGCATCTCCCGGTCTCGCCCAGGCGCTGGCGGCCGCCAGGACAGCTTCAGCACGGGCTTGGGCAATGTCCGGATCATCGAGCCGGAGGAGTCTACACTCACGGAGGGCGAGGTCCTCTGCCGCGAAAGGCTGGCCGGCCTTCTGAAGAGCTACTACCGGGAGGTGGCGTAGGGAAAGACAAGGCACGGTTGGGCAGACCGCGCGAAAAGGTGCGGCAGGACAACCCACGGGCCCTCGCCGAGAGCATTGAGAAGCTGAAGCAATCCGGAGACTTGCCGGGCCTCATGGCCAGGCTTGCCGACAAGGAGGGCGACGTACGAAGCCGAGCCGCGGTCGCTCTGTCGCGCGCCGTGCCCGAAACCAAGGAGGACGCAGCGCTTGAGCCGTGGATCAAGCCCCTCACCGATGCGACACTGGAGGACACTGACGGGACGGTGCGTGAGTATGCCGGCCGCGCGCTGATGGACATCTTGCGGATGACAAAGGACGAACGGGCGCTACTGGCCCCGGTCGACACTCTCATCGACGCACTGCGTGGCGACGCCGTGGCCTTGGAACAGCGGCGCTCCCCGCTGACAGCGCCAGAGCAAGGAGAAGCGTGACGGCGAATCCGGCTGCGGGTCTGGGCGACATGGCGGCGTCTCTTTCAAGTCGATTGCAGCGGAGCGGGGAATCGATGCCCGCACAATTTGGAGGCACGGTCCGCAGGGCGTCAGCGTTGAGAAGGCCGACCAACGGAAGTATGCTTCCTTGATGGCAAGTCTGCAAGCCGGTGACCGCGGTCAAACATGAGGGACGAACGATGCGACGACTCCTACTGGGGGTGATGGCGATGGCCGTCGCAGCGACATGGGCGGACGTCAAAGCCGAGCCGCCAATGGAAGCGGACCTGCCCACGATCGTCGAGGATGAGTCCGCCGACGACTGGCTGGTGGACCGCTTTGCGGGCAACAGCACAGCGGGGCCTTTGTTCTTCCAGGGGCCAGCGCGAGAGATCGGCGGGCTTGGCCGGTGCGGCGCCTGCCCCACCCCGGACGGAACGGTCTACATCCCGTTCGCCGAGGGAATCGCCGCCGTGGGACAGGACGGCGTCTGTCGGCTGGTCTTGGCCGATCGCGACGTCCTTCAGAACACGACCAACCAGGTTTGCGCCGGGAGCGGCATCGCCTACAACCCCAGGGACCGCAGGCTGTATATCGCCGGACGGAACTGCCTGCGGCGGCTGGTCATCCGTCCAAACGAGAGGCCCACCGCCGAACCGGTCGCTGGCGTTACGGGAAAGGCGGGCTTCGACGACGGCCCAGCCGCGACGGCCACCTTCACGCGGATCGACAGCATCGTGATCAACGGCCGTGGCGAGATACTCGTATTGGACAACAACGAGCGGATCCGCCGACTGGCAGACGGAGTGGTGACGACGCTCAACGCGAACGTCCGCGCCGGCAAGCCGGTGGACGGCGCGCTCGCGGACGCCCGCTTCCACATGCTCGGGCTCGGGGGCAATCTCTGCGGTGGCGAGGACGACGACACGTTGTACCTGTCGGACCACTGGAACTTCCGCGTCCGGCGGATCGACCTGAAGGCCGGGCGCGTGACCACCGTCGCGGGCATGGCCCGTCCCGTCACGGCGCGCGGCCAGAAGCCAACGGGCCTAGCAAGACGGTTCAATGTCAATTCGGACGGCCCCGCGATGACCCACGCCAGCTTCAACTCCGGCTGCGCCTACGTCTGCTGGGACCCCGTGCACAGCGCCCTCTGGTGCGGCGGGCCGGACGAGAGCCGCCTGCGCTGGCTGCGGGACGGGTGGGTCCGCACGGTAATCGGCGCCAAGGGGAATCGCAACCGATGGCCGCGTGACGGCGTCGGCGTGCCGGGGGAGATGGTCTTTCTCGGCTGGAACGCGGTTGTCGCTGTGGACGGGCGGGGACGGGCGTACGCCTCCTGCTCGGCCGACAAGAGCGGGCTGTGGCGGGCGTACAACCGCAAGGAGGTCCGGCCATGAGATACTGGGCGTGGGGGATCCTGGTTCTGGCGACGGCCGGCGGCGCAGCCGGCCAACCCATACGTGTCGGCGAGGAGTTCCTGGTCCTGCCCGAAGGCCCCGGCCGGGGCGTCCAGGCCGACCCTGACGCCGCATTCGGCCGGGGGACGTTCTTGGTCGTCTGGCGGGAGGGCTGGCACGGCCTGGGCGGAAGGAGCCGCATCTACGCCGCCCGAATCTCCCGGGCCGGCAGGGTCCTCGACGCACGGGGCATCGAGGTCGCCCCCTTCGACAAGGGCGTTCAGGAACGCCCCCGAGTCGCCTTCGCCGACGGCGTGTTCCTGGTGGTCTGGCAGGACCTCCGCAACGGGAGGGACTATGACGTACTGGCCGCGCGGATCAGCTCGAGCGGCGAAGTGCTGGACCGCAAGCCGGTCCCGATCGCCGTCGCCCCGCGGACGCAGGCGCTTGCCGACGTCGCCTCGGACGGCCGGGGGTTCCTTGTCGTCTGGCAGGGCCTGCAGGGCGACAAGACCGCCTACCGAGGCTTCGCCGCCCCTGTCGGCGCCGACGGCAAGGTCGGCGCGAGGGTCGAGACCGGTGCCTCCCCGCAGCCAAAGATCGCCTGGAGCAGCGGCCGCTACCTGGCCGCCTACGGCGCCAACGGGGTCGTCACCGTCATGCTCGATCGCCGGGGCAAACCGATCAACCCGACCAAGTGGGGGGATCGAGTCATCCGCGAGCATCGCCCGCCGATCTTCAGCCTCTGCGCCACGGGGAACCACGGCTGGCTGGTCGTGGCCCATCGTTCCCGGCCGGACCCGTGGGGCTGGGGCGGCCCCGGCGCCGTTCGGGCGGCTTCGATCGGCCCCGACGGCAAGCTCGTCAACCAGGACGCGATCAAGGAGCCGGCCGGGGTCCGACAGAGGCTCTCCTGCTGGCTGGATATCGGCCTCGACAAGAAACCCGGCGCCACCTGGCCCTGGGGCCCCAGCGCGTGCGCGTGGACCGGCAGGCACGCCGTGGCGATTTGGCAGCGCCATCACCTGTGCGGAGACAAGATGACGAACTTCACCAACTGCGATCTGATCGCGGCGAGGGTGGAGGGCTCGCGTTCGCTCGACGAGGCGGGGATCCCCGTCGCCGCCGGCGACGCCGAGGAGAAGAACCCCGCGTTGACCAGCGACGGCGCCGGGCGGACGCTCTGCGTCTATGAGAAGCAGCAGGGAAGCACCAGTCGCATTGCGGCTCGCCTCCTGTCCGATTGAGGCTAACCGCCGCAGCCGCTGGGACGCTCGTCCGCGCCGGGGTCCAGCCCGTCGCTCCGCTTCTGTCCGTCGAAGTCCGGGCGAACGCCGCCCAAGCGGCGGCCCGACCGGCCTGAACTTGCCAGCCGCTGTCGGCGAATGCGTTTGTCCACGGAAGCACTTCGCCCGGGTTCTGTCGGAATCACCGACATCGGCGAGGGGGCCTCAGACTCCGCGATTCCAGGTGGCCGGCCGCGCTGGTCAGGCCCGCCGGCTCCGCCGGTGGGCGTAGCCGATTCAGTTGTCGGCCTGGAGGACGGAACCTCAACGTGCTTACATCGGGCCGCATAACGGCCGTGCCGCCGCTGGCTGAGCCCACGCTCACCAGCACGCCGTACTTCGCCACGTAGACGAGCTGGGTGTAGACGGGATCGAAGCCGAATCTCGCGTCGGCCTTCAGCGGGAGGAGCGCCCATGTGTTGTGCTTGAGGGAGTAGACCCACTGCTTGTCGCGTCCGATCGCCGCGAACACGGCGTCCTGGCCCTCGAGATACACGACCGTGCCCGGCTCGTCGGCCGTCGTGGGCTGCCGCTCGGGCTTCAGGTCGAGGAACCGGCGTGTCTCGATGTCAAAGACCCACGTTCCTTGACGCTGTATTCGCTCCTTGCCGACGACGCATTCGTAGAAGAACACCTGGTTTCGCCGGGCGAGCATGCAGAAGGGGCGGCACTCGTAAACGACTCCCGGCATGGGGGAGGAGACGCGCTCGACTGTCAGCGCGTTGGCGCGCGTGTCGTAGCAGGCGAAGTAGGCCTCGCCGGCGAAAAACCGCCCGTCATAGGGCTCCAGACTCCCGCCGAAGCCGAACACTCGCCCATCGGGATGGACGACGCAGGGCTTGGCCCACGTTCCGGCGACCTTCGGGCCTCGACGAACGCCGGCGATCCTGAGCTGCCTCCAGACGCCTCCCCGATCGATGTCAAAGAACCACGCGTAGCGGTCGCCCGGTCGCCTGGCGGTGTCGCGCCCCCATCTCCGGCTCTCCGTGCCGATCGACCAGAACATACGCCCATCAAGAGCGACGTATTCGTTCCGCTGATGGTGTGCGTGCCTGCCTCCCCTCAAGCCCATCGCCGTCCCGCCCCAGCCGACCGGGGGAACCCAGTCGTTGTGATCTCCCGCAGTGGTCACCCAGCGGTTGGCCCCGACAACGTACACGGCCACGTTGTTGACCTGATACGTCGAGTGCCCGCCGCCGAAGTAGACCACCCACCCGCGCACCGGGTCACATGCCGCCATGCCCCAGCCTCGGCTGGCCGCTTCGCGGGGCGGCTTGGCGCGGACCCAGGTGTTGGCGGGCAGGGCCTTGAGCTTGGCCACCCAGGCCGGATCATCGCGGGGGATCTGGATCGGCCTGACCGGTGGGGGCGGCCGCCATTGGGGCGCGGGCGCCTTTGTAAGCGCTTGGGTGTCGAGACGGAGAGCGAACACCTGCTCAACGGGCGCCTGGCCTTGGCGGACGTTCTGCGTAAGCAGAAGCAACTGGCGGTCGACGTCCAGGGCGATCTCAAACGGATCCGGCCGCCAGCCGGTGGCCCGCCCTTCGGAGAAGTCCCACCGCCATGGCTGCTCGAGCAGCTTGGACCACCGCCCTTTGCCGACATCGAGCCCCCAAAGCCTGATGGTGCGGTCTGGAGGCTTGGCCCATGGGGAACTCCGCGTCACGAGCAGGATGAGCCCGGATTGCGGATGGTAGGCAATCTTCGGCCAGAGCACAGCCGGCGGTCGCCGGCTGCACTTCAGCTCCCGCCACTGTCTGGTTGTCACGTCGTAGAGCCACGTATCGTTGCGGCCGCCGGGGCTGCCGCCGAGATGGCCCGTCGGCCCGAGGTCCGTCCTCACAAGCCCATCATGACCGCCGAGAATGACGATCACCTTGTGCACCGGGTCGTAGATCATCGGCGCGCCGCAGCGCGGTTGAGGCTCGACGCGGAGCGACCCGTCAAGCTCCGCCTGCAAGCTCCTGAGGGCCGCCCGCTTCGCGTCGTCGCTGGGCTGACGGCGCCGCCACGCATCATCCAGCGACTCGCTCAGCTCTTTTATCTGCCGGAGAGTCGCTGAACGCCTCTTGCGCGTCTCGGCGTCGCCCAGCCCGAGAGATATCCGCCGCCACGTGTTGTCCGTGAAGCTGAAGACGAATGTCCCAAGGTGTCCGCCGATCCGCCCCGACACGTCTCGCATGTCAGTGCTATGGCCGCCCCAATGCGGGAAGAGGACGATCTCGTCGTTGACCGGGTCATAGCACGTCCCCACGCCATAGACCGGAGGGCCGCCGGCGTATTCCCTCCCGTACAGGACCGTCTTGGCCTTCATGTCGCGCCATCTGCGCGACTCGGGATCATAGGCGGCCATGAGGCCCTTCATGGTGTAGACGACACGCTTGCGTCTGGCGTCCCAGCAAACGCCGTTGACGATCATCGACGGCGCCGGCGTGCCGCACTCGAGCATCACGCCCGCGCCCTTGTGTGACACCCCCATGCCGTGGCTGCTGTGCGTGCCGAGGCCGGGCAGCCTCTCGGCGCGAGGGTAGTCGGCCGTCCATCGCATGGCCGTGGTGTCAAAGGCCCGCACGTCATTGCGAAAGAACGGCCTGGAGTCACCTCCACGAACGGCGCCCCAATGGAGAACCTGACGGCGAGTGGGGACCCAGATCGGTTGGCTGTAGGTGTATCCAGCCTCGATGGGCGAATCGAGTCGAACCCACCGGTTGACAGGCAGGTCCTTCAGCTCTTCCGTCGCGGCGGCGCCTGTGCGCGGGCGAACGAAGCAAAGTGACAGCAGCAGTGCCGCCGGCAAGGCGCATCTGGCCAGCCATGCCGCCGCGGAGGCCATGTGCTTCCTGTTCATCGCTCAATGTGTCCCTGGGCTGATAGGCGGACGGCCTGGCCGAAGCCGCAGGCCAGGCTCGGACAGTGCACTCAGTTGCGACCAGTCGGAGGCGGCCGCCAATCGATGAGCCCCGCGCTGACGCTCAGCGCCTCCTTCGCGTCGGGAAAGGCGCGAATTGCGATCGTGTTTTCGCCGGGCTGGAGGCTATTGCGGGCTTCCGGCGTGATGTGGACGGCGCCGTAATCGTCCAGGCCGCCGAGCTTCCTGCGGACGAGAACGCCGTTCATCAGGACCTCGATGTCTCCCCCGCTCCACCTGATCTTCAAGTACGGATTCTCGAGCTTCGCGTTCCCAAGCGTGAACGTGCGCGTCAGCAGGCGCCGGCCTTGCTTGTCCTTGCTCCGCGCCCAGTCCTCGGCCGAGGCGGGCAGGACATTGATCACCTTCCGCTTCTCATGGCCCGTGTTGCGGGCGAGCAGGCCGTACCGCGCATAGCGCCAACCCTCACACCAAAGCCGTTCCTCCGGCCGCTTGCGGATGACATTGGCGCAACGGCCGAAAGGGCCGATCTCCACGCGCCAGTCATACGCGACGCCCAGGTGGAATGGCGTCCGCGGGGCCCTGCTTTCATACCCCCGCCAGTTCAAGTACGGCCCGAGCATCATCAAGATGTACGCGGCGTAGTCCCCCGTGATGTGGCTCTTCCAGGGCTCGCCGGACAGGATCACCTGAGCGTGTCCGTCCAAGGCCTTGAGCAGTTCCTCGCTGCGGTAGGGTGACTCCAGCAGGCACTGCACGATCATCTCGGCGGTGTTTCGCTTGACGCTGATTGGGCCCTTCCTGAGCTGCTCCTGGTTCTCGATCAGCGTGTCGGCCCGGATGTGCCGATGGGGCATGTTCTCGACCCCCATGTAGCCAATCAGCCGGAGCAGCCCCTTCATCGTCTCCGCCGTCGCGCCATAGCCGCTCCATGCCCCGCCGGATGGGTTTCCCTTGGGTCCGTGGAACATGCCTGTGTGGGGGCTGATGTGTGTCAGGGACAACTCCACGGCGCGCTCCAGGGCCGGAATCAGCGAGGTCTCGCCTTCGTGAATCCGTCGGAGCATCACCGAGGCCGTGGCCGTCCCGTGGTTCATCTGGCGATTGGCGATCTGGCGCAGACATTGGTCAATGTCCAGCTCCGCCGCGCCGTAGCCGGAGGCCTTGTATCGAGGCCGGCATCCGAGCAGTTGCATGATGGCCGAAACGTACTTGCCGTTGCACCCGGGCCCCGAGCCCCGACCCGTAATGGGGTTGTAGAAGGCCCCGTTCTCCTTCTGCCAGCGTCGCCAGAAGGCGATCGCCTTGCGATGGTTGGCCTCCGTGTAGTTTGGGACCTTCGACAGGGACCCGTAGCGAGCGCAAAGCTGCCAGTAGACGCGATAGGTCACCACCTCGTCCCAGCGGATGTGGCCGCCGAACTCCTTGCGGTCCTCGCAGTAGAACCAGCGCCCGTGCTTGCCGTATTCCCTCTCGGCTCGCCGACGGCAATAGGCCGTGTACTTCTCGTTGAACTGATCCACCTGCGGAGGTTGCGCCTGTGGCTGCTGGATGCGCAGCGCTTTGATGTAGTCCAGGATGGACTGATCCAGTTTCTCCTGCTGCTCCGCGCTCAAACTCGCTCGAATCGACTGGGCGGAGGCCGGGCTGACCCAGGCCAACGCGAGCAGCGGAGCGAGCACGCTCAGCGGCTTTCGTTGAGAGGCCGATCGACTGGTTGTCTGACCGTGTGGCATTCGCCTTCGCGTCGCTATCGCCCTCCGTAGCCGAGCTGGTGAGGGCGGCGATCCCGTTGATGGACTACTCCTTCTCAGGAACATACCTGAACTTGAAGCAGTCCAACTGATAGTTCATCCCCACGATATCGAGTTTCGGGTCATACTGGCAGTAGCCGTTGGGCAGCTTGATGTCGCCGCCGGTGAGGGCCGTCCACTGCTCCTTGCCGACGTCGTACACGGCTGTGTCGTCGCCCGTGGGTCCGGTGACCAGGTAGACGTCATGCTTCGAGATGTAGCAGACGCCCTTCATGCGGAGCCGGCCGTCAGGGGTCTTGCCGGCCTTGATCATCTCCTTGACCTCGTCTCTGGAGGGGATCGGCATCCGGTAGCAGTTGGGCAGTTCGGCGAACGTTCGTGTCGCTGGGTTGAGCGTGCACAGCCTCGGTCCCAGCCGGAAGACCCACAACGACCGTTCGGAGTCCCACGTGGAGCGGGCGTTGTACAGGCTCATCGGGCACGCATTGGCCAGAGGCATCCTCTTCCACGTGTTCGTCGCCAGGTCGAATTCGGCGTAGCGGTCGCCTCGGTCGTTGAGGAACAGCAGCTTGCCGCCTGCCGCCCAATGCTGCATGTGATTCTCATACGGCGAGCACTTGAAGTGCTTCCAGACATTGTCCTCGACGCACGTCCATCGCCCGGCCCGGAACGAGTACGTCCACGTTCGGCCGCCGTCTTTCTTGAGTTCTGCCTTGGCCGCGGCGTCCGCGCCGCGTCCCCCGATGCGCCAATTGGCGCCGAGCATCATGACCATGCTGTCGGTCTGCGGCACGTAGCAGACGCCGTCGTACGTATGCCGCGGAGTCGGCGTGCGATGCCGCGCGTACGCCGGCAGGAGCCTGCCGTGTCCGTAGGACCCGCCGCCCCAGTTGGCGATGTCGATGACCTTCGCCGTGTCGGTCGCCAAGTCCCACTCGACGCTGGCGTTGGTGTAGAAGCCCGGGCTGTACCCCATGGCCTTGGATCGCACGCCCGTGCGGATGATGATCGAGGAGGTCTTCGAGCGGTGGATGTTGTCCGAATAGCCGTCCGTTGTGGACCAGGCGGCGTCCCTGATCCCGGCAGATCGCAGCGCCTTGTCCCAGTCGATGTCGGCCCTGGCCCACGTGTTGGCCGGCGGCGGATCGGCGAGAACGCACGCTCCCAAAGCGGCCACCGCCACTGTTGATATCAGGGCGCTGACAAGAGGCGTGATTCCACGTGGCCTCGCTTCGGCGGCCAGGGAGTGAGGGGTCTGCATCTTCGGCGCCTGCCCGGAATGGCGCGCGACCCGCGGCGTCAGTTGCGGTGCGGTAGGGAGTACGAGGGTGGGTTCCATGGCTCTGTGATCTCGTCTATCTCGTGCTTGTTCGGGAACACGTCGCGGATCGCTTCCAATGACCGCCTCTGCGAACTCCCCGCCCCCCGGGCCCTGCCGGTGACATCCTCTCTTCCTTGCCGGATCGAGGGATCCCTCGCTCTCGGCGACGAAGCACTTGTTCAGCGGACTGCTGGGCTATTTGCTCTTGAGCAGCTCTACCATGGCCTTGCCCATCGCTTCTCCGACGTTCATGTACGTCTCGGCGTTTCCGCCGTAGTGGCCGTTGGAGGCGCCGCCTTGGGAGAGCGGGTTGCTGTAGACGGCGGCCACATTGCCCTTGAATTCCGGATACTTGCCGGATCTGCCGTCCACCGCGAGCTGGGCTTTGAGGATCAGCCCCTCGGCGCCACCGGCACCCTTGGCGGTCTGGCCGAGTGTGGCGCAAACGAACTTGGCGTTGGGGGCATCGAAGTCTTTGCGCAACGCCTTGATCAACTGGATGAGATTCGTCTCGTACCGCTCGGCCCAGCAGGATCGGTAGCGGTCCTTGTCGCCCTGCCACCAGAAGAAGCCCGCGACCTCGTATTCCTTGGCGCCGGGGTAGTGCTTGTTGAGTTGCTTGAGGACTCGCTTGGCGGCGGCGACATCGGCGTCGTACTGCGTGCCGGCGTACCATCCGCTCTTCGGGCGCTCCGTCCCTTTCTCCCAGATGCCGAATTCCTTGTAGGCGGCGTGCACCATCGTCTTGCCCTTCTCCTCGAACTCGAACCGCTCGCTTCCGGGCGGCAGCAGGTCGAAGCCGAGGCAACGATTGCCGATGCAGCTCTTGAGAATCAGCACCGGGGCGTCGACGGCATGCCCAACATAATGCCCGATGCCGATCTCCGGGCCGATGGTCCTGCCGGTAATCGTCATCCACTCGTTGTTGAACACTTTCTTGTTCATGACGCGCACGTTGCGGACATCATTGCGGGTCGTCCATTTGCCGGCGTCGTCCACAAGGTAGGGGTACTTCTTCTTGGTCTTCACCGCGCGTTCGAGACTCCCGTCCTTGTCTCCGGCAATCCGCCCGGCCCCTACCATGTTCGACTGGCCCATGAGGATGTACACCTGCACGGGCCTGGTCATGTCTGCGGCCTTGCCGTCGGGGTCGGGCAACGTCGGTGCCGGGGCTTCCTCCGCGGCCGGTGCGGCGGCCAGGGCCATGCTGATTGTGACCAGCATATGGATCGCCGCATACTTTCGATTCTTCATCATGCTTCCATCTCCTGTCGTCACGTTGTGTCTGCGGCTGTGTTCCTGCTGTCCCGCAGCCCGTTCGGCGGTATCTCCTGGGACGCTGGTGCCACTCGGCCATCTCTCCAGGAGAGGGCTTTGTGAATGCCGAGTAGCCGTCGCCGATGTCCCGTGCGGAGGCAGGCAGGACGAGCCTCGCGGGGCGATCGCGGTGCCGTAAGGCGCAAGGGCCCGGATGATCTCCCCGCTCGACACGCGGTCCAGCGCCTTCTCGCCGATGCATACGATCAGCCCGTCGCTCCGCCCCGCCTGGCACGCAGCAACAGCGGACACGGCAAGGACCCAAACGCACAGCACTGCCCGCAGCAATCCCACGATCATCGTCATCGTTCGTCCTGCCGTTCAACGGGTGAGCCGACCTGAGGCGGGCCAAGCGGTCGGATGGCAGTGGGCCGAAACGTCAGGCCGGGGCTGGCCGCCACCCAGAGCCCAGCGAAGCATGAGGCCTCAACTCCCGGGAGTCAAGCGGCGCTTCCTCGTGAGCCCCGATCGGTCGATCTGGCACTCAAAGACGCCATCGCCGCCCAGGCCCCATCACGGGCCGGGCCGGCTCCCGCTTCTGACTCGTGACCTTCCGGGCATTCGTCTCTGTCTGCCGCGATAGGCGTTCGACCGGATCGCGTCAAGCTTCGCCGCGCTGAGCGCCCTGCCCTTCGCCCTCAACACGACACTGGCTGCGCTGTCGAAGCCGAGATGGACGACCGTGCGACGAGGCTTCCCTGACGAGGAGAATCCGACATAATGGGTCCGTGCGAATGCGATGCGTGAGGCGGTGCCGGTGGGCTGCTGCGTTCACCGTGCCCGAGCACCAGGAAGGTGGTGGTGCGCACAGCCCCCGTTGGGCCGCCGGGGCCGCGTGTTTCACAGACGATTCCATCTGTCGCCATCTGGGCGGCATCGACCGATAGGCTTGTTTCGGCGTGAAATCAACACCACGACTTCTTGCATACGCCTGGCGCTACAAATGGACGATGGCCGCCGGCCTCGTCTGCTTGATCGCCACGTCGCTGACGTTGTTGGCCGTGCCGCAGGTCATCCGATTCGCCGTGGACGAAGTGGTCGGGGGCGCTTCGTCGACCTGGCGGCTGCTTCAGCTTGCGGGGCTGCTCCTTGGCCTGGCGACCACGCGAAGCCTGGCCCGCGTCCTGTACCGACTGCTCCTGTTCGGCGCCTCGCGCCGAATGGAGCGAGACATACGGCGGGACTTCTACGAACACGTCATTCGGCTACCAGTGCAGTTCTTCGAGCGAAGGCGCATCGGCGATCTCATGGCTATCTCGTCCAACGACATCGAGGCGGTCCGCCGATTGCTCGGATGGGGCCTGCTGTTGACGCTGGACACGCTGGTGATGGTCGCCGGTGCCGTGTTCTTCATGTCGGACCTGAGTGGGGAAGTGACGCTCTACGCCTTCCTGCCCATGGCGGCCGCGTCGGTCTTCTTCATGATCATCGGCCCGCGGATCAAGCGTCTGTTCCGACTCGTACAGGAGTCCTTCGCGGCGCTGACCGTCGACGCGGAGGAGAACATCACGGGAGTCAGAGTCGTCAGGGCGTACGTGCAGGAGGAGGGCGAGAAGTCGAAGTTCGCCGTCGCCAACAACGCTCACAAGGCGGCGAACATGAGGATGGTGACCGTCGACGGGCTCTTCCAGGCGGTCATGGCGCTGTTGCCGTCGCTGCCCCTTGCGGCGATTCTCCTGTTCGGCGGACCGCAGGTTGTTCGAGGACAGCTCAGCCTCGGCGCCCTCCTGGCCATCTTCCTCTACGCGAGGGAGATGCGATGGCCGATCCGGTTCTTCGGCGAGATGTTCAACATGATCCAGCGTGGGCGCGCCTCGGTGGCGCGCATATGGGAGGTGTTCCGCGAGGAGGTCGAGTTCGGCGGCGAGGTCGCCCCCGAGAGGATCGAGCCCCTCATCCGCATCCGAGGCCTGACGTTCAGCTATCCGGGCAGCGCGGCTCGAGCGCTCGACGAATTGACACTTCAGATCGACGAGGGCCAGACGGTCGCCCTGATGGGCAGGACCGGCGCGGGCAAGAGCACGATCCTCAACCTGCTGCTTCGGCTGTACGATCCGCCGCGGGGCACGGTCTTCCTGGGAGGCGTCGACATCCTCGACATCCCCAAACCGGAGTTGAGGGAGCTGTGCGCGACCGCACCGCAGGACGCGTTTCTGTTCACCGATTCGATCCGGGGCAACCTCTCGTTCACCCTCGAGTATCCGGCAGAGGAGGAGTTGGTCCGGGTCGCGGAATCCGTGCATCTGCACGATGACATCATGCAGATGCCGGAGAAGTACGCGACCGTGGTCGGCGAGCGGGGGGTGACGCTCTCCGGCGGGCAGCGGCAGCGCGCGTCGCTGGCCAGGGCCTTCCTGGCCGGCCGGGCGATCCTGCTGCTCGACGATCCCCTATCGGCGGTTGACACGCTCACCGAGGCCAGGATCCTCAAGGCGATTGACAGGGAGCAAGATGAACGGACCGTCCTGCTTGTGACCAACCGCGTCAAGGCGGCGCGGCTGGCCGATCGCATCGTGGTGCTCGACAAGGGCCGAATCGTCGAGCAAGGCGCCGAAGAGGAGTTGCTTCAGATGGGCGGCGTCTATGCGGAGATTCACCAGCGGCAGCAATTCGGGGCCGAAGGCGCCGACAAGGAGCAGCCCTGATGCGCGGCCTGGAACTCCACAGCCAGGATGAGTTGGGCTCGGCGGTCGACGCCAGGCTGTTGCGCCGGCTGATGTCCTACACCAGGCCCTACGCGGGGGCGGTCGTCCTGGCTTTGGTCCTGCTGGTGGCGACGAGCGTCCTGACCCTCTTGCCGCCTGAGCTGGTCAAGCACGCGATCGACAACCACATCACGGCGGCGATCGAAGCCGAGCCGCACGTTGCCGACAGACATCTGTCGGCGGTCTACGAGACGGCAGCGTGGCTGATCGGGATTCTCGTGGTGAGCGCTGTCGTGGTGTTCGGTCAGCAGGTGTTGATGGCGTACACGGGGCAGGGCATCATGTGCGACCTGCGCCGAGATGTCTTCAATCACCTTCAGGACCTCCCGCTCGCCTACTACGACGGGAATCCGACCGGCAGGCTCGTCACTCGCGTCACGAATGATATCAGCGTGATGAACGAGGCGTTCTCGAGCGTCGTGATCTACATTTGCAGAGACCTGTGCGTGATGCTGGGCATTCTCGTCCGGCTGGGCATGATGAACAGCCGGCTGACGCCGCTGATGCTCGTGTCCGTGCCGCTGATCGCCGTCGCGGCGTTTCTGTTCCGGCCGGTCTCGCGAAGGTACTGGCGCAGGGTCAGGGACGCTCTTGCGCGGCTCAACTCGTTCCTTCACGAGTCGCTTTCCGGCGTACATGTCATCAAGATGTTCAACCGGGAGGCCCGGCGTTGCAGGGACTTCACGGTCATCAACGAGGCCAACTGCCGTGCGAGGATCGACGTCATACGTGTCAACTCGCTGTTCAACTCCATGGTCATGGTGGTGGCGGCCGTGCCGGTGTCTCTGCTGCTCTGGCGCGGCGGGCTGCACATGCTGGCGGGGGACATGACGCAAGGCGAGTTCTACGTCTACCTGATCTACCTGGGCCTCTTCTATCGGCCCATCACAGCCGTGGCCGAGAAGTTCCTTCTGCTTCAGTCCGCTATGGCGGCCGGCGAGCGGGTCTTCCAGGTCATGGATGAAACCGGCGCGGTGGCCGATCCCTCCGAGCCGAGGGAGTTCAATCCGGCGGACCCGTCGATCGAGTTTGCCGACGTCCGCTTCTCGTACGACGGAAAGACAGAGGTGCTCCGCGGCGTGTCGTTCAAGGTCGCTCGCGGCGAGACGGTGGCCCTCGTGGGCGCCACGGGATCGGGCAAGACGACAACGACAAGCCTCATCCCGAGGTTCTACGACGTCACCCGCGGCCGTCTGCTGGTCGGCGGGACCGATGTCCGGGACCTCAGGGTGAGCGACCTCCGCGGCCATATCGCAATCGTCATGCAGGATACGTTCATCTTCTCGGCCACCATCAGAAACAACATCCGATTGTTCTCGGAGCACATCACCGACGACGACGTGCAGAGGGCCGTCGCGATGGTCGGCGCCGCCGACTTCATACGGGATCTGCCCGAAGGCCTGGACACTCGCTTGTCCGAGCGGGGATCCACGCTTTCGGAGGGGCAGCGCCAGTTGATCGCGCTGGCCCGCGCTCTGGCGCACGACCGCGAGATCCTCATCCTGGACGAGGCGACCGCCCGCATCGACACGAAGACGGAGATGCTCATCCAGAAGGCAACCGAGACGCTGCTGGCGGGGAGGACTTCCATCGTCGTCGCCCACCGGCTCTCGACGATCAAGAAGGCAGATCGCATTCTCGTGTTCGCCGACGGCATGATCGTCGAACAGGGCACGCATGATGAGCTGATGCAGAACGGCGGCAGCTACTACAGGATGTGCCGCGTGTGACCCCCCGTGGGCTGCGCATTCGACCGGCCGTGACTGCGGAGCCGGGTCGTCCGCTACTTCTTCGGCGGGATGGGCCACGCGACAGGCACCGGGGGCAGGTCGGTGCGGCGCACGGCGGACTTGAGGCGGCCGGCCTTAAACAGGTCGAACGGCTTGAAGCCCAGCTTCAGCGCCGGCGAGCCGTCCCGCAAGCGGTAGTCGTCCTTGGCGGGGTCGAGGAACTCCGGATCCGCGATGACGGAGTGCACGTCCTTTCCCTTCGCCTGCCACTGCGCCAACGTCATGCCCGCGAAGCCCACCGGCCGACCCGCGGCATTGAAGTACAGGTTGTGGTCCATCTCGAAGTTGCCGTCCTTCCAGTTGTTGTGCAGAAGCGGGCCGGTCTTCCAGTAGACGATGTTCCGAGTGAACGTGAACGATCGATGCTTCTCCATGCGCGTGCGCTGGATTTGCCATCTGCGGCTGTCGACGAGGATGTTGTTGCGGACGATGTTGTCCTTGCCATAGTGCTGATGGAACGACCCGGTCCACGTGCGGTAGACCAGGTTGTTCTCCATGACAATGCCGGTCGACCCTTCGTCGGTATAGAGCCCCCACCCGCCGTAGGAGAAGCTCCGCACGTCGTGGATGCGGTTGCCACGCACCACCGTGCCGGGCGAGACGCCCAGTGTGTATACGCCGCCCATGTCGCTGAGCACGCCCTGCCCGAGCGTGTGCATGTGGTTGTATTGGATTCTGTTGTGGTGGGCGACGCTCTTGCCGTAGCCCCACGTCCAGCCGACGGAGCAACTGGAGTAGTAGAAGTCGTACACGTCGTTGTGCTCGAGCAGGTTGTTGTGCGAGTGCCCGATCCACATGCCGATCCCCGCCGCGTGGAGACGTCCGCCATGGGCGATCAGGCAGTTCCGCACGGTGTTGTGCGAGGCCACGGTACGCTCGTCCAGCTTCACGCTCCCGGTCGGGCGCGTGTACGTGCCGATCATCACCCCGCCGGCGCCGAGGTCGGTCAGTTCGCAGTCCACCAGTTGGCAATGCTTGGATCCGAACCCGAGGGTCACACCATAGCCGGCCGTGTGGCGCACGGCGCACCGCCGGAACACGCAATGCCGCGCGCCGCTGGCCTCGATCGCCGCCGGCTGGTTCACGTCCGCCTGCGGAAAGCTCCTCTCCGCTGCCGGCAGGACGAAGTTGGTGTGGGCGAAGATCAGCCCCTCGAACTGCACGTGGCTGACCCACCGCCCCGACGGATTGTCGCCGTTCAGGCGGATGAGCTGCTTCAGCCGCGGCGCGACGACGTGGGCCTTCGCCGGCGCCTCGCCCTTGCGGGGCACGTAGGTCAGCACCCCCGCCGGGCGGTCAAGGTACCACTGGCCGGGGCGGCCGAGCGCTTCCCGAACGTTCTCGACCAGGTAGCGCTGGTCTTTCTTGATCGCGCTCCACCAGGACGACGACGGCATCGTGCCGGCCAGACGGACCTCGCGGCTCTTTGTGTCGATCTGCCCGATCCTCTGCCGGCCGGCAGTCCATTGCAGGAAGACCGCCACCTCCACGCTCGACGGGTCATACCAGTCGCCTTTGATGTCGCCGGCCTTGTAGCCGAACCGGTCATGCGCTCGGCCTTTCTTGCTGGGCGGCAGCATCTTTGCGACCTGGAGGTAGCCCTTCTCAGGCACGCGGGGCCGCAAACGCCGGCCGCCGTTGACGAACAACTGGCTGAACGCCCACGTGCCCTTTTTGACGTTCGGCAGGCTGAGCTGCCACCAGCCCTTGTCGGTCACCTTCCATCCGCTGAGGGCCCGGCCGCCGCTGAGGACGGGCGTCTCGCCCGGATAGGCGCGGTAGACCGTGGGCGAGGCCTCCGTGCCTGAATCGGCCGGGCCGAACGTGACGGCCTTGCCCATCTCGTACCTTCCGCCGCGAATCAGCACGACGACGGGCTTGGCCCGTTGGGGCTGGCTCTTGCGCAACCGTCGCACCGCCAGCCTGGCCGCGTCCAGACCAGCCAGGGGCCCGTCGGTCCCGTCGTCGTTGGGTCTGGCCAGCGTGCCGGACCAGGTGTCTTTGCCCTCGGGCGAGACGTAGAGGTCGGCCTCGACATTGGCGAAGGCCACAGATGCAAGCCATCCGACGAGCAAAGCAATCAGCAAGAGGTAGGTGTGCGTAGGCATGCCGCAGGTCCTTTCCCATTGGCCGACGTCAGTCCAGATCGACGAAATCGGTGTTGACGGGCTGTTAGTCCGCATTGTCGCCCGGTTTGCCGGTCGGGGTGGTCCGATCACCCCAGACGGGGGGCTTGACGCCGGTGATGATCGCCCCCATGTCGGGCGCCTTGCCGGTGAAACCATCGGTGATGCCCGGGATCGCCACCCCAGCGCCGCGCGGGACGGAGTCCTCCGCCAGCGCCGGCGTGCAGGGCTGCGTAATCCGCTTGAGGTACGTCTCGCCCAGCGCGATGTCCTTGACGAACGGGTCGGCCTCGCAGATCACGCACGCCTCATGGCGCCTGGTGCTGCGGCCGAAGACGGGCCGGGTCGCGCCGAGTCTGTCCCGGGCCGCGGTCATGCTGCGAAAGGACCCGCCGGACCGCGTCCACCAGACCTTGCCGTCGGGGAACCAGGCGTTGTGCGTGAAGTCGATCGGGTCCTGCACACTCGACTCCATGGCCATCAGCCCGCCCGGGCCGCGGTAGATCAGGATGTTGTTGCGGTACCCCCACGCCACCAGCGGGCCGTTGTTCGACTGGTTCCAGCCCCACCCCTTCCCGCTGCCGATCCCTTCCGTGCGGATTACCGTGTTGTTGTAGATGAAGAAGCCCGTGTTGCGGTTGTTGAGCTTGTAGGGCTGGCGGCCGAGGTTGACGGCGATGTTCCTGAAGACGAACGCCGGACCGCCGTAGATCGGATCGAATGACGCGAGCGTCATGGCGTTGTGGATGCGGTTATCGTAGAGCGTGACGTTCCGGACGCCGTAGTCGCCCTCGTACGCGTCGTCGCCGGTCATTCGGATGTCGTTGCGATAGAAGTGGACCCCCACGTTCCTGTTGCTGGCGCTCATCGCCAGCGAGTCGCCGAACCCCGTGAGGGTGTTGTTGAAGGCCGCGTTGCCCAGGCCGGGCAAGCGGATGCCGTCGTCGTTCCAGGTGAGGTTGGACTGAAGGAAATTCGCATTCCATTGGTTGTTGCCGACCAGCGTGTTGTCGTAGACGAGCAGTTGGCGCGTGTTGCCCCAGGCGACGATGCCCATGTCCACGCCGTCGAGGGTCACCCGCCGGATCGTCACCCGCTGCTGCGGCGCCCCGCCGTTCCAGAAGCTGATGCCGCGCGATCGGCTCTTCGTGCCCGAGTCGATCTTCGAGCCCTCGAGCGTCAGGTTCTCGACGATGACGTCGCAGACCCCCAGGAACTGGAGGATGATCCCCTCCGTGTCCCTGAGGATCACGCCTGAGCGACTCTCGCCCCGGATGACGATCGGCCTGGACGGCGTCCCGCCGCGCTTCACACGCAGCCGGTCGACAACGTACGTGCCGTTGGCGAACTGAATCACGTCGCCGGGCCTGGCTGCGTCCAAGGCGGCCTGCACCTCAACCGCCGTGGCGCCGGCGGCGATCACCTTCCCGACCGCCCCAGCCTTCCCCGGCAGCGCCCGCGTCACCGTCGTCAGCCTCTTCACCGCCGACCAGTCGCCCAGCTTCGCCGTGACCTCGACGTCGTAGGACGCCCCCGGCTCCAGGCCGGTGATGACGCCGGCGAAAGCGTCCGAGGGCTTCTTGCCCGTAGTGTTCGCCACGCGGATGCGGTGAAGCGGGTGGGCGACAGCCCATCTGGCCTCCTTGCTCGGCCGGTAGCGAACCCTCGCCGTCGCCGAAACGTCCAGCGGACCGGTCACCGGCAGATACAGTGAGATCTGCTCCGGCGTGGCCGGGCCGTCATGCGAGAGCGGCCCCAGCGGCAGTCTCGCCGCGCCGCAGATCGAGCAAGACAGCAGTGCCGCAAGCGTCACCACCAGGTAGGCCGATCGCATCATGCCGTCTCCTTCCTGACGTGAGGGACGCGCGAAGCACCTGGCTCGCAGGTCGGGGCTTCTGCTGAAGGGACGCGGGGCGCCCGGCGCCCTCGCACAGGCCCGTATGAGAGAAGCCGCCTCACGCCACTCGGGCCTCAGATCATACCACGCAGGCGACGCGGGTGGGAAACGACTCCCCTGCCCGCGCCGGACGGCGTGCAGGTCAGCGGCTGTGACAGGACATGGCCGGGGATCGCATGGCCCCGTCTCGGGCCTCCACGGGGCGTAAGCTCTGGGGCAGGCCGAACAGGCATCGAGCGAGGCCCGTGCCGACCGGCCGAACCCTCGTGACCCATGACCGCCGGGGATGCGATACGCAGGCACCGACGCTTGCCGGCACCGTCGCGTCCTGATGGTGCCCGGTAGAAGCCAGACGCGTATTGCACGCCGCTCCCGGCAGGCTGGGTGAAAGGCCGAGATGGGCCGGACACTGGCCTGATCGCGGAAGACAAGACCATGGAGTGCTTGGCCCGCATCGACGCCGTGCCCCCCGGCCGGTAGAGTATCGTCCCCAAGAGAGCCCGTGGTAGGAACGCGAGAACATGAAGCCCAATATCGTCTTTGTCCTGACGGATCAGTGGCGAGGCCAGGCCTTTGGCTACGCGGGTGATCCCAACGTGAAGACCCCCAACCTCGATGCCCTGGCCGGCCGTAGCATCCGGTTTGAGAATGCCGTATCGGTCTGCCCGGTCTGCACCCCCTACCGGGCCTCCTTACTGACCGGGCGGTACCCGACCAGCACGGGCATGTTCCTGAATGACCTCTATCTGCCGGCCGAGGAGCTGTGCATGGCCGAGATCTTCCGGGAAGCCGGCTACGAGACCGGCTACATCGGCAAATGGCACCTCGATGGGCATGGTCGACATTCCTATATCCCACCTGAGCGGCGTCAGGGGTTTGACTACTGGAAGGTGCTGGAATGCACCCACGACTATGGCATGTCCTACTACTACGCAGGCGCCGACCCGACCCGGCGCACGTGGGACGGATACGACGCGTATGCCCAGACCGCGGACGCCCGGGCCTACATCCGGGATCGCGCCGACAACCGGAAGCCGTTCTTCCTCTTCGTAGGCTACGGCGGCCCGCATTTCCCGCATGACAATGCCCCCGGCAGCAGCCCGCTAACGCCCTGTCCCATTCCCTGGCGGAGGTAGAGCTGGATCACATCCAAGCTGTGCTGGAGAGTGTTGGGGGAAGTAGAGCTGACGCCGCGAGGGTACTGCAGATCGGCCAAGCCACACTCTATCGCAAATTGCGTTTGCTTCGGGAACGGCAGGGCCCCGGACGGCACTGACACGGAGAGCGAAGCGGGTCTCGTCCGCAGCGGTTCATCCAGTTGCCCCCCGATCCCATAACCACGCCGCCCGAAGTTTGCAGTTTGCGAGCGGGTCATCAGCTTCCATGCACCATCTTCTCGATTTCGGGGCTTACGAAGAGGGTTTGGATCGCTCTATTGACCGCTTCACGCAACCAGCGTGGAGCGGTCTTGTTTCGTCCCTGTCGTGAGGTGCGGCCCCGGCTTCCGCCGGGGCCGTCGGCTTTCTGGCGATTCCCCCGTCCGGCGTCAGCACCATCGGGCCAACGAACTGCTCGATGAAGTCCCGCATTTCTGTCGGCGTGGCCACCGCAGCAAGCGATTCTGGGCATCGGCTTCGGCCTGACGGGCTACTGCCCCGGCACAGGCTTGGCCTCGGCGGCCGCCGGGCGACTCGACGCGCTGATCACGGTAGCCGGCATGTTCGTCGGGGCCCTGGTCTTCCTGCTGGTGGACCCGCTGATCATGCCCGGCCTCAGGAGCACACTGAACTACGGCAAGACGACACTGCCGGCCCTGACCGGCACGGACGCGGCCGTCTGGGTGCTGCCGATGTTCGGCGTGGGCGCGGTCGTGCTGTGGCTCACGCGGCCGCGCGGCGGGTAGAAGGCAACACCCGGACCACGAGGCGCGGAGCCCTCGGCAGGCCTGTGGGGCTGCCGTGGGCTCTTGCCTGAAGCCGCAGCCTCTTGCCGTTCGCCACTCCGGCCCCAGATTTCATCGACACGCGGGGGCTGCTTGCCCCGGCCGGAGCTGTCGGACCTGCGGGCGATCAGCCAGCGGTACTTTCAAGGGGGTGTTCGCGCTGAAGAGCGTACCGAGCTCTGGAAGCAACTTGCGGGGCAGGCGAGCCACCGCTTTCGCCAGGCGTCGCTTCTGCGAGACGTCGAGGAGGATGCGTTTCTGGCCCAGCCTCTCCCGCAAGACGCGGTTCTCTTCGCGCAGATACTCGATGACTTCGTGCTGCTGCCGATTTATCCAGCCGGCAACAGCCACAGCGGAGAACTGGCAGGGCGTGGCAGTTGCCGAGCGGGTGGCCATGCGAGCCTCCCATCAGGGAGGAAGCCATCTTCCTCATGCCGATCAGCCATGTCTATCCAACTACCGCGAAGCGGCCAGGCCTGCTGGGCGCAGTCTCAGCCGGTGGTCAGGTACTGCCTGTCAAGCCGGCAGGTGAGAGCGGCGGGAACAGTCGCGCCCTGAGAGAGATTTCGCTTGCGCTGTCCGGTTTGCGCCGGAACGCCATTCCTCGCTCCGCTGCGCTGTCTTCCTCTCGACCTGCCTAGAATTCTCTGAGCCAGACGGGACGGCGTCTCGTTGGCACTTGCGGGACACTCAGTTTGAGGAGACAATGATGAAGACCAAAGCGTTTTGTATCATCGCGGTCGCCGCGGGCCTCGGTTGGGTCCTGGCATCCGCACCGTACGCCGACGCCCATGAGGGGTGCGGCTCGACCCCAACCGGCACCGTGACGGCCGCGAAGCCCTCTTGCGGTTCCGGGTGCGCCGACACCACGGCCGTAGCCGGGCCGACCGGCGCGACCGGCAAGAAGTGCTGTGGTACGTGCGGCCGTGCCAAGGCCGCCGCGACCAAGAAGTGCTGCGGCAAATGTGGTGGCGCTACGGCCGCCACGGCCAAGAAGTGCTGCGGCAAATGCGGAGGCGCTACGGCCGCCGCATCCAAGAAGGGCTGCGGAGCGACCTGCACCAAGGCTTGCTGCGCCGGCAAGCCTGTCGCGGCGCAGGCCCATCTGAACGCCATTCTCAAGCACATCGACGCCGCCTACAAGGCCGTCGAGGCCGGTAAGAAGAAGGCCGCGCTTGCCTCGCTCGCCAAGGCCCGGCAGCTCGCGACCATTCAGCGAGACGCCGCCGACAAGAAGGTGGCCTCACTGGCCAACGCCACGTGCCCGATGACCGGCCGCCCCGTCAAGGCTGGATACACAAGGGTGCACAATGAGAACGTCGTCGGATTCTGCGGTCCCGGGTGCGCTTCGCACTTCGACAAGGCCTCTGCCGAGAAGCAGTCGAAGATCACCGCGAAGATCACCGCCGCCAAGGGTCCGACAGGCGCCTCGGGCACCGTCAAGCCCGGATGCCCGTCGAAGGGCGGATCCTGCAACCGCTAGACTCCCACGCGCAACCCGAGACCGTGCGATGAACCTCGGCGCCTGCATCGCAGGCGCCGAGGTCCGCACGGCCTTTTGCTTCAGTAGCCGTGATATGGAACAGCCGGTTCACCCAAGCACTAGGAGAAGCCAAATGTTCGAGACAGCACCCGCAAGCAGGGCCCCCGAGGCGAGCGAAGCCACTGGCGGTAACAGAACGCGACTCATCGGCAGAACAAGGTTGGTTCGGCTCGTCGCCTTGGCCCTTGGCTGGACGGTGGCGACCAGCGGCTTGGCGCCGGCCCAAGGCGAGGATGCTCAGGCCCACGGCAAGTGCCCGGTGATGGGTGCGAGCCAGAGACACACGGCGGCCGGGGCCTATTCCATTGGGGACTGGTGGCCGAATCAGTTGAACCTGCGAATCCTCCATCAGAACCCGCCCTTGAGCAATCCGATGGGCAGGCGCTTCGATTACGCCAAGGAGTTCAAGAAGCTCGACCTGGATGCCTTGCGGAAGGACATCGAGAAGATCTTGACCACGTCGCAGGACTGGTGGCCCGCCGATTACGGGCACTACGGCGGGCTGATGATCCGGCTGGCCTGGCACAGCGCGGGAACCTACCGGGCCACCGACGGCCGCGGCGGGTCGGCCTCGGGCACGATCCGCTTTGCGCCCCTGAACAGTTGGCCCGACAACGCAAACCTCGACAAGGCTCGCAGGTTGCTCTGGCCGATCAAGCGGAAGTACGGCCGCAAGATCTCGTGGGCAGACCTGATGGTCTTCACCGGCAACGTGGCCCTCGAGTCCATGGGCTTCAAGACGCTCGGATTCGCTGGCGGCCGCGAGGACATCTGGGAGCCGGAGATCGACATCTACTGGGGGCCGGAGACCGAGTGGCTGGGCGACAAGCGTCACGCCGGTGACCGAAAGCTCCAGAACCCACTCGCCGCCACCCAGATGGGCTTGATCTACGTCAACCCGGAGGGTCCAGGCGGCAAGCCGGACCCGATCGCGGCGGCCCGGGACATCCGGACAGCATTCGGCCGTATGGCCATGAACGACGAGGAGACCGTTGCGCTGATTGCGGGCGGTCACACGTTGGGCAAATGTCACGGCGCAGCGGATCCGAAGAAGCACGTCGGCCCCGAACCCGAGGGCGCCAGTCTCGAAGAGCAGGGCCTAGGATGGAAGAGCTCGTTCGGCAAGGGCAATGCGGGTGACACGATCACCAGCGGCCTGGAGGGAGCTTGGACCTACACCCCGGTGAAGTGGTCTCACGACTACTTCAAGAACCTCTTCAAATACGAGTGGGAACTGACGAAGAGCCCGGCCGGGGCACACCAATGGACTCCCAAGGGCGCTCCGAAGACCGTTCCGGATGCGCACGATCCGACCAAGACCCATGCTCCCTTCATGCTCACGACGGATCTCGCGCTGAAGATGGATCCGGCCTATGCGAAGATCTCCAAGCGCTTCCACGACAACCCGAAGGAATTCGAGGAGGCATTCGCGAAGGCGTGGTACAAGCTCACGCACCGCGACATGGGCCCCCACTCGCGACTCCTCGGCCCGTTGGTTCCCAAGGCGCAACTGTGGCAAGACCCGGTGCCCGCCGTGGCCCATAAGCTGGTAGGCGAGCAGGACATCGCCGCTCTCAAGCGAAAGGTCCTCGCCTCGGGTCTGTCCGTCTCGCAGCTGGTTTCGACCGCCTGGGCCTCGGCGGCCACCTTCCGCGGCACGGACAAGCGGGGAGGAGCGAACGGCGGGCGCATCCGTCTCGCACCGCAGAAGGACTGGGCCGTCAATCAGCCGCGCGAGCTCGCGAAGGTCCTGGAAAAGCTCGAGAAGATCCAGCAGGACTTCAATCGCGCCCAGGCCGGCGGCAAGAAGATCTCCCTCGCCGATCTCATCGTGCTGGGCGGGTGTGCCGCCGTCGAGCAGGCCGCGAAGCGGGCCGGGCAGGACGTGAAGGTCCCGTTCTCGCCGGGACGGACCGACGCGTCGCAGGAGATGACCGACGTGGAGTCCTTCGCCGTGCTGGAGCCGACCGCGGACGGGTTCCGCAACTACCTCGGCAAGGGCTGCGATCGACCGGCGCCGGAGCTGCTCGTGGACCGAGCGCACCTGCTGACGCTGACTGCTCCCGAGATGACGGTGCTCGTCGGCGGCATGCGGGTCCTGAACGCCAACGTCGGGCAGTCCAAACTCGGCGTCTTCACCAAGCGGCCGGGAACGCTGACCAACGACTTCTTCGTCAACCTGCTGGATATGAGAACGCAGTGGCAGAAGTCACCGGATCGCGATCACGTCTACGAAGGACGAGACCGCAAAACGGGCAAGGTCAAGTGGACCGGAACGGCCGTCGACCTCGTGTTCGGCTCGAACTCGCAGCTTCGCGCCATCGCGGAGGTCTATGCGAGTAGCGACGCGAAGCGGAAGTTCGTCCGGGACTTCGTGGCAGCATGGAACAAGGTGATGAACCTCGACCGCTTCGACCTTTGACCCAGCTCTGCGGAACGCCTGGACTGCCGGCTACGATGGTCCAGAGAGGCATATGTTCGGTACCGGCCGGGAATACGCTCCTCAGTAGCTGGGTGCGTGTTGGGCAGTGATGGCGACGCGCCGCGGTTTGCGGATCCTCGGGCCTCACTTGCTCTTCGAGTACGGGAAGTTCCTGTCAGTTCTCCGAAACCGGTCCTCCGGGGCGCATGTCTAATCCCCTCGCCATGGCTGCAAAGACAACCACGCACCGTATTTAAAGGACGCGTAAGATGACACGAAAGACCTTGGCCGTCACATTGATCGTATGCCTCTCAACCGCCGTCGCGATCTACGCCGGGACCGTCTTCGAGATGAAGTGCCAAGCCAAGCCCGCGAGGGATGCGGCGACCGGCAAGACCGCAAAGCCCTGCGGGTATGAATCGCGGGTGACCTTCGGGGGAGGGATGTTCTTCGACCAGATCTGCGGATACTGCTGGGCGTGTAAGAAGTTCGTCTACCTCAACTGGACGCGGACCAACATCCCGGAGGAGATGAAGGCTCGAATGCGGACCAAGGTCAAGCCTCGGCCCAAGCCGCTCGGTGAGGTATGGGACTCTCGGGCGGGCAAGGTCCTTACCGTCCATGCCTGCCCCCACTGCAAGGGACCGTTCCTTGAGATCAAGAAGCGCGACGACTTGAAGCACTGCCCCGCCTGCAACAAGCCCCACTTCGTCATCGACGAGAGCAAGCCGAGAATCGCGATCGACTGAATCTCTGTCTAGCCCGAAGACGTAAAGGCTGCGGAACGGGCTTGTCCGTTCTGGTCGGCAAACTGCTGAGCAGCTGGGGCCGCCTCACAGCCCTACTAAGCCAGCCGGGCTAGCCGCCGCCCGATGCGCCGGGCCTCTTCCGTCGGCTCGGGCAGCTCGACCACGTCGCCGCACCACGTTACGCCAGGAACGAGCAGCCGGGCCGTCAAGTCCATCCCCAAGTGCGCCAGCGTCTTCTCGAAAAACGTGACGACCGGGGCGGATGTGTCGAAGTCGGTCTCTTCGAACGGCACGACGATCGCCGCCTTCTTGCCCCCCACGCCGGGGCGGTTCTCCGGGCAGTTGAAGTACTCGAACCGATCGATGAACCCCTTCATCAGCGCTGACGGAGCGTACCAGTACACCGGTGTGCCGAAGACGATGGCGTCGGCAGTGACGATGCTCTCGTACAAACCGATCATGTCGTCGTTGTGCGTGCAGGGCTTCTCGGCCCAGCAGGCGTCGCAGTCGGTGCACTCTTCGATCCCCAACTCGCCGAGCATGACCTTCTTGCCCGCCGCCCCGGCGCTCAGGCCGCTGCATCTGGTTCCGTCTGCGCAAAGGGAAGCTCGGCCAGCCTGGGCAACTTCCTGCGTCGATTGGCGCTGCCCCGGTCGGTGAAGCACCGGTCTCTGACAGCGCCACGGGAGGAGCTGATCAAGATCGGCGCGAAGGTGGTCACGCACGCTCGGTACGTGGTCTCCCAGATGGCCGAGGTCGCGGTGCCGCGTGGGCTGTTCGCCGCGATCCTGGAGCGGTCCGACGGTTGCGCCTGCCCGAAACGGTGCCCCGATGACGGCGAAAGCGTTCAAGACAGCCGGGGCAGGGGCAAGAAACGGTGAAGGTCTGCACGGATCGCTAATGCACGCCGCCAGACAGGGCATTCTGCGCGACATCATGATCCCGAAACGCCCGACTGCCCCTTCGACCCGCCACAGAGGATGTTTGTCGATCCCACGATCGGCGTTAGAATTCTCGAGAAGGCCGGCGACGGTCGTCGGTCACCGTCCACCCAGGAAGTCCCGGGTAACTAGGCTGCAGGACTTGGCGCTGGTGTGCGGTAACTGCCAACGGATGCTGCATCGCGGCTGCCGTTGGCTGACGGTAGAGGAACTGCGGACGAAGGCCCAAGTTACGTTCGACTAGCCGCAGATACAAGGCGGATGGACATGGCGAAGGAGCTTTCGGCGACGCGAGGCAGGTACGCCGTGGCCATCGGAGTCATACTGGTGATTGCGGCGGCTCACGCCTTCCGACTCGGGAAGTACCTGAGCGGGTCATGGTTCCGGTACTACTACAGCTTCTTCTCGGATATCGTCCTTCCGTTCGGCGTGTACTTTCTGCTGTGCCTCAACGACGCGCGCGTGCCGCTCCTGAGGAGCTGGGCCGTCAAGTGTGCGCTCGTCTTCGGCGTCGCAGCGGCGGCGGAGGTGTGTCAGGCGTTTGGCATCCCGATGCTGGGGACGACGTTCGATCCGCTGGACTTCGTGATGTACGCCGTAGGCGTGACCACCGCGGCTGTGATCGAGAGGCAGTTGCTCAGCCGCTTCTTCGGATTCTGGGCGCTGAAGGAGAGCAAGTAGTCCGGATTGCCCGCCACCGAGAACCCGGCGCTGTCTTCGCCCGCGACCTACCGCGGACTCCCGTTCAGGCCTCTTCTGTTAACCGCAGAGGCACCTGCCCTTCGCCCACTTGTTGACACGTCCGACCCTCACGCCCATCTCCCTGGCGATCCTGACCTGCCCCCACCCCTGCCGACGCAGTTCCGCCGCCCTCTCGGTGTCGAAGTACCGCTTGCGATTGCCGATCTGCTATGACACGTTCGGGTCCCGTAAGAGCGTCAGACTCGCGTGTCCACGACACCAATCCCCACAGCGAGAACTACCTCAGGCGGCAGGCCTGCCACGTAGGGCATTCTGCCAGTTCGCTCAGTCGACGGATACGCTCCCCAGTGGCTGGGTGCGTGTTGAGCAGCGAGGGCGACGCGCCGCGGTTTCCAGGCAGGAGGACGTGCCGGAGGCGGGCACGCTGTTGGCGTTCTATCTTGCTCAGTGCCGAAGCCAGGGCACGGGGATCGCCGGTCAGGCGCGCCCCGCCCAGGTCGGCCTCGAACTCACGGCGCCGCGACAGGGCCAGTTGCAGAAGGTCGCTGATGGTAGGCGCTGCGATCAGCAGGCCGATCGCGCCCCACGAGACCGTGGTGGCGCCAACCATGAGCAGCGGCAGGTTGATGAACAGCAAGAGCTGGCCCATGCGCGATAGAAAGCCCGTCACACGGCTGATCGTGCTTGCCACGGCCATGACGGCGGCATCGCCGTGCTGTACGTGCGCGACCTCGTGGGCCAGTACGCCGATCAGCTCCCTGGACCCCAAGCCCCGCAGGAGGCCCTCGGAGACGCATAGCGCCGGCCGCTCGCGGTCGCCCGTGGTGAACGCTGTCATCAGGCCCGTAGGCAGGCAGTACAGCGTGGGCAGTGCCGGCAGCTCTGCCCGCTCAGCAAGCGCGGCCACGGTGCTGTGCAACTCCGGCGCATGCCACGGCGCCAGCAATCGAGCGCCGTGTAACCGCAAAGCAAACCACGTCGGCGCACCTCGGCCGGACAAGGCCAGGCCAATCACGGCGGCGGCCGCGAGGAAGACCCCGGTCCAGCCGGCCAGCAGCAGGCCCACCAGACTCAGGAGCCCAGTCATCGCAGCCAGGTACAGGACGGTATGCAGCGCATTGACGACCCTGTGGCTGAGCATATGCCCCATGGTCGGCCCGACCGGGGCACTCGCGAGACCCGCGAGGTTTCTTGGTTGGCAGGCCCGTACAGTCATCTCACTTCTCCGATGGGATAGAGGGGCAAGAACAATGCCAAGGTGCCCATTCGAGATCCTCCATGCGCGCAAATCCTTACATGGATATTCTTTGCCGGAATTGTCGGATCGGAGATTCCTCCCTGGCATCCTGCCAAGGTGACAGACCTCGGACCCGGCACGGTAGGTGTCTGAGTGTTGCGTTGGCAGAGCAAGCTGGCTTCGCTGTCTACTCACTGAATCCGGAAGTCGGGCAGGCCTAGGCTACACCTTCCTGCTTGTCGCCGACGATGGCCGAGCGTATGCTGCCACCGCCCAAGTATCCGGCGTGCGCGGTGGCGTCCTTCAGAACGGATCTTGACGCCATCGCGGTCTCGTGTCCCAGCCGGGGCGCGTCCCGTGGAACAGATTCCGTTCTCTCGGGGGGACTGAATCACGGGATACTGCCCCTGAGTCGCTCGCGCCAGATGCCGCGTGGTCGGCATTTCGCCTCAGTGCGATGTACCTTGATGCCAAGGACAGGAGCTGCCATGAGTCGGTATGCCTCCCGCCAAGTTGTCGTCGCGGTTGCCTTTGCTGCGGTCATCGTGGCCGGAACGGTCTGGTACCTGTCCGACCTACTTAACGCCAGGCGGCTAGATGTCCAGCCGCGCACGGTTGCGGCGCGCGGGCCCCTGACCAACGATGAGGCGGCCACAATCGATCTCTTCAAGGAGGCCAGCCCCTCCGTCGTCTACATCACGACCCTGACGCGTGGGGTCAGCATCTGGACCCGGTCTGTGCTCGAGATCCCGGCTGGAACAGGGAGTGGGTTCTTCTGGGACGATAGCGGCCACGTGGTGACGAACTACCACGTCATCCGCCAAGCGGACAGCGCACGTGTGACCTTGGCTGACCAGACGACCCACCGCGCCGAGCTGGTAGGCGTCAGCCCGAACCATGACCTGGCCGTGCTGCGAATCCCCGCGCCGAAGGCCAAGCTGGCGCCGCTGCCGATCGGGACGAGCCACGACCTGCTCGTCGGCCAAAGCGTCTTCGCAATCGGCAACCCATTCGGGCTGGACCAGACACTCACGAGCGGCATCATCTCGGCATTGGGCCGATCCATCAGCAGCCCGACGCGCACAACCATCGAAGACGTGATCCAGACGGATGCGGCGATCAACCCGGGCAACTCCGGCGGCCCGCTCTTGGACAGTGCCGGCCGACTCGTTGGCGTGAACACGGCCATCTATAGCCCCAGCAAAGCGTCAGCGGGTATCGGCTTTGCCGTGCCGGTCGATACAGTCAATCGAGTCGTGCCCCAAATCATCGCGCGCGGCGGGTACAGACCGCCCCTGCTGGGCGTGGTGGTCGACGATTACGTAAGTCGCCGCCTCCCGGCGCGAATGGGCACGGAAGGGCTCATGATCCTCAATGTGATCCCGGGCTCCGGCGCCGCCGCGGCCGGCCTTGAGTCGATTCGGCAGACGGAAGACGGTGCGATCGTCCCGGGCGACATCATCCGGTCCATCGAGGGCCAGAAGGTGCGCACGAAGAACGACCTCTTTCAGGTCCTCGACCGGACCCAACCGGGGGATCGGGTGCGCGTGACGATCATCCGCCGAGGTCAAGCGCAGGAGGTGTCCGTTCGCGTCCGAGCGCCCGACGGATGAATCTCGCCCGGCGCGGCGGGGCTCTGAACCGGTGGGACGGACCCTCGGTGAGCCTAGTGGTTTGCCGAGTTGATTCAGCGGCTCTTTCGGAAGACGAGCGGCTCCGCAGAAAGTCAAGCATGCCCGGAGCCGACGCTTCCGCAGCCGCTTGCGAAGAGGGGCTCCGCCGGAGACCAAACGCATTCCGCTCTTATCGCCTCTCGCGGGAGACTCCAGCCGTCGATGAGGCACTTCCATCTGCCGGTGCCACGGGTATCTGCACTTCGCTGTACTTCCGCCACCACAGCATGAAGGGCGAGTTGTAGGCCAGCACCCGAGGCGGACCGGCCTGGCGCCATCCGGGGTGGGCGTCAAGCCACTGGTGCAATCTGACAAGCCCTTTGCGGAAGTTCGCTTCGCGATAGGACCCCCGCAGGCCCACAGACACGACCTGAACCGGGCGGTCGTCTTCCACGGCAACAGCGCCGTGCGTACCGGCCTCCCCCTGGTCCGGCCGCCGGTAGAGGAACGCCATGGCGTCGGCCCCCCTGAGCTTCGACGGGTCCCTTGCAGCTCCGTCCGAGTACTCCATCACGACCGGGGCCGTCATGGCGATCTTCTTCTCCTGGATGTGCCGGAAGAGGACCATGAACTGGCCGTTGCGCTTCTCCGGCGATCGCAGCCAGGCTGATCGCACGGAGGGGTAGGTCTTGATCCGGACCAGACCCGGAAGAGATGGCCTTGGCCAGTCCTTGGGGAGTGGGGCTTCTTCCACGATCTCAAATCGTCTGACCTTGGCAGCTCGTGTCAGAGCTTCTCGGAGCCTGGCCCCGCGAGCTTCCGGCGGTACGCCAACGGCTTCGTCAATGGCCCTGGCCAAGATCAGCGCAGCGTCCGAGTCGACTGGCTCAGTCGCCAGTTCCTTACGGAGCTGATCTTCGAGCAGTGCGGGATCTAGTTCTTGCATGGAGGCGCATCCTGCGATGGCCGCCAGGGCGAGCATGGCGGCAGCAATCGGGTGGTAGGGGCTTATCATGTCTTGGTCCTCGAAACGTCTCCGAAGCATTGTAGGGGACCATGGCAGGCCAGAGGCGCCGGGACACGGTTGTTCGGGGTTTGGCCCCGCGTGGGACCTCGCGGGCCGAGGAATCTCCCGAACGACGACAGAGTGCCTTCCCCGTCTGCATGTCTGGCGCGGTCAATTCTCTGAGCCGTCGGGAACGGTCGACGGACGAGGGCCGCGCTCCTAAGGACTGGGAGACGGCTGGACGGTAGAATGCACACGAGGGACGGGCGATGCAAAGGACCTGATCGTCGGCAACGCCGTGTTTGCCGGGTCTCCGCTATGAAGACACTGAGAGCAAAGATGAGGAAGAGAGCTTTGACGACATTCGTGCTGATAGCCACCGCGATTCTCGCAATGGGCCTCGTGCTTGTCCTGATCCTGGCCCACATCTCGAGATCTGGCCGGGCTCCCGGCTTGGCGTCCGGGCGCCTGCGAGCTTGTTCCGACAAGCCCAATTGCGTCTGCAGCGAATTCCCCAAGCAGTTAGGCCACTACGTAGAGCCTCTGGAGCTTCCGCCGGTACCGCGGGGACGAGCCTGGCAATTGCTCAAAGGGGCGATCGAGGACTGTGGCGGACGCATCGTCACGGACGAGAAGCCCTACCTCGCCGCGACTTTCTCCTCGCCACTTTTCGGTTTCGTGGACGATTTTGAGTGCCGGCTGGATGAAGCTGGTCAGATCATTCAAGTTCGCTCGTCATCGCGTGTCGGCTACAGCGACCTGGGAAAGAACCGCCAGCGCGTTGCCGCCGTCTCCAAAGCCTTCGCCAACAGAGCCCACGCTGCCAACTGACCTTGCTACCGTGTTGAAGGCGCGATTCGGTTCACCGTTCCTTCTCCTCGCTAACGAGCGGACAGTTCTTGCCAGTTCCGGGAAGAGCCAGGATCACGGATCTGTTGTGAGACGGGCGGCCCCCGAATCTCGGTCGACGCACCATGCTCCGTTTATGCCATGGGTGCCAGCCACAACCTGCATGGGGACCACGGCGCTGTAGAAACCTCCCCGTGCCGAAGTTGCAGCGTCCACCTCGCCATCGGCCCCAGCAAGCCCAATGCACTCCCCACGCGGCGGCATGGGCCCGCAAGGGGGAGGGACCAGCCCGAGGGCGCAAGAGTCGTTCCTCTTGCCGATGCGGGGCTGGTGGAGTTTCCCGCTACCATGGAACGGAGCAGTCAGCCTTCAGCTCAGGGAGGCGATCAGTCGCGCAGTCCGTTGCAGCGGCCAGATAGCCCCTAAGAGCGCCTGACAAGCTGGCGAGGGCCTCCGCCTCCGTCTCGCCGCTGGCTGAGCAACCGGGCAGAGCGGGAACGTGCGCACGGTATGTGCCGTCGGCGACCTTGACGACTCGGGTGGTTAGCTTCATCCGTGACCTTCTCCGCACACAGCTTCTTCTCCAACAGCATAGGCGATCAAGCGATCGGGCGGCCGGCCGGTTGTCAAGAGACCGGTCCGGCGCTGAGCAGCGCCGGGGCCGCATCATCGGGCGGCTGCTGGCATCGCCCTGTGTTCCCAGGCCCCGGAGGCAAGCCGCCCGGCGCAAGTGCGGGATCTCCGCTGAAGATCGCTGGGGACCTCCGAAGCGTAGGCGGAACGCGGCTCGACGTTACAGAGGGCACCGGACGCCTGGATCGATGGAGATCATTCGGGCGGAGCCGCCCACCGCCAGCACGAGATCGCTTTCAGCTCGCGAACAAAGAGCTGATCGCCTGCCACCGCGATGTGAGCCCAAGTCTCCTGATTGGCCACCTTCTTCCGGCCGATCAATTCGAACTTCGTGGGGTCTGCCTTGAACAGGACAAGCTCTCCTCGCTGGTCCAGTCCCAGGATGAGGCGGCCGTCACTGACAAGCGACATGTACTGGCCGAACCGCTGAGGATCCGGCCAGGTCTCTCGCCCGTTGCTCAGGTCGACGCACGTCAGGCGTTTATTGCGCAGCAGCAAATACGCATGCCCGGCGATCACGACCGGCGTGCACATGTAGGCCTGGACCTTGTTCTCCCATCCGACCTCGGCAGTCAGATTACCTTTGGGGTTCTTCTTAATGTCCAGCGCCACCGAGCCCCCGCCGTAGCTGCTGGTGAAGACGCGGTTGCCGGATGTGACCGGAGTCAGGATGTTCATGCCGCGGAAAGCCTTGATCGGCCGGGACCAGAGCACCTTGCCGTCCTCGTCGTTCACACCGGCCAACAGGCTTCGCGTCTGCACGAGCAGTTGCCACCGCCCCGCCACCGTGGCGGGCAGCGGAGAGCTGAAAGCCGATCCGTACATGCCGCCAGCGTCCTTCAGCGTTCGCCAGGCGACCTTGCCGGTCTTCTTGTCGAGCTTCACGAACGACGCCCCGGCCTGGACGTACACGTGGTCCCCAAGCACGAGCGGAGAGGCCACGAAACCGAAGCTGGGCAGCGGCGTGCGGAACTGCTTGACGAAGTCGACCCTCCAGGCCTCCTTGCCCGTCCGGGCGTCCAGGCAGACGAGCACGTCCCGCATGCCCGCCACGTAGAGGCGCTGGCCGTCGAAGGCGGGCGTCGAACGCATCCATGACCCGTTGCGCGAGGCGAAGAAGGGCACACGTTTCGATCCGGCCCATTTCGCGGACCAGAGTTCCTTGCCGGTATGCCGTTCGAACGCCCGGACGACCTCGTCGCGGCCGGCCTTGGTCTCGACCGTAAAGACTCGGTCACGGCTGACAATCGGGCCCGAGTAGCCCTCGGCAATCTGGGCCCGCCACTGTCGAGTGAGATGGCGGTCGTCCAGGGACCTTGGCCAGTTCGCCCCGGCCACGAGCCCATCTCTTGTAGGCCCCCGCCACTGGGGCCAAGGGATGAGCTGGATCTCCCTTACGGCCGGAACCTCGACCGCAGCGCCCATGAGCAGGTCGGAGCTGAGCCACGCCACTGTGAGAATCGCCCAAGCAAGATTTCGCATACTCTATTGTAGCCGGCCTCATGCATGGATGCTGCGCAGGCCTTGCAGACACTCCAGCCCGGTGAGTCGTCGGAATGATGCGACAGACTGACCCGCTGCAGGCCGCTATGGTGACGCGGGTGCCCTGGAAGGTGGCTTGAGGCAGGGCCGACCGGCGGGAACGAGGGCGACGACTTGGCGGGCCTGACCGACCGCGCTGTCGGCTTGCCCTGGGGCGGCGCATCATGCATAGTGCGGCTCCGGCAATGCCGCGCCCCTCCACGGCGCCAGGGACATCGGATGATCCAGCCTGAACGCATCCAGATACTCAACGATCTCCCTGCGAAGGACGGCAGATTCGTGCTGTACTGGATGCAGGCCTCTCAACGGGCCGATGGCAACCATGCCCTGGAGTTCGCCGTTCGCAGAGCGAACCGTCTGAATCAGCCGGTGGTGGTTGTCTTCGGCCTGACGGACGAGTATCCCGACGCGAATGAGCGTCACTACGCGTTCATGCTGGAAGGCCTGGCCGAGACGAATGACCGCTTGGCCGAACGCGGCATCCAGCTCGTTGTCCGTCGTGGCCCGCCCTGGAAGGTCGCCGCGGAGTTGGCCGAGGCGGGCGCTTCGCTGGTCGTGGCTGACCGCGGGTATCTGCGCCACCAGCGCCTGTGGCGCGAAGAGCTGGCCGCCCGTGTCGGACGACGGTGCTACCAGGTTGAGTCCGATGCCGTCGTACCGGTCGAGGCAGCCAGCGACAAGGAGGAGTACGCCGCACGCACCCTCCGCCCAAAGCTCCATCGGCAGTGGCCCAGATACCTCACGGCCCTGAAGTCCGGTCCGGTCCGGAAGGACTCACTGAACATGCGTCTCGGTTCGCTGGACATCTCGCGAACCGACGAGATCCTCAATGCACTTGATGTTGACCGCACGGTCGGCCGGATCGGTCGCTACCTTGGGGGCATCAGCCAGGCTCGCAAGCGGCTCAGGGCGTTCACCGCCACTAAGCTGCGCGAGTACGCCAACAGGCGCAACGACCCCAGCCTGGGCATCCAGTCGCACATGAGCCCCTACCTTCACTTCGGCCAGATCTCTCCGCTAGAGATCGCCTTGGCCATCCGCCGCAGCCGCGTGCGGGACCGCGCCAACAAGGACGCCTACCTGGAGGAGCTTCTCGTGCGGCGCGAGCTGGCGGTCAACTTCGTATTCTACAACAGAGCCTATGATGTCTACGCGTCCCTGCCTCGGTGGGTCCGCACGACGCTCAAAGCCCACCGCCACGACCGGCGGGAACACGTCTACACGCTGCAGCAGCTTGAGAGTGGGGCAACGCATGATCCGTACTGGAACGCGGCGATGGCGGAGATGCGCCTGACCGGCAAGATGCACAATTACATGCGAATGTACTGGGGCAAGAAGATCCTAGAGTGGACCCGTACGCCAGCCGCCGCTTTCCGTCGTGCCCTCAAGCTCAACAACCGCTACTTCCTTGACGGTCGCGATCCGGCCTCCTACGCCAACGTGGCCTGGTGCTTCGGGAAGCACGATCGGCCATGGAAGCGACGCCCGATCTTCGGCACGGTTCGCTACATGAACGCAGCCGGCCTGCAGCGCAAGTTCGACATGGAGGCGTATGTCCGCTGGGTGTCCGCCCTGCATGCACCGCCGAGATGACGTATCGGGCCGACGCTCACAACGCGTCTCAGGAGATCCGAGCCGGGGGCGCCGTCTTCGTCCGGTTCCTCACTGCTTACTCCGCAACCGCATCGCGGGGAAGTGCTCTCTCGGCTTGGCGGCGGGATGGATGGCTCAGCAGCCATGGCGGCTGCGCCAGCTCGGCCGGGCAAGGCTTCTTCCAGTGGGAGTCCAACCTGACTTGTTGTATCCTGTCAGTGCTTTGCCGGCTGAGTCTCGCCCGGGGCTAGCGACCGGTTGCGACGCGGGTCTATGGAATACGCCTTTGCGCAACAGAGCGGCTGAGCCTCACGGCGAAGCAAGAAGGGCGCGAATATGCGGATCGCGATCATCGGAACCGGCGTTTCAGGTCTCGTCGCTGCGTACCTCTTGCACGAGGATCACGAACTCACTGTCTACGAAGCGGAGGACTATGTCGGCGGACACACTCATACGCTCGACGTCGACGTCCAAGGCCAGACCTACGCCGTCGACACGGGCTTCATCGTGTTCAACGAACAGACGTACCCGAACCTGGTCAAGCTGTTCCGTCGGCTGGGCGTCGCATGGCAGAACAGCAACATGGCGTTCAGCGTACGCTGTGAACAGACGGGCCTGGAGTACCGTCCTACCAACCTGAACACGCTCTTCGCGCAGCGGAAGAACCTGTTCAGGCCGAGCTTCTGGCGGATGTTGCGGGACATCCTCCGTTTCCGGAGGGAGTCTACGGAACTGCTTGACAGAGACGACGAGATCACCCTCGGCGAGTATCTGGACGAGCGCGGCTACTCGCGCGAGTTCGTGGAGCACTTCATCGTGCCAATGGGCGCCGCGATCTGGTCGGCCGAACCGGTCGGCTTCCGGATGTTCCCGGCCAGGCTCTTCGTACGGTTCTTCACCAACCACGGCTTTCTGAAGGTCCGCGGCCAGCCCCAGTGGCTCGTCGTGAAAGGGGGCTCTCGGCAATACGTGGAGCGGATGACAGCCGGCTTCGGCGACCGGATTCGCCTGAGCTGCCCCGTGCGCTCGATCCGCCGATCGGCCGAATGCGTCGAGGTGGACGCCGGCGAAGGGCTCTCAGGCGTCTACGACCACGTCATCGTTGCCACGCACAGCGACCAGGCGCTGCCGCTGCTGACCGACCCTACGCCCGCTGAACGCGAGATCCTCGGAGCGATCGACTACCAAGAGAACCTGACGGAGCTGCATACTGACACGTCCCTTCTGCCTCGCAGGCGGAAGGTGTGGGCCGGCTGGAACTACCACATCCCAGCCGATCCTCAGAGCCGCGTGGCCCTCACCTACGACATGAACATCCTCCAGAGCCTGAGCGCCCCCGTCGAGTTCTGCGTGACCCTCAACCGCCCGGAGGACATCGACCCCGAGCAGAAGATTCGTTCGATGGCGTACGCCCATCCGATCTACACGCCCTCAGCCGTCGGAGCTCAGCAGCGGCATGCCGAGATCAGCGGGGTGAATCGGACCCACTACTGCGGTGCCTACTGGGGCTATGGCTTCCATGAAGACGGTGTGAACAGCGCCCTGGCTGTCTGCCGCTTCTTCGGCAAGGGGCTGTAGGCATGCACAGCGCGATCTACGAAGGCTGGGTCCGCCACCGCCGGTTCCGGCCGATCCGCAACAGCTTCCGCTATCCGCTGTTCATGGTGCTGGTCGACCTCGACGAACTGGGCCGAGTATTCGAGGACCATCCCCTCTGGTCCGTCGGCAAGCCGAATCTGGCCTATCTCCGCCGGGCGGATCACTTCGGCGACCGCTCTACAACGATCGAGGAGGCCGTGCGAGAGCTTGTCGCCGACCGCACGGGGCGGCGGCCCGACGGACCCATTCGCCTGCTTACGCACTTGCGCTATTTCGGACACTGCTTCAACCCCGTCAGCTTCCACTACTGCTACGATCCGGGTGACCGGAGGGTGGAGACGATCGTCGCGGAGATCACCAACACGCCCTGGGGACAACGGCGCTGCTATGTCTGCGACGAATCGATGAACAAGGCCGACAGCCCGCGCTGGCGCCGGTTCCGCCTGGCCAAGGACTTCCACGTCTCGCCGTTCATGGGCATGGAGATCGATTACGACTGGCGGTTCCTGACGCCCGGAAAGCGGCTCCAGGTGCACATGGAGAACTGGGAAAACGGCGTGAAGATCTTCGACGCAACGATGGGCCTGCGGCGCCGGCCCATCTGCCGGGCCGAACTGACCCGCGCCCTGCTGCGGTACCCGGCGATGACGCTGAAGGTCGTCGCCGCCATCCACTTCCAGGCGCTGCGCCTCTGGTGGAAGAAGGCGCCCTTCCACGCCCATCCGTCGAAGCGGCAGGCGCCCGGGGAGGACCGTACATGACGAGCTCCATCGTGCCCGACGAGCCCCGCGGCCCCATCACCGCCGAGCCCAGACAGCGAGACCGCTGGGCACGGAGCCTCGTTCTCCGCCAACTTGAGCAGATCGCCTGGGGAAGCGTCATCGTCGTGGAGGGCAATGACCGTCACACCTTCGGCCGGGCCGACGCGGACACTCCCCGGGTGACGGTCAGGATCCAGAGCCCGCGTTTCTACTCCGCGCTGGCCTTCCGCGGGAGCCTTGGGGCGGCAGAGGCGTACATGGCGGGCCATTGGTCGGCCGACGACTTGGCGGGGCTGATCCGGATCATGGTCCGCAACCTGGCCGTGCTTGAAGACGTAGAGGGCGGGTGGGCCCGGCTGCTGAGCCCGGCCCGGCGGCTGTGGCACTGGCTCCGCCGCAACACGAAGACCGGCAGCCGCGCGAATATCGCGGCCCATTACGACCTGGGCAACGAGTTCTACCGGCTGTTCCTGGACGAGACGCTGACGTATTCATGTGGCTTTTTCGAGCGGCCCGATTCGACGCTGGCGGAGGCTTCGACCGCGAAGTATGACCGCATCTGCCGTAAGCTCCGTCTTTCGAGCGCGGATCACGTCGTCGAGATCGGATCAGGCTGGGGGGGATTCGCACTTCACGCGGCCGGACGATACGGATGCCGAGTGACGACGACGACCATCTCGCAGGAGCAGTACGACCTGGCGAAGCAGCGCGTGGCCGCCGCCGGCCTCGAGGACCGGGTCGAGCTGCGCCTCGACGACTATCGTGACCTTCGCGGCCGGTATGACAAGCTCGTTTCCATCGAGATGATCGAGGCGGTCGGGGCACAGTACCTGGACACGTTCTTCCGCTGCTGCTGCGACCTCCTCGAGCCGGGTGGGATGATGGCCCTCCAGGCCATCACCATCGCCGACCAGTTCTACGCCCGGCACCTACGTTCCGTGGACCTGATCAAACGGTACATCTTCCCCGGCAGCACGTTGACGTCCGTCACGAGCCTTTGCGCTTCGGCGACGCGGGCGACGGACCTTCGCCTCGTACACCTGGAGGACATTACGCCACACTACGCGACCACGTTGCGGATGTGGCGCGAGCGGTTCCTGGGGCGGCTGGATGACGTGCGGGCCATGGGCTTCCCGGACAGCTTCAGCCGCATGTGGGAGTACTACCTTGCCTACTGCGAGGGGGCCTTCGCTGAGCGATACATCGGAGATGTCCAGATGGTCTTTGCCAAGCCCCTGTGCCGGGCAGCGCCGATCCTGGCGACCGTTCCCTGACCCGCCGGCCATCGCCTGCAGGCCGACAGCGCTACGATGGGGCATGGCGGAAACGCCCACATCCCGGTTCACCGCAGCCTATCCGACGGCCAAGAAGGCCCTGAACGTCACGCTGTTCAACGTCGGATGGTTCGCGTGCGTTCTCGGGGCGGCGGCCGGCCGGTTTTGGGTCGGCCCCCTTGCCGTCGCCGGCATCTTCACCGTCGACCTGTGGCTTTGCCGCCACCGACGGGCAGAACTCTCCTTGATCGCCGCCTCCATGTTGATCGGCTTCGCCTGCGACTCTCTGCTGGTCCTGTTGGGCGTCCACGAGCCGAGGCGTTGGCTCCTGCCGCAGCCTCTGGCCACGGTCTGGCTGGTGGCGATGTGGGGCAACTTCGCGCCGCTGCTGAGCGTCTCGCTCCGTTGGCTGCGCGGCCGCCTACCCCTCGCCGCGGCGCTGGGCGCTATCGGCGGACCACTGGCGTACTACTCCGGGCAGCAACTGGGTGCGCTGTCTCTCGGGGAACCAATGATCCGTTCTTCGGCGATTCTGGCGGTGGCTTGGGCGGGCGCCATCCCTCTGCTCGTGTGGCTGAGCGAAGCCGTGGAGAGGCGTTTCGCCACAGTGATGCGCTCGCCCGGGCGTTCTCAAGGACCCGATGCGGAATGAAGACGGCCGGCCCTCAGCCGTTAGCCGACTGCCGCCACTCCAGCGCCAACGCAAGCGCCACAACCACAGCGCAGCCGATCTCTACGGCCAGGATGGTGAAGATCACGGACTTGGGCTTGCCGTCCAGCAGCAGCCCGACCGTTCTGCCGAGGGCGGGTCCGGCACAGGCAAGGCCGGCTGCCAGCAGGCCGGGCTTGATCCAAGCCCCCGTCGCGGCGCAGACGAACAGAAAGACCGCCAGGCCGATCTCGAGCCCGCCGTAGAATGCGCGGATCTCCATCCTCGCCGTCGGCTCCGGCAACTCGATGCCAACCATCTGCGCCATCTGTGCTGGCCGCAGAAGGAACGCCACGCCGAAGCTGAGGAACATCAGCCCCAGCAGCACCAGCAAGATTCTCGAGAACAGCATCACCTATCTCCTTGACGGCTGCCGAAGCCGTCAGCGCTTGCGGAATCGGTAGTGACTCACGCCCCACTCGCGGCCGCCCCGGTAGCCCCAGAGCTCCGAGCACGCCATGAAGAAGACACGCCAGCGCTGGAGCCACCGCTTCGACTCACTCTCGCCGTAGACACTTGCCAAAATGGGCAGCACCTCCTGCCTGGCCAGGTCGAGCCTCGCCAGCCAC
>Ga0180437_10000602_pt1 | contig 67076 bp, 49 predicted proteins | sample SS_ome_4_FD_132410 | JGI IMG/M metagenome (GOLD analysis project Ga0180437, IMG submission 132410) | Hypersaline lake sediment archaeal communities from the Salton Sea, California, USA - SS_3_D_1 metaG | ecosystem: Environmental > Aquatic > Non-marine Saline and Alkaline > Hypersaline >...
AAGCATATGTAACGGCCAGCTCCGGTATTTCAGCAACACCATACAGACTGAAGTTGTCAATATAGTAAACGCGTGGGCCACCGGTGCCCAGTGTTCCAAAAGCCCAACCATGTACTTCTTCCAGCGTGAGGCCATCATTGGGCGCACCGTTTCCGATCGCTTTGCGGACAAAAGTGTTAAAGGGGAACTCTAGGTACTGCCAGCCTGAGAAATCGTCCTGGAAAGCTACCGTCCAGCGCTCAGCGTCATCTGTCGTTGAGCCCGGATTGCGGTTTTCAAGCAGGTCGATAAAGAGATCGGTGCCGCTGTTGTTCCCATACAGCCATAAGGCCAAGCCACCATAGGCACTCCAGTCCTGTGAGACCCAGGTATCCACTGTGTCATTCTCAAAGCCATGAATTAGGCCGGCGTAAGAGGTTGAATCGACGTCTACCTGCAAAACGTTGTTGGGCTCGCCTACAGCCGGCAGCACGGGAGCCGGTGGGGTGGTGGCGGTGGAGATGGCCACACTGCTGCCTGCGCCCTGGAAGGTATAGAACCCAATCTGGATGCCATTGCTATCCACGCCGCTGGGCAAGCCGTTCTCAAAATCGTCGACGATTCGTTGGCCTAACCCAAAGTCATCGAAGTAGACCGTATCTGCCCCCAGTGGCAGGACGATCGCCCAGGCCCAGATTTCGGTCAGCGTAAAGCCGTCGTCCGGTGCGCCGGGCGGTTGGTAATCGGTGGCGCGGGTGAAATCAGCAAAGGGGATGCTGATGAACTGCCAGCCGGCGGTGTTGTCAGTAAATTCGTAGTCGAAGCGTTCAGATGTATCCGAGCTGGGATCGGAGCGGTTATCGGAGATTTCTGCCTGGTAGGTGAGACCACTACCGCTCCCGTAGAACCAGAAGTCAAAGGATTCAAAACTGATCCAGTCTTGCGGTCCACCCGCGGCCAAAGCAAGGTCCTGGCCAAAACCGCCAAAGTCAGTTACGTTGAATTCGCTGACCAGGATTTCGTTGGCGCCAACTTGGCCGGGCCGGGCGAGCGGGTCAGCATCAGCGACGACCTGGGTCGTGGTTGTTACTGTGCTGCCACCGGAGTACGTAAACCAGCCAGCCGGAAGGCCGCCCTCAAAGTCGGTGAGGAGCCCTGCTCCAGCGGCGCTCACCGTCGGAGCTGCAAAAAAGGGCATCATCGTTGGGCTGAGCATAACGCCTGCAACAAGCAGGAAACGGATCAACAGTCTTCTAAGCCTCATCTCTAACCTCCTGATATGCTACTGTCTGCACGTTTTGGTAATCCATCCTTTCTTCTGTTTTGCTTCCTCTTCAAGTGATAGTTTGTGCCACAACGGACGCTCGACGGTATCCTGCTGCCTCAACAGCACCGCTGTTCGGTCAGTGCGCCGGTTTCCACAGCAGACCGAAAGAGGAGATGAAATGCTTACCAAGATGCCCTATCTGGCACAAAGACCTTTTAGCTAGCGGATAGCTTCCTCGGTGTCGCGGTCAAAGAGGTGGATGTTGTCCATGTTGACGGACACGTCCATCTCGATCCCGACCCGTGCCTTGGTCCGGGGATCCATCCGGGCGATGAACTGCTTCTGGCCGCTGAGCAGGTAGACAAAGATCTCATTGCCCATCAGCTCGGTCACGTCCACCGTGGTGGTCATCATGTCGGCGCGGATGCCGGGCGGCACATACTCGCGGTCGTGGATGTCCTCAGGGCGGGTGCCGAAAACGACCTGCTTGCCGACGTAGGGCCGTGCCACTTGCGCCTTCTCAGGCGGAAGCTTCAGGCGGAAGGTGCCGCCATCCACATACATATCTCCATCTTGTTCCACGAGGCTGGTGTCGAAGAAGTTCATGGCCGGGCTACCGATAAAGCCCGCGACAAAGATGTTGTCGGGCGTGTCGTACAGGTTCTGTGGGGTATCGATCTGCATCATCATCCCGTCTCTGAGCACGCAGATGCGGCTGCCCATGGTCATAGCCTCGGTCTGGTCGTGGGTTACATAGATGAAGGTGGTCTCCAGGCGCTGGTGCAGCTTGGAGATCTCGGCGCGGGTCTGGACACGGAGTTTGGCATCCAGGTTCGAGAGTGGCTCGTCCATGAGGAACACGGCCGGTTCGCGGACGATGGCCCGGCCCAGGGCCACGCGCTGCCGTTGGCCCCCGGAGAGCTGCTTCGGTTTGCGATCCAGCAAGTTCTCGATGCCCAGGATGTCGCCGGCCTCCTTCACGCGGCGGTCGATCTCGGCCTTGGGAGTCTTGCGCAGCTTCAGCCCGAAAGCCATGTTGTCATAGACCGACATGTGAGGATAGAGGGCATAGCTCTGGAACACCATGGCGATGTTCCGGTCCTTCGGTGGCACGTCGTTGACGACACGGTCGCCGATGGAGATGGTGCCCTCGGTGATCTCCTCCAGACCGGCCAGCATCCGCAAGCCGGTAGACTTGCCACAGCCGGAGGGACCAACGAAGACCAGGAACTCTTTGTCCTCGATAAAGATGTCGAGATCGTTGACGGCGACGACTTCGCCAAAGCGCTTCGTCACATGGTCATAAGTAATGCTAGACATTTGGGGTTCTCTCCTCTCAGATGGTCTCGAGACAATGGAGACAGAACTTTTCGGTCACGCCCCGAATCGATTTCATCCAGGTGTGGGCTCACTGCCAAAACCGCTCTCCATGGTCTCCGCTCAAGATACATTTCCGCTAGATCCGCTTCTTCAGGATCCGGCGCAGTTCCTCCTCCGCTTCTGGAGCGAGGGAAGTCTGGCGGACTTGGCCCTGGTAGGGCCTCAGAGCAGCCATGGCAACTGCCGGGTCTGCCTCCCGGACGATAAGAAAGATCGCTGAGGTGCCCGGCTGCAGGTCGTCGGCCACCTCTTTGACAAACTTCTGGTCGATTCCCAGGTCGGCCGACTTGCCAACCAGCGCCCCTCCGATCGCGCCGATGACTGTGCCAGCAACAGGAAAGACGATGCTGCCGATAACCAGGCCCAACATGCCCCCGCCTAAGGCGCCGACCTTGACCCCGCGATCCATTTCGTTCTTGACATGGATCTTGCCCTCCTCGTCTTTAACCACTACCGCAGAGTCGTCCAGGCTGAGGTGTTTACTGCGTTCCACCGATCGCAGGGTTTCGCGCACTTTGCCGGCCTCCTCCGCGTTATCGAATGTGATGACAACCAAATTGGACATTGCACTTCTCCTTTCAACTGTCTTAATTGAACCTTCGTCTGGCAATCTCACCAAAGGGATTGCTCATCATGCTCTGCATGCAAACACTGTAGAATGTGAACACCGTATCCCAGATAGCGGTCCGATTCATGCCATGGATGGACTTTTCCCCGCTTTCCTCTCTACGTCAAACCGTACCCAAACGGGAACAGCGGTTCATCACCCGCCTTGCGAGGGATCTGATCCATGCTGCTGGGCCAGGCGTAGGGCAGTTTGCCCGTGAACGGGTAATCGCCGAACAAGACCTGGGCGATCCCATCTCCTTCAGTGCCCGGCAGCCAGGCAGCGACGAAAGCGTCCCACTGCGTTAAGTGTTCGGTAACGATGAGCGGCCGGCCCGAGATTAGAATGACGACTAGTTTCTTACAGCGAGAACGGACGCGCTCCAAAAGGGCGACGTCGGCCTCCTGCAGGTGTAGATCCCCCCGATCTCCTACCCCCTCGGCGTAGGGCTCCTCGCTGAGGACCACGATGCCGACGTCGGCGGCTGTCCCACCACCCAGGGCGTCGGCGGTATCAAACTCGGCTGCGGAGTCGTAGTGAACCGTCGTGCCTTCGGAAACCGCAGCCCGGATGCCCGCCAGCACTGAAGTACCCGGCGTGATGTTGCCGGCTTGGCCCTGCCAGGCGATGGTCCAGCCGCCACATAGCAGACCTATGTCGTCGGCAGCCGGACCGGCGACCAGGATGGACGGAGTGTTGGCCGATAGGGGCAACGTACCGCCCTCGTTCTTGAGCAGGACCAGCGACTTGCGCACTGCCTCGCGGGCCACGGCGCGATGGGCCTCCGAGCCGACGAGGGGCAGCAGCGATTCGTCGCCAAAGGGGCGTTCGAACAGCCCCAGCTCGAGCTTGACGGTCAGGATGCGGCGCACGGCGTCATCGATGCGGGCCAGGGACACATCGCCCTTCTCCGCAGCCTGGGTCAAGTTGGTGATGAAACGGTGGCCGTCGTATGGAACCATAGCCATATCCACCCCGGCGTTGATCGAGGTCACTATGGAGGTGTAATAGTCCGGGCCGATCGCGTCAATGGATCCCCAATCGGAGACCAGAAAGCCTGCAAAGCCCAACTCTCCCTTCAGTACATCGGTCAGCAGGTACTTCTGGGCGTGCATCCGCAGCCCGCCCCAACTGCTGTGGGAGACCATGATATTCCTGGCCCCGGCCTCGAGGGCGGCAATGTAGGGCGGCAGGTGGATGGCGCGTAATGTCGCTTCGTCGACCTCGGTCTCGCCCTGGTCGATGATCCAGTTGTTAGTGGTGTTGCTGCCCCAGGTCGTGCCGCCATCGCCGACGAAATGCTTCACCGAAGCAAGAACAGTCCGTGGATGGCTCAGGTCAGGTACGCCGTCCCAGTTCTGCAGGCCCTGGAGATGGGCCACGCCCAGTTGGGTGACCAGATCTGTGTCCTCGCTGTACCCCTCATAGGTGCGGCCCCAGCGGATGTCCTGGGGCACAGAGACCGCCGGCGCAAAGACCCAGTGGATGCCGGTGGCCAGGGCCTCGGTTGCCGTGATCCGGCCGATGCGCTTCACAAGGGACGCATCCTTGCTGGCTCCCAGGCCGATGTTGTGAGGAAACACTACAGCCCCCCGGACGTTGCTGTGGCCGTGCACGGCATCGGCGCCATAGAGCAGGGGGATACCCAGGCGGGTTTGGAGGGCCGCCTCCTGGTAACCCTGCACCATCGCTGCCCAGTTCTCCGGCGTATTCGGTTCAGGATTGCCGCCCCCGCCGCTCAGAACAGAGCCGATAGCGTGCCGGGCAACCTCGCCGGGCGCAATGCTGCGGTTCTCCAATTGGGTCATCTGGCCAACCTTCTCGGCCAGGGTCATGCGGGCCAGCAGATCCCTTGCCCTCTCGACGATCGGCGCCTGACTATCCCGGTAGGTGTGTCCTTGCTCCACGGTCATCCTGCTGGCTCCCCCCATCCCCGCCCCCTGCTCCCTCGCCGGCGGCGAGGGAGACAGGGTTTGGGGCACAAGGAGGAGGAAAAGATGAAACGCCTGCGCTTCTCGGATTCTGCCATCGAATTGGTCAATCCGACTACCAGTCGGCCGCCTCGTACACCCGGACATAATCCACATAGTAGGGCGCCGGGAAGACTGTGTCGAGACCTATCGGTCCCCCGAGCGTGCCACCCACAGCCAGGTTGAGAATGATGAAGAAGGGCTGGTCGAATACCCACTGCCTGCCGCTCAGATCGCCTGGGGTCACGGTGTGATACTTCTCGCCATCATAGTACCAGTCAATCTGTTCGGGTTGCCACTCGATGGCATAGGTGTGGAAATCATCGGCAATGGCGTACTCTTGACGGTTCCATTGGCTCACTCCCGAGGCGCCGGAATAGCCCGGCCCGTGCAGCGTGCCGATGATCAGGTCTGGCTCCCGGCCGACGTACTCCATGATGTCGATTTCACCGCAATCGGGCCAGTTGGTCCCGTTAAAGCTGGATCCAAGCATCCAGAACGCGGGCCAGAGGCCATCGCCCACGGGCACCTTGATGCGCGCCTCGATCCGGCCGTATTGGAAGGACTGCAGCCCCTGGGTCTTGAGCCGGGCGGAGGTATAGTAGGAGCCCTCGAGTTTCTCCTGGCGCGCTTCGATCACCAACCTGCCGTCCTCGATGCGGGCATTCTCAGGGCGGGAGGTGTAGTACTGCGCCTCTCCATTCCCCCAGCCCCCAGCGCCCAGGTCGAAGGTCCAGTTGTCGCGATTGATGGCATTGCCGTCAAACTCATCGTGCCACAGTAGCTTCCAGCCGGGCGGTTCCGGAATGGGCGTGGAACTACAAGCCGCCAGCACCATGCTGAGTGCCAGCAGGAGTACCATTAAGCCCAGTTCCGTCTTGGTCATCATCTCTCCCCACGCTTGCCTGCCCCCTGCTAGCAGGGCGGGCGCTGAACTTTGCTGACAGGCTTTCCTCGCCAGCGGCGTCAACCTCACGCGCTGTCCAGAAGCGCCGCGTTGGCCTGTGTGTAGATGCTCTGCGCGTGTCTACCGAATCTTGCCAGAACATCTCGAATAGAAAAGCGTTCCAGGCCAATCAGATAGGAGTGAATGGTATCACCAAACCCTGCATACCACCTGTGCGGTATGCTCTTTTTGCCGACAACGGCGCCGACAATACTGCCGGCTGTTGCGGCGGTGCAGTCGTTGTCCATCCCCATGGCAACGGTCTCACCAATCACCCGCGTCAGGTCATTGCCGCCAATCGTGATTCCCCATACAGTCAGGCAGGCATTGTTGATCGTGTGAGCATGTGGCATACCACCGAACTGTCCTTCGACCGCATCCCGCGCCTGCTGGTAGTTCTTGATGTCGGGCGCGATACGTAGGGCCCATTGAACGGCCCCGTGCAGCGCACAATCCTGTGGTATCTCGGTTAGACCAATCTGTATGGCCTCGACTGGATCAGCGACGGCAAATGCTGCCGCGACAGCCGCCGCGAAAAACATCTCGCCATAAATCCCTTGTCGGCGGTGGCTGAGGTATGCATCCCGGTAGGCCATGGCCGCCGCACGTTCGGGCCACCCGGGCGCCATGTATCCCCATGGATCGGCGCGAATCGCTGCGCCGATCCATTCACTGTATGGGTTGTTCTTGCTTCCCGCTTGAGACGCCCGGATGCCCTTCTTGATGTTCTGGAGGGCAACGTCCTCTGCCGTACAGGCGAATGGAAGATACTTGATCCAGGCCTGGGCAACATCCTCCGTTGAGAAGTCAAGCCCGTACTCGTCGGCAATCAGCAGCCCCAGGAGCGTATAGATGATATCGTCATCCACCGGCACGCCAGACATCCCGTAACGGGAGTAGCTTTGTCGAGGACTCGTCGCGTACCGCTTGAGCAGCGGATCCGGGACGTAGCTCCAGTAGTCCGTCGGCGGAAAATCGTCTCCGTTCTCTTCGGCCAACGCAGCCATCTTGGCGATGGGCCAAAACTCGACCGGCGCGCCAAGGGTGCAGCCGGCCATTCGACCGGTAAGTGCGCCCTCCAGTCGCTCGAAATAGACATCCTCCTTCAAGGTCGTCCATAGACGGCGCGGCCCAGGCCCACGGAGCGCGCGGATGGCATGGAAGTCGTTTGGCTCGCGTGTTGTCAAATGCTATCCTTTGACCGCACCGGCGGTCAGGCCTGAGATGATGTACCGTTGCAGGAACATGAACAGAACCAGGATCGGAAGCATTAGCATGAGCACCGCAGCGGCGATTGCGGGCCAATTGTTCCCGTACACGCCCTGGAAGACGATCATTCCGCGCGTGATCGGATACAGGTCGGCGTTGGTCAAGTAGATCGTCGGGAGGATCACCTCGTTCCAGATGCCGATGGCGTGCAGCACCGTCACCGTTGCCACCGCCGGCCGGATCAGCGGGAAGATGATCGTGAGCACGTACCGTAGGTAGCCCGCACCGTCGACCGCCGCCGCTTCATCGAGTTCGCGGGGGATCGACTTTATGTAGTTGACCATGATGATCATCCCGATGGGATTGATGAGGAACAACAGGATGTAACCTATCCGCGTGTTGTAGAGACCCAGATTGAGGATCAGCTGGAACTGCGGGATCAACGCCGGCGGCAGAAACAGGGCAATGACATAGAGCGTCAGGATGATATTGCTGCCCTTGAAGTAATCCCGGGCGATGGGGAATGCCACAAAAAGCGACGAAACGATAAAGATCGCCGTGGCGGTCGCAGTATAGAAGGCCGAGTTGAACAGGTATTGCGGGAAGTTGGCCAACTCCCAGGCCTCGGCAAAGTTGGCCAGGCTGGGTGCGGTCGGCAGACCGGCCGGGTCTTTCAAGTACTCTGTCAGGGGCTTGAGCGACGTGGTGATCAGCATGAAGAGCGGCCAGAGGTAAAAGACCGCAATGATGCCCAAGACGAGATAGGAAAGCGCCTTCAGCCGGCGGGATCGCGCCGAAGCGCTATCGCCGCCAGTGAAAATACCGATCAGAGAGTTGAGTTTTTGAGTCATCACATGTACCTCTGCTCATTCCAGCTCACGACTTTGTTGGCCGCGGCGCCGATGATCAGGACGATGAAGAACAGCACGATCGATGCCGCCGCCGCAAATCCCTGGCGAAACGCCGGAGAGCCGGTCTGGCCAAAGCCCTCCGCAAACACCAGATAGCCGAGCACCTGAGTGCCGGGCTTATAGCCGATCAAGGTGTAGAACAATTGCCAGGCCTGGAGCGATCCGACGATGTTCAACAGAAAGTTGGTGTTGATCGCGGGGGTGAGCTGTGGCCAGGTGACGTTCCTGAAGAGTTGCCAGTTGCTGGCCCCGTCGATCCGGGCGGCCTCGTACAGCTCCTCAGATATCGTCTGCATGCCGGATAGAAAGATCACCATCGTGATGCCGACGTTGGCCCAGATCTGCACGACGATGACCCACATGAACGCCTCATTCGGCTGGCCGCCGAGGAATTCCGATTGGAGGCCAAACCAACCGAACATGGTAGCCATCGGCCCTCCCCGCGGCAGCAGGAACAGCCTCCACATCAGCCCTTGAATCACCACGCCGAGAATGACGGGGATGAAGAAGAGCGTCCGGAAAAAGGTCCTCCCCCTAAGCTTCTGGTTGAGGAGGAGGGCGATGATCAATCCGAGGGTGAACTGGATGACGGTGACCAAGGCCGAGAACCGGAGCGTGCGCAGCGTCGCGGCAATATTGTCACGCGAGGCCAATCCCTGAAAGAGGAATTCCTTGTAGTTGTCAAGGCCGACCCAGTTCACGGGGGCGCCCCGGAGACCGGTCGCATCGGTGAACGAGAAATAGGATGTAGCTATTGACGGCCCGAGAGCGATCAGGAAATACAGCAAGACGCCTGGAAGGAGAAGGAAGAGAGGGGTCAACCGTTGCCAGCGCCCTCCGCTGCCGAACAGGTAACTATCTCGCATGATTTTCATGGTGTTTCTCCAACCCTCCTTTGGTGAATCAGGGGCGGGTTCGCGGTATCAGAACCCGCCCCCATGAACCAGCGTTCCTAACTCTTGGTTATTCGCTCGTCAGACCGGCTTCTAGGTCGGCTTGTGCCTGGTCGGCGAGTTCCTTGGCATCCGTCCACTCGTTGAACGGCGCGAACCATGCAGACGCCTGCCAGGCGTCCGCCCACTGACCGGCGCCCTTGGGCGGTACCCAGTACTGCTCAAAGCCAACCAGGTAGTTGTCCAGCAGCGGCTTTACGGCCTGGCCCAACTTGCTGTCCAGGGTCGCGGTGGGTTGGGTGGGCAAGAGGCCCGTCGTGTCCACGAACTCCTGGTAGTTGTCCGGATCGGCGAGTGCCGCCAGGTAGGCCTTGGCCACGTCAGCGTGGGGCGTATCCGCCGCGATCATCCAGCTCATATCGTATTTGCCGAACAGATACTGGTTGTCGGCGGCATCGTCGCTACCCGGGAAGGGCACATACGTCCAGTCAAACTCAGGTGCGGCCTCTTCCAAGACAGGAGCCTGCCACACACCGGTCGGCATAAAGGCCACGTCGCCGCCGGCGTATCGTGCCGTGGCTTCGTTGTGGCCCAGACCGGTCACGCCCGGCTCGAGCATCTCAGTCGTGAAGGTCTGGAACTTTTCGATCAGCTCCAGCCCCTTGCCCTCGTTCCACTTGATTTCGCCGGTCCACAGACCCTCGCTGAGCCCAGCCTGATCGGGGAACTGAGCGCCGAGCAGACCATAGGTGCCGACAAAGATCGGCCAGACGTCGGCGCCGCCGGCCGTCATGCACTGGTTGCCGGAATCCACGATCGTCTCACAGGCGCTCACCAGCTCGCTCCAAGTGGTCGGGAGAGCTACGCCCACATCGGCCAGGAGATCGTTGTTGACGAACATGCCGCTGTACGAGACGCGGCCCACGTTGATGGCATACACGCGTCCCTCGAAGGTGGCTGCATCCTGAATCGATGCTTCGTCAAAGTTCTGCACGAAAGGCTCGTCGGTGATGTCCATAAGCAGATTGGCCTCGATCAACTGCTGCCAGGTCGGTTTGTCGACGCCGGACATGTAGGGCTGAATGGCATTCGAGAAGCCGGCGCAAGGCGCCACGCAGTAGTCGATGACGTCGACGTCGGCAGCGGTCAGCCGGGTCTGGATGACCGTGGGCATATCACCGGGAGCCACTATCGAGAGGTCCACCGTGACTCCGGGGTTGGCCGCCTCGAAGGCAGCGTTGAACTGCTCCAGGTATTCAGTCAGTGGCGGGTTCTGATGGACGAGAACCCTGAGAGTCACTTCCTCGGCAGCAGCAGGGGCCTCGGTCGGTTCAGCTTCTGCGGCGGGCGCCTCGGGCGCCTCGGTTGGCTGGGCGGCGGGCTCTGTGGCCGCGCCGCAAGCGGAGACCAATAGAACTACCACCAACAGCATACTCATTAAACCAAACCACTTACTCTTCATCGTTTCTTTCCTCCTCATAGATAGAGTTGATCTTTGGCCAGTGGCCAGGATAATCTGTGAAACGCTCCTACCTCTCTTTGCTGATTACATTCACCTCCTCCCAAGCCTATTGAGCGCCGCCTGTGGGACCGATCCCACAAGTAGCCATAGAAAGAGCCTACAACATTGATGAGTCGATTCGATGCACTTTCTCCCCTTCCCCATACGCAACACATCAGTCAACCAACCGCGAGCCACAGGAAGCCCGGATCACGAGTTCTGTAGGCAGGATGATGCGCCGGGGGGGATCTGCTCCGTTTTCCAGGATGTCAATGAGCATCTCAACGGCCAGTACACCCGTTTGCTGGATGGGTTGCCGGATGGTGGTCAGCGGCGGATCTACCGTCGCAGCCTGGGGCATGTCGTCAAAGCCCACCACGGCTACCTCGTCCGGCACGCGTTTTCCAACTTCGTGGAGGGCCCGCAGTGCACCCAAGGCCATGCTATCTGAGGCCACAAAGACCGCGTCTGGATCGTGGGGCAGCAAGCGCTGCACCGCCTCGTAGCTGCTCGTTTCCGTAAAATCACCGTGGATGATCAGGGATTCATCGACCGGAACCCTCCGTTCCTGGAGGGCATTCAGATAGCCTCGCTTCCGATCCTCGGCAGCCAGGCTGCCCGAAGGACCGGAGATGAGGGCGATGCGGCGACGGCCCAGTCGCACCAGGTGGGTCACCGCTGAGTAGGCCCCCGCTGCATTGTCGACGTCCACAAAGCTGACGCGGGGATCGTCGTGCCGGCCATGCATGACAAAAGGAATCCGGTTGGTAATGAGCCGTGGAATCAAGGGATCGCCGCCTCGCGTGGCGGTGACAATGACGCCATCCAAGAGCTGGCGGCGCGAGACTCTGGCGTAGAGCTTTGATTCCTCTTCCAGACTGTGAAGCAGGAAAAGGGTCAAAGTATAGTCGTGGCTATTGCAGCCCTGGGAAATGCCTTGCATCAGGCGGGGGAAAAAGGGATCCTCAAAGAGGCTCTGGATGCCGAGGGGGATGACGAGGCCGATGATGCCTGCTCTGCGACTGGATAGGGAACGGGCGATGGGATCAGGGCGGAAGCCCGTTTCGGCGACGACCTGCAACACCTGATCACGCGTTTCTGGACTGACATTGGGGTGGTCGTTGATCACCCGGGAAACGGTGGAACGTGAAACACCGGCCAGTTTCGCGATCTGCCTGATGGTCAGTTTCTCCTCTGCCATGATTCCCTTTGAGAAATCCTCCACTCGTTCGTGGGACCGGTCCCAATTCCTTGATTCCCATTATAGACGCCCGACCAGTTGGAGGCTAGGAGAAAAACGAGATTGAGATGGACATTTCATGGAGGAAGAAAAGCCGTATGGCACTGGGTGCCAGGAAGCATGAAAACCACAGGGGCGCAGCACTGCTGCACCCCTGTGGATATGTTTTTTTGGAGCCGTTAACGAAGAAACCGATCAAGTCTGGCGATAGGCTTCAGGGGACATACCCACCTCACGCCGGAAGACACGGCTGAAGTACCCACTGTCGGAAAATCCAACTTCCAACGCGATCTCGGTGACACTCTTGCTCGTGTCGGTGAGAAGCTGCCTGGCCTGATGTACCCGATAGCGATTCAGGTAGGCAATCGGTGTCACACCCAGCTCTTTGCGGAAGCAAGATGTCAGATAATCTTCGCTGAGGGCTACGTGCCGGGCAAGGTCGGCGCGGCAGATTGACTCGGCATAGTGTTGGTGGATATAGGCCATCGCCTGCCGCACCAGGCGCTGCGCATCGCTGCTCAACTTTCGGTTGCGTTCCAGAGCGGTATCGACGTGCGCCAGCGTCTCCTCAAGGCTGAACAAGCCCTTGCTCAACACCGTCGCGACGCCTCGGTTCAGGCGTGCCATATCTCTTTCGGTCAGCACCTGACCGGTCAACACGATCACCGGTATATCGCGGGTGGCTTCCTTCTCGCGCATCGCTTCGAGCACACCGAAACCGTCCAGTTCGGGCATGATCAAATCCAACAACATCAGATCGACCTGCTCCCGGCGCAAGCAGTCTAGTGCCTCAAGGCCATTCTGCGCCGTCAACACTCGGTGGGATGGCGAATGGGCCTGCACGATGCGCGTGTGCATCTCCAGCGTGTCTGGATCGTCGTCCACGATCAGGATCTTTTTGACGTCGTGCTCAGCATCGGAGACCAGCCATTGTTGATCGAGGGCACTCGTCAAATCGGCCAGCTCGATGGGCTTGGTGAGATAGTCAAACTCCAACACCGACCCACCATCCGGCGACAAGGAGTAGAACAATACGGGCAGACTTTTCGTTCTGGGGTGGCGCTTGATCGCCTTCAGCACGCCCCAGCCTTGATGTGGTGTGGCGCTCACGTCCACCACGATGGCGCCTGGTGGCGACATCTCCACCTGCGATAACCAATCAGGGGTTTCATCTATGAATGCCGTCTTTACCGCAAAGCCACGCTCGTCTAGGTATTCCCACAGTCGCTGACCACCTCCCATCCGGTTGGTTAGCACCAATACGCTTTCCTCAGTGAGGGCCGGGATAGCGGACGGCTGAACCTGCGTTATCGGCGGTTGCACAGTTGGCAGCGTGAAGTAGAAAGTCGAGCCGGTGCCCTCCTCGCCTGAGGACTGCACACCGATGGTCCCACCGTGCATTTCGACGAGCCGTTGGCAGATCGCCAATCCCAGGCCCAGGCCGCCATAACCGCGCGCCATGCTCTGCTCCGAGCGGCGGAACTCATCGAAAATCAAGGCTTGCTCCCCGGGCGGAATGCCCAGGCCGGTGTCGCTCACCGCCACGGTGACGGAATCGGCGCCGGACTCGAGTTCCAGGCGCACTTCTCCCTGAACTGTAAACTTGACAGCGTTGTTGACCAGATTGAGTACAACCTGCCGCAATCGCGTCCGATCCCCCCACACCCAGGGGCCGGATGCCGGTAGATTCGCGTGCCAGACCAGTCCTTTGTCGTAGGCCAACTGGCGTCCGGTTTCGGCGACCAAGTGTAAGGTTTCACTCAGGTCGACGAATTCACTCGCCAGACGTAGTTGTCCAGCATCGCTGCTGGCCAGATCGAGCACGTCGCCAATCAGCCCACCAAGGTGCTGGGCATTGGCATATACGTGTTCCACGTCCCTCCGATACAGCTCGGGCAGCGCAATGTCGCTCTCGTCGCTCTCCTGCAGAAGCATCCCGCTCAGGCCCACGATCAGGTTCAATGGTGTGCGCAGCTCGTGACTGACCGTCGAAAGGAATCGGCTCTTGAGCTCATTTGCCTCTTCGGCGAGGCGACGGCCCTCGGCAGCTTCGCGGTACAACTGGGCGCTGTTGAGCGCCGTCGCCAGTTCTTGCGTGATCGCACCGTACAGATCGAGGTGTGCGGTATCGAATGCCACGTAGCCCAGTTGGCCGTGCGGGCCGGTCAGCGGAAACAAGGCCAGGCTGAAAGGTTGATCCGGCGGCAGCAAGCCCTCGGGTGGAAAGTCACGGCCAGGAAAATGAAGCGCATGCCGCTCGCGGTCCTGCTCCAACGACGTGATGTCACGCAGTATGGTCCAGGCTACGGGATCGTCATCCTCTGCGCCAAACAGCGCCAGCCATGCGGTACGGATGCCCATTGCTGGCAATTGGTGGGCCAAGACTTCATACACCTGGGTCTCGTCAAGGGCCGCGAGCAGGCGGGCCGTCAACGTACCCAGGCGGTTGAGCATCCAGCGCTGGTCCACCACGTGCTGGCGAAACTGTCGCTGCACGCTGGTGCCGATGGTGATGCGCGCCTGATCCAACATCTCGTGCGCCAGGGCGCGAGATGTTGCCGGCACACCATCGAAAGCCTCACGCAAGCGCGAAACGGCCGCCTGCCAGATGTGCACGTCATCCCTACTCGCCGCGACTTGGCGGACAGTTGCCTCCAGGGCAGTGTGGAACCCCCCTGGGTCGTCCTGCTCCAGGCTGGCATGAAAGGCATCGATCAGGCGCCGGCACAACGCCTCGATCTCAGCAGCGGAGAGGCATTGGGCATCGTTCAGAACTGGCGCGGCCATGATCTGCGCTAATTGCTCGCGACCGGTTGTGCAAGCCGGCAACTTGGTTTGGGATGTGAGAATACCAGACGTGGCAGTGCGCGGGCTGCAACCGCACGACTCGCGAGCCACCAGGCTCGTCTCGACCCGGGCCGATTCGATGGCTCCGGCATGGCCGGCGAGGTAGCGATAGAGCGATTCCACCGCCCGATAGCCCATCTGCCGCAGAGGGACGCGCACACTGCTGAGCGCCGGTTCCTGCACAGCGCTCTCTGGGCGGTCGTCAAAACCGATGATGGCTACGTCCTGGGGGATGGTGTACCCTGCCTCGCGAAGGGCCTGCATCGCACCCAGGGCCGACTCATCGTTGCTGGCCTGAACCGCGGTGAAGGATGTGCCGGAGGCCAGGATCTCGTGCATTGCGAGGCGGCCAACATCGTACCGATGCCGTCCCCAGGCCACCAGGTGGGGATCGACCAGCAAGCCGTGCATCTCCACGGCTTCGTGATAGGCACGCAGCCGCTCACCAGTATCGCCCTCCATGTCCTCTGGACTGCCGGCGATAAAGGCGATGCGTTGGTGTCCATGCTCGACCAGGTGTTGCATCGCGTCGAGAATGCCGCCGCGGTTGTCGGCCACGATCGTGGGCCCGCGCTCTCCAGCGGCGACAAAGACCACTGGATGCCCAGCAGCAATCAAATCCTGCAGATAGCGCGATCGCACCTGGGAGTGCAGGGGACTAACCGCCATGAGGCCGTCGGTATTCCACGGGCCGATGGGCACAAAATCGGACTCGGAGGAAGGGAGGGGCCAGGCGGGGCGCAGAGATTCGCCGCGGCCCGTCCACGGTCCCATGCCGCACCCCAGGAGCAGGTTGCAGCCCAGGTCGTGTGCAGCCTGGCAAGCCCCAGAAAAGATGGGATCCAGGTAGCTGAGGGGTGTCGGCGTCCAGGCATACTGCCAGCCGGCCAATACCCCAATCGTTGGTCGTCCCTGCCGGTATTCTCTTGACATTTGCTGCTCAGCTGCCATTTGCTGCCAATCCCCGTCACTCATAGCTTACCGCAGGCTACCTGAAAAGTCAAGGCGAAGTCCGCACCTGCAACCTCTGTGCGAAAGCCATTTCTGCGCACCGCATTTCGGGGATAGAGGTGCTGCTATTGCTTTTGGAGCCCGGCATTGCTTCAGCATAAAGGCATACCTGCGGCAAGTTTGACAGTAGAGGCCTTTTGCGGTCTGGTGCTGATCCGGCAGGCGGCGTATCACGGGGCGGTGCGTGACTACCCGGCTGCTGTCACGGCGTCGTCTGAGGCGCTGGCCCGGGCGGAGGCCGCGGCAGACGGGAGGCTGGCAGCGACGGCGCTGGTCCGGTGGGGGCATGCATTGTGGCGGCAGGGAGATCATGTTACGGCACGGGAGCGGTACACGGACGGGCAGGCGCGGGCGGAAGCGGCGGGGACCCAGGTTACCCGAGTTTGCGCAAATGGATCATCTGATGTACTATCTGCAGGTGAACGCTGAACAGCCCAGGAGATGTGCACAGGGGAGGTTCTATGACTGAGCGGGAACAGCTCGAACAAGCCATCGCCCAGTTGGAGGCACAACGTGCCACCTTGGGTGACGGCGTTGTTGATGTCTCAATTGCTGCGCTTCACGAAAAGCTCGCGGCCCTGGAACAGACTCCCGAACAGCGGAAGCAGGCCACCATTCTCTTTGCCGACGTCTCGGGCTATACGGCCATGGTCGAGACGATGGATGCCGAGGAAGTGAGTGAGATGATGAACGCGCTCTGGCAGCGGATGGATGCTGCCATTGTCGAGCACGGTGGCCACGTAGACAAGCATACCGGCGACGGAGTGATGGCAGTCTGGGGCGTGGACACGGCACGCGAGAGTGACCCGGAGCGTGCGATTCGCGCCGCGCTGGCCATGCAGGCCGCGCTGGCCGAATTCAAGGCAGGCCACGACATCAATATTCGCATTGGCTTGAGCACCGGCCCAGTGCTCCTGGGAAGGCTGGGTACCACGGGCGAGTTCTCTGTCTTTGGCGACACGGTCAACCTGGCCAGCCGGTTGGAAGGGGCAGCCCCAACGGGTGGGGTGTTGATCTCCCACGACACCTACCGGCACGTGCGCGGGGTGTTCGAAGTGCTGGAGCAAGAGCCTATCCAGGTCAAGGGCAAGGCCCGGCCAGTGCAGACCTACGTGGTGCAGCGTGCCAAGCCGCGTGCCTTCCGCATGTCGACGCGGGGTGTGGCGGGCATCGAGACGCGCATGGTCGGACGGGATGCCGAGCTGCTGATGCTGCAGAACATGTTCCGTGACGCGACAGAGGACGCTGAGGTCCAGGTCGTAACCGTCGTGGGCGATGCCGGGGTGGGCAAGAGCCGGCTGCTGTACGAGTTCGAAAAGTGGATCGAACTGCTGCCGGAGCAAGTCTGGCGATTCGAGGGACGCGCCACGCCAGAGGCGGAGGCGAGGCCCTATGGCCTCATCCGCCGCATGTTTGCCAACCGTTTCGAGATCCTGGGGAGCGACAGTGCGGCGGAGGTACGGCACAAATTTCGCGCTGGGATGGCTGGTAGTCTCAGCTCCGACCAGGCAGACTTGGTGGGGCAACTGCTCGGTCTTGACTTCTCCGCCAGCCCGGCGGTCCAGGCCCGGTTGGGTAGCGAGTCGTTCGGGGACATGGCAACAGCCCATCTGGCCAAGTATCTGCGGACCATAGCCAACAACCCTACGGTCATCCTTCTAGAGGACATCCACTGGGCAGACGATAGCTCCCTTGACCTGCTCGACCACTTGGTGGGGTCGGTTCCCGACACGCGGCTGCTGGTGATCTGCCTAGCGCGTCCACCACTGTTCGAGCGCCGCCCCAGTTGGGGCGAGGGTCGCGAGGCGCACACCCAGATCAATCTCAAGCCTCTCTCGCGGCGGGCAAGCCGGGCTCTGGTGGAAGAAATTCTGCAAAAAGCGGAGGGTATTCCCCGCGAACTGCGCGACTTGATTGTTGAGGGAGCCGAGGGCAACCCCTTCTACGTCGAAGAGCTGATCAAGATGCTGATTGAGGACAGCGTGATCGTGCTCGGGGAAGATCACTGGCGGGTCGAGTTGGAGCGGCTGGCGAGCGTGCATGTGCCGCCAACACTGACCGGCGTGCTCCAGGCAAGGTTGGACAGCCTGCCACTCAAGGAAAAAATGCTTCTGCAACGAGCCGCGGTGGTGGGACGGCTGTTTTGGGACACGGCGGTGGCTGAATTGAAGGCCAAGGAGGGAAGCGGACTCGACAAGGAGGAGATTCGTTCGCTCCTGGAGGCTGTTCGTGATCGGGAGTTAATCTTTCGGCGGGAACATTCTGCTTTTGCCGGCGCGGAGGAGTACATCTTTAAGCATGCTTCGCTGCGGGACGTGACTTACGAAACGGTGCTGCTAAATCTGCGTCGGGTGTACCACGGACAGGTAGCACGCTGGCTAGAGGTTGCTGCCGGGAAGCGAATCGGGGAATATCTGGGGTTGATTGCCGGGCATTACGAGTTGGCAGGAGAGGGAGAAAAGGCGGTAGAGTACCTGCTGCGCGCCGGCGACCAGGCCCGCTTGGCCTATGCCTGCCAAGAGGCGAGCGGTTACTACCACCGGGCGCTTCCATTGCTTGAGGAACAGGGTAAGTTGGACCAAATGGCGCGAACCTTGATGAAATTGGGCTTGACGTACGATCTGTCTTTTACCTTCCAGGAGTCACGCCAGACCTACGAGCGGGGCTTTGCCCTGTGGCAACGGGCGGGGGACGCGCAGTGGGAAGACCTATCGCCTGCGCCTCATCCTTTGCGGCTCAACACGACCAATCCAACGACCCTAGACCCAACTATGGCCGAGGACGCGAGATCGAGCGCAAAGATAACTGAACTCTTCAGCGGACTGGTCGAGCAAAGGCTAGATCTGGAGGTCGTACCCGACATGGCCCAGAGCTGGAAGGTCCTGGAAGGTGGGAAACAATACGTCTTTCGTCTGCGAGAGGACGTGCTTTGGAGCGATGGCAGGCCAGTTACGGCCGGCGACTTTGAGTATGCCTGGAAACGAGTGCTGGACCCAGCCCATATGATGCCCCTTGCCAGCCTACTGGATGACATCAAGGGAGCCAGAGATTTTCGTCAGGGCAAGGTGTCTGACCCGGACAGTGTGGGGGTAAAGGCACTGGACGAGGTCACCTTGGTGGTCGATCTGGAAGGTCCGACAGGCTATTTCCTCCACTTGTTAGCCAACACCATAGCTTTCCCCGTACCCCGGCACGTGGTGAAGCTGCACGGCGAGACCTGGACTGAGCCGGAGCACATTGTCACCTGTGGCCCCTTCAGACTGGAGACCTGGCAACCGGACAAGCAAATGACCCTCACGCGCAGCCTCGACTATCCTGGGCGGTTCAGGGGCAACCTAGAGTGTGTCGAGTTGCTCCTAGGTGATCTTGAACCGGCTGTCAGCTTGCAGATGTATGAAGGGGATCAGTTAGATGTTGTGGACGTCACAGCATTTGAAGTGGACCGTATGCGGCAAATGTATGCTGGTGAATACCGCCGGTTCCCGCAACTCGTAACCGCGTACCTGCAATTCGACGTCAGCCGTGCACCCTTTGACGACGTTCGAGTGCGGCAGGCTTTTGCATTGGCGACAGACAGGGAGGCGCTGGTAAAGGCCGCCAGACCCAACTGCTTTCCCGCCACGGGGGGCTTTGTGCCGCCGGGCATGCCAGGCCACCTGTCGGGAATCGGCCTGTCCTGCAATCTCCAGCGGGCGCGTCAACTCCTGGCTGAGGCCGGCTATCCCAATGGCCAGGGCTTTCCAGTTGTGGAGTGTGTAGCACGGACAGATCAGGCTGACCTAGGAAAGAACCTGCAGGCCCAATGGGAGGAGAACCTGGGAGTCAAGATCAAGTGGGAGACAGTAGAGTGGCAGGCGATCCTCGCCCGGCTGGGTGAACAGGTGCCGCATCTCCTTATCATGGGCTGGATGGCTGACTATCCCGATCCAGACAACTTTCTGAGGGCACGAATCGACCATATTCAGCATCAAAGCGGGTGGCGGAATGAGGGTTACGATAGCCTTGTGAAGCAGGCCCAGCGCAGTCTAGACCAAGGGGAGAGGGTCAAGCTGTATGGGGAAGCGGAGCAAATCCTGGCGGAGGAAGTGCCGATCTTGCCCATCTTCCATACGTCAGTCAGGCTACTGGTAAAACCTTGGGTTACAAGGTTTCCTACGACGGGACTGAGAGAGTGGTTCTTCAAAGATGTCATCATCAAGCCACACTAGTGCTTGGCGGCGAAAGTACCCCGCGGGATTTGGCACCAGACGCCACCAAGCACTTTGGCGGTTGGGCTACACGACCTCGGAACCAGATAGGTATTTCTGCCCAAGTACGCTAGTACAGCGCTGCATGAATCCCCTCACAGCCAGGCCGTGAGGAGCTTGGAGGGTCCCCGCTTCCTGATTCGCGATAACGATGACCTTCAATCCTGCCAGGCCTGACGTCTCAAGCCTCCCCCTCGAATAGCGGCAGGCGTACCGTGAACGCAGAGCCTCGGTTCTCCTCGCTGACCACTTCCAATTCGCCTTCGAACCGTTCTACAAGCTCCTTTACCCCAGCGAGACCCACCCCCGTGCCTGGGATCTTGCTGCGACGGGCGTTGGTAGCGCGAAAGAACTCGCTGAAGATCCGGCTGATCTCCGCCTCTGGAATGCCCATGCCTGTGTCTTTTACCTTCAAGACAACCCACGGTCCTTGTCTGTGCAGCAGAACCTGTATGCTTCCAGCGGGCGTATACTTGATCGCGTTGGAGACGAGGTTGGACAGGATGAGGTGATAGGCTTGCAGATCAATGCGTACGAGCAGGGGGGATGTCGGCAGATCGAGGCTCAGGGACAATCCCTTCGCGGTGGCCTCGTCCAGGTAAGGCTCGCAGTCAGCTCCGGTCTTGAGAGCGAGATCATACACCGCGATATCACCCAAGGGGCGGCCCGCTTTGATCTGTGACAAGCGCAGAATGTCGTCCACCAGGGTAAGCAACTCGTCCATCCGAGCCTCAATCCTGCCGAGCACTGAATTGAGTTTTACATCCTCCTGATTCACATACCTCAGCGCAGCCGCCAGTGACTTTGAGGTGCCAACTGGCGCTCTGAGTTCATGCACAAGAATGCGCATGAACTCGGCTTTCTCCTTCTCCAGGCACTTGAGGGTAGCCAGCTCATCGTGCATCTTGGCGTGATAAAGGGCGTAGGCCACAAAACGGGAGACACTCTGCAGAGGGAGGAGATCGGTTTCACAAAATGGGCGCTGTCTGCAGTTGATGACCTGGACCACCCCCATGAGCTCGCCCTTGAAGGCCGCGGGCGCACACATCACGTCCCGGGTGCGGAACCGGTTGATTTCGTCCCAGGAACGATCGAATCGTAGTTCTGGGTCTATGGAGCTGAGATCACCATAGGCGTCGGGAATGACAAACGAGCGGCCGGTTAAGGCACAGTACCCGGCCAGAGAATCCTCGCGTATGGGGATGCGGATGGTACGAGAGACATTGCCGACAATGGCTGTCGACACGAGTTCCTGGGTTTCTGGACGCACCAGGTAGGTTGTGGCGCGCTCTGCCTTTAGGACCTGACGCACAACCTGGGTTGTGTGGTGGAGCACCTGGACGACGTCGACCTCTCCCAGCATCTGATCGTACAGTTCAAACAGCTGCCCATGTACAACCAGCCTGTGAAAGTCGATATTGTCTTCAAGCATAGCTGAAGGTCTAACCACCCTATCGATTCCTGAAAGAACCCCTGCGTTCCCCTCTCAGTTGTCACCTCCTTGCTCTCTCTCGCCGGTGTTTCCGGCTGTCTGTCCCTGTGGCACGAGGAATCCACTGACCGCCAGCCCCCCGGCATAGCAGCGACAGGGACGAAGCAGTCAGGCCGTTACGGCAGCATGGTCGGCTTAGCGCCAATCTCTTCGCCGATGTGCACGGGTTCCCAGATGGTGCGCAGCGGCCAGACATCGACATAGTTGTAGGCGCCGTGCTGGTCGGGAGGGCCGAACCTGCCGCTTTGCATGCTGGGGAATCCTTGCCCGGCCAGGGCTGCCACGGCCTGGTCCACGTCGTCGACCAAGAAGTTCATGTGATGCAGGCCCTCGCCGTGCTCCTCCAGCCAATCGCGGTAGATGGAAGGTCCTTCCACTGGCTGGACCAATTCGAGCTGCACTGCCCCAACCTGGGCCAGGGCGATCCGCTCTCGGGCCCAGGCTCGTTGGCCGTGGTAGGTGCGGTCGTAGACCAGGGGTGCTTCCCACTCAAAGATGGACCAGGGGCCAATGCCCAGGATGGTCCAGTAGTTCAAGGCCACCTGCTCCAGATCGTGGACTACGATGGCCACCTGGTTGATCCCCTGGCACTTGATTTTGGCCGGGCTGGGTTCTTCGCCAGCCGGCAGCATGGTCGGCTCAGCGCCAATTTCTTCGCCGATGTGCACGGGTTCCCAGATGGTGCGCAGCGGCCAGACATCGACATAGTTGTAGGCGCCGTGCTGCTCGGGAGGGCCGAACCTGCCGCTTTGCATGCTGGGGAACCCTAGCTCGGCCAAGGCTGCCACGGCCTGGTCCACGTCGTCGACCAGGAAGTTCATGTGATGCAGGCCCTCGCCGTGCTCCTCCAGCCAATCGCGGTAGATGGAAGGCCCTTCCACGGGCTGGACCAGCTCGAGCTGCACTGCCCCAACCTGGGCCAGGGCGATCCGCTCTCGGGCCCAGGCTCGTTGGCCGTGGTAGGTGCGGTCGTAGACCAGGGGCGCTTCCCACTCAAAGATGGACCAGGGGCCGATGCCCAGGATGGTCCAGTAATTCATGGCCACCTGCTCCAGATCGTGGACTACGATGGCCACCTGATTGATCCCCTTGCACTCGATCTTGGGACTCGTCATGGTTCCTTTCTCCTTTTATGGTTCAGGCAAGAGGTTCTTGCCTGCAAACTGATCGATCGATCTTGTCCGAAAGACAGCTACCAGTATGCGCTGCTTTTGGGGCCACGGCTCCAGCCTTTGCGCCCGCAGCCGGTTTATCGAATCGAGTTATGCTTTCTTTGACCTCCTTTCCTGGCGAGCCCTGACGGCCGGAGATGCGCCCGGCAGCAAGTGGCTTCCGTGCCAAGTACCGGGGCCACTCTGCGTTGGAGCGATGTGTTGCCCTTACATTATACCCCTACAGATTGGGTTGTCAAGGGGTTTGTCTGGATTTCGTAGGGTGATCGTCTCGTGACTGTCCTGGCCGAAGGCAAGCATCCGTCAAACGAACAGCGCACCAGGACCAAAGCAAAACCGTTGAGATTCAGGGCTCCTCCCGCTTTGGCCTTTTGAAGCTACCGCAGGGTCTGGTTGCCTGGGACAGACAGGCGTGGCGGTGGGAACAGAGCCTGGTGGACCTGCAGCGCCCGAACCTGGGCCCGGGTGTAGGCGCGGGTGGCCCTCGCCCACAGGTAGATCGAGTTCCCTTCTGCCGCATGGCGCGCGGCCCGCTCATGGTCGCGGCCATCGTCGAACTCGCGCTGTGCCAGATCCAGCAGTTCTTGGAGGGGTCCGTAGGCGACATCGGGGGGCGACAGGTGCGCTGAAGCCTCTCCTGCTTTTTCCAGGTATTCGGAGGCTTTTTGCCCGGCGTATGCCGCGACAGCGGTTGGGCTGCCCGCCAGTTTGAGCTCCCAGAAGGCGTTGGTCTCGCCATAGAGCGGGCCACCTGAAGGATTCGGGACATTGGGGGCCATGCCTCTGGCCGCTGTACCGGCGCATACCGCATAGATCCCCTCGTCTCCGTCGTCAGGTCTCATCGCTGCCACCAGGGCATTGCCGGCGTGGCCAATGGCGCACACACCCCAATGGCCCGTGCGCTTGTAGGCGGCCGCTGCCTCCGCCCACGGTCCCGGTGGCACTGTGCCTGGCTGGCGGTAGATGGCCTTCATGGATTCCAGGTCGACGCGTCCCACGGCCCGGTGCATCACGTCGTATGCGTACTGGCTCCGCCTGCAACTATTGTGGTACATGTACGCCAGGAGGCTCGTCGTGCGGTCCGTGCCATCCCCCCCTCCGGGCCTGGTGAATAGCTCCGGCACGACCAGCCGGGCCGGATGCCAGCCGCCGTGCGGATCCCACAGCCAGTTTTCTGACTGGGCCTGCATCCAGCCGGCCTGTCCCGAGTCGGGATGCAGCGCGCTGTTGTTGGCGTAGAGGAAATCGGTCTCGCCCATCACTCCGGCCTGACGCAGGACCACCGGATCCTTGCGACTCTCCAGTACGTACGCATAGCGACTGTCGGCGTAGAAGCCACCCACCGAGCCCATGGCCCGCCCCACGTCACCCACAGGGTAGGAGAGTTCCAGCGCCTGGGCTTCTCGCGCACTGTTGGCAGCACGCAGGATGTGAAAGACGGAGGTGCCCCGCCGGATGCCATAGCCCCAGTGCTCCCTGGGCTCCACCATGCGCAACTCGCCACCGTGATGCACGTAGGCCAGGCCCCGGTTGTTCATGCCCGGATGGCCCATCATGTAGACCGGGCCGACGGTGGGCACGTCACCGGTGGCCGAAAACAGGGAAAGGACAAAGTTGTTGCCCGTCTCGGGAAAGGCGACGATGGTCACCATATAGGTTGGATCGTGGTCGCCGGAGGAGCCGGTGACCAGTTTGCCATCCACCGTCGCCTGGCCCCAGGCTGCCACGCCGGAGCAGAGTGGTGGGGAGAGGCGGGGAAGCCCCTCTCCGCGCCCCACATAGTCGGCGGCGGGCGGCAGATCGCCAGTCCACAGGACCAGGACGTCGCGATAGGATATGGGGACGCCGGCCGCGTTGGCGCCGGCAGCCCATCCCTCGCAGAAGCGGAGGATTTCGGGGGCATGCTCCCCGATCTGCGCCTCCCACTGGCCAATGACAGCGCACCCGTCTTCTGAAAACGCCCTACCCGCTTTCCGCTCCAGGATCCAGGGGCCAAAGATCTGGATGAGCTGCTGGGCGTACTGGTAGCCCATATCCCGGTCTGAACCCTGGAGGAGGACGACTGGGTTGATGGCTGGCACCAGTGGCACGCCGTCGGCAAAGACGATCTCGGTGCCCTCGGTGGACAAGGTGGCCCTTTGGTGGGCAGCCGGATCGGGCGATCCAGACTGGAGCAGATCCAGCAGGCGCTGGGACAGCGCCTGGCCCTGTCCGATGTGCCGGAAGGCCGTTTGCCAATCCCCCCTGGCGCGGGTTTTCATCGCTTGAGCCACGTACCACTTGCCCTTCGTGGCATCGATGACCGCCTGGTCCAACTCGCGGACCCGCCGGGCATAAGCAGCATCGTGGTAGCCCAGCTTCCCAAGCTCCATATTGGCCCGCACCAGCGTGGTTCTCAACTGCTCCAGCCGGCGATAGGCTTTGAGGTAGTTGCGGTGGCGAACCAAGAAACCAATGGATTGCAGGACTGTCTGCAGCTGACGCTTCATGTCCCTCTCCTCCCAAGGAGCTTGCCCAGCGGCTCCGGCACCGCACCGTGCGTCTCGGCGCCTTTCTTGAACCGAAAGTCGGAGGGTGCGGCCCCTTGGGCTAGGGTCGTGGTGCGTTTCAGCCCCCAGCCTAGGAGTTCACTGCTGAGAATGTCCGTCGGGCACAGATGGAGGGGCGATCTCCCCTTCTGGCGTCACGTGGACCAGCACCCGCTTGATACCCGGAATCCGCACGTGCAGCAGCTTTTCCACCTGGTCGGCCAGGCGATGGGATTCGGCCACTGGCAGGTCGGGATCAGCCAGGCAGTGGAGCACCACGTCATAGCCGCCAGGGTCCGGCCGGATGTGCAGCCGGGTGTAGCCGTCCAGCCCGGCTACTTGGCGCACCACGTCCTGGATCTGCGCCCGCAGCTTTTCTTCCTCATCTTCGTCCAGGGGGGCCACCGGAACGATCGGCGCCGCCAGCGGCTCGATGTGGCTGTGGACATCGCGCACCTGGGGCAGTTCCTCGCGCACAGCCAGTTCAATGCGACTGACGCGGTCGTGGGCCTGGCCCAGGGTCAGGTCAGCCGGCACCTCGACGTGGAGGTCCACGAAATAACGGTCCCGCACCAGGTGGGCATGGACGTCGTGGGTCCTCAGGCCTTGCCGGGCAGCGATGGCGCTCACCGCCTGCAACAGGTTCTCCCCGGAGCGCCGCACCGGGTCGACGTGGACGACCACGTCTCCTCTCGGCACGATCTGCGTGATATGTTCGTCTACCGCCTCGGCCACCTGGTGGGCTTCCTCTAGCGAGGCGCTGCGGTCCACGTTGACCACCAGGTCGACAAACACCGAGGCGCCGGCCTGGCGCAGTCGCACCGGCCCGAGGCTCTGCACGCCGGGCACCCGGGCCGCCTCGACGGCGATCTGCTCGGCGAGGCCCGGTGGCGCCACGTCAAGCAGGACGACCACCGCTCGCTTGCCCAGTTGCAGGCTGACATAAACGACGATGGCGGCCACCACCAGGGCAGCCACGGCGTCGCCCTTGACCAGCCAGGCCCATTGTGGCCCCAGTCGCCCGCTGAGCCAGACCAAGCCCAGGCCGACAAGGACTACGGACGAACTCCAGATGTCGGTGGAGAAGTGGAGGGCGTCGGCTTCCAGGGCCTGGCTGTTGTGCTTGCGCGCCGCCCGGTACAGGATTCGTGAGCGCGACACATCCACCACGATGGAGATGACCATCACCCCGAAGGCCCAGAGGGTAGCCTCGATCTCGACCGGCTTGATGAACAACCGCTGGATCGCCTCGTAGATGATCCAGACACAGGTGACCAGCAGTAGGAGGGTCTCGATCAGGGCCGAGAGATTTTCGACCTTGCCATAACCGTAGCGATACTGCTCGTCTGGCGGCCGGTCGGCGATACGCACGGCGAAAAACGTGACCAGCGCCGCGATCAGGTCCAAGCCAGAGTGGGCGGCCTCGGCCAGGATGCCCAGGCTACCGGTCATCAGGCCAACGATCAGCTTGAGGGCTGTGAGGAAAACGGCGGCGACCACGGAGCTTAGCGCCGCGGCACGCTTCTCTCTTTCGGCGTGAGGGTCAGTCCCGGCTGTCATATTTCACACTACCTTCCGAAAGTTGGCTGTATAGACCCACAGGTTGCCAAATCGCTCCTCGAAGCGGAATCCCGCCGCCTCCACGAGGCGGATGGTCTCGAGAAGGAAGAGATAGTCGGGATCGGAAAACTCTTCGGTGACGGACAACACACCATCCGGTCGCAACACGCGGTGCACTTCAGCCAAGGCGCGGCTGGGATCGGGAATCTCGGGCAACACGGTGATGAGGAACGCGCGGTCCACGCTCCCGTCGTCGAGGGGCAGGGCGTGGGCGCTGGCGACATGGGTTTCGACGTTGGTCAGCCCCGCCTCCCGGACGCGCCGCTCCACCTGGGCGATCATCTCTGGCTGGATGTCCACGGCGATCAGCCGGCCACCGGCTCCTGCACACTGGGCTGCCCCCACGGTAAAGGCGCCCGGACCCGGGCCGAGTTCCAGCACTCGCTCGCCGGGCCGGATGCCGATCCGATCCAGCGCCGGGCGCATGTAGCGGCGCCGAAGGGGGTTGTCTACGAGCCAGGATAGGGCCACGGGGCAAGGTGAGGAATGGCCGAGCCGGGCGGCCAGCCTGGACACCAACTTGAGGGGAAACAGCCAGAACAACACGACACCCCCAACGGCAGCCAGGAGGATGCAGGCCATTCTCCATAGGGGATTCTGTTTGATGCTCTTCATCTGTATTCCCCTACTTCTGGTCCCTGTTCTCCACCCGTGCCAGCAGGGCAGGCAGCTCTTCCTCGATGAGCGAGAACATGTCGTGCGCCTCTTGCAGCCGCTCGCGCAACGCTGGGTCTCGATCCTCCAGCAGCTCGAGCCCTCTCTCGGCAATCTGGTGCAGCGAGGCCCATAGCCTGAGCCGTTGGCGGATAAAGACCAGCCAGCCGCCAGGCTTGAATTGAAAGGAGATCTGCCTGGGCAGCGGTGAGGCCGCCCGCTCGATGAGGCCCATCTCGGTCAGCAGCCGCGTCGTCGTGCTGACCGAGCTCTTGCTGGCCTGCAAGATCTCACACAGGTCGGTGAGGGATTGCGCTGGCGGATCCGAGATCAAAAGCACGCCCAGCACACGTCCCGCCATGCGCGGCAGCCCCATCTGCTCGAAATAGAGGCTGATGTCTTCGACAAAGTGTTTCTCCTCGTAATAGCGCATGATTCTGACTCCTTCCCAATGCTCGACCGCAAACGGGAAGATTATAGCACGTTCTGAATATTCTGTCAATATCGAACGAAAAGAATGCAAAAACAGGCTTGCGGCGGTTCAATCCCTGGGTGTGCAGCTAGAGGATGCTGGCGGCCACCGGGAGTCTCCGGACTAGGCCCCCGACCAGGAAGCAAAGCGGAATGCAGAGGAGCGACGCCAGGGCGAACTTGAGCAGCGGATACATGTCGATGTTCCTGAGCCCGACCGCGACAAAGACCAAGATCGTGGCGTGAAAGATGTACACTGCATAGGCGCTGGTGGACATCTCTCTGGCCGCTCTCCCCTGGTGGTCGTGTCGCGTGCGGAACCAGACCAGCAGGCTGATCACCAACCCCACGCACAGGAACTGCTCCCATAGGGCATAAGCCAGGGATTGCCAGTGGATCCCGCCCCGGAAGGCGTCGGTGCTTCCCTCGAGCGCGCCCCCCATCACAAACAGCACCGGCGCCAGGGCGATGAGCAAGATCACAACCCCGCCCCACAACCTGCGCCGGGCCGCGTCTCCAGAGATGGCAGCCAGCCAGCCGCGCCGGTAGGCGATGGTGCCGAGGATGAAGAGGCTGATGTACTGCGGAAAATGAGGGAACTGGAGGTTCAGGGGCGCAAAGTACCAGCCCACGGGGAGCCAGATGCGCACGACGAAGGTGATCAGCCCCACGGTCAGGGCAAAGACCGCAATGGCCAGTTTGCCGGGCGCCACGCCGTTATGCCTCACCTTATGCGCCCGAGGCCTGGCCAGCCCCCACCACAGCGCATAGACGGTGCTAAAGATCAGCAGGGCTTCGAGGAACCACAGGGGCCCGGTGTCAGGTGCTTGATATTGCCTCCAATAATCCCCCATGTACGTCCACAAGGATCCCTCGAAACCCCAGACCGTGATCCCCAAGCCGTAGCTGAGCAAGGGCCCTATCACCAGGAGTTGAAAGGCCAGAGGCACCCCCAGGCGCAGAAACCGCTCCTTCAAGAACTGCTTGCACCCTCTGCGTTCCAGGGAGCGCGGCACAAAGTAGGCCGCGATCAGAAAGTAAAACCCCATGAAGAAGGCCTGGTTGATCGCGACGAACAGCGTCAAGATCATGGCCGTGATCGTATCGGCCTGGCCCTCATAGTAGTGCCACGACCCTTCCCCCCCGTAGGTCACGGCCAGGTGGTGCACGATCACCAGGACCACCAGGAGTATCCTGAGGTTATCGATGAAGGCGAGGCGAACCCCTGCCAACGGTTTGACCCGGACCAGGCTCGCGCTCGCATCCGTTGCCGCCACAGGCATTGCATGTGATGTCACCAGATCCCTCCTTCTTTCGCTCACTCAGAGGGCTCAATCCCTGGGACAGTATGATGGGAAGATCGACGAACCAGCTATGACCAGTTTCCCGCAGTGGGTGCACCCACTGCGGTGGGTTGAGCAGTATTGCACATTAGCGGGCGGACTGTGGTCCACCCAGGGCGGTGGAAGCCCCACTGGCCTCCGTGTCGCATTGAATACCAGTTTAGCAGGGGGCTAGGGGAGATGTCATCCCCTAGTTTGGGGATGAGGAGTGGGATTCTTGGTGATTTTTCGTCGCGCAACTGGCGATGCTGGACCCTGTGTGGAGGTTGCTGTCCAACCCAAAGATAGTGAGTTCCGACCCTAAAAAGAGAAGAAAGCTGAGCGCAATGCTCAGCTTTTTCTTGTGGGCCCTCACATCTCTGCTAGGAGCTTTGCGTGAGGCTCTATCATGCCAGGTTTCACGCGTTTGTAGTACTCCTGCCGGAAGCCCTTGCTTTTCATTAGCACGCCAAACACGGCATTTTGCACCCGCACCCTGGTCTCTTTTTGCGGGAAATCATAAACACCCAACCGCTTATAAGTCCTGTGATCCGCTGGAGGAGGGAGGTCGAGGGATCAGCACCGGGGTGCGTTCTTTGTAGGCCTCATAGTCTTCCTGGCCACCCCACTTTTCATCGGCTCTTTTCTCCAGCATCGGCACGCCACTGATACGCGTGAGCAGCAGGGTGACGAACACCGGTGAGATCAGGGTGACCCACTGCCAGCCTCGCAGGACGGGCAAGGCGATAATCGCCACGCCGACCCAGAGCACGATCTCGCCAAAGTAGTTGGGGTGGCGGGACCAGGCCCACAGACCGGTGTGAATGAATCTGCCCTTGTTCTTCGGGTCTGCGCGGAAACGGCTTTTTTGGGCGTCGGCCGTGGCTTCGATGGCGAACCCAAAGATCCAGACGAGGAGGCCAATCAGGGCAAACAAGCCCAGATCCTTCCGAGTGGTCGTGGTGATGGCAGCCAGCGCGGCGGCAAGCGTGAAGGTCACCCACAATCCCTGCAGGCTCCAGGTGCTGAGGAAGCGCATGAGGGAGGTCTTGAGCTCATCAAAACGGGCGTCCTTCCCTGCCTTACGGATGCGGCGGAACAGGAAGGTGCCCAGGCGGCCTGCCCAGATCACCACCAGGGCCAGCAGCAGGATCGATCGGCCATCGACTACCGGGCTGAGCAACACCGCGATTGCTGCAACAGAGATGTAGGTGATGCTGCCGGTGAGGTCAAAGAACGACTCGCTCTGTAGCAGGTAGGCCGGGATGAAGGCCAGCCACTGGATCAGGAAAGCCAGCCCGACCGAAAGAGCAAAGATCGGGATGCCCAAGACTGAGGCTCCGCCCTGGCTGCCGGCCCAAGCGATGCCCAAGCCAAGCAGAATGGCAATGGCAATGGCGACAAGCGCATTACGATCCGCTTTCTTCATGGCGTTTTGTCCTTTCTGCCCCAGTGAACAAGGGGGCAGTTTGTCAGATGAGTTCAACAAGTAGCCTGACGCTGCAGATTGGTGAAGCAAAGGCCTCAGCGGCAGGCTCGGGTTTGACAAGACACCCTCAGAACCCTTCTTGCAGAGCCTGTTGATATTCTATCACAGGTCCGTTCCCTGGGCAAACTTGGATTTTTAGCCTGGTATTCGGTGCGAGACTCGCTCCCGGCCCCGAGACGGGCCCGGGAGCAATTTCGCACCAGAAACTAGCCTATGGGCAATGCCAATCCCCTGGTTGGTTTGTATTCGGCAGGGATCTGTTGCTCGGTCTGCTGGATGTCCGTGGCCCCGTCTGTGGAGGTTGTGGCGGTGGTCAGCCATTGATTGAAAGTGAGTCATGTGCTGCCGCTGAGCTGTGTTACTGGCCTGCAGCGTTGTCCAGTCCTGCTATCCCCTCGCGCAGGGCATACAACGCTGCCTGTGTGCGGTTAGCCAGGTGCAGTTTCCCCAGGATGTTGCGCACATGGGTGCGCACCGTCCATTCGCTGATCACCAGTCGATCGGCAATTTCCTGGTTGGTCAGTCCTTGTGCCAGGAGCTTGAGCACCTCCAGTTCGCGCTGCGAAAGGGGATCGGGTGCCGGCGGCAGATCCGATGGCTGGTTGATCTCCCGGATCAACTGCAGAGCGATGGTGGGATGCAGCGAGGACTCGCCGCGATGGACGTCGTAGATGGCTTGCAGCAATTGGTCGGGTGCCGTATCCTTGAGCAAATAGCCCAGCGCACCTGCCCTGATGGCCGGAAAGACCTTGTCCTCCTCGGCAAAGCTGGTCAGCACCAGGATCGAGACCTCCGGGTTCTCGTCCTTGATCTCGCCAATCGCTTGCAGGCCATCCTTCACGGGCATGACCAGATCCATCAGGATGACGTCAGGCTGCAGAGCGCGCGCTAAGGACACGGCTTCTGCGCCGTTGGTGGCCTCGCCCACCATCTCCATGCCGGGCTCGCTGGCGACGAGTGTGCGCAGACCCTCACGCACGATGGGATGGTCGTCGGCTATCAGAACGCGTATAGCATCCATGTCATGACTCCCACAGGCTTCATCCTCACCGGCTACAGACCCTCCTCCTCGCCTTGAGGCACTGGCACGCGGACCTCCACCGTCGTGCCCTGGTCTGGGGCCGACTGGATGATCAGGGTCCCCCCCATCACCCTGGCCCGTTCCCGCATGCTGGCCAGCCCCATGCCGCCCTTGTGCTTCGCGGCCTCCAGATCAAAGCCCTGTCCGTCGTCGGCGATCTCCAGCACGAGCGTCTTGTCCTCGACGCAGATGCGCACGATCTCGTTTTTGGCTGCGGCGTGTTTGAGCGCGTTGTTCAGGGCTTCCTGGGTGATCCAGTACAGCCCTTCCTCCTGGGAGGCCGGTAGCTCGACCAGGTCGTCCATGACGACGCGCGCCCCGATGCCGACTCGCTTCTCGACGGCATCGAGCCTCTTGCGCACTGCACCTACCAACCCCTCCTGCTCAAGCACGGGAGGTCTCAGCTCGTGGATCAGCAGGCGCATCTCTCGAAGTGCCTGCTGCGCAATCTCTCCGGTCCGCCCCAAATAATCCTCGATCTGCGATCCACTTCCGGCACTGAGAAGACGACGCCAACCTTCCGTGAGGAGCACCAGGCTATAGAGTGACTGGGTTACCGAGTCGTGCAGGTCGCGCGCCAGGCGCGTCCGCTCCTCAAGGACCGCCAATTCCCGGCTCTGGTCATAGAGGTGGGCATTCTCGATGGCCACCACGATCTGATCGCCCAGGCTCTGGATGGCCTCCACGTCCTCTTCGGTGAACGCGCCCACCTGGCGACTGTGGACATCGAGCGTGCCGATGACCTGGTTTCCAAGTTGCAACGGAATGACCAGTTCCGACCGGGTCTCGGGCAGTTGGCTGTCGGGCAGAAAACCTGGATCGCGCAAGACATCGTTTGCCAACACGGCTTCGCCGGTTTGTGCTGCCTTGGCGTTGATGCTGGCCAGGCCGATATCCAGCCGCTGGTGTTCGGGGCCCTTATTGCCGCTGCCGGCCCGCAGCACCAGCTCATTCGCATCGCGGTCCACCAAAAAGATCTGCACGTGGTAGTAACCAAATGCCTCCCGGATCGTCTCCACCACCTGGGGCAACAGCACGTCGATGTCCAGGACGGACGTGATCTCGCGGCCCACTTGGGCGCTGGTCTGCAGTTGCAGCGCCCGCTGCTCCAGCGCCCGGTTGGCCTTTTGCAGGGCGCGCGTCCGCTCTTCGACCCGGTTTTCCAGCGAGTTGATCAGATCGCGCAGTTGAGCCGTCATACTGTTGAACGCCTGGGCCAGGGCGCCGATCTCGTCCTGGCGTTCCACGTCGGCCGTGCGATCCAGAGCACCCCTGGAGATCTGGGTGGCCGTGTCCGCCAGGTCCACGATCGGATCGGCGATGCTGCGTGTCATGGACAAGGACGCAGCAACGGCTAGCGACACAGCAGCCAGGGCGATCACCAGGTTTACGCCGGTGGTGACCCACACAGCGCGAAAGGCTTCCGACAGATCCTGTTCTACCGAGAGCACAGCCCCCAGAGGGGCAAGCCAGCGATAGATGCCAACCACCGACGTGCCCATTGCGCCGGCGTACACACCCGAGCCGCTGGTGGCTCCCTGGATGGCGGTGTCGATCCCCTGTGTCTGGACGGTGTAGACCTCTCCCCCCGCTGGGGCCAGGGTTGTTCCAGCCAGGGCTGAATGTTCTGTACTCACCAGGTAGGCTTTGCCCGTCTCCCCCAACCCGGTTCCTTCATCCAGGATTGTGTGCATGTCCTCCACAGCCGCCCGCCCGCCCATGAGGCCTCTGAGCTGCTGATCCAACCCCACAACAGGCACGACGGCGATCACCGAGATCCAATCCTGTGAAGGAGAGCCTTCCTCGCCGGATAGGGAGACAGGGGAGTGGAAAGGCAGTTGCGTGGCGGGCGCGAGCAGGCCGCGCTGGAACAGAGCCTGATTGTAATAGACCTGTCCCTCGCGGGACACGTCGGTGGAGACTACCACCTCGCCCTGAAGGTCCACCAAAAAGAGTTCCTTGAGCCGGGGGGACTGGTTGACAAAGGCCTCCAATTGCTTCCGCGTCAGAGTATAGTACCACGCGTATTCTTTGTCTTCGTTGCCCAAGCGCAGCGCGGTGTTGAAGAACTGAGGGGAGCAGTCGGTCTGCGACGCAAAGAGCAGCTCCTGTTGCAGGGACTCGACCCAGCCCTGGATGGCCAACTCCTTTCGGGCCGCCACCGACTCCAGCCGTTCAATGGATTCCTGCCGTCCATTGACATAACTGACAAGCGACGTGCTAATGCCCACGCCGATGACCGGCAGCAGGGCGATCACAACAAACCAGACGAGCAATCGTTTGCGAATCATTTTGGCCTCGCTTGATTATAGCACAGGCGAAAGCAAAGTCAAATGACCTTGTTTATGGCTGCTGTTCCACCGCTATGGCATCAACAGAACTCAGGATGACGTCTGCGTGAGCTTTCAGTTGTGCAGGATCGCCAGCGCCGGTGAGCACCGCCGCCTTGAATCCGGCACCGGCCCGCTGCGCCATCAACAGATCGGCGACAGTGTCGCCCACGACCGCCGTGCGGATGGGAGCCACATTTGACTGTTCGCAGGCAGCTAGCAGCATATCGGGAGCAGGCTTGCTCAATAGCCCATCATCGCCACAGACGGTGTGATCGACAAGGTGGGCGATCGCCATCAACCGCAGCGTTTCCTCAGTTTCGGCTCGATGATCGGTGGTGACGATGGCCACACGCACGCCAGCATCCTGCAATCGCTCCAGGATTCCCAACACATCCCCCGTGGGCCGGATCAGGTCGGCCAGAGGGAGAAGGCTGCTCGTATCAAAAGCGCGCACGGTGTGTTCCTCGGCTTGCGGCCAGGAGATGCCGTGGCGATACAGGGTACCGGCGGCGATGGCTCGCAGTTGGCCCGTAGTGGCGATGGCCAGCGGGCTCTGGGGCTTTGTACGCCGGTGCTGGGGATCGTATCCCAGCGAGCTGTACAGATCACGTTCCAGCTCTTTGTTCCCTGTGCTTGCGACCAGGCGTTCCACCCAGACGACAGCGAGGCGTCCCCACATGGACTCAAAGTCGACCAGGGTACCGTCCTTGTCGAAGGCGACCAGGTCGGCATCAAAGCGCAGGTCGCCGAATTGCAGAACAGCCATAGCGCCTCCTCATGTCCTCTGGCGGCGGTGGGATGCAGCCGCTTCAAACAGGGCACGCACATTCTCATCCGGGGTGCCGGAATCCATGGCGATACAGCAAAGGGCTACTTTGTCCAGCGGGCCGGCCCCATCCAGCAGACGTTCTACGTCCGCTCGTACCTGGCCGGGGGTCTGGGATCGCAGCCGGGCTGGGTTCAGTCGCAGGCTGAAGAAGGCATTGGGCAGCGCGTTTCGGCAAGCGGCTACGTCAGAGCCCCAACCCACGTCGACATAGACCAGTCCGGGCACGCGGGCGTAGGCCTCGACGACGTGCTCCAGGTTGTCTCCGCAATGGTGGATGCCGTACGGTTGCAGTCGCTCCGCCAGCCAGCACTCGTAGGGTAGCAGGAATTCTTCGTAAGTGGCCTTGGAGATCATCTGCACCGAGCAGTTGGAGTGCAGGTTCAGCCCGGGATCGATGCTGGCCACGATGCGGTTGAGCGAGATGGACGTGGTGCCCGTCCGGCCCCGCACATAGTCGGCCACCAGATAGATGGTCCGGGCGATGACGTCGAACAGGTGATGCACCATCTCAGGACGGTCATAGTAGTCGAAGAAGAGTTGTTGGCCACGCAGGTCGAGGGCGATATTCTGTACTCCATCCCAGGGGATGTCGCCTTCGAGGTAACCAGACTCCTGCTCCAACGCATCCATCAGGGCGATGGTCTGGCGCATCATGGGGGCGCTTTCAAGATCTGGTATCTCCAAGGCCCAGATCTGCTCGTCGTTGAGTTCGGCGCACAGCACCCAGGGCGCAGCATGGGCTGAGAAACGGACCTGACAGCCCAGCATGGCCTGCACAACGAAACCGATGGCCAGGTGCACTGGGCCGACAACCGGCCGGGGCTGGGCATCTGCCTCACCCAGTCCCAGGTCGCCAAAACGGTCAAAGAGCGCCTGGCGCATCAGCCGCTCGCTCTCCACCCGCTCCTGGGGATCAAAGTGGAAGGGTGGGCCAAAGTCCAACCCGTAGTGTACGTGCCACCAGTCGGGATGAAAGACCACATCGACAGGCAGCAGATTCCGGCGATTGACTATCACGGACGGTCCTCGGCATCCAAAAAGATCGGATTGCACCAAGCCCAATGGCCGGCCCGATCCTGGCAGGCCACGCGAACATAGCGTTGGCTATCCCTGAGATGGTAGCTGGCTTCGCTCAAGGTCTGGCCTGGCGGCGCGGACACCCGCCGGCTGTACCATCCCCTGCCAACGAAGTCGATGGTCACGGCGGGCGAGCAACGGACGTACAACCAGTCGCCCTCCAGCGCCAGATCGTGGATCTTGGGCCCACAACTGGCGTAGAAATACCCCTGTTCTAGGGCGTCGAGGATCGCCTCCTCCGTCAAAGTGGCGGCCTTGACCCAGACCCAGCCCAGGCCGGCATCACTGGCGCCCCTGCGCCAGTGAGCATCGTCCACCGCCACGCCCCACAGCTGGGCCCCAGCGGCCAACAGATCGTCCCAGTGCACAACCGAAAACCCTTTGGCGTCGTCCACTTCGCAGCCGCCGTTGTACACTTCTAGAGCGAAGCAGCCCTCCAACCCCAGTAGATCCTTGGACATCTGGCCGGACCAGTAGGGATGGGCCAGCATCACCCGGCCACCTACATCCTGCAGCCGGGCAATCATGTCCTGGAGGGCACGATCCCGCCGCAGGCCAATGTCCGGCGGCCGCCACATCCCCAGACCCACCAGGTGGTATCTGCCGGACACCGGATCGACGCCCTCCACCTCAATGCCACTGAGGGTGATCCAATCATCCGCCACCGCTTGGCCGGCGTGGTACACATGGTGGTCGGTCAGCGCCAAAAAATGGTAGCCCCGACTCTGGTACCAGGCCAGGACTTGTTCGGGGGTCAGCTCGCCGTCGGATGCCGTGCTGTGGATATGGAGACTGCCTCTGTACCAATGTCCTGATTGCCCGAATGGGTCAGCAAAACGCATAGAGAAAACCTCAGCCTGGCCGGGTGTTGAGCTCTCCGGTCATGGGACTGCTGGTGGGGGACCGGATACAGGCAGCCACTTCATCGGCACGCGCCAACTCTTCCGATACGAGTGAGAACGCATAGCGCTGGATCATGCGTCCCTTCCGGTTTTCGAGTTCTTCCGTTTCCAAAACCCCTTCCGGGGAGTGTGCCTTGGTTGTCCGAACACGCCCCCCGAGGCCTGATGGCCATGTCCAACAACCACAAAGGCGTGAGGATCGGCCTCGAGCACCACTCTGCGCAGGGCTCGCTCGTGGGGACGACTCACGGTGCAGAATAGGACGGCGTGTTCCGTCTCGGTGAACATACCTTCGGCTGGCCAGGCGGTGACGCCCAGGTGTACTTCGTGGAACACGGCATCCGCCACGGCTTCCGGCCTGTCGGTCACGATAAAGACCATACGGATAAAGCTCGGACCTTCCAGGACAAAGTCTGTGGCCAAGCCCCACACAAAGAGCGTGATCAGGGCATAGAGGCCTTTTTCCCAGCCAAAGACCAGGCTGGCTACCAGGACCACCGCCCCATCGGTTGCCAAATAGATCTGGCTGACCGGGATCCCGGTTCGCAACTGCAGAACGCGGCCCAGGATGCCGGTTCCGGCCGTGGTCCCCCCGCCTCGGAAGACCAGGCCTGAGCCAATGCCTCCTACCACGCCGCCGTATAGGGCACTGAGCAGGAGATCGTCCGTAAGGCCGCCAGCAGGGAGCCACTGGGCCAGGATGTCCACGCCGAAGCTGTACAGAAGCACGGCATAGAGGGTTCCCATCAAGAACCGAAAGCGCCCAAGGTACCGGAAGCCCAATCCGATCAGGGGGATATTGAGCACCAGCATGGTCAATCCGATGGGCCAGCCGGTCAAGTGGTTGATGATGATAGCCGTACCGGACACGCCGCCGGGAGCAATGTTCGCTGGAGCCAGGAACAGGTTCAGGTTCACGGCCAATAGAAGCACGCCGACGGTCAGGAGAAGGTAGTTCTGCAGTATCCTACGCGCATTAAACTGTGATAGTCGCTGGCGCATCGTGATCATCCACCCCGATACCGGGGGTCACCCGGATCGTCCATCCTTCTCCACCGTCGACGGAGGGAACAGCCTGACCCCCATCAAACAAAGAGTATCCTGTAGCTCTTTGACGTTCAGGTGCCTGGGCGTGACATGCTCTGCACTGCACAGGGCGGCTGCCACACCTGCCGCCTGGCCAATCTCCATCATATTCCCCATACTTTTCCCAGCTGCATGTCCCAAATGAGTCGCAGAACCGCATCGCCCGGCGACCAACAGATTCTCCACCGGCACAGGCAGCAAGCTCCGGTACGGGTAGGCGCAGCCTGACACCATCGGCGCCATGAGGTACGTTGCGTCGATAGCGCCGTACTTGCGGGCAACGACGTCTTCAAACTCGGTGCCGTTGCGGGCATCCTCGACCGTATACACATACTCGCCCACGATGCGCCGGGTTTCTCTCACCGCCACCGCGTCCCCTGTTCTCAACAAGTAGCATTCTTCCAGCCCCGGAATCCGATATTTTCTGGCAATCTTGACGAAATCGATAGCAACTTGATGTCATGTACCCCACCTCGCCCCGCGCCGTCGATCAGCAGCCTGTTGATGGGCATCCACAAGGCCAAGGGACCAATACCGCCGAAGAAGTTCCGGGCTTCCAAGAGCAGCGTATGGGCCCCCTGCCCGGACGCCGCCAGGGCAGCCCCCAGACCGGCGGGGCCACCGCCGGCGACGATGACGTCATAGGTTGCATCCATATTGGGTATCCGGCTTTGAAGCTGGGACGTTGAGAATATGCTCACAAGTGATGGCGGGGCACCGATTCGGCCCAGCGTTTCGTGAAATGCAGCGCGCCATTGACCCGGACCACCAGCTCAATGGTCACATGAAAGTGCGTTGCCGTGGCCTGAACAGCCACGTCGGCGCGTGCCTCTGTCACATGATTGGGGTGAGAAATCCGAAACATATGCTCCGCCCGGGTACCGGCGTCACTGGGATCGTGAGGGTTCACGTCGGACCGGGACCAGTAGCTGCGCTCGATGACGGCTGTGGCGCTGGCACGCCACTTCGAACCCCATTGAATCTCGACAGTGGTACGACCCGTGAGATGGTCGCGGCTGATCCGCCAAACCGGCGGATCTGTGGCCTGGGAATGAGGGTACACCGATCTGGGCGAGGGATGGAACTGGGGCGGCGGCGCGCTGCCCCGAGCTGGGACGACGGGCAGGATGAGGCGCGAAGGATGCTCCGAGTCCCGGTACACTTGATTAATTGCTGCCTGGGGCGTGGGCCAGACATTGGGCCAGTCCGCGCTGGCAATACTCAGCCGGACTCGATGACCCCGGGCAAACATCCAAGCGGTGCAGTCAAGCTGAATGTCCAGTTCGTAGATCTCACCTGGCGTCAGGGGCTTTGGCTCGCGCAAGGACTCGCGGCGCGTGGCGTTCAGCATCCCTTTTGCCACCAGGTGCGACGTTCCATCCGGCGCTACGTCGCTGAGACTCACCGCAAACCCGATCACCGGCGCTGAGGAAGAAACGTGCAGCACCGCATGAGGCCAACCGAGAATATGTACCTCCTCGGCCAGCGGCTGGGTGGTATACACCAGCGAGAATGCCTCATCCGGTCGCTGGTCACCGGGCAGTCCGAAGGGGACACCCCCTGACCACAATCCTCCCGTCAGGCCAACTGTGGGGTGGTACTCGAAGGTGTCGAACGAGGCGGCACCACTCTGCTGTGGTTCGCCCGCCAGGCACCCATCTCGACCCAGGTATAGCGTATGATCGCCGCCCCCTGGCGGGGGCCAGCCGGTTTCGGCGCGCCATTCACCGGGTGTGTCGAGCCGATCTGGAGCGGGCGACTGGTAGTGCTGCATATAGACCACCACCGGCGGCTCGTCCATGATCCCGGTCTCTTTGCCCTTGCACCAGTAGTCCAGCCACCGCACAACCTCGTGCAGGTAATCGATGCGCGGGCCGGGGATGGCGGTGTCCGGCAGGGCGTGATCCCAGGGGCCGATGAGCACTTTGCGCGGGACCTCCAGCGCCTGGTACAGGCGCAGCGGCGGATTGGGATAGCCGTCGCGCCAGCCGCCGATCAGGAAAGCGGGACATCGGATCCGCTCGGGCGCATCACGCACCGAACCGCCGCGCCAGTACTCCCCGTCGGTCTGGTGGCGGTACCACTTGAGCAGGTAGGGCTCATCGTGGACGAGGTGGTGCTCCCAGATCTCTGCCCAGGCGTCGCCCGACCATTCCGGGTAGGGCGGCAGGGCGTTCCGGGCCACCATCTGGCCGCCATAGTAGCCGATGTCATAGTACATGCGCAGCAGGCCGCCCCGGTAGTGGCAGTCATCGGTATAGCGATCGTCGGTAAAGTCCACAGGGATGATACTGGTCAGATGCGGAGGTGCATGGGCGGCAACCTGCAGGGCGGTGAACCCGCCATAGGAGATACCCATCATGTTCACATGCCCATCGCACCACGGCTGCCGGGCCAGCCATTCGACCGCATCGTAGCCGTCCAGTTGCTCCTGCAGCGTATACTCGTCGGTACTGACGCCTTCTGAGGCGCCTGTGCCCCGGATGTCGACCCGGGCCACGACGTAACCCTGCCGCGGTAGATCGGTGTAAAAGGTGCGTTGGGACAGGTTCACATCATCCTTGCGGTAGGGCGTATATTCCATGACCACCGGCCACCGATCTGCAGCCTCTGGATTTCCAGGCATGTATAGATCAGCGGCCAGGTGAAGGCCGTCGCGCATAGGGATGAGCACGTTCTTTACTAGCTCTACGCCATCCGCGATGACCAACGTAGTGGGTTTTGACATGTGGTTTCCCTGCCCGGCCATAGGTGGGCTGACAAGTTCGCAGCGACGGCGGCCCAGGCTTATGCTACTGCCACCATCGCTTTACCGGAAAGGACGGCATAGAGGCGACGGTCTCTTTGTCCACCTTCAAATGCACAACATTTTCTTGGATGCGGTCAATGTCGGCGACGGGCACGCATACCCCCTTGTCTCCCCACAAACGACCCTCTCGCAAGCAAAGATGGGTGATGTACCCGGTATCTGGCTCCACCACAAACTCGTCCACCCGGCCAACCCGGCCGTCAGTGGCTTCTACACGGGCGCCCCGGCGGACAGCCAGCTCGCCGGGCGGGATAGGCCGGATCTTTTCGTCCACCACCCGCTTGGCCGACACGGCGTAGGGCCACAGAAGCGTCAGGCTGGGATCGGTGGCGTGGTGGGGCAGATCGCCGTACACAAACTCGGTTTGATTAAAGGGCTCGAGTGCCGCGAACTCTTCCAGGGTACAGTTCAACAGGATCACTTCGGTTGCCGTCGTGCTCACCAACACAGTCGGCACCAAGCGCTCGACACGGGATGGACGTTTTTCCCGGACCACGAGATGCGTCACCTGCTCAGTTGCAGGATTCAGGATGATGTGGGATGAACGCCCACAGCGACCATCGGAACAGTGTACTTCGACGCCTAGGGGAAACTCCATGGCTCTCGCTCCTCAATCCACTTCCGAAGCCAAGACCGTGCCGTCAGGGATCTTGCTGGTACCCTGTTCATCGGCCAGGTGACAGGCTACGTACTGATCCGGGCGCACCTCGCGAAAGACGGGAACGGCCTTGATACACTCCTCGACGGCCAGCGGACAGCGAGGGTGGAATACGCAGCCCGAGGGTGGGTTCGCCGGGCTAGGTGGCTCGCCCTTGAGGATGAAACGTCGCCGCCGACGTTCGAGCTTGGGATTGGGCAGCGGCACGGCCGAGTTGAGGGACTGGGTGTAGGGATGCAATGGGTCCTCGAACAGCGTGTTTCGATCCGTCAGCTCCATGATCTTGCCCAAGTACATGACGGCGATGCGGTGCGAGATGTGTTTGACCATGCTCAGGTCATGGGCGATAAAGAGATAGGCCACGCCCAATTGCCCCTGTAGGTCCTGCATCAGGTTCACCACCTGGGCTTGGATCGACACGTCCAGGGCCGAAATCGGCTCGTCGCAGACGATAAAGTCGGGGTTCAGCGCCAGCGCCCGGGCGATCATAATCCGCTGCCGCTGGCCGCCCGAGAACTCGTGGGGGAAGCGGCGCACGTAGGCCGGGTCCATGCCCACCAGTTCCAGCAGTTCGGCCACCCGGTCGTGAATCTCGTGGCTGCCCCTCCTCATGACCCCATGGATGACCAGGGGTTCGCCCACGATTTTGCCCACCGAGTGGCGGGGGTTGAGCGAGGCGTATGGATCCTGGAAGATCATCTGCATCCGGGGCCGTAGCACGCGCAGTTCCTCGTCGCTGGCCTCCGTTAACTCTGTGTCCTCCAGATACACCTTGCCCGCCGTAGGCTTGTAGAGTTGGAGGATGGCCCGGCCCGCGGTGGACTTGCCGCATCCGCTCTCGCCCACCAGGCCCAGCGTCTCACCCTCCTGGATCTGGAAGGAGATGCCATCAACCGCCTTGACCAGACCCACCTGGCGTCCCAAGAGGCCGCCCATGATGGGAAAGTGCTTCTTGAGCTCCTCTACCCGGAGCAGTGCACCATTGTCAGACACTGCGCGGTCCTCCTTTCTCCAGGTCGTAGAAACAGGCTGACTGGTGCCGCAAGGCCACCGGAAGTAGGGGAGGGATCTCCTCCCAGCAGCGGTCAAAGGCATAATCGCAGCGCCAGGCAAAGGGACAATGCTGGAGGGGGATCAAGAGGTCCGGCGGCGCGCCCCGGATGCTCACCAGCCGCCGCGACTCTCGCGTATCCAGTCGAGGTAGGGCTCCCAGTAGGCCGAGGGTGTAGGGATGCTGGGGATTCTCGTAGAGTTCATCCACCGACGCGATTTCGACTGGGCGCCCGCCGTACATGACCAGCACCCGATCGGCGATCCCGGCCACCACGCCCAGGTCGTGGGTGATCCAGATGATGGCCACGCCCAGATCCTCCCGCAGTCGCTTGAACAGGTCGACGATCTGAGCTTGAACCGTCACGTCCAGCGCGGTGGTTGGCTCGTCGGCGATGATGATCTTGGGGGTGCAGGCGATGGCGATGGCGATCACGACCCGCTGGCGCATACCGCCCGAGAACTGGAACGGGTAGGCCTTGTAGCGCAGCTGCGGGTCAGGGATGCCCACGCTGGATAGTAGCTTGACGGTGCGCTCCCGGGCCTCCTGTTTGGTCAGTTTCAGGTGACGGGTCAGCGTTTCCGTGATCTGCTCGCCGATGGTCATAATAGGGTTGAGCGTGGAGATGGGGTCCTGGAAGACGAAGCCGATCTGGCCGCCCCGGACCTCTCGCAGTTCGTCCACCGACATCTGTAGCAGGTCATGGCTGCCCGCTTCCGTGGTGAAATGTGCCGTTCCCCCCTCGATCTTGCCTGGCGGACATGGGATCAGGCCCAGCAGGGACATCATGGTCACGCTCTTGCCGCTGCCGCTCTCGCCGACGATGGCCAGCGTCTCGCCTTCGTCCAGGTCAAAACTGACCCCATTTACGGCGTTCACGACGCCATCCAGGGTGTAGAATTTGGTGACGAGGTCCCTAACATCGAGAATTGTGGTCACGCTTCACCTCTTTCTCACTTCCTGGCGCGTCGCAGGCGCGGGTCCAGCACGTCGCGCAGCCAGTCGCCCAACAGGTTCATGCCCAGCGAGGTCCACATGATGGCCAGACCGGGCCAAAGGGCGATCCACGGATAGCTGGTCAGGTATTTGCGGCCCGCGTCCAGCATATTGCCCCAACTGGGCACGCTCGGCGGAACGCTCAGACCCAGGAACCCCAGTCCGGCTTCGTAAAAGATCATCCGCGACATCTCGAACGTGGCCAGGGTGACCAGCGGTCCGATGAGGTTAGGCATGATGTGATCAAAGATGATGCGTCCCGTCCTCGCCCCGGCGCTGATGGCCGATTCGACATAGCCCGACTCGCGGATGCGCAGCACCTCGCCGCGCGTGACCCGGGCAAAGATCGGCGAGTCAGTGATGCCAAAAATGAGGATGACGTTGATCAAGCTACGGCCTAGGATTGAGGCGATGACGACTACGAATAGCAGGTAGGGTAGGGAGAGCACCAGGTTGACTACCGCCATGATGAAGGTGTCCACTCGCCCACCCACGTAGCCGGCAATGGCGCCAAAGACCATGCCCAAGCCGGCCGCAATCAACACGCCGAAAAAGCCGACCGTCAGCGAGACCCGAGCCCCATATATGAGACGACTGAGCAGGTCACGGCCTAGGTTGTCAGTGCCCAGTGGATGCTCCCAACTGCCCCCCTCGCTCCATGCGGGCGGCATTTTGGCGTCGCGCAGGTTTTGCTCCAATGGATCGTAGGGTGCGATCAATGGCGCAAAGACCGCGGCAAAGACCACTACAGCGAACATGACCAGACCGACAATTCCACTGCGGTCGCGCCACAGGAATCTTCCCATGTAGGCCAGGCGGTCCTTGAAGGTGCGCTCGACGTCCAGCAAGCTGTCTGCCATTGGGGTTGTCTCTCTAGTGACCATAGCGAATCCTCGGATCAATGACTGCATAGGCGACATCGGTCAGCAAGTTGATGGCCAACACAGCCAAGCTGGTGAATACGGCGATGGCCATCACCAGCGGATAATCGCGCCAGCCTATGGCTTGCTCCAACAACTGGCCGATGCCGGGCCAGGCAAAGACTGTCTCGATGATGATCGAGCCGCCCAGCATGTAGCCGAACTGGACGCCAATGACGCTCACCAGCGGGATGGCCACGTTGCGCAGCACGTGCTTGGTATAGATTGTCCGCGGCAGGAGCCCTTTGCTTTTGGCCGTCCGGATGAAATCCTCGCCTCGGACCTCCAGCACAGCGGAACGCGTCAAGCGCACCAACTGGCCCATGGTCGGCAGGCCCAGCACAAAGGCCGGCAGGATCACCGACCGCCACTCATCCCGTCCAAAGGAGGGCAGCCAGCCCAACCGGACGGCGAAAAAGAGCATCAGGAGGAGGCCCAGCCAAAAGTTGGGGATGCTCTGGCCCAGCAGAGCCAGGAAGCGCCCCAGCGAATCGACCCAGGAGCCCGGGTTAAAGCCTCCGACCAAGCCCAACGGGATGCCGACAACCATGGCAAACACCAGGGCCGTCGTGGCCAGTTGCACGGTGGCCGGCAGCCGCTCCACCACCAGCTCCAGGGCCGGCGACTTGAAGTGCAGCGATCGACCAAAATCCCCCGTTAGGACGCCAAGAAAGTAGTCGCCGAACTGCACGATCAGCGGCCGGTTGAAGCCCATCTCCTCGCGGAAGGCTTCCACTGCCTCTGCGCTTGCTTCGCGGGGCATCATCAGGCGTGCCGGGTCGCCGGTGACGCGCACCAGAAAAAAGACCAGGATCAGAACGCCAAGCAGCAGAAGGATCGACTGCCCTGCCTTGAAAAGAAAGTATCGTTGCATGAGCGCCTCCCTGCGTAAAGTGAGAACCTTCACGCGGCCGGCGGATGGATGCCCCGGGACACCACCCCAGACTATGCTTGTGGGAGGGTGACTGGGTCACCCTCCCACGGTTCTAGAAGATGTTCCAGCCAGTTTCCGATCAGTCTTCGAGGGCGACCCAGGTATTCATCAGCCAGTAGTCCTCTGCACCGCGAGGGGTGTAGTTCTGCACGCGGCTGTTGGCGGCTTCGAAGGTCATGAGCTGGTAGAGATAGATGAACGGCGGGTTCTCCTGCATGTAGACCTGCAGGTCCTCGTACAGCTGCTTGCGCTCCTCAAAGTCGATTGCCTGGGCGATGTTCTGCAGGTACTCATCAATGGTGGGATCCGACCATGCTGAGTAGCTAGCGTCCCAGCCACCCAGCGCCCCAACGAGGCGATTGTAGGCTTCGCCCTGGGGAGAGGACCAGCTATCCCCAAAGAGTGGCGGTAGTTGCTTTTCGGCCTCCAGATCCCAGTACTGGCCCGACTCCATGATCTCCAGGTTGGTCTCGATGCCCACGTCGGACAGATACCCTTGGATCGCCTCGCAGACCTGCTCGAAGAAGATGTAGGCGCCAGCCGGGCAGGCAAAGTCCATCTCAAAGCCGTCAGGGTAGCCGGCCTCGGCGAGCAGCTCCTTGGCCTTATCTGGATCGTAGGGGAAGGGCTCCACCGCGCCGTAGCCCATCTCGCCTTCGGCAACAAAGCCGGGCGCACGCTGGCCATAGCCCGAATGGAGTGCATCGATGATGGCATCGACGTCGACGGCATAGTTCATCGCCTGCCGGACGAGGGGATCCTCGGTCGGCTGATCCACCCCGGTGGTCAGGTTATTGAAAGCGATATAGTAGACGCGGGTGGATGGGTAGCTGATCACTCGGACGTTGGGCACGCCCATCAGGGTCTGCACCTCCTCCGAGCTCAGCCGCCCCACGACGTCCACCTCGCCGGTCTGGATGGCGGCCACGCGGGTGGCGGACTCGGGGATGGGCCGGAAGATCAGGTTCTGGACCTTGGGCATGCCCTCGCGCCAGTAGTTGGGGTTGGCCTCCATGGTGATGTGGTCGCCCTTGACCCACTCCACGAACATGAACGGCCCGGTGCCAATGGGGTTCTCCAAAAAGCCCTCTTCGCCGACCTCCTCGTAGTACTGGGGCGGGATGACAACCCAGTACTCGGCCAACAGCCTCAGGAACAGGGCATCGGGCTCGGGTGTGGTGATCTTGACGGTGTAGTCGTCGATCTTTTCCACCGCGTCTGCCCTTTGCAGGTAGTAGCTGTACTCGTAGCCGGCATTGGCTCCCCGCTCCCAGGTCAGGACCACGGAATCGGCGTTGAACGGCTCGCCGTTATGGAAAACCACGTCATCCCGCAGGTAGAAGGTGTACTCGGTGCCATCCTCTGACACCTCGTAGCTCTCGGCCAGGGCCGGCTCGAGCTCGCCCTCCTCGTTGACCCACAGCAGCGAGTCCCACAGCTGCGTCGAAGCGTTCGCCGCCTGACGCTCGGCGGCCTGAATGCGGTCGATAGAGTTGGGGAAGGTGGACAGAGCCATCGTCAGTGTGCCCCTCGGCCCTTCGGGGGCAGGCACGGCTGTCACTTCCACAACCTTCTCCTCGATGACAGTCTTTTCCACCTCGACCGTCTCGACAACCTGCTTCTCAACCTCAACGGTCTCGACAACGGTCTTTTCGACTTCAACCGTCTGAACCACGGTCTCGGGTACAGGGGTGGGGCCACACATGGTGACCAAGAAACTTGCGATGACCAATAGTGTGATGATGCTCAGGGTTTTCGTTCTCATCCTCTCTTTTCCTCCCTTTGGTATGGTTGATGCATAGTCGATGACCTAGCACGTACCTCGTACTAGGACAACTGTGAATTGGGCTCGATGCACTCCCTCCTTTCTACATTACAGAACGGTGCTGCCGGTACGCCGATAGGCTGGTGGATCTGGAGGACTGTGGATTCTGGACTGAACGGCGCTGGCTTGCTGAGACAAAGCAGGCCCTGGATTCCCGCCGACCGAGCGCACCGTGCACTCGTGCGGGGATCCAGGGCCCCAGAGTCTCAGAATTGTCCGATTTGCCTTTTATCATTCCGTCCCCACCGGTGAGCCTCTACGAACTGAACGGTTGCCTGAAGGGGAACGTACGCGACCTGTGCTTGTCTCCCTCGACGTTGCCCAGTTTCGGATTCGGCCCCAAAGATTTGGTTGCATCTCAAGCCGGAACCCTTGAGGTTCCTGCAAGGCGGTCCGAACCCAGTGGTCACATTATACGCAAGCATGCTGCTGCTGTCAAGTCGAGTCGAAAACCTCAGAAGACGCGAGCTCCCTGTTTCTCGAGCGCTCTCTGGACTCGATTGATATCCACGGCGCTGCTTCTCACCTTGTCCTTGATCGACACGGCTGCCGCCACACCGGCGCCCTGTCCGGTCACGGTGCAACACATCATGTTGCGGGTGGCGGCATGCGATATCTTGTCTCCTGCAACACAGCGCCCGGCGACCAGCAGGTTCTCCACCTTCCGCGGAACTGTGATCCCGTAGGGAACCTGGAAGTATCTGCCGGTGGTCGGCAAAACCAACAGACCGTAGCCGTCTAGGAATTCGGGGAAAATCCCGATCGAATCTTCAAAGCGAGCTTGGTTCCGCACATCGTGCCCAGTCAGGTTGTACCGGCCCACGATCTTTCTGGAATCCCTGGTTCCCAAAGTCATGCCAAAGGTACGGAGCTTGGCCTCCTCAAAGCCGGATACGTATTTCCGCAGGGCATCTATGGCCAACATGGCCTGATGCCGGCCCTCCATCTCCGCTTTGGTGAGGTCCCAGACATCGGTGCAGTCATAGCCAAGCATGTAGATCATATTCAGGCTTGTGGCTTCTCCTGCGCCTGTAACCGTGCTCCAGGTGCCACCGATGCTAACCAGGTTCTTTGGGATCAGGCCCTCCTCACGCGCCTGATTGAAGGGTTTCTCGAGGTACGGGGTAAACAGGGTATCTTCCTTGCCGTTGGTTTCGATGTCCCAGTTCTTGCCCCAGTCTCCGTAGGTGCAAGGATTCTCACGAACATAGTCAAGGAACCGCTCTGCATCCACGCCAGCGCACGAGAACAGAACCGTGACGCCCATCATCTCATCTTTGGGGGTCTTGTGGCAGGGTGCACCAGCACGATGGGCAATGTCAGCATCGCCAGAAGCATCGATGACCCGCTGGGCCAGAATTGCCTGTCGGCCTGATTTGCTCTCCGTAACTACGCCCCTGATGGTGTCACCGTCCATCACGGGTTCGGTGACCAGGCAATGTAGGAGTGGCACAATGTCTGCTTCCTTCACCAGCTCGTCGGCCACAACCTTGAATAGTTCCGCATCCAGGACGTCACCTTGGGATTGGAATCTTTTGTTAGCGCCGTCCATAGCTTTCGCCCGCTGCACAAACTCGATCCCGATCCCCTCCACGTCGATCGTGCCCTCGTGGCGGTACCAAGCGATGCCTTCTACCCCTACTTGGGTGATGACGCCGCCCAAGCACCCGTATCGCTCCACCAGCAGGGTTTCCACGCCTTCGCGCGCAGCGCCCAGCGCGGCGGCCAGACCTGCCGGACCACTGCCCACGATCAGCAGATCTGTTTCCGCCAGAACCGGTACGACCCTAGAGGCCTCTTGTATCACTCTCATGGTTCTGTGCCCCGGCTACACGGATATATGTTAGCCAACTTCCGCCTCCTCTGACTCCAGCCCATCTACGCAGAATCGGGAGGTGGTATCTCGGGCGTGGGAAAGCGGGCGCGCCGTTCCAAGTCATCTAGTTCCATATGATTGCGCATATACTGCTGCGATGCATCCAGATGGGGCTGAAAGTCCCAGGGTGTGAGCGTGCCTGTCGTCAGCGCTTGCGCTGCCAGGTGGCGACGACGCTGGCTGGCGATCACATCCTGCCAGATGGCCGGTGGATCCCAGTAAGCCCTGACCTCTTCAAAGAAACTGCGCCGCAGCGACTCGTATTCCGGATGGTCGGCCAAGTTTTCGAGTTCGCGGGGATCGCTTTCCAGGTCATACAGTTGTTCGGGATCGGGTTCGCTGAAAATATACTTGTACCGGCCACGCCGGACCATGAAACAGGGCGCAATTGCACCTTCACACAAGATTTCGCCCAGCACGGCATCCGACCTATCCCTACGCTCCCCGAGCAACAGCGGAACAAGGCTGTGACCATCCACTCGATCGGCGAGGGTCATGCTGTCCGGGTCGCCGGCCGCGAGTTGCACCAGCGTCGGCAGAATGTCCATCAGCGAGACATGCTGGTCTACACGGCGAGGCGCAAAGTGGCTTGGCGCGTGGATGATCAGGGGCACCCGGGCTGACCATTCGAAAAAGCTCATCTTGTACCACAAGCCGCGTTCACCCAGCATTTCACCGTGATCGGAGGTGAACAGCACGATGGTATTTTCCCGGAAGCCGGTCGCCTCCAAGGCCTGCAAGAGCTGGCGCACCTTGTCATCCACGTAACTGATAGCCCCATAGTAGACATGGCGGGCATTGTGCACCCGCTCCTCCGTCTGCCGGTAGCGGCCCAGATCGCAAACTTGATACAGACGCTGGCTGTGGGGGTCCATCTGCTCAAGAGGGATGGGTGCTACAGATGGCGGGTCGATCTCGTCAGGGTCGTAGCGGTCCCAGTATTCCTGGGTGATGGCAAAGGGGTCGTGGGGATGGGTAAAGGAGACAAAGAGGCAGAACGGCCGCCCATCGCCCGCCCGCGCCAATTCATAGATCTTGCGCACGGCCTGAAAGGCAACCTCTTCGTCAAAGTCAAGCTGGTTGGACGTGTGGCAGGTGCCGGCCTGCACAATACTCAGCATGTTGTGGTACCAGGAAGGACGGTGTTCAGGTTGTTCCCAGTCTGGTGTCCAGCAAAAGTCCGCCGGATAGATATCGGTCGTTAACCGCTCTTCAAATCCGTGCAGTTGGTCCGGCCCGATGAAATGCATTTTTCCACACAGGCAGGTATGGTATCCCATCTCGCGCAAGTAGTGACCAAAGGTAGGAGTGGACGAGGGAAACTCGGCAGCATTGTCGTAGGCGCCGATGCGGGATGGCAGTTGGCCAGTCATCAGGGAGGCACGCGACGGGGCACAGAGGGGACTGCTACAGTAGGCGCTGTTGAAAGCCACGCCTGTCCGGGCCAGGTGCGCGAGGGTGGGGGCCTGGACGAGTGGGGATCCATAGCACGGTAGTGCAGCCCCAGCCATTTGGTCGGCCATGACGATCAAGAAATTCGGGCGCGATGCGCTCATACTCTATTCCTTGGCCAGTTGGCAAAGGGACCGGCCCCGCCGCCGGTTTGGGCTGCGGTATCATCCGTGGGCGTCGATAGACGGGCGTGTGACTGGCAACAGCAAGGCGAGCGCCGGACGCATCCACACGCAAGAGAAGCGACCACGTGTAGGCTCATCATAGCAGATCTATACAGCAACGACAACGCTACATCGAGGTACCGGGAATACCTAGATCTAGGCAATCGCAGCGCCGATAACCTACCACATATGAGGTAGAGGCTACCAAGAAATGGGTATCACACAGTCGTTGGTGTACGCCAAGTCCGAGCAGGGGGGGGCAACTTGCAGGCGCAGGGCCTCGTTGCCCCTGGCCTAGGCATATGGCGCAGCAGGTTTGGGACCGGGGGAGGCTGGTCTAGGGGAACAGCGGCCAGAACAGGGGCAGGAAGATCATGGAGACGATGAGCAGGATCACGGTAAGCAGCGCGCCCACCCGTGCATAGTCGAAGAAGTGGTAGCCCCCCGGGCCAAAGACCAACACGTTGGCTTTGTGCCCGATGGGGGTCAAGAAGCTGGTCGCCGCACCGATTACGACTGCCATCGTAAAGGTGAGGTGGTTGGCCCCCAGGGCCTGGGCGGTGTCCACAGCAATGGGCACGATCAGGACCATGGCCGCCGCATTGGACATGGCCTGGGTAATGAGTGCCGCCAGGAGATACATGCCGGCAAGAATGGCGATGGCTCCGTAAGCGCCCAGGACGTCGAGCATCATGTTGGCCAGGTACTGGGCCGTGCCCGTAGCCTCCATGGCCATTCCGAGGGGCAGCATGCCTGCGACCAGGAACACGGTCCTCCAGTCGATGCTCTCGTGCGCTTCCTCGATGGATAGGCAGCCGGTAATGATCATGAGCACCGCGGCGATGACCATGGCCAGGGAAATGTGAAAATCGGCAAAGACGACCAGACCGATGGCCAATGCCAAGGAGGCCACGGCGATGGGCGCCTTGTTACGGCGCAATCTCTCCACCTCAAGCGGTTCCAGGACCAGGAAGTCGGTGCCCTCCTGGAGCGCCCTCACCCGGTGGGCGGCACCCTGGAGGAGCAGGGCGTCCCCAAACTCAAGCGGCACGTCCCGGAGCTTTTCCGTGATGGCCTCTCCGTGTCGCCAGATTGCCAGTGCGGTGAACCCGTATCGATCGCGGAAGCGCACCTCCCGCAGGGTGCGCCCCACCAGGCCAGAGCGTGGGGCAAGCGTCGCTTCGATCAGTTGAACGTTCCCTGGTTCCAACCGCTCGAGATCCAGCTTGCGCTCGGCTTCGATGGTGAGCCCCAGAGCTTCCCGGGCGGCTACGAGATCATCCGCCGAGCCCTCGACTGTGAGCAGGTCGCCGGCTCGAACGAGCGTGTCTCGACCGATTGGCGAAAGGCTCAACCCGTCGCGCTCGATGGCCAACACGGTCAGGTCATAGTCATGCCCCAGACGGGACTCGAGCAGGGTCTTCCCGGCGAGGGGACTCGGGTTCGAGACCCTTACCTCCGAAACATACTGCCGGAGGCGATAGACATCCTGTCGACCCTGTGCTCCCTCACGGTCCGGGAGCAGGTGGCGGCCAATCAGGACCATGTACAGGATGCCCGTGGTCAGGACGACGATGCCCATCGGGGTAAAGTCAAAGAACCCCAGCGTCGAAAGGCCACGGTCCGCCAGGATGCCCATGGCCAGAATATTGGCCGGTGTGCCGATCAGGGTCATCTTGCCACCCAGCAGCGACGAGAAGGACAGGGGCATGAGCAACTTGGAGAGGGCGATCTTGGTCCGGCGCGAGATGCCGACCAGGGCTGGCATGAGCATGGCGGTGGCGCCTACGTTGTTCATGAAAGCCGAGATCACACCACAGGTCGCCATGATCGTCGCAATGAGGCGGGATTCCCTGTCGCCTCCCAACCGCAGGATGCCCTGGCCCATAACATCTGCGACCCCTGTCTTGAAGAGCCCGCCTGACACCATATAGACCGCCCAAACGGTGATCACGGCCGGGTTGGCAAAGCCCTCAAAGATCCGTTCAGGCTCGACGAGAGCGGTCAGGCCTACGGCCAGCAGGACCAGCAGGGCCACCAGGTCCACCCTGAGTTTCTCGGTGGCAAAGAGCGCCAGCGCGGCCACAATGATGCCGAGTGTGAGGGCAATCTCTGTTGTCATGTGCACACCTGACAGTCAATCGTTGACATATGCATATCACCTCCTGCGGCTGGAGCTACCAGGCGAGAGGGCTCCCAACCCAGAGACTGCTAGCCTGATCGGTCGACCCGTCCTCAAATAAGCGGCTCCCCGGCGCCCGCCGGCTGGATTCCCAGATGCTGCAGTGCGCGCTGCCTGAGCAGAAGCGCTTTCTCCTCAGCAGCCTGGCCTGCCAGGAGGATCTGCCCGCCCGCCATCGTACCGTGCCCACCAGCACTGCCCTCTCCTGCCACGATGGCCTGGACCAATTCTTCGGCTGTGTGCTCCTGGCTTGTCGTACGCACCGACAGGATCAAAGCGCCCTGGTAGACCCCCATGCAGATCACCCATCGGGCCTTCTCCAACCGCAACAGGACATCGGCCATCTCCGCAGCCAGATCCGGATAGCTCAGCCCGGCAGAGTAGGCAAGAATGAGGCCGTCGTACATGCGCGCTGCTCGCAGTGCAGCATCGAGACTCCTGAAGTAGTCTGCCGGAACCTGGGCGTGCTCGATGTTGGCCAGGGCCTTGACGTCAATACGGGGCTGAAGGTAGCCATAAGCTGCCGCATCCGCGGGACTGGTGTTGCGACTCAGTCCCATCGTAATGGTCTTGATGCCGTAGAACAGGGCGGTGGCCAGGGACGGTGGCGGTTCCACAGCGGCCGCCTGGAGGTACTGTGTGAGTATGGTCGAAGTCGCACCCAACTCGGGGCGGACGTCAGAGAAGCTGGCCGTTGCCGTCTCTTCACGCCAGGCATGGTGGTCGATCACCAGGACTATCACGCCCCCGGACGGCAGGGCGAGGTTGCCAGCGCCGGGCTGGGTGTCTACCAGGGCCAGGCAGGAAGGCGGTTGCAGGTCCACGTCGCTTAGAAGCACAAGCGGATGGTCCAGATAGCGCACCAGTGCCTTGTTCTCAGACCGGCCAATGATGCCCTGGTAGGCGATGGTGCTTTCCAGCCCCAGCCGCTCGGCCAGCAGATGGGCCAAGGCCAGAGCGCTGGCGATGGCATCGGGGTCGGGGTCGCTGTGCGGTAAGATCAGCAGCCTGCCTGCCTGCTTGGCGGTCTCATATAGACTCTCCAATACCCTGTGCATCATGGACACTCGCTCCTGGGGACTCGATGGTTGGCTGATGTTTCAGCCCCGCTCGCAAGCTCGGACCGGTGAGAGCCGGCCGGTTGCGACATTTCGCCTCCTCGATCGCCCGGCTGGATCCCAGGCACTCCCGCCGAAACCGGGGGGAGGGCGTCAAATGAGTGGTTCACCCCGCATCTCCGGCGAAACCTGCAGCGAGCGGAGTACTCGCTGTCGCAGCAGGTGGACCACCTGTTCAGGATCCCTGCCTCTCAGAGGGATCTGTCCACCAGCCATCGGCCCATGCCCGCCCGCGGTGCCCTCATCCCCGACAATGGCTTGCACCAGTTCTTCGGCCCTGCCGGTCGGGGATTGTGTTCGCACCGACAGAATGAGAATCTCACCGTGTACACCCATGCAGACTATCCACTGGGATCTCTCCAAACGCAACAGAAGGCGAGCCATCTCAGCCGTCAGGTCTGGATAGGCCATGAGGCCGACGTAGGCAACGACGACGCCGTCGTAAACACGTGCCGCCTGCAGGGTGGCATCGAAGCTCTTGAAGTAGCTGGCTGGGACCTGGGCATACTCGATCTCGGCCAGGGCCTGGACATCAATGCGCGGCTGGAGATAGAAGTAGGCCGCCGCATCGGCCGGACCTGCGCCCCGGCTCAGGCCCCGGGTGTCTGTCTTGATACCGTAGAAGAGAGCGGTGGCCAGCGGTGGTTCAGGTTCAAGGCCGCTCGCTTGGATGTATTCCATCAGGATGGTTGAACTGGCACCTGCCTCCGGCCGGACGTCAATGTAAGCTGCCCTGGCCGTCGGCTCTCGCCAGGTGTGATGGTCGATGACAATGGTCACTTGAGAGCCGGCTGGCAAGGCATTGTTCCCCGCACCGGGTTGGGTGTCTACCAGGGCGATGGGCACCTCTCCAGCCAGATCGGCGCCGGTCAGGAGCCGCAGCGGCCGGCCCAGGTAGCGCACCAACGCCCGGTTTTCGGCCCGGCCGATGATGCCCTGGTAGGCGATGGTGCTCTCCACGTTCAGAGCGTCCAACAGCAAGTGCCGGAGGGCGATGGCGGCCGCAATGGCATCGGGATCGGGATCGTTATGGGGCAGGATCAGGATCGCGGCGGCATCGCCCACAGCGGCAAATAGCAGATCAAGGTGGTTCTTTGACTTCTGAATCATCTCCATCTATGCTCCTGGCGAGAGGCGGCTGTGCCCCACGATCTGGATCACCCGCTTTCCTGTGACGGTCCTTCCCGTTTCTCCAACATTTCGGCCATGGCAGAAATGGCCAGCTCGTGATTCCATGGTCCCCCGGCTGCCGCTAGAAGGGCCAGAAGATGGGCAGCACAAGGAGTACAACCACGAGCACTACCAGGGTGAGCGGTATGCCCACCTTGGTATAATCGGCGAACCGGTAGCCACCAGGGCCCATGACCAATACGTTGGCCGAATGGCCGACGGGGCTGAGAAAGGCCGCAGAGGCGGACACGGCTACGGCCATCATCAGTGGGTAGGGCGATATCCCCAGGTCGTTGGCGGTGTTGAGCGCAATCGGCGCCAGCAGAACGGCCACGGCCGGGTTGGGCATCACCTGGGAGGCCAAAGCGGCCAGCAGGAACAGGCCAGCCGTAACTGCCAGAGGACCCAGTGGGCCCACCAGTCCCACCATGCCCTCGGCCAAAAAGCGCGCCGCCCCAGTCTGCTCCATGGCGATGCCCAGGGGCAGCATGCCGGCGATCAGAAAGACGGCTTTCCATTCGATGGAACGGTAGGCTTCCTCCATCGTCAGGCAACGGGTCAGGATCATCAGCACCACGCCGGCAACGGCGGCGATGGCGATGGGCAACCAGTCCAGGATAACCGGCGTAAGGACAATGGCCATGATCAGCAGCGCGATGGGCGCCTTGTTCAAGCGCGGGGCTTCCAGGGCCGCCTCGGTCAGCACCAAAAAGTCAGGTTCGAGGCCCAGGACCCGCAACCGTTCACGGGGGCCGTAGAGGAGCAGCGCATCCCCGAAGCGCAGGGCCATGTCGCGCAGATCCGAACGATAGGCACGTCCCTCGCGCCAGATGGCAAGCACGCTCAGGCCGTACTTTTCCCGAAAGTGGATCTGGCGCAGGGTGCTTCCGGCCAGCGCCGTGCGGGGCGAGAGCACTACCTCCACCAGGCCCACGTGCTCCGACTCTAGCTCGGCCAGGTCCGGCGGCGCTTCCCCGTTAAGCTCCAGGCTCTGCAGGCCCTCCAGGGTCAGCAGGTCCTCGGGCCGGCCCTTGACCAACAGCAAGTCGTCCGCAGCCAGCCGCTCTTCGGCATCGGGCATCAGGTGCGTGCTCCCATCGCGAATAATGCCCAGCACCCCCAGGCCAAAGGCGTCGCCCAGGCGGCTCTCGACCAGCGTCTTGTTCACCAGGTTCGAATCCTCGGGCACCCGCATCGCGACCAGCCGCTCCTCCAGGCGGTAGCTTTCTGGTTCCCCGGCACTCGAAAGAACGAATTCCGACTCGACTCGCAGCAGGTCGAGCTGCTCGCGCGCCCCCTGGATCAACAAGATGTCCTCCCGCTGCAGCGGCAGCTTTTCCAGGTTGGTCCGCACCACGCCCCCTCCTCGCCGGATGGCCAGCACGACGACGCCAAAGCGGCGGCGAAAGTCGATCTGCTCCAGCGTCTGGCCCGGCAGTGAGGACTGGGGAGAAAGTGCCAGCTCGGCCAGATCGATCTCTGCGGAGAGCAACCGCTCGGCGGCCAGCTCGTTGTCCTCCACGACCAGCATCTTGCGCCCGTGCAACTCGGCCAGACGGTCCGACCGGCCTTCGACCAGCAAGCGGTCGCCGGGGCGCAGGATGGCAGCCGGCCCGGGAGCCAACCGGTTTTGGTCAGGTCGCAGGATGGCCAGGACATTCAAGCCCAAGGCTGCCCCCAGGCGGCTCTGAGCCAGCGTCTTGCCAGCCAGGACCGAGTCTTCTGGCAAACGGATGACGAACAGCCGCTCGCGCAGGCCAAAGAACTCTCCGGGGGCCGCCAGATCGTTCTCTGGCAGATCCTTGATGTCCCGCGACGGCAAAAGGTGCCTTCCTACCAGGACCATGAAGGCGATACCGGTCAGCATGACCACCACACCGGTCGGCGTGTAGTCGAACATGTGGAAGGGTTCCAGCCCATACTGGCGCAGGGCTTCGCTAACGAGGATGTTGGGCGGCGTGCCGATGAGGGTGTTCAGGCCGCCCAACAGTGCGGCAAAGGCCAGGGGCATTAGCAACCGCGAGGGCGGGCGGCCGGTGCGCCGGGCGATATCGACCACCACGGGCAACATGAGCGCCGCCACACCAATGTCATTCATAAAGCCCGAAAGCACCCCGACGGCCAGCATGATCAGGGCGACGAGCCGGGCCTCGCTGTTCCCCGCCAGTTGCAACACAGGGCGCCCGATCAGGCCGGCCACGCCGGTGCGGGCCAGCCCGGCGCTGAGGATCAGCACTGCCCAAACCGTGACCACGGCCAGGTTGGCAAAGCCGGACAATGCCTCCGCAGGGGTGATCAGGCCGGTCAGGGCCAGGCTGACCAGCACCATCAGGGCCACCACGTCGACCCGGATCCGCTCCGTGACAAACATGACAATGGCTGCTACCAAGATGGCTAGGACGATGGCGATCTCAGTTGTCATGGTGCCTACTGTGAACCATATTGCAGCTTCACACCTCCAGAGCTGGTGCGTATCGTACTTGGGCTACTGCTCGGGTGGCGGCACCCGCACCAGGCGAGGATGGGCCACCCGCTCCAGTTCGACAACAAAGGACTCAAAGTCCTCAGCAGTGAAGGTGGGCCGGCCAGGGCCGCGCAAGGGCCAACCCATGACGAGTATGTCGGCTCGCGTCTCGGCGGCAAACTGGAGCAATTGCTTGCGGACATTCCCTTCGCGAATGACATAGTCGACGGCCTTCACGCCACGCCGCTGTGCCCGGTCGCAGACGATGAGCATGCTGAATTCGGCCATCTGGGTCAGTTCCTGGTAGATCACGCTGAGTGGGCTGCCAATGGCCGCCTGGGCCTGGAACTCGGCGTCCACCACGTAGAGGAAGGTCAGCCGGGCATTGCTCTCCAGCGCCAGGTCAATCGCGTGGGTTACCGTCGCCCGGCTCTGCGGACTGCCCCGGATGGCACAAACGATGTGTTGCACTCTCTCACTCATGGTTTTTTCCCTCCAATTCCCGCTAGAGCACCAGGAAGCGTAGCAACAGCCACACAGTTGCCAGGCTCACCGTGATCAGCAGTGCAGGAAAGCCTTTCTTGAAAAAGTAAACGTACGTAATGGGATGCCCGGCCCGCTCGGCGATGCCGGCGGTGACCATGTTGGCCGAGGCGCCGATGAGCGAGCCGTTGCCGCCCATGGCCGAGCCGACCGACAGGCAGTAGAACAGCACCTTGCTCCCGGCACCGGGGATGGTGGCTGTCAGGTAGCCGATGACAGGTAGCATGGCGGCCGTGAAGGGGATGTTGGCGATGATCGTCGACAGCACGGCGCTGAACCAGATGACCACCAACATCGCCAGCAGCAGGTTGTCGCCCACCAGCCGCCCGATAAAGTCGGCGATGAAGCTGATGAGGCCCACCTCCTGGATGGCGCCGACGCAAATGAAGAGCGTGATAAAGAACACCAACGTCGTCCAGTCCACCGCTTCAATCATCTCCTCGATGTCGGGCCGGATCCAGACCAACAGCGCTGTGGCGCCGAGGAGGGCTGTCACCGCTGGCAGCAGGTGGATCTGCTCGCCCAGGACAAACAGGACGATCATGCCCGCCCCCACCACGCCGGCTTTTTTTAGATGATCCGGTTCGGTGATGCGTCCCCGCTCGGCCAACGCCTTCAGCAGCAGCGGCGAGAGGCCGGTCCCGCCACTGGCCTTGAACTCCTTCCGGTAGGCCAGCTCGCTGTAGATGATCAGGCCCAGCAGGGCCAGCACCACCCCAGGCGTCAGGTTCACCAGAAAGTCATTGAACGAGATCTTGGCGTAGGAGCCGATGAGGATGTTGGTTGGTGTACCGACCAGGGTGCTGATGCCCACTACGTTGGACGCCAACACCTCGGGGATCAGCAGGGCCAAAGGGTTGATGCCCATGGCCAGGGCGATCTGGACCGTTATGGGCGTCATCAACAGCATGGTGGTCACGTTGTCCAGGAAGGCCGAGGCTACGCCGGTGACGACCATCAGGATGGGCAGCAGCAGCCACAACCGCCCCCGGGACAGGCGATAGGCCTGGTAGGCCAGCCATTGGAAGATGCCAGTGCGTTCCACCACGGCGATGACGATCATCATGCCCATGATGAGAAAGATTACGTTCCAGTCGACGTAGCGCAGCGCTCCCTGGAAGTCAAAGATATAGAGGTCCTCCAGGAGGGGGTGGCCCAGATAACTCACGGCAAAGATGACGCTGGCGCCGAGCAGGGCCGACAGGGTGTTGTGCAGTTTGCCGGTGGCGATGAGCACCAGCACGGCCAGAAAGACCACCGTGGCGATCCAGAAGGCCGGCGTGATCCGCCGCAGCAGTGTCGTGTTGGGTAGCACGATCGACGTCCCAGCCCGCAGCGCTTCGACCGTCTCGGCGCTCAGGTCGATGCCCGTCTCGGCAAAGTGGGGGCGCTCGATATGCACCGCCAGGTCATCAGGAAAGACCTCGGGCAGTACCAAGGCCTAGCGGCCGTCGGGCTGGGTCCTGGCCAGGGCAAGCAGCTCGCCTTCGCCTTGCCCTTCCTCGGGGCCAGCGTGCGCGTTTTGGAGTGTGACTTCGGCCTCTCGCACCGGCTGGCCTTGACGGTCGAGGACGACCCCGGTGAGCAGCGCCGGCAGTGGTTCCTCGGCCTGGCTTCCGCGTCCGAACATCGCCAGCAGCAGGCTGCTGCCCAGCAGGAAGGCAGCCAGCCACCACAGTCGAGATCGCCCCTTCACTGCAGGTCTCCCTCGGGAAAGACCACTGTGGCCCCGGTCTGCTCCTCAGTGCGCGCGACGAACTGGTGGAGGAGCTCCTGGGTAAAGACCGTGTCTTCCCGGTCGACCTCGGGCTTGCCCACCACCAGGTAGTCAGCCTCGAGTTCATGGCACAGGCCGATGAGCTCCTCGCCGACGCTCCCGTGGCGGACTACTCCCTCGGCGCTGATGCCCTGCCGGGCGCTCGTCTCCTGGGCCATCAGCAAGATGAACTCGCCCATCTGGTGCATCTCCTGCGAAATGGTGTGCACCCGGCTGGTGGGCGTCTGGGCCAGGAAATCCAGGTTTACAACGTACAGGAAATAGAGCGGCAGGCCGGTCTCCTGGGCCAGGGCAATGGCTTTGGCGATCGTCGGCTGGCTGGCCGGACCGCCTCGGATGGCGCAGAGGATTCCAGACATTCCTCACGTCTCCTTTTGCTTGCTCAGAGAATGACAACGATGGTGCCGGTTTTGGCTTCGATCTCGGCGGCAAAGGCTTCCAGCTTTTCCAGGGAATAGAGGCCTCCCTCGGCAGGCTTGCCCAGCACGATGGTGTCGACCTGGTACTCCCTGGCGGCTGCCGCCAACACCTCCAGCAGCACTCCGTGACGAAGGATCACCCCGGCGCTGACTCCTTGCTTCGCGGCGCGCTCTCGGGCCATCTCTAGCAAGAACCCGCCAAGCTTTTCCATCTCCGCCTCCACGATGTCGGGGCGGACAGCGCGGGCGGTTTTATCCAGGAAATCGATGTTGACCACGTACAGAAACAGGAGCTCGTTGCCCGGTCCTCCAGCCATCCTGATGGCACCATCCTGAGCGCGATAGCTCGCCTCTCCTCCTCGGGTGGCACACAATATCCTGGCCATGCTGTTTCTCCTAGATTCGTTTCTTGTGCAAAGTTGCTCCCGGACCCGTCATCGGAGCCTGGAGCCGTATCCCACCGAAAACTAGAATCGGATGAGGATCCACACAGTCCCAACCACCAGGGTCACCAAGGCTGCTGGGAACCCCACCTTGATGAATGCCCGGAAGGTGATCGGAAACCCGGCTCGCTGGGCGATGCCGGCTGTAACCATGTTGTTGGTTGCGCCTATCAGTGAATTGTTGGCCCCCAGCGCTGAGCCCATCGACAAGCTGTAGAACAGCACGTTACTGCCTGCGCCGGGGATGGTCCGGCTGAGGAAGCCGACCACGGGTAGCAAGGCAGCGGTAAGCGGAACGGTCGGGATCAACATGCAGAGCATCGCCGATCCCCAGATGGTCACCAAGGTAGCGGCCACGAGGTTCTCACCTACCAGGCTGTGAATGCCCAAGCCTATGAGGCTGATCAAGCCTACCTCCTGGAGTGCGCCGATGACCATGAACAGGGCGATGAAGAACAGCAGGGTTGTCCAGTCCACCACATGCAGGATTTCCTCCACATCGGCCCGGACGACGACCAGCGTGGTCGCCCCGCCGATCATGGCGGTCACCGCCGGGGTCAGGTGGATCCGTTCGCCAAAGATGAACAGCACAAGGGTGACCAGAAACACCGCGCCGGCCTTGCGTAGGATGTCCGGCTCGGTGATGCGGGCATGTTCTTTCAACAGGGCCAGCAGGGTCTGGGAGTCCGTTCCACTGTCGCCACGGTACGACTTGCGAAAGGCCCAGAGCACGTATAGGGTGAGTGCTACCTGCACCATCAACACGCCGGGCGTCAGGTTGCGCAGAAAATCGTTGAACCCCAGGTTGGCATAGGACCCGATGAGGATGTTGTTCGGTGTGCCGATCAGGGTGGTGATGCCGCCCACGTTGGAAGCCAGCATCTCGGGGATGAGGAGCGCCAGCGGGTTGACCCGCAGCGTGAGTGCGATCTGGAGCGTGATGGGGGCCACCAACAGCATGGTCGTCACGTTGTCCAGCAGGGCGGATGCCACGGAGGTCAGCACCATCAGGATCACGACCAGCAGCCAGAGCCTGCCCCGCGAGATCCGGTAGGCCTGATAGGCCGTCCACTGAAAGATGCCGGTACGCTCGATGGTGCCCACGATGATCATCATGCCCAGCACCAGAAAGATGACCTCAAAGTCGACGTAGCCGATGGCCTGCTCAAAACTGATGACAAACAGACCCTCGTTGACAGTCTGGCCGACCAAGCTGACGGTCAGTATGGCCGCTGCGGCCAACAGAGCTGCGGCCGTGGTGTGCAGGCGTTCGCTGACGATCAAAACCAGCATGGCAGCAAAGACGATCGTAGCGATCCAGAACCCCGCTGTGATCTGCCGCTCGAGCGTGAGATCGGGCACGCGGACAGCCGAGCCCTGGTTGAGCTGTGCCAGGTCTGCCTCGTCTGCCTGCCAGGCGGCGGGCTCAAAGTGGGGACGAGACACCTCCAGCCGTACCCTGCCCACCGGACTGTCCGGCAGATCCAGGACAAACTGCCCAGTGTGATCGGTTTCTAGCGCGGCGTAGGGTTCCAGGCTGTCGCCGAGGAACAGCGCCACATGCGCCCCTGGCACGGGCTGTCCCTGCGTGTCGACGACCCGCCCGCTGACGGCAGGTGCATCAGCGGCATGCACCAGGAGAGGGGCTAGAGCAAGTACGAGAAAGGCTATCGATGCTGCCAGTAGCACCGGCTTTCGCAGGCTCTTCACGCTGTGTTTCTCCTTCAGGGCAGCCAGGCAGGCTGCTGCAGACGCCATTGACCGATCTATTCACCGGATTATCCCGGAGTCATGTCCAAATCGCGTGCAAAAAGCCTGGAAAACAGGTCCCAAGCCAGACCATCCGGTGCAATTTTTGCTACAATGTTGACAGCAGAACGTGACATCATCAGTACACCGCAGGCTGCTCCTGGCGGATCGCCAGATCCGGCAGAAGTACAGCGGATGGCGACCGCAGGTTGCACGCGATCCCCTGTGAGCTATTGCGGTCTACTGATTATTCCTCGATCCCGCTCCAGCGGGGCGGGCGCGGCACGAGGTCTCTGTTGGTCCAAGGCCCATAGCGTTTGGTGGCCAGACTCCTGGACCCGGGTCGGATCGTCCCCTTCCTGAGAAGGATTATAGCACAGTCTGCAGAAGGGAACAAGCGTTGCAAACCGAGCTTCGCAGACGGGGTGCAGATGTCAGAGTCGATAGGACGATACGCGCGTGGTGGGCACCGGAGGCGTCTATATCTGCTGTCCTTTGAACTGGCTGACGTACAGGTGGTAGAAAAACCCGCGCCGGTCCAGCAACTGCTGGTGCGTTCCCAGCTCGACGATCTCGCCGTTATCGATCACCAGGATCTGGTCGGCGTCGCGGATGGTGCTCAGGCGGTGGGCGATCACAAAGCTGGTCCGCCCGGCCATGAGGCGCAGCAGCGATTTCTGGATGCGTGCCTCGGTGCGGGTATCCACACTGCTGGTGGCCTCGTCCAGGATCAGGATGCCCGGGTTGGCCAGGATGGCGCGGGCGATGGCCAGGAGTTGGCGCTGGCCCTGGCTGAGGTTGCTGGCCCGTTCGGAGAGTTGGGTGTGGTAGCCCTGGGGCAACTGGCGGATAAAGTGGTCGGCGTCGGCCAGCCGGGCGGCCTGGACGCACTCCTCGTCGCTGGCATCCAACCGCCCGTAGCGGATGTTCTCCAGCACCGTATCGGAGAACAGGAAGGTGTCCTGCAAGACCAGGCCCAGTTGGCGGCGCAGGTCCGCTTTTTTGAGGTGGCGGATGTCCCTGTCGTCGACGGCGATGCGACCCGAGTCGATCTCGTAGAAGCGGGTCAGCAGGTTGATGATCGTCGTCTTGCCCGCGCCGGTCGGTCCCACCAGGGCGACCATCTGCCCGCTCCGGGCCTCCAGGCTCATGCCCTTGATGACCGGTGTATCGCGCCGGTAGCCAAAGTGCACCTGCTCGAAGCACACGTCGCCGCGCAGCGCATCCAGCGGCGTGGCATCGGGCGCGTCCTGCACCTCGGGCTGGGTGTCGATGATCTCGAACACCCGCTCGGCGCCGGCCAGGGCCGCCTGGATCGAGTTGTACATGTTGGCCAGTTGGCGCAGCGGCTGGATGAAGCGCTGCCCGTAGCTGATAAAGGTGGCAATGATGCCCACGCTCACCAACCCTTGGAGCGCCAACCATCCGCCGAACCCGGCCAGCACGATCACGAAAAAGTTGCCCAGCACGTTGGTGATGGGCATCAGCAGCAGGGCGTAGCTGTTGGCGTACACGCCTGCCCGGAACACCTCTTCGTTGCAGCGGCGAAAGTTTTCGAGGGCCGACTCGTTCCGGCGAAAGGCCTTGACCACCTTTTGGCCGCTGATCGATTCCTCCATCACGCCGTTGAGTTCGCCGAGGTGCTTCTGCAGCCGGCGGAAACCCCGGCGCGTGTAGCGGGCCACAAAGTTGGTGAATCCGAACATGATGGGCACGACCAGCACCGAAGCCAGGGCCAGCCACACGTTGAGCACAAACATGGCGATCAGGATGCCGGCCATGGACAATACGCTGGCAACGAGGGAAGTAACGTTTTGCGACACAGCCTGGTTGATGGCGTCGATGTCGTTGGTCAGGCGGCTCATCAGCTCGCCGGCCGGGTTGCGGTCGAAAAAGCTGAGGGATAGGCTTTGCAGATGCTCAAACAGCTCGCGACGCATCTGCTTGAGCGCCCGCTGGGAGATGTCGGCCATGATCCAATCGGCGGCAGCCTGGAAAAAGTTGGACAGCACGTAGGCAGCCAACATCCACAGGGCCAGGGGTGCCAGTCCGCCCAGCTCTTTGGTGGTGATGTAGCGGTCGATGGCCACGCCCATCAGGTAGGGGCCGACGAGCCCCAGCACCGTGTAGCACACGACCGCGACGAACACCAGGCCCAGAGCCACTTTGAAGGGGCTGAGGTAGGGCAGCAGGCGGGCCAGTGTGCGCCTGGGATCCCTGGCTTTTTCGATCCTGCCCGGCCTGCTCGGCCGCCGGCCCTGCAGGACGGCGCGAGCGTCGCTGCTTCGCGGGTTGGAGGGTTGGTAGCTCATGCTGGCCCTCCTCCGTCGCTGCCGGCGGTCCCGGCCAGGTGCGCCCCGTTGCCCAGTTGCGAGTCATAGATCTCGCGGTAGATGGGGCTGGACTGCATCAGCTCCCCGTGCGTCCCCTGCGCTACAATGTGGCCCCGGTCGAGAACGACGATCTTGTCGGCTTTCAAAACGGTGCTGATGCGTTGCGCTACGACGAAACTCGTCCGGTTGTGCATCAGCGTTTCCAGCGCCTCCTGGATCCTGGTCTCGGTCTCGACATCCACCGAACTGGTGCTGTCGTCGAGGATCAGGATCTTGGGCCGGGTGAGCAGCGCCCGGGCGATGGCCAGGCGTTGTTTCTGCCCGCCGGACAGGTTGACGCCGCGCTCCTCGACGTGGGCGTCATAGCCCTGGGGTAGCTCCAGGATAAAGGCGTGGGCCTGGGCAGCCCGGGCGGCGGCGATGACCTCCTCGTCGCTGGCGTCGGGGCAGCCGTAGCGGATATTGTCGCGCACCGTACCCGAAAACAGGACCGTCTCCTGGGGCACGATGCCGATGTGGGCCAACAGCGAATCCTGCCGGAGCTGCCGCACATCGGCGCCGTCGATCAACACCCGTCCGGCGGACACGTCGTAGAACCTGGGCACCAGGTTGATGAGCGTCGACTTGCCCGCGCCGGTGGCGCCCAGGATGGCGACCGTCTCGCCCGGCTCGGCGGTCAGATTGATCTCTTCCAGGACCGCCTCGTTGCCGCTGCCGTTGTACTGAAAAGCCACATTTTCGAAGGCGACCCGGGCCCGGGCCACGTCGGGCAGGGGTAGCGCGCCGGGCAGATCCTGGACCTCCGGGCTGGTGTCCAGCACCTCGTTCACCCGTCGCGCCGAGACGATGCCGTTGGCCCAAACATTCGCCAGGCGGGTCATCATGATCAGCGGGGTCATGGTCGTGAGCAGGTAGTTGGTAAAGGCCACGATCTGGCCCACCGATAGGTCGCCGCGGATGGCCTGGGCGCCGCCGGCCCAGATGACGACGACGAGGCCAATGTTGACAAAGGTCGTCAGGGCCGGTGACATGGTGGCCATGAAGCGCATCACCCGCACCGAGTTGTGGGTGAAGCCTTCGTTGGCCTGCTCGAAGCGGGCATCCTCGTACCGGGCGCGCACAAAGGCCTTGACCAGGCGCACCCCGGCGATGTTTTCCTGCAAGACGTTGTTGAGCCGGTCCAGCTTTTGCTGCACCGAGCGGAACAAGGGCTCCATCTGGAAGGCAAAGAAAAGCACACCGCCTATCGTGACCAGCAGCAAGGGCAGTATGGTCAGGGCCAGGCTGGGGGCGGTCCTGATCATCAGGATCAGGCTGCCGATCATTAACATGGGGGCGCGGGTGCCGATGCGGAGCGACACCTGGGTCAGTCGCTGCAGCGTGCTGGTGTCGCTGCTGAGGCGGACCATCAACTGCCCAGTCTTTTGCCGGTCGAGATCGCCGAAGGAAAAGGTCTGGATCTTGACGAAAAGGGCGTCGCGCAAGTCGCGGGCCACGCTTTCGCCGACCTGGACGGAAAAGATGTTGTTGCCGACGGCGAAAACTGTGCTCAGCGCCGAGATGCCAAGCATCCACAGCGAGGTCTGGATGACGACGGCCTGGTCGTGGGCGGTGATGCCCTGGTCGATGATGCGCTGGATGAGGCGGGGGATGGCCAGGTCCATGAACACGATGGCCGTGAGCAGGACCAGCGAGACTGCAGCACGCCGCCAGTAGGGCTTGACAAACCGGGTGAGTTTGATGAGGTGATTCATCAGTGGATGTTCGCCAACCGGGCGGCTTTGGTCATCCGAACCTCCTTTGGGGTGAAGCCGTGCTTGTTTAGCCGGCTAACTGTTAGCCGTACGAATTGTACCCAGGATCTTGCCTTTGTCAAATCGGGTTCGTTGTGGTGCCCTGGGGGGAGCTTGGCAGGTCACACTGCGCTGCGCGGGATGCAGGCGCACCCCGCGCAGCCAGGACCGCAGCACAGGCTAACGAGGTCCGTCACTCAGGGCCACCTTATTTATCGCTGCCAGCCCTCGTCTCGAGGGCGGTCTTGGCAGATATGGACAATAGCCGAGTTGCCCGGTGGTGCTTTACGCCCTCGAGACGGGGACTCGGAGCGATGTTGTAGGACGGCTCTGCAA
>Ga0180437_10000603_pt1 | contig 67073 bp, 50 predicted proteins | sample SS_ome_4_FD_132410 | JGI IMG/M metagenome (GOLD analysis project Ga0180437, IMG submission 132410) | Hypersaline lake sediment archaeal communities from the Salton Sea, California, USA - SS_3_D_1 metaG | ecosystem: Environmental > Aquatic > Non-marine Saline and Alkaline > Hypersaline >...
GACTGGGGCCGCGGCTGCTGGTGCACCCCGCAGGACACGGGGCCAAACGGCGCCTGCGGCCGCCGCTTCGATTACAAAGTGCCTGGGCTGCCGGGTACCTACGACCACAAGTACCTGTACAACAACATCGGTTACAATCTCAAGCCTACGGATATCCAGGCGGCGCTGGGCGTAGCTCAACTGGAAAAGCTGTCGGATTTCATCGCCGCTCGCAAGCGCAACTTCCAACAACTCTACACTGGGCTCAAGCCCTACCAAGAATACCTCATCTTGCCCACCTGGGACCTGCGGGCTGACGTAGCCTGGTTTGCCTTCCCCATGACCGTTCGCGACGAGGCGCCCTTTGAGCGCTTGGAACTGTTGCGATGGCTGGAGGGGGCCAAGATCGAGACGCGACTGCTATTCGCCGGCAACATCACCCGCCAGCCCGCCTACCGTGACATCACCTACCGCGCCGTCGGCGATCTGGTCAACGCCGATCTGGTGATGCGCGGCACGTTCTTTGTCGGTGTCTTTCCTGGCCTCGACCGCCAGCGCATAGACTACATGCTGGACACCTTTGCGGCGTTCTTTGCCCGACTGTAACCAATATGGACACAATCCACTATTCAATACATGATTTAATCGACGTCATAGTTGATGCAAGAGCAAGTGATACCGTCGTCAGGGCTATTGATTTCCAAATTGGATATTTCAGGACCACGGGAAGCGAACCGCGTGCTTCCCGCAGAATAGTCGTCAAGCCGTATGGTGACTTTACTCTTGATCCGACACTCACCTTTCACAGCTTCCACCCCTCGCAGGGCATCAGCGGACGGTGTTTAGATCGTCCCGGGAGGAATCCGGTAGCGCTTGAAAAGGGAGAAGGCAGCTACACAATTTACGCAGACCGAAGAATCTTTGCCTTTAATCTATTCCTCCAGTTGCTGTTGGTCGAGTGTGGGACGTCGCTGATTTCGGCCGCGGCAGTCATGGATGCCGACGATCGCGTGACATTGTTGGCCGGCGCCGGACGAACGGGCAAGACGGTGCTCTCGATAAACATGGTGAAACATCGTGATTGTCGTTTGCTGGGAGATGATACCGTCGCACTAAGCAAGCATGGGAAATGTCTCTCATTTCCGCGATCTTTTACACTCAAAGACTACAACCGATCTACATACGCCGATGTCCTTCGGCGTCTCAATGCTGGAAACGAGACACAAACAGACTTCTCAGAAAAGCGTGTCACGTTGAAACTGTTGAGACTTGTGCGCGAAAACGCTCCCTTCCTGGGACTGCTAAATAACATCTTATGTCGCCTGGATCGGCCAGACCTACAGCAAAAACTTATCCCATCATTCTGGACATCACAGAAGCCCCCATACCTGACAGCCGTGCCAATCACAGAGATAGTCGATCCAGGCACGATTGCTGATCAGGGCAATGTTGAGCGCATCGTGTTCTTGGAGCGCTACGCCGGCACGGAGTTCAGGCGGGAACCGATGAGTGAGGCCTCGCTGTGTCGGCGCATGGTTGCTATCATACACAACGAGTGGGCCCTGAGTATGAGACAGTTCTTTATGATGGGGGCGCTGGAGATAGTGGACCTGCCGGCCTATTTCAACCGGGTGGCGGCCATTATCCGCTCCGGAGTCTCAGCAAAAGGGTGTGAAATGTTTTTGATACCAGATGACGCTTCACCAGACGAACTGTGGGCTCAGTTCTCATCACTGTATTGACGAACACCTTGCCCCGGCCCAAAATCGGGCCGTAGACTTGCAGACTCGTCAAAGAACAGATTCTTGCGACCGGAGATCTGAATGCCAAAGCTCACCGTCAATTACAAAGGCTTTCTTGCTGCTTTTCTTGTGGTCTTGATGATCACTGCAGCCTTCTGGTTTTTCGATGTCAGAGATCTGTGTGCACATACCCCCCACGATCCGATAGACGCCTTGGCAGTATCTCCACACTACGCCCAAGACCAGACTCTGTTCATTGTCGTTTCGGACAGCATCCTGAGGTCCCGGGACGGTGGTTTCAGTTGGAGAGAATCAGTGAGCGGTCTGGACAACAAGCAGCATCTGTCTTCCATTGTCATAGCTACCTCTCACCAGCCTGACCAGACTTTGCTCGTATCCTCACGTGGTGATGGCATCTATAGATCACAGGATGGGGGAGATTCATGGACACAGGTGAATCATGGCCTCGGCACTCTAGACATTCACCTATTATCCATGTCTCCAGCCTTTCGCTCCGACAGAACTGCACTGGCTGCTGGAGCGGAAGGAGGACTGTACAAAACAGTCAATGGGGGGGACAATTGGCATCAAGCTATGGATGAGGGTACGAAAGTAACTGCCATAGCGTTTTCCCCTGACTTGAGCAAGCGTCACCTGCTCATTGGTGATCATAGGGGCATGTTGCATCTCTCCACAGATGGTGGGGAGACGTGGCATCAAGCCTTCCGATTCTCAAATGCCGGCGCCATCACATCTATAGCCATCTCACCGGTCTTCTCTTCGGATGACACCTTCTTTGTTGGGACTGATCAAGGAGGCATTTTTAGAACAGCGGATGGCGGGGTTTCTTTCATCGAGGTAAACGAAGGCCTGCGATTCACCATACGCGGGAGGTATGGCACTCTTAGGAAATCTAAGGAAGGGCCTCTTGTCAGGCGGGATGAGAAAACCATCATTTCTCTCGCCGTGTCACCCAACTATGCTGCTGATTCGACTGTTTTTGCCACAATGTGGAATGAAGCGGTTTTCAAATCGGTTGATGGCGGAACGACCTGGAAGAAACATCCGATAGGTCTCACGTGCGATTCCCAAGCGGATTCTGATAGATACAAGTCACCCCATTTCAGGGATCTGGCTTTTGCAGCGGACGGGATCATTTTCTTGGGCGCGTTCGATGGCTTGTTCAAGTCGACAGATGGCGGACGGCATTGGATGCAAATGGAGACTCTGCCCTTGAGCCTTGTTAGGGGTCTGGCGCTATCGCCAGGAGACATCAACAGCTCGTCGTGTGCCGTCACTACTTACGGAGGCGGGACGTACATCACACAGGATCGCGGGACGACGTGGGCCATCAGCAACCAGGGGCTGACAACAACCCGTATCGGCGACATTGTCTTTTCTCCAGATTACGATTCAGACGATACCATGTTTTCAGCCTCAAGAGGATATCTTCTAAAATCCACGGATAGAGGAAACAGTTGGGAGAAAACTGCACTGGACTATACTACTAGCTGGAGAACGCGCATTAGCTCTGGCTTGGGAAGACTGGGTGTACCCGCCCTTCTCACCAAGCAGATCCTCAGCGAGGCTGAAAGGCAGAGCCCCTTTGCCACCGTGTTGGTGCTGTCGCCAGATTTTGAATCTGACGAGACCATCTATTTTGGAACAAGATGGCATGGTGTTTTCATGTCACCGGACGGAGGCTTCAGCGCCTCTGCCATTTGGGATGGCACGGGCCAACCCGTTTCCGCCCTGGTTATATCCCCAAACTTTTCTTCTGACGGAACGCTATTTGCAGGTGTTGACGGCACGGGAATATACAAGACGGTAGACAGGGGGAACACCTGGCAGCCTGCAAACAATGGCCTCACTTTTCTAGAGGTGTGGCAGTCCTTGCCCAAAGAACAACTAGCCGGGAAAGACATTCTGCTGGCTATCTCGCCCCATTACAGAGCTGACAAGACCGTTTTCGCTGCTTCCTCAGAGGGCTTGTTCAAAACAACAGACGGAGCAATAACCTGGCAAGAACTGAAAGAGCCAGTCTTCGAAGATAGCTTTATCGTCGCGATGGCCATGTCCCCAGACTATGAAAAGGACGAAACGCTGATCGTTAGCGTTAGAGGGAGAGGCCTTTTCAAGAGCGAGAATGGCGGCGCAGATTTTGCTGAAATCGGCCACGATCTGATTGACAACAACCATGCCATCAAGTACATGGTATTCTCAGCATCGTATGCTGCTGATGCGACTATTTATGTCGCCTCTGACGAAGAGTTGTTCAGATCCACGGATGGTGGTAATATATGGGCATCGATCGCTCGACCGGTAAGATACGAAAACATGAGAGACGTTGTGCTCTACGAGGGCGAGTGGGTGATTTCAAAGGGTGACGATTTTAGCGCGAGCAGTGTTTCCCATTCAAGCGTTGCTCATGACAGAGCTATTCTCAACTTTGTGGGGACAGGGATAAGTTGGATAGGCACGCAGGCAAGCGATCAAGGAATTGCCCGGATCTATATCGATGGAAACCATATAGGTGACGTTGACCAGTTCGGTGAGGCCCGGAAATACCTGGTGAGATCATTTTCGAGCGTAGACTTGACATATGGCCCGCACACCATCGCCATCGAGGTAACCGGTATGAAGAATCCGCAATCAACAGGCTATCGCGTGGAAATAGATGCCTTCGATATCGTACGCTAGGTGTGTCTCCAACACAGAACAGACATTCACACGCTAAGAGGATAAAGTAAGAAGAATGAATGCATTACAGTCCATGATAAATGCAACAAAACATCCTATACGGCGGTTGTTGCAAGTAAACGTTTTTCTTGCCAGAGCGTACTACCACTACAGACTCCACCGCGAGAGCCTTCAACACTCGGGACCGCCTGTACTGATTTATCAGATGGGCAAGGTTGGCTCCAAGACAATTCGGAAGTCGCTACGTGACTTGAACCTGGACATGTCTATCCATCACGTTCACTTTTTGGCACCAGATCGCATAGAAAAGATCGAAAAAGATCGCCGGAAATACCTTGGCACTGAAAAGGTAGGACTTCTCAAGCACGTCTGGTTGTATCAATATCTGGCCAAACAGATAGCACGCGGGTTGAGCGACAAAAAGTGGAAGGTAGTCACGCTCACCAGGGAACCCGTTGCCAGGAACATCTCTACCTTTTTTGAAAACCTTGACGTGGAACCACTGGACGCTGGTCAGAGATACAGAATCCAATCTGATTATTATGGTTTTGAGACTGTTCTCCGCATGGAAGATTTGGACGAGCTCATACACCTTTTCTTTGCGAAACTTTACCATGACAGACCCCTGCAATTCTTCGATGAAGAAATAAGGGCTGTATTTGGCATTGATGTCTTCTCGAGCGAGTTTCCGATAGCGAGAGGATACAACATCTACGAGGGAGAACGCGCAGATGTGCTGCTGATAAGGTTGGAGGATCTCAACGACTGTGCGGCTGATGCATTCAAAGGGTTCTTGAATATCGACGGATTCACCTTGCTAGATACGAATGTCGGAAGCCAAAAGGGTTACGCTCCCATTTACACAAAGTTCAAGGACTCTATCGCTCTACCCGAGTCCTACCTGGAGAGAATGTACACATCCAAGTATGCACGGCACTTTTACAGTGAGGAGGAAATCGCCAGGTTTAGAGCAAGGTGGAGTCGTACAGAGAATTGAAATGCCGGACCAGCATCAATATGTCAAGATCAGCAGGCAATATTATTGCCTACAGCAGAACCCTATTGCTCTGGCCTGGTTTCTCTGTTTTAGGAGCAAGTCCCTCCAACTTCGCCACACTTTTGGAAAGAAAAAGGTGATGCGAACGGTAAAGGCGTTGGTTCAACATCAGCTTCACCTGCAAAAAAGCAGGACCGTTTTGGAGTTGCCCTTCTACGGAAACCTGTGTCTAAAAGTGCATCGGGGGTATAGGATATTTAACTACAGACGAAACACAGTTGTCAGAATGTTTGACCCTGAAGTCGATCCAGCCATTGTAGCGAGCGAAATAGAAGGGGTACGAAGTGCTGGTCAGTTGGACTGTGCACCCAATGTCTTGCGCTGGAACGGCAAGGAGCGATGGTATGAAGAAGATCTCGTCATGGGTCATCCAGCCTATTTCAACCCCAGATCAGGTTCGGCGGCCTTTTTCGAAATATACCATCAAGATGTAGCACCTTGCCTGGAAGGGATGATATTGCTACAGGCTCCGCTGACGGAAGGCTTGAGAGATTACGTTGATGTGCTAACACACAGTTTCGAGAGAATCGCATATGAGCCAGAACTGGACGCCGACAAGATCAACTCCATCCGACGTTTTGTCGAATCAGTCATCGCACGACTTTGGCTTGAAAGAGATCGCCAGATTGACTTGGTGTTCTCTCACGGTGATTTCTCTTTGCCCAACATCCTGAGGACAAGAGACGGCATAAGGGTTATCGACTGGGAGAGTGCGGGACGTCGAAGTGTGCTGTTCGATCTTCACAACTATTTTTTCACCGAATTGTACTACAAGCGTGCGACGACAGACCTGTTATTAGAGATCGAGGAAGCCATTTCGTCCCTGCAGTCACGCTTGGCTTCGAAAGCACCCGGCATAGCCAGAACCTTGTGCCTCTCAGCACAGATGTACCGTTGGCTTTATTACGTTGAACGAATCCTTGTGCTCCTGGACCGTGAGCTGAGCGATAAAGTACTGGATGTCATCCTCCGATCGATTGAGGTGTTCAATCGATACGAAGAGGCGATGGCCAAACAAGACTTGGCGTAGGTGCTCGGTCAACAGCTGGGGTAAGTGAAAAACGACCAAGAGTTTGAGCGAACCTTCAGGTCATGACGCCGCACTTACAGGTGAGGAACTTGATCATTTTTCAGGACACACAGGTTTAGCGTCGACAACAATCGCCCACAATGAGAGAGGACTACAGAATGCAAATTAAAGATCGCCTTGAACAGCAAACAACGACTGCTGCCACACAGCTCCTGAGAGTTGACAATCTGCCGGTGATTCGCATTGAACCTTCGAAAGGATGGGTCTCCCTCAAACTCCGCGAGCTGTGGGATTACCGGGAACTGCTCTATTTTCTCACCTGGCGTGACATCAAGGTGCGCTACAAGCAGACAGTCCTGGGGGCAGCCTGGGCCATCATCCAGCCCTTCTTTACAATGGTGGTCTTTAGCCTGTTCTTTGGGAAACTGGCCAAGATTCCCTCGGACGGCATTCCCTATCCCATCTTTAGCTATACCGCCCTGGTGCCGTGGGCACTCTTTTCTAACGGGCTGAACCAGGCATCGACCGGCCTGGTACGCCATGCTGGCCTGATCAAAAAGGTGTATTTTCCGCGCCTGGCGATACCGATCGCCAGAGTGCTCGCCGGTACAGTCGATTTTTCGCTAGCCTTCATTGTGCTGCTAGGAATGATGTTTGCCTATGGCATCGTGCCCACCCTCAACGTGCTGTGGCTGCCCTGTTTCCTCCTCCTGGCTCTGGTCACCTCTCTCGGGACTGGCCTCTGGCTCTCGGCAATGAACGTCCAGTTCCGAGATGTGGCTTATATCGTGCCTTTCATCACTCAGTTCTGGATGTATGCCACACCTATTGTCTATCCCAGCAGCCTGCTGCCGGAGCCCTGGCGGACGCTGTATGGCATCAACCCCATGGCTGGCGTGGTGGAGGGCTTTCGCTGGGCCTTGCTGGGCACAGAGACAACGCCCGGGCCGATTATCATCGTTTCCTCCCTAGCAGCGTTGGCGCTGCTGGTAAGCGGCGCGTTCTATTTTCGTCGCATGGAAAGAACTTTTGCAGATGTGGTGTAAATAATTATGACAAACATTGCGATCCGCCTAGAAAATCTGAGCAAACAGTACTTTATTGGCAAACGGCTCAAAAAGTATGAAACCCTGCGCGATACGTTGACCGATGCATTCATGTCGCCGTTCCGCCGGGCGGGCAAACTGTTGCGTGGCCAGGCCACAGGCGCAGCAGAGTTGGATGAGGAAATTTGGGCTCTGAAAGACGTCTCCTTCGAGGTCAAGAGCGGCGAAGTCGTGGGCATCATTGGTCGCAACGGAGCAGGCAAGAGCACGCTGCTCAAGGTGTTATCCCGCATCACCGAGCCGACAGAGGGCTACGCAGAGATCCGTGGCCGGGTAGGCTCGCTGCTGGAGGTGGGCACCGGCTTTCACCAGGAACTGACCGGGCGGGAGAATATCTACCTGAACGGCGCGATCTTGGGCATGCGGCGGGCCGAAATCGATCACAAGTTCGATGAAATGGTCGCCTTTGCCGAAGTGGAAAAATTCATCGACACACCGGTGAAGCATTACTCCAGTGGTATGCGATTGCGACTGGGCTTTGCCGTGGCCGCCCACCTGGAGCCCGAGATCCTGCTGGTGGACGAAGTGTTGGCCGTGGGCGATGCACGCTTTCAAAGGAAGTGCATAAACAAAATGCAGGACGTCGGACATCAAGGTCGAACGGTCCTCTTTGTGTCGCACAGCATGCCGGCTATTACACGCTTGTGCGAGCGCACCATTCTGCTGGATGAAGGCAGAGTGCTAAAAGATGGTCCATCGCCCAAGGTTGTCAGTGCCTATTTGAGCTCTGGGCTGGGCACGACAGCCGCTCGCGAATGGACAGATCCAGCGAGAGCGCCCGGCGACGACGTGGCCCGCTTGCGTGCCGTGCGGGTGCTGACGGAGGACGGCCAGACCACAGACGCTGTGGACATCCGGCTTCCGGTTGGGCTTGAAATGGTGTACGAGGTCCTCCAGCCTGGACACATACTGATGCCCTACTACTATGTGATTAACGAAGAAGGCATGAGAGTGTTTACGACCGTCGACCAGGATCCTTATTGGCGAGGTCGCCCTCGTCCGCCAGGGCGTTACGTAAGCACCGCCTGGATCCCCGGCAACCTCCTGGCTGAAGGGATGCTGTTCATCGGGCCGACTATGAAAACCCCACAACGCAAGATCCGTCATTTTCACGTGCCCGAGGCAGTGGCCTTTCAGGTCGTCGACAGCGTGGATGGCGACTCGGCGCGTGGCGATTTTACAGGGAGTATGGCAGGAGCGGTGCGACCACTGCTAAAGTGGAAGACGCAATACAGCCCGAACGAAAGAAAATAGTCAGCGAGAAGCGAGATGGCTCCTAAATCACAGCCCCTGGTCAGTGTCGTGACACCCGCCTACAATGCCGAAGCGTATCTGGCCGAGTGTATCGAAAGTGTGCTGGCCCAAACGTACGACAACTGGGAATATGTGATCGTTAATAATTGTAGTACCGATCGCACCCTGGAAATTGCCCAACACTACGCCCAACAGGATGCCCGAATTCGTATCCACAACAACGCCGAGTTTTTGAACCAGATACAAAATTTGAATCACGCCATGCGTCAAATCTCCGCCGAAAGCAAATACTGTAAGGCGGTACACGCCGACGATTGGTTATTCCCAGAGTGTATCAGCCGCATGGTAAAAGCCGCTGAAGCCCATCCATCAGTTGGGATTGTCAGTGCTTACCGGCTTGACGAAACTCGCGTGACCTTGGATGGGTTGCCATACCCGAGGACCGTTGTACCTGGTCGAGAGATCTGCCGAGCAGTCTTGCTCGGCAACCTTCTCATGTTTGGGTCACCCACATCGCTATTAATACGCTCCGACTTGGTTCGAAAGCGAAAGAATTTTTACCCTGAATCCACCATCAGCGCAGATACACAAGTATGCTTTGAGCTTTTACAAGAATCCGATTTCGGTTTTGTGCATCAGGTCCTGACCTACACCCGCAGGCACAATGAGTCCATGTCCTCATTGATACACCGGTTCAAGACTTACCGGCTGGCCAGGCTGATCTATCTAACGAAATATGGCCCCCTATTCCTAAGTGACAGGGACTATGAGAACCTCTTGAAACGAAGAATAGAGGGGTACCACAAGTTTCTAGCCCAAAGCGTCTATGAACTGAGAGACAGAGAGTTCTGGAAGTACCATAAGAACCAACTTGAAAACCTGGGGTACCATCTCAGTTGGGCCAAACTTGTCAAGGCCTTGTTCCTGGAGCTATTGAATCTTAGAGTCACCGGTGGCAGGATAAGACGGGCCATAAAGCGGAGGAAAAACCCTCGGGATTTGAAAAGGTGGGAGACGGTTCTCAGCTCAATATACACACAGGAGGACAGTGACCAGAATCATCTTGGATGATTGGCACACGCGGCTTGTCGTATGAGGGACAGCTTGTCTTTTATATCAACCAGAAACTCTCAAAATCCTCTTATGCGGATCCACAATCAAATTCGAAGGCTTGCAAGACGCGCCTGGACTCAGGCGGCCAGCCAACGCATGGTGTCAGCGCAAACGTTTGCTGACGACGCGTTTTTGGCCAAGTTCAACCTACAAGGAGAAACGGTAACCCCAAAGGCCCTGCTGACCCACTATGGCCGTCGAGTGACGCCAGTCTGGCCTGCTCCTCCTAGCAGGATTCGCGACTTGCGCCTCAACACAGATGAACTAGGCCAGGAGGAACTCGTCGCCTGGGCGAATGCCATTCTCGAGTATCGCTTCGTCCTGCGTTTGGCTCCGCTGAAGGTGACCCCACAAGGCAAAATCAATTGGCACTGCAACCCGACCTCGGATCAAGAATGGCTCTGGGCCCTCAACCGGCACCAATGGTGGCCCATTTTGGGCCTGGCCTATGCCCAAACCGGTGACGAACGCTATGCGGCTGCATTTGTCAGCCAGATACTGGATTGGATAGATAACAGCCCGCCTCCTACCCAAAAGAACGAAAAAAGCGCCGCCTGGCGACTGATGGAAGCTGGCATGCGCATGGTCGTCAGCTGGATTCCCTGCTTTGGCTTGTTCTACAACTCGCCAGTTTTTACTCAAGAGGCCAAACTGGCGATGTTGCGCTCAATATACGACCATGCGCGGTTCTTATTCCTCTTCAAGACCAGACGAAATCATTTCCTGCGTGAGAGCAACGGGCTGGCCTACATAGGTACCTACTTCCCCGAGTTCAAAGAAGCCAGGCGCTGGCGGCGAGCGGCACTCACCAGACTCGAGGGGGCTTTGGTAGAGCAGGTCAACCAGGATGGTTCCCACTTTGAAGGTTCAACCGGCTATCAGTCACTGGTGATTGACGAATTTCAAAACACCCGCGATCTGCTTCGGGCCAACCATCTCTCGCTTCCAAACGAAAACCTGTCTTCGTGGTTGGAAAGAATGTACCACTTTATGGCCTATCTGGTTCGACCTGATGGGACCTTCCCACAGGTGAACGACGGTTCTATCTACTGGCAACCTATCGAACTGGCTCAAGCCGGGAAAGCACACGGGCGCGATGACTTTGTTTACATTGGCACAGGCGGGAGCCATGGCACTCGCCCCACGGATACTTCGGTTGGTTTTAGCGACGCCGGCCTGTACGTCATGCGCAGCGGTTGGTCAAAGGATGCCCGTTATCTGCTCATGGATGCCGGCCCTTACGGGGGACCTCATGGCCATGAAGACAAGCTGAGCATCGAACTCTTTGCTTTCGGACAACCCTTTATCGTTGAGTCGGGTTCTTATACCTATGACAGGGACGATCCTTTTCGCACCTATTTTGTGAGCTCCCAGGGGCACAACACGGTCTTGGTGGACAGCAAGAGCCAGATCCGGCGCTGGAATAAAGTCAACCTGAACCCTCAAACCGCTGCGGGAGATTATGCAACCTGGATCAGCCAGCCTGACTTTGACTATGTGTCCGCTTCTTACAGCGATGGCTACAGCCTGTTTAGCCTCAAGCAACCCGACGATGCCGAAATTATCACGGATGTGACCCATACACGCCGGATTCTATTCGTCAAGCCGGACTATTGGCTGATTGTCGACGCGCTTCAAGCCTCCACGCCCCATGATTACCAGGTGCTCTTTCATACCGCCCCCGAAATAGTCGCCAAAATGGGGTCGGAAAACAGAGTGATTCTAGGATCTGTTCCAGCAGCGGCCACGCTTTGTCTCATCCCGGCCGATCCCCAGAGCGTTAGGGTGAGTTGCCTGACTGGCAGTGAAACGCCCATTCAGGGCTGGTATTCGGCAGGCACAGGTCAAAAGGCTCCAGCCACTGCCGTCATCTACGAACGGGAACAAAGTGCGTCAACCGTCATGACCACTCTGCTCTATCCCTGCCCCAGCGGCCAGAGCGGCCATGACGTGAGCATCCAGCCTTTGGCAGTTTGTGGAGGCAAAGGCCTGGCTTTCGCCGTCACCACTCATCGGGGCAGCGACTATCTCATGCTGGCTCACGATGACAGCTTGAAGCAATTTGGGCTTTACGAGTCCAGGGGAATTGTGGCGGGTGTTCGTACCGACACAGCCGGGAGCATTCTTACCCAATTTGAAGAATAGCCAGGTTGCCAATCGCTTTCCATGAAAACGGATACGTAATCGCAGGAAAGGTCACAGAATTGTGAATCAAGAAATGCATCAAACCCGGGGCCAAGCCAACTCCGGCCTGTCCACCATACGCCGACCCGTATCACAAACAGCCCGAGGAGTGCTTGTGGGGATGTGGATACGAGCGATGCTGTCACTGTCAGTCATTTCCCCTCTATTCACCCGCCTGGCCGGGCTACCGCTAGGTCCCTACAAAGACAAGCGAAAACTGCTCCGCTATCTTGGCAACCGGCCCTACATCTCACCCAACGCTCAGATCAGTTGCGCCAGATTGGACATAGGGCCTAAATGTTTCATCGATGACTATGTGACCATCTATGCCCATAAAGGCGCACAAGGGGGCGTCCACCTAGACAGTAACGTCCACCTCTATCGCTGGTCAGTTGTCGAACTGGGCAAGGGGGAAGGCCGTCTTACGGTAGGCTCGAACACTTTTATCCAGTCAGGCTGCATCTTGAAAGCCTTTGTAGGCAATATCACGATCGGGGCTAACTGCATGATAGCCGACCACTGCGCCCTCACACCCTATCAACACGGCTTTGCAGACATCCAGCGCCCCATGCGCGAGCAGCCACTGACCAGTCAAGGAAATATCGTACTTGAAGACAATGTGTGGCTTGGATTGAACGTGTGTGTCATGGACGGTGTCACCATTGGCCAGGGCGCGATTGTGGGCGCAGGCGCGGTGGTGACAAAAGATATTCCGCCCTACGCCGTTGCCGGTGGCGTTCCGGCCCGGGTGATACGTTTGCGAGAATAGTGGGAAAGTTGTTGCTTGTTGTCAGGGCACAAACTCGTAGGCGCCTATATCATAGCCTGTCCCCTGTGGACGGGGTACACCAACGTAATCTCTTACAGCCATGTCGAGGCCACAGTCTATTCCTGAATCAACCGCCGGGGAACCTGCCCCTATTGAATAGTCATGCAAAGCAGGGTTCACAAATCTCATGCCTGCCAGAGTCTGACCCGTGAGGTTGTTTGATATGGTTGTACTTTCGAGTCCCCAAGTCTGGATATAGGCCTCCTCACCATAAGAATCGTAATTTCCAGGGGCAACGATAATGTTGTTTTGAATTCTGCTGTCAGACCCCTGGTCGCTCGGGAATTTTATGCCAAAGTTCTTGGGTGTGATAATGGTATTGTTCAAGACATAGATGCTATTGCCGGGATTGCTGCCACGCATGACAGCCATGCCATCACCACCGTTGTTTCCTACGGGCTCGTCTCGCCCGGCGTTGACTATCACGTTGTTATAAATGACGTTCCCACCGTTGCCTTGGACATAAATGCCCGGGCCGCCACCATCTTTGACAAAGTTATTATAGATGTTGCATACGCTGCCAGGGTTGTTCATAACGCCGCTTTGCTGGTCTGACCTATCTTTCCGGCTATCGCCTACGATCACATTGTGGTGAATATTGCACTTTTTAGTCGCCGAACCTACCTGAATGCCATCCCATCCTGTATTCGTGACTATGTTGTCATAGACATTCACGCCTTTGATGATCGGATCATAGGCCGTCTCGGGACCGCTATCGCAATTGAGATCTCTACCTTCCTGGTAGAAAGAGCTGCCGACATAGAGCCCCTCTGAGCCAACGTCATGGATGTAATTGTCGTGAAAGGCAAAGTCGTATTGAGTAAAGTTGTCTCGATTCACGACATCATCCAGGTCACCCAGCTCTTTCCCGTCCGCATCATAGTCATAGTTATTAGACGATCCATCCGAGCACACTGCTTTGCTTTTTGCCGAAATTCCTGCGCCATCGACACCGCTGACCTCTACGTGGTCGATCTCGAAATCGCTACTCTTGTATCCAACTCGGACGCCAGTGCCCACCGAGTCGACGATTCTTATGCCGTACGCTATGTCGGAGGCGCCGCTGCCGGTCAGGCGGAAGAAACGACTGTTCTGAAACAGGATGCCGTGAGACGTATCCGAGTCAATGACAACTTGGCCCCCAAAGTTCGTAAGAGTGATCGGGTTGTCAGGAGCCCCCTGGAAATTCCTGATTGCCAGGGCGCCCCTGCTGCCAGGGGCAAGACATACCGTGTCGCCAGGTTTGACAAAGTAGTCGGTGCGCGCATCGGCAACAGCGACTGAAGACTCAATGATATGATCGCACGACAGGTAATCTTTCACGATTAGCGGCATAAAGGTCCTATATGTAGTCCTATATGTAGCAGCATGAAGCTGGATCGTGGCTGAAGTCGTGCTATTGGCATCCGCCTGACTGGCTAAGGAGGGTTTGTCTGTGCCTGCCTGCCGACCTGCACCTGAAACGAGCATTGGTGTGGCAGAGGTAGAACCAGCCACAAAGTAGAAAAGCAGTACCGCGATCAGCATGGCAGCAGTAGTTAGCTTTTTCATCACATCCCCTTTCGATATCTTGCGGTTGAACGTTAGGCCGCCAATCTGGCTCTCGTGGCTTGGCGTCTAGTTATTCTCTATTCTAACCATTTCTAACCATTTCCGACCGTTTTCTAACTATTTTCTAACCATTGCCATGATAGCATCTAATAGACTGAAAATCAATAGGAGAAACGTACCGGATGGACCACAGTACTATGTCTAGAATCGTGCGACAGATCGCAATCCTTTGCTCTACCCTGGCTCTGAGCCTGGGCCTGTTGATCTTGAGTCTGAATCTGCCCCGCATCGCCACGGCTTCCGGGCCAGAAGATGGCTCAGGGTCAGAGAACGGAGCCGTCATCGGCCTGGCCTCAAATGCAGCGACATGTCTGGCTGTGGGCAACGACCATCCGGCCCAGGCCGTGGATGTCGTTAGACTGACCTGGCAAGGCCAGGTCGAACGGGCCCGTCTGGTTTTGAGTGTCGCCGGTGCAGAGGCAGCACACACCATCAAAGTCAACGGGCAGCCAGCAGCCCTGGCCCCCGTGCAGCCAGGGGGACAACCGTGCAGCGCTGAGGAATACTTTTACCTCGACGTTTCACCCGAGGTGCTGGTTCAGGGTGACAACCTCATTGAAATCACCGACGAAGCCCGGCCGGGCGACAGTTGGACCGCCGCCAACGTGAGACTCGAGGTGTTTGGCGACGTCACAGTTTTGCCAGCGGGCGAGCCCGATGGAACTGGGCCAATCGGCCCAGCAGACATCGGCGCCGCGGCATATACACCCATCTTTACGTTTACCAACCCCTATGACGGTTCAATTCAGGATGCTATCGCCCAGATCCCCGACATCCCTATGACGCCGGCTCCTCTATTGATCGCCATCCATGGCCGGAGTGGGACCAAGGAGTCCGGATTGGACTGGTTTGCCGAAGCAGCCGACCGCAGAGGCTGGCTGCTCGCCTCGCCAGAGTTACACGGTAGCTGGCCGATTCCTGACGATTGCTACGACGAGCCGCCTGGACCCGACTGCCAGAGCGAAGATGAACGGCTACTGACTGAACCTGGCGCATACGCCTATGCTTCCCTGGAGAGCCAGTACGACGCCATCGGTACAGTGAACTATATGGTTCAGACTTTCAATGTGGACCTTGATCAAATTTACCTGGCGGGATACTCGATGGGTGGTCAGACGGATGTCATCTTGGCGGCCAAGTTTCCGCACCTCTTTGCCGCTGTCTTTGACAACAAGGGCCCGACCGATATGGCTGTCTGGTATGGCGAGCAAGTAGCTTACTACGAAACCCCACACCAGGCCCAGGTGAGAGCCATGAGGAAAGAATGTTACGTTGTTGTGGGCAGCACGAATACGCCAGCCTACCCGAGCAGCGATACGGGCACCCCGGCCAATCCCTTTTGCTACCAGCGCCGCTCGGGCATTCGCTTTGCCGGTAACTATCTTCACATACCCATCTCAATGACCCATAGCGAGAGCGATCTGCTCGTTCCTATCCACCATTCACAACACCTGCGCGACGCCATCAACGATCACCATCCCGACCGGCAGGCCTCCATTTATGTGGATACGAGCCCGCCATGCGGTGAGCCTTACCACTGCTACGAGCCACATCCCGATGCAGTCCTGGATTTCCTGGAGCCGTTCACCCTGAACAACCATCCGACCCACATCAACATCACGTCCGACGAGTCCAAATCCTATTACTGGATGAACCTGGCCCAAACGGGAGGCGATCATTGGTCACAGGTAGAGGTCACTTATCACCCGATCAGCTCAACCGTCACCGCGACCATTTCGGACACTCACCCACTGACGGTGGCCTTTAATCTCGGCTCAACGCCCATCGGCGGAATAGTCCCTCAACCAGGCATGGGATTGCCGGCGACGACCTACCTGGTCAAGACAGCAGACAACCGTTACCTGCACAATTATGAGTCCGGATATCTCACTACGACACTGGCCTCTACAGGTCAATCCGACCTGACCATTTCCGCCATCGAAGCACAGGTGTCAGCCAACCCATCCATCGTATCTACAGCACAAATCGCCACGTCACAGATCACCGTCGAAGTGAGAGATCGCCTGAATAACCCCGTGCCCGATGGCACAACGATTATTTTGTCTACCTCTGCGGGAACCTTTCCCAACTTGAGTCAAACTTACGCGGCACCAGCCAGTGAAGGACAGCTCACGACCACCCTGACCCTGGGACCTGAGGATGATCGGGCAGACATAGTCGCTAGCATCGAGAACGTCACCGGCTCTACGTCGGTTGATGTGATCCATCCGGCCATAACCCTGCTGGTCACGCCGAGCCACACCATCATCTACAGCGGGGAGAACGTGACCTACACGTACCAGATTGCCAACACGGGTGATGCCACGCTGACCGGCGTCACCCTGCTTGACGATAACGGCACGCCAGGGGACGGGAGTGACGATGTCACCGTCTGCACGGGTGTGGCTCTCGCAGTTGGTGCGACGCAAACTTGTAGCCGAAGCACAACACTAATGCAAGATACGACCAACACCGCTACCGTGACAGCCCACGACCCTCTGGGCTACACCCTCGCCGACAGTGATTCAGCCACAGTTGCAATAGCCTCTGGCCGTATCTACCTCCCTGTCATCGTGAGAAACGGTGGATGATATCCCACCAGGAATAAGCCCATCAGGCCAGCAGAGCTTCCAACGTTTTCTAACCATTTTCTAACACAATTTCTACATACTCCTAACCTTTTCCTGGTATACTGGAGCAAGTATCTCAATCCTTTCGCAACAGGTGCGAATGAACGGGACCGAGACAGAGATGCTAACCGGACACAACATTCTATGCCTGGCCACAGATCCCTGGCACAGCATCTGGCGGAACCGACATCAGATTATGTCACGATTGGCCCAGGCCAATCGCGTGCTTTATGTAGAGCCCCGTGCCTATCCTGTGAACGAGACACTGAAAGCATGGGTCAACTCAGAAAGGCAAGATGAACGGCTGAAGCATATCGCTGATGATTTGTGGGTCTACCGCCATCCGACGTGGGGATTTGTCAGCCGGTGGTCAATCTTGGATCAAGTGGGGTTGAGATTGCGCATTCTCGCGCTTCGCCAGGTCCTGAAAAAACTCAGAATGAGTTCGCCTATTCTGTGGGTGGTGGATCCTCGGCACGGGAACATGGTCGGGCATTTCAAGGAATCCTTGGTTTGCTATCACGTGGTAGACAACTATACCGCTGCCTCCTGGCGTTCAGCGCAAGCCCGCGCAGCTGTGGAGACGGGGGAGCGTTTGATGCTCTCGATCGCCGACCTGGTGGTGGTCACCTCACCAGCCCTTTTGGAGGACAAAAAGCCGCACAACAGAAACGTTCATTTGGTGAGAAATGCTGTAGACTATCCGCAGTTCGCTGCTGCTCTGAAAAGTTTTAGCGGGCCACCAGCGGATGTGACCGACATTCCCCAACCGATTATTGGCTACGTGGGGAATGTCAGCGGCAAACTGGATTTCGAGCTTCTGGACACGGTCGCCTGCGCCAGGCCCAACTGGTCATTTGTGCTGGTCGGACCGGTCTCGAAGCAAGACTCTGCAGTGCGGCGGTTCGCTCAGGATCATCCTCCCAACGTACATCTCTTGGGCCAGCGTGACGTTGCAGACGTGCCCAATTATATTCTGGCCTGCCAGGTCTGTCTGCTGCCTTACCGCCAGGACGACTACACACAAAGGATCGACGCATTGAAACTGTACGAGTACTTGGCCTGTGAGAAGCCAATTGTAGCCACCGATATTCCCACGGCTCGCGAGCAAAGCCAAGTGGTTCACATTGCCAAAGATGCGGCCGACTTTGTGCAAAAGTTAGACAAGGCTGTGGAATCAACCCTGCCCGAACAGCGCACACTTTGCCGATCGATCGCGATGCAAAATACCTGGCATCAGCGGATAGAACAGCTATCTTTTTTGATTCAAGCGGCATTGAGCGCATGATCTGCCGCTTGCGCAATGCTACACACTCACAGTCAGTCTATGGACACCCTACGTTTTAGCTACAGTGAGGTGACAGTTGAAATCTCTAGTTATAGGCCTCGACGGCGCATCTTTCAATGTCCTTGAGCCCTGGATCGCCGGCGGGCAACTTCCAACCCTGGCCAAGATGATAGAGCAAGGATGCAGTGGCATACTTGGAAGCACAATTCCCCCCCTCACGTGTCCAGCAGTTCCCTGTCTGTACACAGGCAAGAACCCTGGGAAACTGGGCATTGGGGCTCGCGGCTTTGTGAATCCAGACGGCAGCCCCATCAGCGCCAGCGACATTGACAGTGACACGGTATGGGATATTCTGGGTGGTCACGGCTATCGCTCCTGCATCGCGAATTTGCGAAGCACCTACCCGCCCCAGCCATTCAACGGGGTCATGATATCCGGCTCTCCACCTTCCCCGGACTCTCCATACGTATTCCCATCTGATCTTCAGAAGAAAACCGCTGGTTTTCACATCTCAAACGAGGCGTTTTTGGAACTCAAGACCCAGATATCCAACAAGCAAAGAGCGGGGCTGGATACGCTCAAAGACCTTATCTGGAAACGTTATCATATTTTCAAGACGATCGTAGAAAAAGATGCCTTCGACTTTGGGCTGTTATGGATAGAGTCAACAGATGTTATTCAGCATTGGAGCTGGAAAAACCCAGGCTTTATATTAGAGATCTTTCAGCAAGTGGACAAGGTGCTGGCCGACGTGGTGTCCTCGTTCGCCAATACCAATATCCTGGTCGTATCCGACCATGGGTTTGAGGGGTTATATTACAGGCGATTCAATGTCAACGTTTGGCTGAGACAGCAGGGATTTCTTAGACTGAGTGGCTCCCCGTCGCTCAGCCAGTTTCTTCACCAATCCTATCTATCCCTGAAAAAGCGGCTCCCCCAAAATGTGCTTCGGGTTCTTCAAAGTTTCAGAGGACATGCTCGAAAGACAGGAAGGATTCGAACGACCTCCACCGCTCTCAGCCCGCCGGTGATACCCGGTGCAGATTGGCAAAATGGGGGTGCATATCTCGATACTCACTGGGGAATCAGGGTGGTGCCTGGCAATATGGCTTCTAGTGAGGTTGACAAATTCACACAAGACATTGTCGACAAGCTGAAAAGGCTGCATGACGGTACAGGACGCAAGGTCGCAAAGGGTGTGTGGCGACGAGAACAAGTCTACAGCGGCCCACATGTAGGTGAGTTTCCTGATATCGTCTTTCTCCTGAATCAATACGAACCGTATAAGGTTCTGACAGGAGAAGCTCTGCCGGACACGACCCTTACACCTAGATTCGGGCGCCATGACTTCGCACCGGAGGGGATCATCATCGCCTATGGCCCGGATATGCAGTGGGGGGGCGAATTGAAGGAAGCTAGCATCATGGACGTCACGCCTACTGCGCTACATATGATGGGAACGGCCATTCCCACGGAAACAGATGGTCGCGTCCTGCACCAGATTTTCGACAAGAAATCGGAACCAGCCACAAGACCTGTCATATTCAGCGACAGCGACTACAAAAGGAGCGACTCCCCCATCGGGCGCTCGTCTGCCGAAGAGGAACAACTCATCATCGCGCGACTGAAGGGGTTAGGATATTTGGAGTGAGCACACGCCAAGCGGGATTCAATCCACCCGTTTCCGTCGAGTGCTAATACAAAACTTGGGAGGAAAAAGTGGGCATACGAGAATTCATCACATATGCTCAAGTGATAAGACGACGCTGGAAACCAATAGCTGGCCTGTTCCTGGGAACCATGATCACCCTGATTGTCATATCTGTTCTTGCACCGCAGGTCTATCTGGCCTCAGCACGGCTTCAGGTCATCGCGCCGTCGCCGGGGGCGATCACGCTCTATGGCGGCTTCCGTAGTGACGGCTTCCGGGACGAAGTCGCTTACACTCGAAACACCTTTATCCAGATTCTCAAAAGCCGGGTGGTTGCACGCCGCACCTTAGAGACAGTGGAAACCAACCTGGAACTGGAGGAATTGCAAGAGTCCACAGAGATCGTCATTGAGTCTGATTTCATCAATCTCACCGTCACCGGCAGCAGACCCGATGAGGCAGCGCAACTGGCCAATGAACTGGCTACCGAAGCCCTGGCTTATTACGGCGAACTGTTGGCGCGATCGTCGGGGGCGTCCAAAGACTTTATCAGCACACAGCTTGACCTCGCCCGCCAGGACCTGGATCGCGCCCAGACAGCCTTGATGCAATTCCGGATTGAGAACAAAATCGGCTCTTTTGAGGACAGTATCAACCAACAGGCCAGTCTCATCCGCTCGTTGCGACTCGCTCGCGATCAGGCGATGGCCAACAACAGTGTCACCACGGCAAACGCCTACGATATTCTCATTGCCCAACGCGAGCAGGAACTCCAGACGCTACTCAATCTGAGTGCCCAATACCAGGCGCTAGACATGGCAGTGAGCCAGGCTTCAAGCACTTATAACTATTTGTTGAGCAAAGAGGCAGAAGCCGAAATCACAGAGAACCAGATCCGTAACGCAAGCTTTATTCAGGTGGTGGAACCAGCAGAGTCTCCACGCCAATCCACCTCGACTTTCAGCAAGTCAATACTGGCTCTGGGAGGGGTGCTGAGCCTGGTCTTGGGGATAGCGATAGCTTTTACCTGGGAGTACGTTGAAACCAGCAGCATTCGGCAAGAAGAGGTTAGCAATGACGTCTCACTCCGGCAGCAACCGGCCAATGCCATCTGACACTTTGGCACAGCAGGCAGATTCGCTGCCGCTAATGTCTATCATCATACCCGTCTACAATGGGGCTCACATCATCGGTCCGCTGCTCGACTCTATCCAGCAGCTTGACTATCCCCCCAACAGGTATGAGGTTCTCGTGGTAGACAACAACTCGACTGACGATTTGGAAAGTGTCGTTGCCCCCTATCCGGTGAAACTCTCGCACGAGCGCGACGTACAAGGTTCCTACGCGGCCCGCAACCAGGGCATCAAGCAAGCGCGGGGTGAGATCCTGGTCTTTACCGATGCGGATTGCCGGGTTCACCCCCAGTGGCTGCGCTGCTTGCAGGCTGCGTTTGTAGACGCGGCGATCGGAGGTGCAGCCGGAACCATCCAGGGCGTGGAACCCGCGGGAAGCTGGGTGGAAGAGGTGTTGAACCGACGTCACCATATGTCTTCCGTCGATCGGAGACATTCGTCCAATGGATCCAGCCCTAAACTCAAGCGATCGTTCAAACGGCCTACCCGTCGGCTGCCACGTCTGCTGAGGCGGTTGGGTTTGGTTACTTACTACGACGACCCCAGGTTACCTTCGCTCCCCATCGCGCCGACGGCTAACGTCGCTTATCGGCGAGAAGCCTTTGAGAAAGCTGGCCTCTTTGATGCGACGTATTTTGGTGGTGGGGATTTAGAGTTCGCTATTCGTTTGCAGCAGCAGAGTGATATGGAGCTGGTAGCGGTGCCCGATGCCATCGTGTACCACCGTCATCGCGCTACCTTGCGCCAGCTCTTTCGGGTACACACCCTCTACAGTACTAGCCGCATAGTGCATATCGAAAGATACCTTGGACTGGACAATGCGTTGAGACGGCAAATACTGATCGAAAATTTGGCCTATCTCATGATCGGCATACCATGGTCCTCTGCCAAAATAGTCTTCAGAGCACTGCACACCGCTGTGTTTGGCTCTCCCTGCCCACTCTACACCCGGGAGATGATCGTGGATCTCGTAACCCTGATAAGCGCTTGCCGGGCAAGCATCCGGGCGTGCAACCTGCTGCAGCAAGGACGACGGGACGAGCTATGGACACTGGCCGATCCCGCACGGCACGCGGGGAGGTAGCTTTGGACTTGAACAGCCAGGACAACAGGGCACTTCGCATACTGGGCATTTGCCCCCACCCTGTCGACAACCTGATCACGACGACCGGATACGGGGGTGTTTCCTCTCATTTCTTCCAGGCTCTGGCGCAGCAGCACCAGGTGAAACTTGGCGAAGTGTGCCTGAGGGGTTTCACGCACTATGCCAACAGATTGCACAGCCTGATCGTTCAGCCCCGCATCTGGCGGCGATACGCATACAAGAACCCCTGGACTTTCCGTGCCCGCTCGCGCATTGCCCATCGGTTGGTTCGGCAATTCAACAAGGACATAGACCTGGTCATTCAGCGACAGGGCTTGAATGCACCTTTCATAGGACAGCCGCTAAAGCCGTATGCCATTTACACAGATTACACCACCAGACTGGGCGACACCCATCGCTACCCGGCATATCGCAACAGTTATTATCGCAACGCGACGGAACGTGACGCCTACTATCGCCTGGAGGGCGAGGCTTACCGCCAGGCAAGCCGGGTGTTCACCTACAACGAGTTGGTACGCCGCTCCATGATCGAGGACTATGGCGTGGATGCCGCAAAGGTCATTAGTGTGGGCGTTGGCGTCTGCCTGGAGCCCATTGACCCAACCATAGACAAGCGATACGACAGTCGCCAGATCGTCTTTATTGGCAAAGACAGCGCCTTCATCCGCAAAGGCGTGCCTAACTTATTGGCGGGGTTTGCCCAGGTAAGGGAAGCCATCCCCGATGCACAACTCCTGTTGATCGGATTGAGTCCAGACCGCATTCCCCCTCAGCAAGGAGTGATCAACCTAGGCTTCATCCATGACCGCCAGCGGCTGAGGCAAGTTCTGGAGGGTGCGGCCCTGTATGCCATGACCCCTCTGATTGATCCCTCACCCGGCGCTATACGTGAGGCGATGGCAATGAAACTGCCAGTCGTCGCCAGCAACGTGGATGGCATTCCCGAAATGATCATGGACGGGGAAACCGGCTACCTGGTGCCTCCGGAAGAGCCAGAGCAGCTAGCTGAAGCAATCATCGCCTTGCTAGGGGACGAAAACAAGATGCGAACGATGGGTGAACGTGGTTACGCCCGCGTGCAACAGCATTTCACCTGGGACCGGGTGATGAGTAAGGTGAAGGCACACCTTCTCCACTGTCTACAATCTTGAGAGGGGTATCTGCGCTCTGTCGCCCAATGCTGAAAATACATCCTTTTCATCACCAATGAAATGACTTGAGGAAGGCATACAGTCGATTGTGGCAACCAGGCATGTAGGTACCGTGGGAAAAGCGAGAAAGGCCCACCAGTGCGCGTCTTGATGATTCTGACCTACTTTCTTTCATCAGGCCCAATCGGGGGTGCCGAACGACAGGCACACAAACTAGCCAAGGCGCTAATGAACCGGGGCCTTGATGTAGAGATCGTTACCGGCTGGTGGTCAAGGAGAGAACCTCAGACTGAGACGTTCGACGGAATTCCTATCCGGCGAGTCTTCACCTGCTGGAACATGGGAGGGCTCAAGGGCCTGCGCAAGTTCGGTACCTACACCTATATGCTGGCTCTGCTGGGATATCTGGTGCAGCACAGAAAGTCATACGACATCATCCACATCCACTCAATGTCCCACAGCGCCTTCGTCGGCACCCGGGCTGCGGGGCTTTTGAATAAAAAGACAATCGTCAAGGTAAGGGCTAGCGGAAAGTGGAGCGACCTGAAGCGCATGCGAGATAACTCGTTCGTGTTGGGAACTCGATACATGTTGCCGTTCATCAGCCGTCACTGTGATTGTGCCATCGCGCTCAACCAGGAGACGATCCAGGAATTGCGGGAGGCAGGCTTTGTGCCAGAGCAAGTCGCCCTTGTGCCAAATGGCGTGGCGATGGACGATGGGCAAAAGCACACCTATGAACTACATACACCACCGCACCTGTTCTTTGTCGGTCGTCTTGAAAGACAGAAAGGACTCGATGTACTTCTGCAAGCTCTCGGGCGAGTGGAAAGCATGAATCCCACTACCGACTGGAAGCTGAGGGTGTTCGGCGAGGGTCCCCTCCGGGCTGAGTATGAGAGTCAGGCGCACGCACTGGGGATCGCTGAACGGGTTCAATTTGAGGGGCAAATACCGAATGTTCCGGCACAGTTGGTAGAAGCCGACATCTTTGTCCTTCCCTCCCGGGCAGAAGGGATGTCCAACGCTTTGCTCGAAGCCATGGCAGCTGGCTTGCCTAGCATCGCCACGCGTATCAGCGGCAATACTGACCTCATTGAAGACGGCGTCAATGGACTGCTGGTGCCACCCGAGAACCCTGAAGTGCTTGCCAACGCGATTCTATGCCTACTAGACAACCAACGGTTACGAGAAGAACTGGCTCAAGCCGCCATAGATACGGTTCACCAGCATCACAGCATCGATTCTGTTGCCGATCGCTACGTTAACCTTTATGAACAGTTGCTTGCGTAGGCTAGGGCCCCACCAGGTAAGGAGATAGCCTTGGATCAACCCACACGACGCCCCAACATCCTTCTCATCATTATGGACGCTGCTCGGGCGGATCATTTGTCCTGCTACGGATACCCCCTGCCCACGACACCACACCTGGTCAGGCTGGCAGAGGAAGGAATCCGTTACACGAATACCATCAGCACTGGCGGATGGACTGTACCCACCCACGCTTCCCTGTTCACAGGAACCTTTCCTTGCTTCCACGGTGCTTGGGATGGGCATCCCATACTCAATGAAGATATACCTACACTGCCCGAGATCCTCAGGGGCTATGGGTATCAGACAGTGGGATTCACGAACATAGGCTGGTTAAATGACAAGACAGGCCTGATTCGTGGTTTCGACACCTTTGTACCCGTCTATCGGTCCTACGAGGGCCGGAGCATTCCAACCATGGCAAGGCTCGCTCTGGCCAAGATGGCATGGCTACTCAACGGGCGAATGCTGGGAGGCGCAACTGCCACCAACCGATATGTGAAGAACTGGCTGGCCCGCCGTGAACCTGAGCGGCCATTCTTCATGTTCATCAACTATTCTGAGGCGCATGCCCCTTACCAACCCCCTCGTTCATTTGCGCGCCGCTTTCTCGAGCCCCTCGGCCTTGGTTATGCCGAGGCTCGACAGGTAAATCAGGATCCTCTGAAGCATATCACCGGCACGGCATCTATGGACAAAAAAGACTTTGACGTGTTGCGCGCTCTGTACGATGCCGAGATAGCCTATCTTGATACCAGATTGGGAGAGCTCTTCAACTACCTGAGGCAACGAGACTTGTTGGAGCAGACTCTTGTGATTGTCTCAGCCGATCACGGCGAGAATCTTGGCGATCATGGCTTCATGAGTCACAAGTGGTGCCTGTACGATACCCTGGTGCGAGTCCCTCTCATCATTCGCTATCCACCTTGTTTCCCCCCTGGAATGACCGTAAACGACCAGGTCCAACTGGTGGACATCTTGCCAACCCTGATGGACGTTCTTAACGTCAGAGAGAGTGAAACAAGAAGCCAGCTTCAAGGCTTCAGCCTGTTACCGCACCAAGTCGCCCATCGCCCGCGAACATTTGCCGTATCGGAAAGATATGGGCGTTCATGGAAACACACCTTCCGCAGGTTCCCAGACTTTGACTACACGCGATTTGAGCGAGATTTGAAAGCAATTCGTACTATGCAATTCAAGTATATTTGGTCCTCCAATGGCAAGTGCGAGCTCTACAACATTGCGACAGATCCGGCCGAATCTAAGAACCTTGCGGACGCCCTTCCTGAGAAGGCGCAAAGTTTGCACAATTGTCTCTTTGACTTTATCGAGTCCATCAAACGCACAGGCGAAACCACAGAGCAAGATATCGAGATGGACCGGGACCTGGAAAATCATCTGCGCGGGCTAGGCTATCTCGACTGAATGGATGTGGGAAATGTGGAGAACGATGAGGCCGCTCATTACAGCGGTGCCGCAACGTGTTGCAGCTTTAATTCTGGCACGGCTATATACCGTATCAGAAGGCATCATCATTATTACCGCCGTCGGTCTGGGTATCCTGTTGGCGCTTGGTCTTTACTCTCCTACACAGGCTTTGACCATTGCACTTGCAGGCATTAGTGTGTATGTCGTCACCATTATCATCGACCCATTGAAGGGGTTGGTCCTGTGGCTGATTACCCAACCGTTGCTCGAGGGATATCTTAACATTTCTCTGGGGGCCGGCATTCCCGACCTGTCCCTCACCCGGCTCTGCATGGCGTCGATTTGTGTTGTACTTTTGGCACGAGCAGCCATCAGATTGTACCAGTTGCAATCGATCAACAAGTTTGACATTCTTGCTGTAGCATTCATGATAGGCATGGCCCAGTCTGGCTTCAGGGGCAGCCGGGGTGCTAGCAGCTTTCAGAATGTTTTTGATCTTTACTTCGTCCCGGTCGTGGTCTATTTCGCCGTGAAGAATCTGGTGTCCAACCGACGGTCCGTACATCTGATATTATTTGCTGTGGCAATAGTTGCTCTGTACAGTGCGGTCTATGCTTTCTACGAGTCCATAACAGGCAATGTGCTCTTTGCGTCTGAGGTTCACAAATTCTACTTCTACGAATCCGGGCTGCGCGTATTGCGTGGTCTCTACGGGAGTAACACTGGTTTTGGGCGAGTGTTCGTCATGGCCATTCCAATCCTTTTCTATTGTTTTCTCAAAACATCCTCATCTTCGCAAAAGATCCTGTTTGCTATCTGGCTGGCTCTGGTTTTTGGCGGTCTGTATCTCACCTACAAGCGCGCTGCCTGGCTTGCGATGCTGGCGGTTGTATTTGTGATGCAATTCTTTTACCCCCAATTTCGCAGACTGTTCATCGTCCTTCTGGTCATAGTTATTGTCGCGATGGCTTTCAATTGGGATAGTATCACCACCAGCACCGTATATACGGATCGAATCAACAGCAAGAGCTCAACTGTCGAAATGCGGACTGGGGGATGGAAGAATGGGATTGAGTTCTGGTCTACGAACCCTGTGGTGGGTATCGGGTTTCATAACTACTGGCAGAGCGCTGATGAGGCTGGCTATAGCGATAAGGGTCTTGAAAATGAGCACCTTGAAATCCTGGTATCCGCTGGGCTCCTCGGCTTCTTACCCTACGTCGGGTTGCTGGTTCTAATGATCTATGACGGCTATAAGCACTACCGAGGGCGGGTAGAGGGCAGTCTGGCGGATCCTGACCTGGTCGTGGTTTTTTGGGGCGTCGTGACGGGCCATGTCATCACGGCTTCTACTTCTCAGATCAATAACCTGGTGGTCAACGCCATACTCTTTGCCGTGGCTGGCGCCGTAATCTACGCTCGCCGCCGGGCAGTGCCCACGCGGCCAGAGCCAAAGCAACGGACAGCAAATGCTGTTCCTTAAGCTCTGACGCTTTGGAGAACATTCAAGAATCCGAAAGTGGTTTCGCCTGCGGCGAGAGGTAAACAAGCTCTTGCCTAGAATGAGCAAAGGGAATTTATCCGTGTCCAATCCACGCGATCTCGTCGACTATGCATCTTGGCGTACGGCTTTGAAAGATTGGGCACTCAACATCATTCTGAGCCCACAAGCGCTTGAACGAGGTTACGTAACCCGGAGGCGGTGCGCACTCTGGTCGCTCAGCATATGAACGGTTACCGAGATCACACGACTCGCCTGGGCACGCTGGTCACATTTGAGTTGTGGCACCACATGTTCGTAGATGGTAATGGGTTGGCACTGACATGAGCGAAAAAAACAGCTATATCGGCTACCTGACGCAAGCCTATCCCGGTCTCACCACAGTCTACCGCGAAGTCCTGGCACTAAGAGCCAAGGGTCTGGCTATCAAAACGTTCGCCACCTGGCAGCCAAGGTCTGAAACGGTTTCTGCAGAAGCACGCGATTTGACCGACGGGACGTTCTACATCTTTCCTATTCAATGGCGGGCCTTCTTGAAAGCCCACGCCAGGTATCTGCTGACCAAACCTGTGGCCTATATGGCAACACTCATCTTTGTACTGACACGTCCTGGTCAATCGTTGTCCAAACGAAGGCGAACGCTGTTCCATTTCGTCGAGGCCGTCTATCTGGCTGCTGAGGTTGAGCGACAAAATATCGGCCACATTCATGTTCACTTTGCCCTGAACGCCACTACGCTGGCTCTGGTAGTGGAGCGACTGACGGGGGTGCCGTTCAGTTTCACGGCACACGCCGTAGATATCTTCGCCGACCAGGTCATTTTAAAGGAAAAGATCGAAGCGGCGCGCTTTATCGTGGCCATCTCGGAATACAACCGGCGCTTTCTGGTCGAATACTCGGGCAATCCAAAAGCCGCCGAAAAGATTCACGTCATTCACAGCGGCATACCCATGGCCGACTTTAGCCCGGATGCATACCCGGCCCGCACGTCTGCCACGCCACCCGTGATCCTAGCCGTCGGTCGCCTGGTGGAGAAGAAGGGGTTCCCTTTCCTAATCCGAGCCTGCAAACATTTGCGTGACCAGGACTACCAGGCACGTTGCGTCATCGTCGGGTCAGGACCGCAAGAAGAGAGGCTGCGCTGCCTGGTTCACGAGATGGGTATGGAGGACAGGATCGAGCTAGTGGGCTGGCAGGATCAGACCCGTGTGCGCGCTTACCTGGAAACAGCGACTGTCTTTGCCCTGCCCTGTATTATCGCGCCAAACGATGATCGGGATGGCATCCCGGCTGTCCTCATGGAAGCGATGGCCATGGCCAAGCCCTGTGTCTCCACCGCGATTTCAGGCATCCCTGAGCTGATCGAGGACGGGCATTCGGGGCTGCTCGTCCCTGAAAAAGACGAGATTGCGCTGGCTGACGCTTTGTGCCGTCTGCTCGATGACCCACAACTTGCCAAGCGCCTTGGCCGGGCCGGCCGGGAAAAGGTGCGCCGTGCGTTTAACCTGGACCACGTCACCGACCAGCTGCTGCATCTCTTTGCCAGCGCCTTGGCCGGGAAAGCTGACCGTGACATACAACCGCTGCCTGTCCTTCGTTGACCTGCACGGCGAGGCATAGATATGCGCCGGATGATGAGTCTGTCATCATATTCGGTGAAACCGGGAGACCAAAAATTATGAAAACAGTATCCAGAACAAAACGCCTCGTTATCACCCTCCTTGTCGCCAGTAGTCTGTACCTGCTGGCGCTAAGTCCATCGCCGCTGTATCCAGGATGTATGGCTGTTTCGGTGAGTGCCGGGTCCGAGTTGTCTCCCTTGTCGCATCAACTCCCCACCCGACCGCGACCGACCTCTACACCCAAGCCAGCCCAGCCACCGAAACCCAATCCAACAGCGACTTTGCCACCACCTACGCCCACGCCAACTTTGGAGCCAACATCGACGTTGCAGCCCCCTACACCGGACCTGACAACGACATGGGAGCCAGGCGATGAAGCGACGCCCACGCCAACTTTGGAGCCAACATCAACATTGCAGTCCCCTACACCGGACCTGACAGCAACAGGAGAGCCAGGCGATGAGCCGACGCCTACGCCCGGATCGACACCGATCGGCGAGCCAACCGCCCTCGAACCAACGACAGGCGATGAGACCATGATTCAAGAGCTCACCCTGGCGGAACTAGGCTACGACGATCGAAGACTCACCGTCAACTTTTCATCTGACTGGATCTATTTCTACGTGCCCGGCGATCTGGCCTTTGTACCCGGCTCTTACACGAGGTTAATCCTGAGCCATACAGCAGCTCAAGTGGAGAAACCAGCCGCCCTCGAGGTAAATATCAATGGACACACGCTAGGTACCGTCCAGCTCACCGCGGAGAACGACACCCGTGACCAGATCCAATGGGATATCCCACCCGAGTCACTCCAAACAGGTCGCAACACCCTCAAGGCCACTTTGAGAACCCAGTGGGATCCCTGCGACCGCTCGGTCCTCCTACCCGCTGAAGCCGTGCTTCACAGCGAGGGGCTCTTTCACCTGGCATACGAGGTCGTTCCCAGAGAGCCAGACCTGGCTCTGTATCCCGTTCCCTTCTTTGAGGCTGGGTTTGAGCCCAGCGTCGTCTATTTTGTCCTGCCCGACTCGCCTGCGCCGGACGACCTTACCGTGGCGGCCACGATCAGTGCCGGGTTGGGCCGCTATTCGGACGGTCAGATTCAGGCGAGGTTTGTGACGCCCTCCGAACTCACCGATGAGATTCGAGACAACCACAATTTGATCGTCATTGGCCTGCCCGAAACGAACGCCTTCCTCTCACAACTCTCTCTCCCCCTGTCGTTGGGACAAGTCGGCGTCGCTGACGACCACGGCATCCTGCAGGAAATTGCGTCGCCGTGGAACCCCCGCCTCATGGTTCTGGCCGTGATGGGCAGGACCTACGAAGGGCTGTTCAAAGCCGGCGCAGCCCTGAATCGCCAGATATTGTTCCCTGGCCTCAAGGGGTCAACCGCCATCATTGAAGAACTCCTTGATCCTTCCGTAAGCGAGGCTGAGACGCCTGCGATTGATAAAACCTTTGAAGACCTCGGTTACGACGACAAAGTGGTGTACGGGACGCGGCGCACAGGACAGCGTTTCAACTTTAATCTACCAGCTTCCTGGCAGATGTTTGACAATCCCTCCCTGAAGCTACTCTTCACGCACTCTGAGGTATTGAGCCATACGATGTCCACCCTGGACGTTCACCTCAACGACGTGCCCATCGGCAGCACGACTCTCAATCAAGACAATGCCAAGAACGGCCTGTTGGAGGTGGAGCTGCCCAGTTGGTTGCTCAAGGGCGGTGGAAACCGCATCGAGGTCTTTGCTGACATGGCGCTGGGGGCAGACGAATGCCTGTTTTGGGCTTCCGACCAGGTATGGACCGTCATCAGTCGCAAGTCTACCCTACACCTGTCGTATGAGGCCCTGCCGGTGGCGCTGGACCTGGCAAACCTGTTCCGGCCATTCAGCTACGAATCTAACCTGAGCGACACGTACATTGTGTTACCTGAGGTGTTAGACCAGACCCAGCGAGATATGCTCTTGAACCTAGCGGCCCGGCTGGGAGCAACGGTCAGAGGGCGTTATCTGGCACTCCAGGTTGGCCGATCCAACGATCTGGATTCTAATGCCAGGCAAGCCCACCACATCGTGGCCATCGGTCAGCCCAGTACCAATCCGCTCATCCGTGAGGCCAATGACTTTCTGCCTCAACCTTTTTTGTCCGACAGCGACGAGCCAGCGCAGATTCACAACCCAGCTATTATCACCTTCGATCCGCAACGAAGCATCGGCTTTGTCCAGTTGACAGCTTCCCCTTGGAATCCTGACAAAGCGCTCTTGGCGGTAACAGGGACGGACAGTGAAGGCGTAGCAGCCGCTCTCGATCTCCTGATTAACAGTACCGGGAGACTGAAAGGTAACCTGGCAATGATTGAAGGTGAGAGTCCGATCACGGTTGACACCCACCCACTACCAGTGAACAGAGGCAGCGCAACCTTGCACGTGATCCAGCCCGATACGTCCGTGCTGATCACCCTGGCTGAACGCTGGTGGTAGGCGTCTACTCAGACATCATAGATATGGAGAGAAGAGTAAAAGAGAAATGAAACGTGCCATTATGCTTTGCCTGGTAATTGCCCTGCTGTTCACCGGATGCAACAACGCTGCCAGGGACCAACGTGAGAACGAAACTCAGCCTTCTTCCCTCACCCCGCAAGTGACCGGAGAGGTACACGGCCTCTCAGAGACCATGCCGCCAGAGGGAGCAACCGAGGCGGCCAATGAAAGCGGTATAGTCGACCCAGTGGTCATTCTGGTGTCCCGTCCCATAGAGACGCTTGACCCTTATCTGACAAAGACGGTCAATCCTGAGGACAGCGTCGCCACTCATATATGGGACACGCTCATCTGGGTCAACACCGACCTGGCCCTAGAACCTCGTCTGGCTGAGACCTGGCGATTGGTCGACGACACGACCTGGGAGTTCAGGCTGCGACAGGGCGTAACCTATCACAATGGCGAGCCATTCAACGCCGCAGCGGTCAAGTTCTCCATCGAGCGAGCAGCTCAACTAAAGGGAGGGCTTGAAACGTTTGCTGCCGACGTGGGCCTGCAGCAAGTTGAGATGGTAGATGACTATACGGTCCAGCTAGTGACGGCCGAGCCTGACATATCTGTGCCGCGTCGGCTTGCCAGCGTAGAGATGCTACCGCCAGGCCACTATGGATCGAGCAGAGACCTGGTCGCCTCGCCAGTGGGTTCAGGCCCTTACCGGTTCGTGCGGCAGGAGAGTGATGGCGCCGTGACGCTGGAAGCCAACGCAGACTATTGGCAGGGCCCGCCCCTCCTGCCAACTCTCGTCTTTCGCCCTGTAGCCGACCCGGTGACGCGCGTCAGGCTCCTGCTAGGCGGACAGGCTCACCTGATCTCTGATCTGACCCCTGACGACATAGCAACGCTTGAGACAGAGAACACGCGGGTCGAGGCGGTCGAGAGCACACGGCGACTTTTCGTCGGCATCCGAGCAGACGCTGACAGCCCCATGGGCGACAAGCGGGTCAGACAAGCCCTGAACTATGCCGTGGATGTGGATGCCCTGGTCAACAGCCTGGCAGGAGGCTATGGCCAACGCTATGGCAGTTGGGTGAACCCGCCTCACAATCTGAACACATTGACTCCCTGGCCCTACGATCCAGACAAGGCCAGGAAGCTGTTGACCGAAGCTGGCTACCCTGACGGTTTTCAAGCCACGCTCGATACACCTATAGACCACTATTATCAGGACCAGGCAATCGCTTATGCCATTGCCGAGCAACTCGACCAAGTGGGTATCCAAGTTCAGGTACAACCCTACGAGTGGTCGACTTATGTGCGCAGCCGCTTGATACCCAAAGAGACGTCGCCTCTCTTCCTCCTGAGCCTCGCCTCGTGGGGAAACGGACTAGAGGATACAACTAACCTGACCCTAGATTTTCCATTCAATCCGACACTGTGGCACAACGCAGAGTTTGAAAGTCTGGTGGCTGAAGCGCGCGCCACATTCAACGACGTGCGGCTCCAGGCATTGCTCAACCAGGCCCAGGCAATAGCCTACGAAGAAGCACCCTGGATTTGGCTGTGGCGGCCGTACGATTTTTACGGCGTGGCTTTGTGGTCAGATTGGAAGCCCCGGGCTGATGGACTCATCTATCTCTACAAAGCCAACACCTCTGGCTAAGGTAAAGCTGCTAAATTGTGCGCGCAATCCGAGTTATCTAGATAAAAGAGGTCCCCAACCTACTATGCAGGAGCCTTGGTGATGCAAACGGTCGCCCTCAAAGATCAAAACTCTCTCTCAGAACACGCCCAGGAGTCAAGCTTGGCTCTGCCGGCCATGTTTCTGGCCTGGTCGCCGCCCAGCCATACCCGCCGCAGTGAGTTGGTGGCCCGCAGACTGGACATCCCCCTGCGGCGAGTTCACGTTCTGAAAAAAAAGCCCTATCTTGCACCACTGCGTTACGCCATCCAAGCACTCTTGACCCTCATTGTCCTGTTCCACGAGCGGCCAAAGGTGGTGCTTGTCCAGAACCCGCCCATCTTTGCTCCGCTGTTCGCCTGGATCTATTGCGCGCTTACCCGCAGCAGCCTGGTGATTGACTCGCACACTGACGCCCTGCAAAGCAGTGCCTGGGAATGGTCTCTGCCACTTCATCGCTTTCTATCGCGCCGGGCCAAGGCCACCCTGGTGACCAATGCCCACCTGGCCCAGATCCTCCAAGGTTGGGGGGCCAAGAGCCAGATCATCATGGATGTTCCCAGCGAGTTACCCGCGGGCAAGCCCTACCCGCTGGAGCATCCTTTCAACATAGCCATGGTGAGTTCCTACGCCCCAGATGAGCCTCTGGGTGAAGTGATCCAGGTGGCCGGGAGCCTGCCCGACATCGGCTTTTACGTCACCGGCGATCTGCGGTGGGGATCCAAGCGACTGCCTGCTGACCCGCCCTCCAATCTGCACCTGACCGGTTTCCTGCCTGACGACGAGTACTATGGTCTATTGCGCTCAGTACATGCGGTTATGGCCCTGACCACAGAAGATCACACCATGCAGCGCGGCGCCTGCGAGGCGGTGTGGTTGGGTCAGCCGATTATTACCTCCCACTGGCCGGTGCTGCGCCGCAGCTTCCACAAAGGCGCTATCCACGTGGACAACACGGCCGAAGGGATTCGGGCTGGAATACTGCACATGCGTGCCGTGCACGAGCACCTGACCGGCGAAGTACAACTTCTCCAGGAAGAGCGGCGGCGGCAGTGGCAGGCAATCGTAACCCAATTGGAAGCACTGCTCTTGCCTGTGTCCGGAGAGCACCGGACGACAGACGCTGGTGACACGGCATAGCGACCCTACACTCTGCAAAAGCGCTGCTTGCCACCAGCTGGTAAAATCCGCTACAGCATGCCTGTCAGGCCATACGTGGTTTTGGTTGCCGGTTTTACCCTGATCAACTCAATACCTTATGACGAAATTGTCTCCCATTTTCCCCGGGTCGAGGCCAACCTAGGTATGACAGCAATAAGAGGCAGGAGACAAGACAACGTCCAGTGGAGAGCTATTTGTCACACAACGGCCATCGCTCAACGAAATCAGTTTATTGGAGTCTCTTGTTCTGCTTGGCTGTCGGCAGCGCCCTGGGGAACGGGGGCTGTGTTCTTGAACCAGGCCTTTCACGCACGCCAACGGCTGTGGAGCCTTTGCCCACACCGGCAGCGACTGATGCGTCTTTGGCCACACCTGTTTCCTCAAGGCCAACACCATCGCTCTCTGTCCCTGACTCCGAAGAGGCTGACCCCACTCCTCTCACACGGCAGACCAAACCGTCCTTTAGCCTGCGTGGGATTTGGATTCAGTCAGAATCAATAGCCACTCAAGAGAAAGCGGACGAGATGCTGGCTCGCGTCCAGGCCGGCAGCTTCAATGCCCTGTTTCTGCTCGTCTTTTCTAGTGGCTATGCTTATTACAATAGCGCGCTAGTGGAAAAGAACCCTGAGATCAGGCCAGACTATGATCCGCTGGCCTATGTCGTGACCCAGGCTCATCGGGCCGGCCTTCAAGTTCACGCGTGGTTCGTCACCGGCCTCGTCGGCCGCAAGTATGTGGATCCGGGGCCCATCCTATCACGCCATCCCGAATGGGGTATGGTAGGCCCCGATGGCGGACCGCAGATCTACTGGCTCAACTTTGCCCGACCGGACGCCAGACAATTCATGAGCGATGTGATGTTAGAAGTCGTACAAAAGTACGACATCGATGGGGTGCATTTCGACTACATTCGTTATCCCGGTTCCAACTGGAGCTTCGATCCTTACAGTATCAACGCCTTGAAGGAACAATACGGCGTCGATCTGGACAGCCTGCGGTATGCGCAGTTGCCGGCCTATGGCTTCTTCAAGGGCAACCCGTTGGGCGGCGTGGAGACGGCCGAGGTGTTGGCCAAGCTAGACGACGGCACGCCTGCCGTCCTACTCAATACTTACGGCGCCGGACAGACCATCGTTTTGAACTGGCACGCGCAGCGGCAAGAGATCGCCGCTGCAAGCGAGATATTGCGACGCAGCGTGGATTACTTGCTCGGCGAGAATGGCAGAGTCTATATCCTGCGCTCGGAAACCACCGTGGCCCGTTACGGTGCCGACACATTCCGCCAAGGTGGAGCCTGGCTGCAAAGTCTTGGCTGGGAGCCACAGAAAGTGACCGAAGAAGACGACCTGAGAAACCTGGAGGCCAATTCTGTCCTCGTGTTGCCTAACGTCTATGTGATGAAAAAAGGCACTGCAACCGATCTGGCCAAGTTTGTTCAAGCTGGCGGTGGCCTGATTTTTATCGACGGTCCCGTTGGGGCTGTCAAGTATGACGCCATCCGCGCTATCACAGGCATGCAAGGTCGCGCAGGGTATTTTGAAGGCGAAGGGACGATATTAGCCGTCGGTGAAAGCGAGTTGATTCCCGACGGGGGCCAGGCGGTAGATCCACAAGCCCATCACGAACGCATCTCAAAATGGAACGCCTTTCGTGAAGAGAGTGTTAGCACACTGGTGCAAGATGTCTACCAACGAGTACAGGCCGTCAGACCAGAAGTGCAAGTTTCTGCGGCCGTAGCCCGCAAGCGGTCTTGGGCTTCCAACAAGTTCCAGAACTGGTATGGCTGGCTGGCCGGTGGATACATTGACTTTGTCGTTCCGATGGCCTACGTCAGCGAGACATCATCCCTGGAGGGCCTCGTCGACGAGTGGCGAACAGAAGGGGACCTCGGCTGGATGAAGGTTGGGCTGGCGGTCGCTGACTTTGGGGAGAAGAACGATCCCTTGAAAGTGTCTAAGCAATTGCTCCAAGAGATAGAGTTGATCTGGCAACAGGGGATCGATGGCGTTGTTATCTTTGATTTCGAGCATATCAGCAACGACCAGATCCAGGCTCTGGCTGCAGGTCCCTTTGCGCCGTAGAGGTGCTCGCCCCATACCGTCAGAATGCTTGTTATGACGAGGGTGAAAAGAGTCGCTTTTTTCCCAACCCGAATCCTTGTTGAGAAGAGGTGGTGCTACCATGTCCAATACAGGACAGATTCTGAGATCCATTCTGCCCGAGCAAGTGCGTTCAACGATAAGAAACCAAATCGACAATCTCGAATTTCGCGTTTTTCAATGGAGATCGAAAGGACATCCCACTCTCAAAGAACCAATCTTTTTGATTGGATGTCCCCGGAGTGGCACGACAATAGGCGTAAGGCTGTTTGCAACTCATCCCTGGGTGGCCAATTGGTCTGAATTGGGCCACATATGGGATCCGACCAACTATTACGACCCCGACGCAGAGCATTATTGGAATGCTGACATGGTTACCGAACAAGCTGCCAGACGCCTACATGCAAGATTTGAATACTACCGGCATAAAAGCGGAAAGCCCAGATTTATTAACAAGCACCCGCGAAACTCGGTCCGAATCGATTATATGCGTGAAATATTCCCAGATGCTTTTTTTATTCATCTCATTCGTGATGGCAGGGCTGTAGTGAACTCTATCATAACACAAACCCCGCGAAAACCCACACGGCAGGGAATTCCCTTCGCGAATTTCTGTAAACCTCCCAACTGGCGACAGTTTCTACGTGACGATCCCGTTGAGCAGGCAGCACTGCAATGGAGGGAGATTGTGGGTTACGTTCTTGGCAAACGGTCCGAACTCGGAGATAGGTACCACGAATTCAAATATGAGGACATGTGTTCAACGCCACGAGAGGTGTTTGCATCTGCATTCGAGTTCGCAGGACTGCCAGTTTCAGACGCATTCCTGTCAGGCATTCCAGAAAGACTGGAAAACAGGAATTTCAAATACGAGGAAAAGTTCTCACAAGCTCAACTAGACACAATCAACACCATACAAAAAGACTTGCTGCAAGAGCTTGGGTACAAGGTCTGAACAAGCAATAAAAATGACGTAGCACAGCGATCTGCTACGTTGCGAGGGAACAGCGTGCGAAAAGTGCACAATAGGATGACGAGTGCTTTCTCTTTTGCCGCCAGAGCCAAAGGCCCATTCGTGCTGTTGAAGCGTGCCCACAGCATCGTCAATCGCTACGGCCTCACGCCAACAAAAATGGGCCAAGCGCTACGTCTATTTGCCCAGACGCTAGGCCGATTCAACTGTGGAGCGAGTTTTCCCATTACGACTGTCGCTCTGCAACGCAACAGTGACACTATCGTCAAGTACCTGGACCAGAACATCGAGTTTGCCGTGCATGGCTATACTCACATAGACTACTCACAACTCGCACCGGAGGAGCAATTGAACCATCTGCGTCGCGCCTGCGAAACCTTTGCGGACGTGGGCATTACAGCCGTTGGCTTCCGCTCTCCCTACCTACGTCGTGGAACCGATCTGCAGACTGCCATTGAAGCAGCCGGGTTTTCCTACGCGAGTAACCAACCCGTTCTATGGGACGTGCTTGACGCCGATGCTTTTACCCCGTCAACCTATGCCCACTATGAACGCGCTATCAGCTTCTACGACCCATGGCATGCAGACATACGACTATCGCTGCCACAGCTTCATGGCCCAAACCAAATGGTCGAGATTCCAGTTTCACTCCCCGACGACGAGATACTCCTCGATCGTCTAGACGGGGCGACCAAAGGTCTGGTCGAGAAGGTTTGGCGACGCATTCTTGCCGAAACTCATCGTCGTGGGGAATTGTTTACCCTTCAATTACATCCAGAGCGAATTGATAGGTGCGCGGATGGACTCTCCGCCGTACTTGCCGAGGCACGGATGCTTGCCCCATCGGTGTGGTTGGCTCGTCTGGATGAGATTGCGGCCTGGTGGCGGGCTCGCGCGGGCGCAACGGTAGAGGCAACCGACGCTGGCGACGGACGATTCCATCTGGTCCTGGCCGGGCCGAGCGGCAGCACATGGCTGGCCCGCGCGGTCACCGTGGACGCGCCCACCGAAGCCTGGGCCGACGGCTATCGGCAGGTGAAGGCAACGAGGTTCACCGTACGTGCCCCACTCCGACCTTTCATCGGTCTGTCGCCAGCCACCTCGCCTGAACTGGCCGACTTTTTGCGGCAGCAAGGTTATATCGTTGAAACAAGTGAGGAAAGCCATCGTTACTCGTACTACTTGAATCAGCCGGAATTCCTCGCCGGGCATGAGCGCCCACTGCTGGCCCAAATTGAGGGAACGGATCGTCCCTTGGTGCGGTTGGGCCGCTGGCCAGGTGGCGCCCGCAGTGCTGTGGCGATTACAGGTGACATTGATGCCCTGACCTTATGGGACTACGGTCTGCGCCTTGTGGGAAACTAGGAGACAGAGTGATGGGAAAACGAGCTTGCATTGTCCGCCAGGCCCACTACCCCGAGGACATGCTTGTGCGCCGTGAAGCCGAAGCCTTGAAAGCGACCGGCTTTGATGTGGACGTGATTGGTGTAGCCTTCCCCCAGTGTCCCCGAGAGGAGATTATTGACGGGATTCACGTTTATCGCCTGCCCCCTCAACGCAAGAAACGTGGTGTGGCACGGTATCTGTTCGAGTATTTTATGTTCTCCTTCTTGGTGACCCTCAAGCTGGCTGTTTTGCACCTGCAACGTCCCTATGCGCTCATCCAGGTCAACACGATGCCTGACTTTCTGGTATTCGCCACGTTGATCCCTCGCCTGCTGGGCGCTAGAGTGACGCTCCAAGTATATGAACCCATGCCCGAGTTGTGGATGACCAGATTCCACTTCTTGCCGCTGATCAAATTATTGGAGGTCATCCAGCAATTGAGCCTACGCTACGCTCACGCTGCTTTTGCCGTGACCCAACAACTGAAGGACTCCTTCGTTGGACGTGGCGCCGATCCTGACAAGATCACAGTTGTCCTCAACGTCCCGGAGCCGCGATTCTTTCAGGTGCACGACGCCGAGCCTGTGCCTCTTCCTGATGGTCACTTTACGCTGATTTGCCACGGCGCGATCGAAGAGCGATACGGCCACGATAACATGCTCGAGGCGATCCATTCTCTCAAGTCGGCCATTCCCAACATTCGCCTGCGGATTCTGGGGAATGGAAGCTACCTGCAAGAGTTGTTGACTCAGGTTGAAGCACTGGCTCTCCAAGATCACGTTCAATACCTGGGCTACGTCCCATGGCCCCAACTGGTGGACGAGTTGCGCAGGGCCGATGTGGGCATAGTGGCACAAAAGTCCTCACCCTATTCTAACCTGGTGCATACAGGAAAGATGTATGACTACCTGTACTTTAGCAAGCCGGTGATCGCTTCGAGGTTGAGAGCAGTAAAAGCCTATTTTGGCGAAGAGAGTCTATGCTACTTTGCGCCAGGCGATTCGGAAGACCTGGCACGAGCCATCCGATATCTTTATGAACACCCGGAAGCGCGAGAGATGTTTGTCAGGAAATCACGGGATCTCTACGAACGCTACCGGTGGGAACAGCAACGCCTGATGTACACTTTTGTCTCTCGGAAATCGGCCGGCTTGGACACACTTGGAGCTACATCAGCCGGTTGATTCAGGGCAATGAAACGTGAGATGGAGATGGGGGGCAAAGCGTGTCTATAGCGATTGTCCAGCACCTTGACGCGGCACAATGGCAGGATTTTGCATATAGCCATCCAAGCGGCAGCATTTTTCATACGCCGGAGATGTTTCAGGTCTTTGCACGGACCAAAGGCCACCGTCCCACATTGTGGGCGGCTACCAATAACGATGGGCAGATACTGGCTCTGCTGCTGCCCGTGCAGATCGCGCTCAGCGACGGTGTTTTGCGACGCCTGACGACGCGAGCTGTGGTTTATGGCAGCGTGCTGTTCGCTCCCAACCCGGCAGGCCAAGAAGCACTGGTGACCCTCTTGCGTACCTATGTGCATGAGGCCGATCACGAGGCGCTTTTCACCGAACTGCGCAATCTGTCGGATCTGAAGGCAGTTCAACCAGTGCTTAGCGACTGCGGGTTTGTCTACGAAGACCACCTCAACTATCTGATCGACCTCGACCGCCCCATCGAAGCCATCATGCAAAGCATCGGCAAACGTACACGTAAAAAGATCCGGCGGCAACTCCGGCAGGACGAAGTGACGATTGAAGAAGTAACTCACAGGGAACAGATCGCTCCCTGGTACGCTGTTCTGCGACAGACGTACAACCGGGCTCAGGTACCGCTGGCTGCCCCCTCGCTTTTCGAAGCAGCGTTTGACATTCTATACCCTCGTGGTAGAATCAAGTTCCTGGCAGCGCGGGTGGGTCAGGCATACGCCGCCGTCTCGGCAGAACTGCTCTACAAGGATGTCGTGTATGGATGGTATGGCGGCATGGATCGCGCCTACAGCAACTTTTACCCCAATGAACTGGTTACGTGGCACATGCTTCAATGGGGTACGGAACAGGGCTACAAAGTGTACGATTTTGGCGGCGCGGGCAAACCAGATGAGGAATACCATGTGCGCGATTTCAAGGCAAAATTCGGCGGCGAACTGGTCTGTTATGGGCGCAACACCCGCGTCCACGCTCCCTTTCTGTTACGCCTGAGCAGACTGGGCTACAAGATTTTCCATCGATTAGTCTAGTCCCCGGGGATAGATATGAAAAACACCATCACCAAGTTGCGGGGCTTTACCGCAACCCTGGCCCTTTATGTCCGAAAGAAGAACTTTCGTGCCCTAGGTCGACTGCTGTCTCAAACGTTGCGCAGTTGCCTATATCGGCATATCGAATACACCGTCCTTGCGCGTTCTTTGGATGTGCCCCTACCTGTGGCTGAGTCACACCTGCCAGTCACGTTCCATTTTGCTGAACCGGACGACTTGACGCACCTGCGCGCCAGAGTGTCGCCCTACGAGTTTGCACGTATGAGCAAGCGATTAGCCAACGGGCGAATGTGCACCCTGGCCCTGTATCAAGATCGCTTGATTGCCTATGGCTGGGCTACCAGAGAGGTGAAATTTGACATAGATAACCTGGAGTTGCAACTTGAACCGGGAGAGGCTTACATAGATGATCTTTACACCTTTCCAGCGTATCGCCGCCAGCGCATTCAGATAGCTTTACACTTGCAGCAACTAAGGTACTTGCAGGAGCGGGGGTTCAAACGCAGCGTCGCCATCGTGACCGCGAACAATACTCCTTCTCTAAAAATGTTCGAAAAACTGGGCTATCGAGAGAGGGGCAGGCTTTCCTTTCGCCGCATTCTCTTGAAGCGGAGCTATCACTATCGTAACGGAAGGTTTTGAAATAACTGTCTGTGCGCCAGCAGCGCTGTGTTCGATCAGACGGAGCCGGGGGGGCTTTTAGAGGAAATGGGTAAGACTGTTGAGATTCTATCAGTTGGTGAAGCAAATCGTCAACAATGGAACAACTTTGCTGCCCAGGCGCCAGCTTTTACTCTCATGCAGAGCTATGAGTGGGGCGAATTCAAAGAGAGGCTGGGCTGGAAAGCCATCCGTCTGGCTGCGCAACAACAGGGACAGATCACCGGCGTGGCCCAGTTGCTCATCAAACGTGCTCCGTTGAGTGTATTCAGCGTGGGCTATGTCCCTCGTGGTCCGCTGGTGAACTGGGCAGACAAGGCAACGATCGCCGCTCTACTGGCGGCGCTTCACCAGGTTGCCCGAGAGCACCGTGTCCTGTTTGTCAGAATCGAGCCGCCTATGCTACACTCGCCAGCGGCACATCTGGCACTACAGCAATACGGCTTCCAGGCCACCGAACAAACCAACCAGCCTCGCTCCACAATGGTACTAGACCTGAAATCAGACATAGACACACTCTTTGCCAGTCTGCCCAGGAAGACACGCCACCACATCCAGGCCTGCCGGCGCAAAGGCGTGACATCCCGCAGGGGTCAAGAGACCGACCTGACGACCTTTTATCGGTTGATGATCACGACCAGCCAGAGGAAAGGGTTTGCCATCCGCTCGCAGAGATACTATGAGCAGGAATTCCAAGTGTTCGCCCGGCACAATCGCACAGCTCTCCTATTCGGCGATTATGAGGACCAAACGATTGTGGCCGAAATGCCCTTCATGTTTGGCCAACACGGGGCTGCCTTACATGGCGCTTCAAGTAACACCCATCGCAACCTGCCAGCCAGCGACCTTCTAACGTGGGAAGGCATCAAATGGGCCAAGGATCTGGGCTGCCAGAGCTACGACCTGTGGGGGATTCCGGACCAAGTGGGCGAGCTTGTGACGGCAGGCAAACCGATCCCCAGAGACGAGCGCGGCGGGCTGTGGGGGGTCTACTATTTCAAAAAAGGCTTTGGTGGCAAGGTGGTCTACTATGTCGGCGCATACGACTATGTCTACGTCAGGCCGGCGTATGCATGGGCGACCAAGATTCTGTCATGGCTGGAATCCGCCAGTGCCCTCACTGGCTTTATTGACAGGACGATTAGAGAAGACCATGTTGAACAAGTTCAGACAAGATCTACAAGCTAAGATCCGCCAGAGCGGTCTCTTGGGTGCAGGCCACTGGCTCATCCAATACCTGGCCAGCGTGCCCTATGAGCATATAGAGTTTACGGTCTTTGCTCGCTCACTGGACGAGCCCTTGCCGGCCGCCCACCCCGACATTCCGGTTACGATGCGTCTGGCAACAGAAGAGGATCTGCCACGCTTTCGAGACATCGTCCTGCCCTCGGAATACCGTCACTTTGCCCGTCGCTTGACGCACGGGCGTCTCTGTTTCCTGGCCCTTCTCCAGGACAATCCACAAGAGTTGGTGGCCTATTGTTGGGCCGCCACCGAGATCGATCCAGACATAGACAAGCTGATTCTGGACCTACCACCCGGCATCGCTTACGTAGACGATGCCTACACGCTGCCAGCGTATCGGCGCCAGGGCATTCAAACCGCCGCGCACCTGTACCGCCTACAATATCTGCAAATTCTGGGCTGCAAAAGGGCTATCTTGATCGTAGACGTCAAGAATCAAGCCTCGCAGGCTCTGGTGCGAAGACTGGGCTATCGAGAAATTGGTCAGACATCGTTCCTGCGAGTCATGCGCACCATCATCACTCCACTGACTATCGTACGGGCTGCCGGCTCCACAGGTGACCAGGGAGAATTCACATCTCACCATCGCGTATCCTGTGGACCACAAGCGTAAAGACGTGCCACGTCGCACATTCATCCTATCCACAAGAAACTCATAGGGGGCAAAAATGACTCACAAAAGATCTATCCTGCGAATGTTGATCATGCCAGGACTGCTACTGGGCGTGCTGATCCTCACCATGGCTGTGCTGGAATCGGCTCAGGCCCAGGGATCCCCTTCCATCACCATCACCAAGGAGAGGGACCAAATGATTGTCAGGGGCACCAGCGCGACCTTTTCCATCGCCATCACCAACACCGGCGACGTGACCCTGACGAACGTGACGGTCTCGGATGCCCAAGCGCCCAACTGCACTCGACCGGTTGGCAGCCTGCCCGATCTCATTCCTGGCGCAAGTACGAGCTACCAGTGTGGCCGGGCCAGCGTAATGGCCGATTTCATCAATAGGGCAAACGTTGCCGGTACCGACACGGTGTCGGCCGTCGTGGTGACCGACAGCGACGAGGCTTCCGTGGACGTGGTCGCGCCCTCTATCGCCATCGCCAAGATGCCTGATACACAGACAATCCTCAGCGGTGCCACCGCGACCTTTGCCATCACGGTCACCAACACCGGCGATGTGACCCTGAGCAACGTAACGGTCTCGGATGCCGAGGCGCCCGACTGCGTTCGAACGGACGGCACCCTGCCCGAACTCGCTCCCGGCGCACACACGAGTTACGAGTGTACCCGGGCCAGCGTAACGGCCGACTTTACCAACAGCGCAACCGCCACCGGCAGGCCGCCGGTCGGCGACGACGTGACCGACAGTGACGAGGCTTCCGTGGACGTGGTCGCGCCCGCCATCGCCATCGCCAAGACGCCTGACACTCAGTCGGTCGCCAGCGGCAGCAGCGCGACCTTTTCCATCGCCGTGACGAACAACGGCGATGCGATCCTGACGGACGTGACGGTCTCAGATACTCAGGCGCCCGACTGCAATGGGACATTTGCAGAGTTGGCTGCAGGGGCGAACGAGAGTTATAGCTGCGCGGTGACCAACGTGACAGATGGCTTTATCAACAGCGCAACGGTCGTTGGCACGCCGCCAGCAGGCGCGGCCGTGAGTGATGTGGACGCCGCCAAGGTCAGACTGGACGGCACGCAAAGCTGCCCAACCGACATGATCGCCTACTGGAAACTAGATGAGACGAGCGGCAACAGCTACGACGACTTTTACTATGGCCACGATGGCGTGTGCGCTGGTCAGTGCCCTAGCCCGACGACCTCTGGCCACATCAACGGCGGGCAAACGTTCAACGGCAACAACACCGGGATCGACGTGCGGCTAGTGCCAGGAGATCACTCTTTCGATTGGGGTGCCCATGACAGCTTTTCCATCGAGTTCTGGATGCAGACGGACAGTGCCTGTTCTGAAAACAATGAGGTGATCGTCGGCCGGGATGACAGTTCAACGAGTCTGCACTGGTGGACCGGATGCCAGGTTGGCGGCCAAGCTGCCTTCTACTTGAGAAGCACGAGTGGAGCCATTGAGGGGGTGATAGGAACCTCCGACCTGACGGACGGGACCTGGCACCACACCGTGGCCGTACGAGATGCCAGCTCAGACGAAATCCTCATCTATGTGGATGGCATCGCAGAGAATTCAGAATCTGCCACCTACTCCGGGGGCTTTGACTCCCTGACAGCGGAGCTGAACATCGGCTGGTTAGATCTATCTCATGGCTATCACTTTGAGGGCATCTTGGACGAGATAACCCTGTACGACAGGGCCCTGTCCGCGGAAGAGATTCGGCAGCACCACAACGAGGGTCTGGCCGGACGATGGTATTGCCAGCCTGGCCCGTTCGCCCCCGTCATCGTCTCAGCGCCGGTGACCGATGCAACCACCGGACGGATGTACACCTACGACGTCGAGGCTGTTGGCAGCCCAGTGCCAACGTACGCGCTGGTCACCAACCCAACCGGCATGACCATTGACTCTGCGACAGGCTTGATCTCTTGGACACCAACGGTTGCGCAGGAAGGGAACCACGACGTCGAGGTTGTTGCCAGCAACTCGGAAGGGACCGACCTTCAAAGCTTTACCGTTTATGTGGTCGAAGGGACTCTCTGTCCTACCGACATGTTCGCCTTCTGGAAGCTGGATGAGACCAGCGGCACCACCTACGACGACTTTTATGATGGACACGAAGGCAGCTGTGCTGGTGATTGCCCGGTTCCAGCCAGTGGACGCCTTAACGGCGGTCAGGCGTTCAATGGTAGCAGCACAGGGATTGACGTGCCGCCAGACGAAGCCTTCGATTGGGGCTTGACTGACAGTTTTTCCATCGAATTGTGGTTGCAGACAGACAGTGCCAGCACGTGTGCTGGAAACGAGGTCATCATCGGCCGGGACGACAGTTCAACCGACCTGCACTGGTGGGTTGGATGCCGGGAGGGTGGTCAAGCCGCCTTCTTCCTGGGAGACAAGAGCGGAGAGAGTTTCGAGGCGAGAGGAACGGTAGTGACCGGCGGGGCCTGGCATCACGTCGTGGCCATGCGAGATGCCAGTGCGAACCAAATCCGCATCTATGTAGACGGTGCAGGAGTCTCAACGGCAGCGTCCTATGTTGACGGCTTCGACTCCTATACGGCTGCGCTGAACATAGGCTGGATAAACCTGTCCAGTGGCTTCCACCACTTTGGCGGCACCGTAGACGAGGTCGCCCTGTATGATAGGGCTCTGTCCACAGAGGAAATTCAGCAGCACTACAACGACGGGGTAGCGGGTGGTTCAGGGTATTGCATCAACCCAGATATCGCTGTCAGCAAGGCGGCAGACTCGAGCGCGGTCTACCAGGGGAACACGGTCCTCTACACCTACACCGTGACCAACCCCGGTGACGCTCCATTGTCGGACGTAGCGCTGAGCGACGACAAATGCAGCTCAGTATCCTCGCCGGCAGGAGACACTGACGGCGACGACGAGTTAGATCCGATCGAGACTTGGACCTACCACTGCTCGATGGCTGTGAGCGCCGACATCACCAACACAGTGACGGTCACAGGCACTTACTCCCTCGGTGGCACCGTAGGCGACGCAGACATGCTTTTTGTGGACGTGATCAGCCCACAGATCGCCATTGAAAAGACTGCGGATCCAACATTCATCGATCCCGGAGATACCGTCACCTACACCTACATCGTGACCAACCCTGGCGACGATCCATTGTCTGACGTGAGCGTCACTGACGACAAGTGTAGCCCTGTCACGCCCCTGGCGGAAGCCGAGGACATCAACAACTACACACTGGATCCGGGCGAGGTCTGGACATACACCTGTCTGACAACACTGTTGTCTGACACGCTCAACACTGGAACGGCCATAGCTACCGACTCGGCAGGCGGCACAGTGAGCGATGCAGATACGGCCTTTGTAGACGTAGAGGATGCATATCTACTCTATTTGCCTATAGTCTTGAAGAACTGAGCAGCCTTGCACCAAAGAGACCTGGGGTGTTGAAAAGATGACTTGCAAGGAAACGGCAGGGAGGCTTCTATGTATCCTTTGCTCCTGAAATACGTCAGGTTGCTTTCCCCCAGCGGGATGGCGAGGTACAGGCATCTACAGGAGCTGAAGCGCAACCAATGGCTGAGCCCGGAGGAGCTACGGACGCTCCAACTGCAAAAGATCCAACGGATGGTGAGACACGCGTACGCCAACGTCCCGTTCTACAGACAACGTTTGACCGACATCGGCATGCATCCCAACGACATCAAAACACTGGACGACTTTCACCAATTGCCAGTCTTGACCAAGCAGGACATCCGAACGCAGCGGGAAGCTCTGGTAGCGAGGAACCTGCCGCGCCGCGCCATCCACCTGGACGCAACAGGTGGCTCAACCGGCGAACCTCTTACCTTCTACCTGTCCGACGATTTCCACGTCTGGAATGGGGCAGCAGCCATTCGCGCCGAAAGCTGGTACGGCTACCAACCAGGCCACAAGGAAGTATGGATATGGGGGGCAGATAGAGACCTGCCACAGTGGACATGGTCACGACGGCTCAAGGCCCGCCTAAAGCGACAGCGATGGCTCAATTCCTTCAACCTGAGTGAGGAACAGATAGAGACATTCGCTCGCCTAGTGGTGCGTTTCAAGCCAAAGTTCATTATTGGCTATGTTTCGTCACTCTATCTGTTTGCCAAGTACCTGGCGAAAAAAGGCATCACCGACATCCGGCCCCAGGCCGTCGAAACATCAGCCGAAAAACTGTATGATTTTCAAAGAGCATTGCTCGAGCAAACGTTTGATTGTCCGGTGATCGATCACTATGCCTCACGGGAGCTGGGTTGCATTGCGGCCCAATGCCTGGAGGGCGGGATGCATGTCGCGGACGATGTGCGCTACCTGGAGGTGGTGACCGATGGCCAACCAGCAGAACCAGGACAGGTGGGTGAAATCATCGTCACCGACCTGACCAATCTGGCGATGCCCTTCCTTCGCTACAAAAACGGCGATCTGGCCATCCGGGCGGACGAGCCCTGCTCCTGTGGTCGCGGGCTGTCTGTGCTCCGCGAGATCGTCGGGCGGACGAGTGACATCTTTACAACGCCAGGCGGCAGGCTGATCTCCGGGCTCTATTTCGTTCACCGGATGCGCGGCGCGCCGGGGGTCAGACGCTTTCAAGTGCATCAGGCTTCTGTGGATACGATCGACATACTCTTTGAGGCATCAGAAGAGGAAATAGATGAAGCCTGGTTGGAGAGCAGGCGACAGGAGTTCCAAGAGCACGCCGGGAGCGATATTCGTCTATGCATGAAAAAAGTGAAACAGATCCCACCGACACCTGCGGGCAAGCTTTTATTTACCACCTCGGAAGTGCCGGTGAGTCTGGACGGAGAGAAAATCCTCACTCATGGATAGGTTGACGTGCCATTAAACATCGAGGGGCAGCATATGGAGCATGAACCACCCTTCATTCACCCCACGGCCGATGTTTCCCCTAAGGCAGCGATCGGCCCGGGCACCCGCATCTGGCATCAGGCCCAGGTGCGTGAGTGGGTCAGGTTGGGGGCCAACTGCATCGTCGGCAAGGGCGCCTACATTGACTTTGACGTCACCATCGGCGACAACGTCAAAATCCAGAACAGCGCCTGCGTCTACCATGGCGCTACCGTCGAGGACGGTGTCTTTGTCGGCCCCGGCGTCATCCTGACAAACGACAAACTGCCCCGCGCCATCAACCCCGACGGCTCGCTCAAGACTGACGCCGATTGGGAGGTGAGTCCCATCCTGATCCGGCGCGGCGCATCGCTCGGCGCGGGCGCGGTTGTCCTGCCAGGTGTGACGGTCGGTGAGTTTGCCATGGTCGGCGCGGGCACCCTCGTCACGCGCGACGTGCCGCACCACGGGCTGGTCTACGGCACCCCGGCCCGGTTGCACGGCTACGTCTGCCGATGCGGACGGCCCCTGGCCCAACAAAAAAGCCAACAATGGAAATGCGAGGTGTGCGATGAGTTCTATACCTTCTGAACGTCCCTTTATCCCTATCGCCAAACCACAACTGGGAGAAGAAGAAAAAGCAGCCGTCATGGCGGTGCTCGATTCCGGCATGCTGGTCATGGGCAAGCGCGTGGCCGAGCTCGAAGCCCGTTTCGCCGAGCTGTGCGGCGTCAAACACGCCGTAGCTGTCACGTCTGGTACAGCTGCTCTGTGGGCGAGTCTGCTGGCTCACGAGATCGGGCCGGGCGACGAAGTCATCACCACGCCTTTTAGCTTTATCGCCTCGTCCAACGCGGTCCTCTATGTCGGCGCGAAGCCGGTGTTCGTGGACATCGAGCCCGACACCTGCCTGATGGACCCTGCCGCTATCGAGACCAAGATCACCGAGCGCACCCGCGCCATCCTGCCCGTGCACCTCTATGGCCAGCCGTGCGACATGGCTGCCATCACGGACATCGCCGCTTGCCACAACCTCGTCGTCATCGAAGACGCCTGCCAGGCTCACGGTGCGACTTTCGACGGCCAGCCGACGGGCAGCTTTGGCACGGGCTGTTTCTCCTTCTACCCTACCAAGAACATGACCACCGGCGAAGGGGGCATGATCACCACGAACGACGGTGCCCTGACCGAACGCCTGCGCTTGCTGCGCAATCACGGCCAGTCGCAACGCTATCAGCACGACGTCCTGGGCTATCACTTTCGCACGACGGACATCCAGGCGGCCATCGGTCTGGTTCAACTGGACAGACTGCCCGCCTGGAACGAACGGCGCATCGCCAATGCCAGCTATCTCAACGAGCGGCTGCAGGGCGTGCAGGTGCCCGTCGTCCGTCCCAACCGGCGGCACGTCTTTCACCAATACACGATCCGCGTCTCCGGCAACCGACAGGCACTGCAAGCTCACCTGCAGGAGCAAGGCATCGGCACGGCGATCCACTATCCGCGGCCTATCCATCTCCAGCCGGTCTACCAGTCACTGGGCTATGGCAACACGCTGCCCCAGGCCGAGGCCGCCAGCGCAGAAGTGCTTTCGCTGCCCGTCCATCCCGCGCTTTGCCAATCTGACCTGGATCGAATCGTGGCAGCAGTGAATACCTTTACCACATCAAGCTAATGCATTCTTTACATCATCGTTCTGTCAAGGGGGGGCTATCATGAAACTTGTACGCATTGGTGTCATTGGTGCCGGCGTCATGGGCGAACGGCATTGCCGCGTGTGCGCCAACCTGCCCCACGTCGAATTGACCGGCGTGGCCGATCCGAACCAGGAACGCGGGCGCCAGGTCGCAGAGGCCTACGAAACCACTTTCTATGACGACCACAGGGCCTTGCTCCCTCAAGTGGATGCAGTGACCATTGCTGCCTCCACTCCCTCTCACTACGCCCTGAGTACAGAGTGTCTGGAGCGAGGGCTGCACGTGCTGGTGGAAAAGCCGATCGCCGAGACGATCGATCAGGCCAAGCAACTGGTGCACACGGCCGACGAGCGCGGCCTGATACTGCAAGTCGGCCACATCGAACGGTTCAATCCAGCGTTTATCGAACTGAAACACGTCACCGAAGGGTTGAAACTCATCGGTATCAACATGCGCCGGCTGAGTCCCTTCGACACCAGCAACACCGACGTGGACGTGATCCGCGACCTGATGATCCACGACCTCGATCTGGCAACGACTCTGGTCGAAGCGGAGCTAGAAGGGATTACGGCCTGGGGGCGCTCTATCAACACCGGCGCGATAGACCACGCGGTCGCCAACCTGTCCTTCACGGACGGCCCGATCGCCACGCTGTTTGCCTCGCGCGTCACAGAGCAAAAAGTCAGAGCGATCGAGGTCATTGCCGACGGCGCGTACGTGGAAGCCGACCTGCTGAACAAAACCGTCATGGTCCATCGCCGCACCTTTCCCCAGTACCTGGACAACCATCACATCACCAAATACCGCCAGGAGAGCATCATCGAACGCATCCACGTGCCGATGTTCGAGCCCCTGATGTTGGAATTGCGCCACTTTGTTGACTGTGTTCGCCAGAACCACCCCAGCGAGGTGCCGGGCAAGGACGGTCTACGCGCACTAGAGTTGGCCGAGGCTGTCGCTCGCTTCATCACCAAGTAAGCCCACCCTCGCGCCCTGTCTGGGATCGGAGGTACACCAGGACGCCGGCAGCCGAACGTGGCGTGGCCCGGCGTCCTTGCTTTTCCCCCCAACCCGAGTATAATTGAGGGCCGTTGCCAACAACTTGTCACCTGCCAGGAGTTCACATGCCTGCCATATTTCCTTTCAGTGCCATTGTTGGCCAGGACAGAATGCGTCTGGCCCTTATCCTGAACGCGATCAGCCCTCAGATCGGCGGCGTGCTCATCCGAGGCGAGCGCGGCACGGCCAAGTCTACGGCCGCCCGTGCGCTGGCTGCCCTGCTGCCCGAGATTGAAGTGGTTGCCGACTGTCCCTTCAACTGCGACCTGCACCACCCGGAGGCGTTATGCGACAACTGCCGCGAGCGACTGTCCCGGGGGGGTACGCTTCCCTTGACGACTCGCCGCACCCGGTTCGTGGATCTGCCCATCAGCGCCACCGAAGATCGCGTCGTCGGCACGCTGGACATTGAACTGGCCATACAGAAAGGCGAGCGCCATTTTGAGCCAGGTGTGCTGGCCGCTGCCAACCGGGGCTTGCTTTACGTGGACGAGGTCAATCTGCTGGACGATCACGTGGTAGACCTGCTGCTTGATTCAGCGGCTATGGGCGTCAACGTCGTAGAACGCGAAGGGATTTCCTTCTCCCATCCGGCCCACTTTATCCTGGTGGGCACCATGAACCCGGAAGAAGGCGACCTGCGCCCCCAGCTCCTCGATCGCTTTGCCCTGTGCGTCGAAATTCGGGGCATTACCGACCGTGATTCTCGGGCGAAAATCCTGGAGCGATGTGTCCAGTTCGAGAGCGACCCCCAAGGCTTTCGCACCGTGTGGGAGCCCTACGAACAGCAACTATCCCAGGAGATCGCCCGTGCTCGCCAACTGCTGCCCGGCGTCACCTACACCCAAACCGAGGTGTACCAGATCGCCGACTTGACCGCCAGCTTTCGGGTAGACGGCCACCGGGCCGACATTGTCATCCTCAAGACGGCGCTGGCCCATGCGGCTTACCGCGGCCGGCAAGCGATCGCGACTGAGGATATTATTGCCGCCGCTGAACTCGCGCTACCCCACCGCCTCAAGTCACAGCCCTTTGAGGACACCGAACTCCAGGCCCGCGCCCTGGAAGACCGGCTCGAACAGGTGCGCGATGAACTCGCCAACTCGGCACCCACAGAGGGCCCGTCGGGCGAGAAGATGGTAAAAAAAAACGGAGCCTCGGTTACTGAGGCCACCGTTTCGTCCATGAATGGCAGCGGCACACCCCTGCACGGCCACCACGTCTCCGCCCCGCCGCTGGAAGCCATTCAGGGGCAGGACATGCCGGTACCCGTAGGTTCGCAGTTCAGGCCACGGCGGCTGCAAACACCGCTTGACAGGCTCACACGCCGTGCTGCTGGCAAGCGCAGCTTCACCCACACCGACCGCAAACGTGGCCGCTATATCCAGGCCCGTCCAGCGCACGAGCGGAGCAACGACATTGCCTTCGATGCCACGCTCCGCGCGGCAGCCCCCTACCAACTGCGACGGCAGAGCAGCCGAGATAACCACGTGGCCTTTTCCATCCGCAGAAGCGATCTGCACCGCAAAGTTCGGGTGCGCCGTGCTGCCAACCTCATCCTGTTCGTCGTGGACGCGTCCTGGTCTATGGCCGCTGCGGAGCGCATGGCCGCCACCAAGGGGGCCATCATGTCGCTGCTACACGACGCTTACCAGCGCCGTGACCAGGTGGGCCTGGTCGTCTTTCAAAAAAATCGCGCTCGTCTGGCCCTGCGCCCTACTTCCAGCGTAGAGTTGGCCCAGGAAGCGCTAAAAGAAATCCCCGTCGGCGGCAAGACCCCACTCTCTAGCGGCTTGCTTCTGGCCTATCGCGTCATCGGCCGCGAACAGCGTCTCAACTCACGGGTTATGCCGCTTCTCATCCTCCTCACCGATGGCGCGGGCAACGTGGCCATGACCGAAACGCCGCCCCGCGAGGAGGCGCTCAAGATTGCGGCTCTGCTCCGCCGGAAGCAGATCCGTTCTGTGGTCATCAATATGGAGCATCCCTCCTTCGACCGGGGTCTGGCCCGAGAACTGGCCGATGCCCTGGGCGCGCCCTGCTACTGTGTGCCAGAGCTACGCGCGCAGGCGCTCTATAGAACGGTACAAGACGAACTCAGATGAGGTGACGTCCGAGTTACTGCGCTCGGAGCCGCCGCAGGTGGCCCGCCGTCGCTGGCAGGGGTACCCCCTTGAGCGCGACCAGCCAGGGGTCCATCGTCTCTTTGTCGACCATCGTCTCCCAGGTGAACGCATCAGCGACGGTTTCAGGCCCCCAGACCTGCAGCATGGCCTGGTACCACGTCAGGCCATCCATCTTTTGGAAATGCCAGTATTCCATCGCCTTGAATGCCTCGTGCCAATGAAAGTCATCGGCGTCGTGGGCCGGGATGCGCCGCCATCCATAGAGTCGCGCCAGAGCCGTGAAATCCGTATAGTACCCGTAGGGCAAAGCCTCAGGCGCGCCGCCCTCCCCTTTCCCTCGCACCTCGCGCCCTTCGTAGGTGTGATCCCACGGACTGAGGGTCAAAGGGCGCCCCAGACTGCCGTCCTGCCTGGCGCAGCGCAGATAGACCCGCCAGTAAGTGTCGCCACTGACGTCCTCGCGGGCCAACTCCAGCACGGGTCCTCGCCGGTCGGAGAAATCCAGCAGCGTGTCAAAAGCCCGGCCTGCTTTGTGCCAACTGGCATAGGCAGAAGCGTCACTGTAAAAGTCCAGGGGACGGATCGCCTCGCTCAGGTAACCCAAAAAGTCATACCCCGAGTCGGCCAGCACCCTACGGCGCAGGGCGTCATAAGAGCCATCCACGGCATCGGACAGCCGGGGAAGGTCGGCATCCACGTCTTGCAGGGTGACTCGTTCATAGGGCGGACCGGGATGGCGCAACGGTTCCTCGAAAGACACCTCCGGCGCTCCGAGAGACGCCACCGGTGCCCCCCACGGCAACGCGGGCGCAGCCCACGAGACCCGCTCGCCCAGCATCGCCGGGCCGGCCAGCGGCAGCGGCAACTCGCCCACGGCCCCCGGCCGGTGCACCAGCAGTTGATCGCCATCGACACGACGCCAGACAGCCACAAACTGCCCACCATCTGGACTCCAGGCAAAGGCATCGTCTCGGGCCAGCCAGGTGAGCCGCGCCGTCCTCCCTTCATCGACCGGCGAGGCAGCTATATCGGCGACGTAGACCTCGCGGGTGTAAGCTGGCTCGGCGACAAAGGCCAGCCGTGCGCCATCAGGGCTCCAGGCGGGACGCTCCTCCGTCGCGGAGCTGCTGGTAAACTGGACGACGCCCATTGTTTTTATGTCGAGTAAAAAGATGTCCCGGTCTCCATAGCGCCACGAGGTGAAAGCAATAGACTGCCCGTCGGGACTCCACGCCGGACCTGCGTCGCCCAAGGGAGAATCGGGGGTGAGGTTTGCCGGCTCCCCCCCACCGGCATCGACCATCCAGATGTCCAGATCGCCGGCGCGGGAGGACTCGAAGGCGAGCCGCTGTCCGTCAGGGCTCCACGTCGGCGCGCCGTCGTAGCGGGGACTGGACGTCAACTGTGTCAGGCGGCCATCCCTCGCATTTAAGACATAGAGATTCCAATAGCCATCCCGGCGCGAGGTAAAAGCCAGTCGCGTGCCGTCAGGGCTCCAGGCCGGATCCAGGTCGTCGGCCGGGTCGGTCGTCAGCCGTCGCAGGTCTGTGCCGTCCGCCGCCACAGAGTAAATATCCCAGTTCCCGGCCACACACGCGGCAAAGGCGATGCGGCCCGTGTTCCCTGCCGCACCGAGCGGCTCGATCCGGCCAGCCATCGCCGTGGCGGCCAGCATAACAAGCCATATCCCCATTCTACCCACGCGCCCGTTTGGCCACGTGCTCACCCACAGACTCCTCACGTCCCCTTGCGCGGCGTCCCGCAACGATGACAGAACAGCCCATCCTCTTTGAGCGGCGCCCCACAGTGGTGGCAAAACCCGCCCGGCGGGAGAGATGCTGCGCCCGAGCTCAATGGCTCTGCCGGCCGGACAGATCGAGGAGGGCCAGAAGGCCCGGAGTGTGCCGGAGACGGAGACCCCGACCCGGGCTGCGCATCTTTCCTGTCCTTGCGCTTGTCTCGCTTGCTTCGCTGGGGAGGCTTGGCATCTTGCCGTCGAGAGCCATCCCGGCGACCTTTGGCCTGCCGGCGCGAACCGACGATCCACAGACCGCCCAACAGCAGCACCAACGCCACTCCGACAGCGACGATGCCAAGAGATGATCCAGTTTTGTCGTAGCTCACCCGCCATGCTACCCTCTGACCGGCGTCCACCGCACCCAATGGCAAGCGGTAATAGGTCAAGTCAGCAAATCCAGTGTATGTCGTGGCTGCCGGTGGATCCAGGACGACGTTCGTCGCGCCCGACGGCTGCTGCAGCTCCAACGCCAGGTCGTCTACCGACAAGTCTAACGCGTAACTAAAGGTGAACTGGCGTCGTGTCACGCTCCCTTGAAGTGCGTCCAGATAGTACTCGAACTGAAAAGCGCGGTGCTCCAGGGACGTGTAGGTGATCTTGATCTCGTCGCCCAGCACCTGCACGTCGTAGGATGAGTTCAAACGTTGGTTGGACTCGTCTACCGCCGCCACGGCGTGAGGCTCACCAGCCGCCCTGGGCATGGTCAGCGTCAACACGGCCGGCAGAGGGACGTCGTCGGCCAGCCGTCCCTCGAAAATGACCAGCAGTTCCGGCCTGTCGAATTCGGGCCAGAGCGAGATCTCGAGCGCAGAGAGCCGCACCGGATCCGCGTCCTGGGCCAGCGCCGGCTGTTCCGTCCACAAGAGGGGCAGCAACGCCAGCGCCAACAGCGTCCACTTGACCCATTTACGAATCGTCCAACGTCCGTCCATTCTTGTTCCTTGCTTGTCTATGGTACACTTTAATCAAACCGGAGCGCCGTACAGCGCGCCGTCATCGCCGGCCAGGACCTCGGACAGCTTGACTGCCCGCCCCCCGACCGGCTTGAGCCGCAGCAACGTCTGACACAGCAGCCGCCCGACGATAGCCGTGTCGTAGACAGGCAGCCATTTCTCTGTGTTTATGTCAACAAAAAGTTGCGTGCGGACGGGAAACTCGTTGTCGCCGGGCAGGACAGACACGCCCATGGGCAACCGTGGCAGGGGCCAGAAAGAGAAAGCGATACCTTTGCTCCCCTCCACTTTCAGCGGCCGCCCGCCGAGCGCCCCGGCGGCCAGTCGAAAATGATTCACGTTATCCGCATAGGCGCGGGCCAACGGCTCCAAGGCGGCTTTTTTCAGCGCGTGTTCGTAGGGCCGCCCGTGCGGCAGCGCGCTCAAGCCAACAAAACCTGCCGGCACGTAAGCATCGTCCACCGTCTTGAGGTAGTGCAGCATGATGATCTGCCGGTAGACCGAAGGTTCCTCGCCCGTCGCCGCTACAATCTTGAAACCGGGATAGGTAATCTTGTAGTCCTGTCGCAGAAAAGGCAGGGTGAACACACCGCCGCCACCGTCAGAAGCCTGGTACGCAGCCCCACTCCGCCTGGCAGTCGCCACCGGGTCAATGCCAGCGACCTCCCGTCGCGCCTGCGCCAGGCTGTGCCGGTACGGCGTCTCCCTGGCCGCAGACAGCCAGGTCAAGAAATCTTTTACAGTACGAATCGACTCCCATTCCATCTTCTGTTCACACCTGCCCGCGCTCAGACCCTAAGGGTTTCAGAAAACCCTTAGGGTCTTTACAGGATAAAGCCCTGCCACGGGGCGACTGCCGTGCTGACGATGACGCCCGGCTCAACAGCTCCCCAGACAGGGCTTTGAATCCACGCGACTCGATTGTAAACCGCAAAACGAAGGCGCGGAAGACTAGTCGTCGTCCAGCGAAACGACTTCCTCGTAGGCCACCGGCACAGCGGCACCCACGACCTCGTCCCAGGTGACGCCAGGCTTGGCGAAGCGATTCGGGTCGTACGCTTCCAGACCCAGCGCAGCACGACGGGCGTCAATGAGCTCCAACGTCCGCTCGACGATGGCGTCCCAGTCCTCGATAAACTCCAGGCCTCCACCGTACAACCCGGTCCAACCCTCGCTGACGAATTTCACCATCTCTTCGCTGCCCTCGATGGGGTTGGGATAGCCAAAGATGACAGGCACACCGGAACCGATAAAGTAACTGCCGATAGACAGCGCCTTCTCGCTCATCCATTCCGGCGCAAGGCCGACGACCGGCAGTTGGCTGATGTCGTCGCCCAGGCCACCCTCGGCAGCCACCTCGGTCAACAGGGTGAGAATACGGGTGTTGTCCACGCAACTGCCCATGTGCAGGATGGGCGGGATGCCGACCGCTTCGCAGATCTCGCGCAGACCGTGGCCCGCCTGGGCCATGGCCTCCGGCATGAGCAGGCCATACTTGCCGGCGGCAATGGCCGCGCAGCCGGTCTCGACCACCAGGACGTCGTTCTCGATCAGCTTCTTGGCAATGTAGTAGTGACCCTCATCGTGACACACCCGGGCGTTGTTGCAACCGACGACACCCGCCGCGCCACGGAGTCGCCCGGCAATGACAGCGTCGTTGAAGGCGCGGAAGGTGCCCCGGTAGGCACCACCCAGCATGTAGCGAATGTACTCGTGGGAAAAGCCGGCCACTGCCGGGGTCTTGAGCTTGGGGATGTTCACTTCGCCCCGCTCGGCAAAGGCCTCGATACCGTGACGGACGATCTCCTTGGCAATGTCCAGCGCCCGCGTCTCGTCAAACTCCAAGCGCACCGTGCGCCCTTCAATATCCGCCTTGGGCGAGGTGGTGATCAGGCGCGTGTGGTATTTGTCGGACAGGGGAGCCAGCGCCTGCATGATGCACTGAATGTCCACCACCATGGCGTCTACCGCGCCGGTGACAATGGCCAACTCCTGGTTGAGAAAGTTGCCTGCTGGCGAGATACCCTGGCGCATCAGCAACTCGTTGGCCGTGCAGCAAATGCCGGCCAGGTTGATGCCCTTGGCGCCCTTGGACTTGGCCAATTCCAGCATCTCTGGATCCATGGTCGCCACCAACGTCATCTCTGACAGGGTCGGCTCGTGACCGTGGACGATGATGTTGACCTCGTCTTCCCTCAAGACGCCCATGCCCACCATGGATTGAATCGGGCTCGGCGTGCCAAAGATTATGTCCGAAATGTCGGTGGCCAGCATGGAGCCACCCCAGCCGTCGGCCAGCGCCGCACGCATTCCCTGCTGCAAGATGTGATCCGCCTTCTGATCGTTGCCGATGTGGGTACGGTGCATGATCTCGACGATCTCGCGGTCAACACCTCGTGGCGTGACCTGATTTTTCTCCCAGATCTCCTGTTGTTTCTGGGGAGCACGTTTGGTATAGAGCAGCGTGCCTTCCTGGCGGCCAAACTCGCCCAGTGCCGCCCGGCCGACCTCGCCGGCCAGTTCTTCGACGCTCTTTCCCTCCACAGAGACACCCAGATAGCCCGCGACGCGCGCCAGCTTGGCAGCATCACGCACCTGGTAGTCAGGGGCATGGCCTTCGGACAGAGCAATGAGGGTATGGCACAGGTCCCGGCCATGGTCAGAGTGGGCGGCTGCACCGCCGGCAATCGCCCGGGCCAGGTTGCGGGCCACCACCGTTTCGCGAGTTGCGCCACAGATACCCACCTGCCCCGCCTTGACCAACCGGCAGGGCCCCATGGCGCAGTTCTTGCAGCAGATGCCGTCAGAACCAATGGGGCAGGGCTTCATCTTGTCGGCGCGACTAAAGGCCGTGCCAACTCCCAAGCTTTCAGCCAGCTCCAGCATCTCTAATGCTGTGGGGTCAATCGATCTTTTTCCATTCTTGGACATCATTGTACCTTTCTACCACGCGTGAGCATTTCGACGGGTTAAAATGGCTATCATAGGAGAATGTTCCCCTGAGGATTTGCAGGAATATTATACATTAATGTTTACAAGAAGTCAACTGGCAGATGTAAGCCAGACAACACTGCCCGGTTGCTTGGCCGACACTATTTTAACCGAAAAGTTCCAAACCGTCAACTGGGTGGCAATGAACGGCGCATCGTCACCAGCCGCTTGCCGCCAATCTGGCGAAAAGTGGCGCCCTGACTCACGCCGCGCAACACCAGATCGACATCGTCCACCAGCGTGCCCGAGATCACGTCCGCGCCATAGTCAAAGAGCACTGGCGAGAGGGGCGTCGTGGGGCCCAGCAGCAGCACCAGAGCGCCGGGGCGGCAGAGCGAGATGAGCCCATCGAAGGTGCCGTTGACGAGCGTGGTGCTCGTGATGGCCACCACGTCGGCCTGCGGGATGACGTCCGGCGCACGATCGGCGGGCAGGTCGTCAGGGCCGACCGGGTTCAGTTCGAGCACAGACAGCCGGCCCAGGTGTGGGCGCAAGCGGCTGATAAAAGGAAAGTGGCCGACGATGGCGACGTTCTTGCCCGCACCGCCCTGGCGGATGACGTGCTCGGCGTTCAGGACTACCCAGGCCCGTTCGTCGCGCGGCAGGAGCGCGTTGACGGCCGCCAGGCCGATGGAGCGCTCCATCTGGCTATCTGAGCGGGCCAGGGAGGCCAATGCCAGCGCGCTCTGCTCCAGCAAACGGCCCGCCTGCCGCACGAGCGGCGTCCCGTGATGGTGAAGCTTGTCCCCGCTGGCAGTGGACGCCAGACCACAGCGGAGGCCCTCGCCGGGCTTATCTACGGCCACCGCCGTCCAAAAAGCCCCTACCCGAACGTCGCGCACGGGAGCGTCCGTTGTCAGCGTCGCCAACAGATCGTCAATGAGGTTGAGACTCATGGCCTACCCTCCAGTTCGATTAGACCTGACAGGTTTTTTGCGAAAACCTGTCAGGTCTTGAGGACATATCGTAGCACAGACTTGCGTGTCTGTCAAAGGTGCAACGCACCTGAATTGAGGTGCGTTGCACCTGTACCGATGCAACTTGACACGGCAAGCGAAACGGGATATAATCTGGCTAATCGAAAATAGTTTTCAATTAGAGGCGGCCATGAACGTCAGAGACTGTGACATGGCCCGCGCCCTGCGGGCCCACGGCTATAAACTCACCTCGCAACGGCTGGCTGTGGTGCAAGTTTTGCACAGCGGCCAGCCACATCTCAGTCCCGCACAGGTGTACGAGCGCGGCAAAGCGATTTCCCCACGCCTGGGATTGACCACCGTGTATCGCACGTTGGACATCCTGGCCGGGCTGGGTTTTCTGCACCGCCCACGGGACAGCGCGGCCAGCTATAGCACCTGCGTGAGCGGCCACCATGGCCACCTGATCTGCTCCGGATGCGGCCTGGTTGTCGAGCTGAACGAATGTTATCTGGGCGACCTGGCTCAGACCCTCATGGACGAGACAGATTTCCGCATCGAGAGCCACCTCTTGGAGTTCACGGGCCTCTGCCCCGACTGCAATTCTTCACACTAGCAGTTTGTCGGAGTAATCGAATTACGGGGTACAGCTACACTGTATATAGCAGCACTCTGCAAATGCATACTATATGCGGTAGGCCATTGGCTCAAAAAATGCTTTCCCGACAAACTGCTAGTCAACAAGGGAAGGGAAAGACATGCACACAAGAATGCACATCACCTGGTTGCTGGCTGCCGTGGCCATACTAACCTTCGCTGCTGGCGGTTGCCAGCCCAGGGCCACGCTGCCGACCGCAGGCGAACAGGGGACCGGCGACATGCCGGGGCTGCCAGCGGTGACCCTCGGCGAGGGGAAAAAGCTCCAGGTCATCGCCACGACCAACCTCGTCGGCGACGTGGTGAGCCTCGTCGGCGGCGACCGGATCGCGCTGACCACGTTGATGGGTGTGGGTGTAGATCCTCACAGTTACGTACCTACCCCGGCACACACGGCGGCGGTTCACGACGCTCACGTCGTATTTGCCAACGGCGCCGGCCTGGAAGCGTTCCTGGAAGAGATGCTGGACAGCGCCGGAGGCGACGCGGTCGAGATTGACGTCTCAGCGGGGCTCGAGCTCCGCGAGGCAGAAGACAAAGAGGAGCACAAAGGGGCCGACCCCCACGTCTGGTTCGACGTGCAAAACGTGATCGGGTGGGTCGAAACGATCCAGCACACCCTGAGTGCCCTGGACCCGGCCAACGCGGAGGGCTACGAGGCCAGCGCCGGGGCATACGTCCGCGAGCTGGAGGCGCTGGACGCCTGGATCGTGGAGCGCGTGGCGACCATCCCCCAGGCCAACCTCAAGTTCGTGACCAACCACCCGGCATTCGGCTACTTTGCCGACCGCTACGGCGTGGAACAGGTGGGGGCCGTCTACCCGATCAGCCCTGCGTCCGAGCCGTCGGCACAGGACATCGCCAAACTCGAAGGGGTCATCCGCACGTATGGCGTGCCGGCCGTCTTTACCGAGAGCACGGTCAACCCCAAGCTGGCCGATCAGGTGGCCAGGGACACCGGCGTCAAGCTGATCCCGCTTTACACCGGGTCGCTGGGCGGGCCGGGCAGCGGTGCCGAGTCGTACATCGCGCTGATGCGCTACGACGTCAATGCCATTGTGGACGCGCTACAGTGAGAGCCACAAGCCTACGACACGCGAAAAAGGGGAGAAGCGCATGGCGACAGTTCTAAGAGTAGACAATCTGACGGTCAGCTATAACGGCAAGCACGCCCTGGAGAAGGTCAGCTTTGACGTTCAGCGGGGGGAGCGCGTGGCGATCGTCGGTCCCAACGGGTCGGGCAAGAGCACCCTTTTCAAAGCGCTGGTCGGACTGCTCCACCCCAAGACAGGCCGCGTGCAGACGGACGGGGCCGAGATCGGGTACGTCACGCAGCGGTCGGCAGTGGATTGGACCTTTCCGGTGACGGTGCACGACGTGGTGATGATGGGCCGCATCGGCAAGATGGGCTGGCTGCGCTGGCAGCGGCCGCTCGATCGCAGAATCGTCCGGCGCTGCCTGGCGGAGGTCGGCATGGCCGGGTACGCCAGCCAGCAGATCGGGGAACTGTCGGGTGGGCAGCAGCAGCGCGTGTTTATCGCGCGCGCGCTGGCCCAGGAGGCGACCATCCTCCTGATGGACGAACCGTTCAGCGGCGTGGACGCACCTTCGCAAGAGGCCATCATGGACATCCTCGACCGCCTGCACGACCAGGATGTGACGTTGTTGGTCTCCACCCACGACCTGAACCTGGCGGCGGAGCGCTTTGACCGGCTGGCGCTGTTGAACCGCCAGCTCGTCGCCTACGGTCCGCCCGGCGAGGCCATCACACCGCAGACGTTGGTGGTCGCCTACGGCGGGCAGGCGGTGTGGCGCGGCGAGGATTATGCGATGGTCGTCGGCGACATAGATTGCTGCGGCGAAGAGGGACATCATCATGGCTGATTTGTTAGACCTGGGGGCGAGATGCCATCTCACCCTACATGGCTGCGGCGAAGAGGGGCATCATCATGACTGATCTGTTGGCCCTGCTGATCGAGCCGTTGCGCTATCCTTTCATGGTCCGTGGCCTGTTGGCCTCGGTCATGGTCGGTACGTTGTGCTCCGTGGTCGGCACGTACGTGGTGCTGCGGGGCATGGCCTTTTTCGGCGACGCGCTGGCCCACGCCATCCTGCCCGGCGTGGCCGTCGCCTACCTGCTGGACGCCAACTTTTTCTGGGGCGCGCTGGGGATGGGTCTGTTGACGGCGGTGGGCATCGGCTACATGAGCCGGCAGGGACAGGTAAAGGAGGACACGGCCATCGGCGTCATCTTTGCCGCCAGCTTTGCCCTCGGCGTGGCGCTCCTGTCTACGGTGCAGAGTTACAGCGTCGACCTGGCTCACATCCTGTTCGGCAACGTATTGGGCGTGTCGGACGCCGACCTGTGGCTGACGGCCGGGCTGGGGACGGTCTTGCTGCTGGCGATCGTCCTCTTTTACAAGGAACTGCTGGTCATCTCCTTCGATCCCATCCTGGCGGCCACGCTGCGACTGCCGCTGAACGCGTTGCACTACCTGTTGTTGGTGCTCATCGCGTTGACGATCGTCGTCTCGTTGCAGACGGTCGGCGTGGCACTAATGGTGGCCATGCTGGTGACGCCCGCCGCCACGGCCTATCTGCTGACGCGCCGCCTGTGGCACATGATGATCGTCGGAGCGGTCGTCGGCACGGTCTCGTCAGTGGCGGGGCTCTATCTGTCGTTTTACGTCAACGTGGCATCAGGCTCGGCGGTCGTGCTGGTCTGCACGGGCTTTTTCGTGCTGGCCATGCTGTTCGCCCCCCGCCGTGGCCTGGTGTGGGGGTGGCTGAGGACAGAGTAGGAAAAGGCAAACCGATGGATAACCGACAGATCGCTCACATTTTTCAGCAGATCGCCGACATGCTGGCCATCCAGGGGGCAAACCGCCACCGCATCTTTGCCTACCAGCGCGCCGGGGAGACGATCGCCCACCTGGAGCGGGACGTGAGCGACGTGTGGCGCGAGGGCAAGCTGACCGAGATACCGGGCATCGGCGCGACGCTGGCGGACAAGATCGAGGAACTCCTCACCACGGGGGACCTGGACTTCTATCAGCGGCTCAAGAAAGAAGTGCCGCCCGGCGTCGTAGACCTGCTCCAGGTCCACGACGTCGGTCCCAAGACGGCTGGCCGGCTGTGGAAAGAATTGGGCGTGACGAGCATCGAAGCGTTGGAAGAGGCCGCCCGCGCGGGGCGGGTTCAGACGCTGTCGCGCATGGGGGCGCGCACAGAGGCCCGGATCCTGGAAGGCATCGAAGCCTTGCGCCGGCGGACCGGCCGCACGCCCCTGGGCGCCGCCTGGTTCCTGGCCCAGGACCTGTCGGCCGCGCTGCGGGAGGTGCCGGGCGTCCGCCAGGTCGCCCCGGCGGGGAGCCTGCGCCGGATGCGAGACACGGTGCGCGACCTGGACCTGCTGGTCGCCGCGGAAGACGCAGGGCCAGTGATGGCCCGCTTCCGGGGGCACCCGCAGGTCGCCGAGGTGCTGTTGAGCGGCGCGACCAAGACGACGGTTCGGACGCACGACGGGCTGCAGGTGGACCTGCGCGTCCTGCCGCCGGACCGGTGGGGCACGGCGCTGCAGTACTTTACCGGCAGCCAGGCGCACAACATCCGCCTGCGAGGGCTGGCCCGGGATCGGGGCTACAGCCTGAGCGAATACGCGCTGAAAAGGGAGGACGGGGAGGAAATCCTGTGCGCCGAGGAGCAGGAAGTCTACCGCCACCTGGGCCTGCCGTGGATCCCCCCTGAGCTGCGGGAGGACCGGGGCGAGATCGAGGCCGCGCGCAAGGGCGAGTTGCCGCGCCTGGTGGAACGGGCCGACATCCAGGGCGACCTGCAGGCGCACACCACCTGGTCCGACGGCCAGGCATCCGTGGCCGAGATGGCCGAGGCGGCGAGGGCGCGAGGGCTGCGCTACCTGCTGATCACGGATCATAGCTACGGGATGGCCATCGCCGGAGGGCTGAGGGCGGAAGAGCTGCGGCAGCAGCGGGCCGAAATCGAGGCGGCCGACGCCCGCTACGACGACCTCCGCGTCCTGGCCGGCGTCGAAGTGGAGATCCGGGCCGACGGCACACTCGACTTGCCCGACGAGGTGCTGGCCGGGCAGGATCTCGTCGTGGCGTCGCTCCACACCGGGCTGCGCTCGGGCCGGGAGCGCACGACGCAGCGGGTGCTGGCGGCCATGCGCAACCCGCACGTAGACATCCTCGCCCACCCCACCGGCCGGTTGATCGGCCAGCGGGAGGGGGCCGACCTGGACGTGGAGGCGGTCCTGCAGGCGGCCGCCGAGACGGGGACGGCGATCGAGATCAACGCCCATCCTAACCGGCTCGACCTGCCCGACATCTATGTCCGGCGGGCGGTCGAGCTGGGCGTCAAGCTGGCGATCAACTCTGACGCGCACGACCCGCAGGGCTTCGATCTGCTCTTCTTTGGCGTGGCAACGGCGCGGCGGGGCTGGGCAACGCCGCCCGACGTGATCAATACCTGGTCGCTGGACGATCTGCTGGCGTGGGCCAAGCGGCCAGACACGGATTTCCACGGATGAACACGGATAAGACAGACCCTTGGGGTTTCGGAGAACCCCAAGGGTCTTTTTTTGTCCACCTCATTGGCCGATCAAGTCCGGGCGAGCGACGCGCCAGCCGGTGGGCGTGCGCTCGATGCCCAATCGCCGCCGCGTGTGGGCGGCCAGTCTCTCGATCTCTTGCCGGAAGGCTTTGTCGCCGGAGAGGAAAAGACCGTCGGGCATGACCTCGAGGGCCAGACCGTTGGCCTGGCACACCATGTGCCGGAATTGGTCCGCGCCATAGACCACCGGCTGCACCACGCCTGAGGGATCGCAGGCGACCACGCGGTCGTAGCCCTCAAAGTACTTGTCCAAAAACAACTTTGGAGTTTAGTGGCTATTTTACGCCTGATCTGCGCCCCAAAGTGCAAAGTTATTGATGGACAAGTGCAAAGGGCGAGCGAGGTCGTTCCGCCAGCACCACACAAAAGTCGGCATCGCTGCGCTGGTGATAGTCGCCTCGCGCCAGGGAGCCAAAGAGAACCAGGGCCAGGGGGCGCAATTCTTGCGCCGCCCGTTCGACGAAACGTCCCACCGCCTCGGCGTGAACGTAGCCCTTAAAGCTGGGCGCGAACGAATGCCAGGATCCTGTCCGCAAGTTGCACGGCCTCCTCAGCAGTCGGCCGGTCATAAAAGTCCATCGGCGCGCCAGCGGGGAATCCATTGGGATAGCGGGTAGGGATGCCCCCAAGTATTCTGACCTTGTACGAGTATAGCGCAGGAGAGCGCTCTCGTCAAGGGACATTTTCTGGGCGTAACGCCAATGGGTTCGACCTGAATCGCGATTTCATCACCCAATCTCAACCAGAGACGCAGGCCACCGTGCGCGTCCTGGCCGAACAGTGGCGCCGCCGGGCAGGCGATTGTTCTGCACGGAATGGCGGAATCGTCGCGCGTCACTCTGATCGGGATCGACCCCACCTTCCGCGCCCACCCGGAGCACACGTTCAGGATCCTGGCGAACGCCATCTATAGCTCACTGGACTGAGCAGACAGCCAGACGGCACAAGCTGTCCATATCCCGCCTGGCACCTGTGGCGGGGAATATTGTACCGCCGGCAAGAAAAAAGGCCGCCCCAGCTTCCCCGGGGCGGCCTTTTCCTTGCCAATGGCCAGTTAACCAGCGCCCTCACTCCTCCAAAACGGATCACACGATCCACTTCAGCGTAACCCTCGCGTAACCCACACAGATCCTCCAATCCCAGGTCCAATCCTCCTCATCGAGCAGGGCAATCTCTGACAGCGGATAGTCCAAGCGACTGTCAGGCAGGGCCGTGTCTGACCAATCCGTGTAATCCGAGAAGAATCCGTGTCCGGCTCGTTTCAATCCCCTGGTATAACCTAAATTCGTAACATGGGGTATAGTATGCACCTAATCACTCACGAAGGAGGTTGTATCATGGGTAAACGCACCCGCAAACGAGCACAGTTGATTCACATTCA
>Ga0180437_10000605_pt1 | contig 66911 bp, 58 predicted proteins | sample SS_ome_4_FD_132410 | JGI IMG/M metagenome (GOLD analysis project Ga0180437, IMG submission 132410) | Hypersaline lake sediment archaeal communities from the Salton Sea, California, USA - SS_3_D_1 metaG | ecosystem: Environmental > Aquatic > Non-marine Saline and Alkaline > Hypersaline >...
CGCCCGACCCTGATGTTCAACGGTTATGCTGAAGAGGTTTCCCACCTTTACGAGGGCATGGACCTGAGCGTCTACTATTAAGCCAAAGGTTGAGCCCCTCATGAAATCCATCCGCCGGTTCACACCCCTCCAGATACTGGTGCATATATCCGCTCTGGCCCTGCTGGGCTGGGTGGTCTGGGAGCTCTTTTATAACCCGGAAAGCATCAATCCGATCCAATCCGCCACCCAGCTGGCTGGAAAATTGGGGCTGATATTCCTGGTTGCCTCCCTGGCGTGCACCCCGCTGAACGCCGTCTTCGGCTTCCGGGGGGCATTGAAAGTCAGGCGTGCGCTGGGATTGTACGCATTCACCTTCGTGGCGCTCCACTTCCTGATTTTTAACTGGGTCGATTTTGGATTCGACTGGTCGCTGCTCAGGCGTGAATACTTGGAGCGGCGCTATGTTTTTGTCGGGCTGGCGGCAGGCGTGCTGCTGCTTGCCCTGGCGGCGACTTCATTCAGGTGGTGGATGAAACGCCTGGGCAAAAAATGGAAAGCGCTCCACCGTTTGGTCTATCTGGCCGCCCCGCTGGTAATCCTGCATTATGCCTGGGCCCAGAAAGGCGATATCTTCAGGCTGCAGGGGGACATCCTCGGGCCGCTCGGGTTTGGAATTGGGGTGGCGGTCCTGTTGATTCTGCGTATCCCGCCGGTGCGGGGATTTTTCAGTAACCTGCGCGCCCGCTCAAACTGGTGGGTCTTGCCCAAATCCTCCTGAAAATTACGGGGGAAAATGGTATCCTTAGACTGCCGAGCAGCCACAATCCAGGAGGCAGCAGATGAAAAAAGCCCTTATTTTTATACTGGTAATATCTACACTCGCGGCCTGCGCCGAACAGCCCGGGTTGATGACAGCCCCGGTCTCTTCGCCTGCCCAAACCGCTGAACCGCCGTCTCAAATAGACACAACCGTTCCTTCAATCACCGGGGAGCCAGTGCTGGAATCACCACCAGCTGTAAGCGCTGGATCGCCCACACAGGAATTGGATGAAGCACCCGTCGAACCCCTTCCGGCAGCCCCGGATGCGCCCCAGGAAATTCAGATAGAGGTTTCAGATGGTTTATCTATCTCTGGCACTTTCCATCCTGCCAGCGGTGAACCGCCCTGGCCGGGCCTTTTGCTGATGCACATGCTCAGCGGGAACCGGGGACAGTGGGATGGGCTAGTCCCCGCCCTCAACTCCGGCGGTTACGCTGTCCTGGCGATCGACCTGCGCGGGCACGGCGCGACCGGCGGCGAAATGGACTGGGGTAAAGCCAGGGATGACATCCTCCAGGTGCTTGATTACTTTAGTAACCTTCCATATATAAATCCGGAGCGGGTCGCCCTGGTCGGGGCGAGCATCGGCGCCAACCTGTCTCTTGTCTCCGCCGCCAACCGACCCGGAATCGCCGCCGTTGCGCTGCTCTCGCCAGGCCTGGACTACCGCGGCGTCACCACCCCGGACTCCTTGGCGGCGTACGGCGAACGCCCGCTTTTCCTGGCAGCCAGTGAGGAAGACGGTTATGCCGCCGATTCCACCCGCTCGCTGGCGGAAAACGCCTCAGGAGAGGTAGAACTGATGGTGTTTGACGGAGCAGGGCACGGCACCCAGATGCTGGAGGGCGAGCCTGGTCTGGCGGCTGCCCTGATCAACTGGCTTGACCGCTTCCTGAAATAGCTCCCCCGGACTTCCCGGGGGTGATATCGAAAACAGGGCGCCGGTTAGAGATGCCCTTCCAGGCAGGTGACCCCCTGCGGCCCGACCTCGGCCGCGTGTACTGTGCCGGACGGCAGGTCCAGACGGTCCCCTGGGCCGGTCTCCACCCTCTTATCCAGCCCGGGCAGAATCCAGGTTATCGACCCTCGCAGCACATAAATTACCTTGTGATAGCCGTGCGAGTGGGGGTTGTACTTATCTCCGGGACCGTTCGACCAGGAGTACGGCTGCATCCCCTCCGAAGTATAAATTTCCCGCACAGCCGTTTCGCTGGCAGGTTCCGGACCTGGCCAGGGTGTAACTTTTAATTCCATTTTCAATTTCCTTCTTTCCCGTATGGGCATTGGTTAAATTTTAGATGAAGCATCCCGGTTGATCAATATGATACCTTGTAACCGCCTTTGAGATCTATCCGGATAGCCCCCGCCCTCTCAGTGAGATTTACCAATTGGATTCGCCCTTTGAGTCCATCGTCTGTATATGGGGGTTAATAATGTCCATAAAGTCCATCCGAAGGTTCCATGTCCAATTATCCAAGTTGCACTGGACATGTAGAACGAAGGGCGGCTCGAAATTTCTAATGTCATTGCGATCTTGCCGGTTTAGTATGCTGTGGCAATTAAAATAAAGCAAATATTGATATACATGTCAGAAATTTTTAGGGTATGTAATATACCTCGAGGGGTGGGGAAACTTCTACATTTCTCTTGTTCACCTTTGTATTTATGGAACTATTCCTCATCCAAAAGAGGGGCTAATAATTCTGATATGTCTCGGCACGATACTGAGTCGGAAATTTATCAGTGTTTGCTTTCTCAGAAAGACTTTAACTCTCGGTATATAAACCAGATACATTTTCTAGTCAACCACTTTAATCATTTCAGCTTCTATTGTGATTCAACCTTCTCAAATAAATCAAATTAGTCTAACATTGTGAGTGGTACAAGTAACGGGGGCTGGTCAAAGGTTACATGATTAAGGAGAATTTGTGGACGATTGGGCTATAGAACAGTTTCAAATAAACAAGATTATCTACTTGCCATAAACATAGGCACACCTTTCTGTGTTTACTCTATCTGACGAAGAATTGGTTTTTTCTTTGTTTATCCGGGAAATTCTGTCACGATTAAGGCTCGATAGTAAAACAAGGATTCAAAAAACTTGTCTTTGAGGTCAATGGATCCCCTAAAATGATTGGTATCCCGCGCTGACTACCTCCAGAAAACCGCTGATGCAAACTACTTTACGGAACTACCGGGTTCTTGTGACCCCAACCTCCTACGCCAGGTATGATCCAACGCTTAAAACGAGATTGGAAGAAGAGGTTGGAGAAGTTATCTATAACACGACGAATCGCCCATTGTCGGCAGAACTACTTATAGATCTTGTACAAGATGTGGATGGTTATATCGCCGGATTGGACGAAGTGACGAACGATGTTCTCTCAAAAGCGAATAGGTTGAAAGTTATTGCACGCTATGGTGTTGGCGTTGATAATATCGACTTGAAAGCTGCAGCACGAAAAGGAATTGTGATCACCAATACTCCCGGTGCAAACGCTATGTCTGTTGCTGAATTAACAGTTGGCCTAATGATTGCACTCGCTCGCAATATTCCAGAAGCAGCGGTTCAAACTCGCTCAGGAAATTGGCCACGCTTGAGTGGCACTCTACTAACAGGGAAAACGATAGGTCTGATCGGTTTCGGAGCCATTGGTCGCTGTGTTGCTAAACTCCTTGGGGGATTTGACTGCCAGATTCTCGTTTATGATCCAAACATAAACACGCAAAATGAGATAACGTCACAAGTGGATTGTGTAGAAAGGGATTTTCTAATCATAAATTCTGATTTTATATCCCTTCACTGTCCATCGACACCTGAGACGACTAACTTTATTAATGCTGAATTTCTATCCCGAATGAAGCTAGGTAGTTATATTGTGAACACCGCTCGCGGCGATCTGGTAGATGAAGGCGCACTATATGATTCTCTGGTGTCAGGGCATCTGCGCGGCGCTGCCTTAGATGTTTTTAGTGAGCAACCCCCAAATTTGGACAATCCACTATTAGCATTGGATAAGGTGATCCTGACACCGCACACTGGGGCTCACACTGACGGCGCTGCAAACGAAATGGGATGGGGAGCATTGAACGATTGCCTGGCAGTATTGCGCGGTCATGAACCAGAGAATAGAGTTATTTAAAGGGAAAAAAGAGAAATATGGGGGAAATGACAACCAATAAAGTGCAAATTTTCTATTTCGTTGGCGTAACAACAAAAACTTCTTCCATCGGGCAAGTATTTCCCCGCTGGATGGAATTTCTAGGAAGGAGCGATTTTGTAATTGAGGGGATCGATCACAATATTCACGATGAACCCCAATCATACCGACAGACGGTGAAGCAAATTAAATAGTAATGTTTCTAAGCCTATTAGACAAAAAAGGGCAGAAAAATAAGAGAGACTTTTCGGCCAACAAGCGGTTATACGTATGAAGGTGCAGATTATGGCCGATGAGTATAAATCATCAGAAGCAACAGTATGTAATTTGCACATAAAGACTCACAAGAAGTATTCTGCAGAAAAAAGATCCGCATCGTATTAGACTGTCGAAGGGGTGAGACTACGATCGAAGAGCTATGCATGCAGGAAGGGATCAATCAAAATCCTGTACCATTGAAACTCGTGTAGTTGTATCTTTTACCAAGATCCATTTCCTCTCCTTATGTTGCCGAATGAAAAGTTTTACCAGCCAGGGGATGTTTGCCAGCTTCCAGAAACTCTTTGTTCTACTTGTAATACAGGTTTTGATTAGTTAAACGCACCAATCGGAATGGATAGTTGCACTGGGTTGAATCAGGTTGCACCTGAATTACACCAGACTTGAAGAAGGAAAGACGACTTGTAACGATCTGATTTTACACTTATACATAATTGAATCTTTGTAATGCTAGTTTATTTTAGTAAATGTACTTTTTAATTAAATGGTTATGTGGCTTCACGAAACTGGTTTAATAAATATTTGTATTCATTTCGAGGTCGATTAAAAGCAGTATCCAATAATTTTGTTCCTATTAAAACACCATCAGAACCAAGAGATATGCATTTGTGAATATCTTCTTGGTTTTTAATCCCGTAAGCAAAAATTAAAGGTAAATCTATTCCATAGTATCTTAATTCATCAAGTGTTTGCTTGTTGTCGTCTAGCACTTTATCCCGTCTACCGTTTTCATCAGTTTTGGTTTGTACAATGATGAATCCATTGGCATTTTGCTTGAGGTCTTCAAGTTGAGATTTTTTGTACGACTCAGGAACGAAACGAATTGGAAATATATTATTGGGGAGTAATTTCCTATCAAGTTGCTCTAAAAAATCTTGCCCAATAAACACTCCATCTGCAACCAAAACCGAATCCATTTGAGCTTTTATTAAGGAATCACAAAATTTATCAAAACCAATATTCATAACAGTTTCGTGATAGATCATTACTTCAAATGCAACGTTTGGAAAAGATTCTCGTAATTTTACTAATATATCTAGATATGTGTCATAGTCTGATGAATGCTCAATCGCACGCTGCATTGAATCGCGCATAACATCGCTATCAAGAAAAGGGGTTCCTATCGGTATACCGATTTCAAAAACATCGACCCCGTTATCAACTGCAATATTCATCAACTCAAATGTAGTTTCAACATCAGGGTCACCAATCATAATTACAACAGATAAACTCTTGCCACCCTGTATTTTTATTTGTTGCATCCTAGAAGTAATTCGATTTTTCACCATATAGTCCTCAATTAATAATATGCCTTAGGTGATAACCGTAGCTGATAATACTGTTTTAGATCATGTCCAAATATCAATTTTGCATCATGTTGTCGTTGAAGCCAAATTATTTTTCTCATGCTATTTTTCATTGCTATTGAATCATAGAAAACCGCTGAAAATTGCATTGGAGGTCCAAGGTTCTCACTTGAATTAACTGCATCTGAAGTATAAATTATCACTCCCTCATTCTCAAGTTTTATAAGTACTCCAAGCATTCCTGCTGAATGCCCAGGCAACCAGATAAGTTCCAAATCCTCCGATAATTTGGTACTATCGTCAATTGGGTCAAACCTGATATCCTCAAGACCAATAAAATCAGATCTTAAATATCCATTTACCAAATTGGTTTCCGCTATAAACGTATCATACAATGCCTGCTTAATTTCAGCTTGATGAACTATGACTTTATGCCCGGCTTTTGTTCCTGAGAATAGATCCAGGTTGCCAGCGTGATCTAAATGCAGATGGGTAATTACCAATAAATCGATATCTTGCGGAGTTAAACCTAATTGGGATAATCGAAATTCAAGCATATCTTCATCAGTTCGTACCAATGGTATCGATTTACGGGCTTCTTCCGGCCAATAACCGTTCATTGCATCCGGATGGCTACCTGTATCAACAAGAACCCAACCCAATTTTGGGGAGAAAATTAATAATCCTATCGAAGGTACACGGTGCCATTGAGCAGATTTGTTAGGCTCGTCAATGGTTGCCTGGTTATGCAATAAAATATTGAGCGCAACATCGTTCTCAATAAATCCAAAAGGTAATACATAAAGTCGAGTACGATTTTTACTATCTATCATTTTCTTTTATTTAATATCTTCCTCAAGTTCAGCCAACAACTTTAGGCGGTTCCACCAGTGGTCTTGCAAGGATAAATAAAGATCACGATAGATTGGATAAATCTTGTTATATACGTGGTTTCTATTAGCATCTGGTTCGTGTGTTCTTGCTAGGCGAAAAGTTTTTTGACGGGCATCCTCAAAATTTTTATAAATTCCTACGCCTATACCAGCAAGAATCGCATCTCCTTTTCCTCCAAATTCTGTACCTTCTGGAATGAGCATTCGTCTACCTGTACAGTCAGCAAACATCTGGCACCAGAATGGCGATCGAGCACCACCTCCGGTGACAATTACTTCGATAGTTTTGGCAGGGATTAAATCGTAAAGTTCGCGCATTGCCATTGCAAGGCCTTCATATATAGCTCTGAGCAAATGAAATCGGTTGTGGTCTACTTCGATCCCGAAGAATTGGGCTCTAGCTGCAGCATTTCTGAATGGCGCAGCTACACCTGTTGTATTTAAGTAGGGGTGGTAAATAATTCCTCCTGAACCAATCGGAATTGAAGCAGCTTCTTCTTCCAGGATTTGATAAACACTTATGTTTTTTTTATTTGCTTCGACTTGTTCCTCATAACAAAAATTTTTCAAAAACCATTCGAGGTTCATAGTCCCGGAGGTATTTGTCAAAGATCTTAACCACAGATTTTCACCCATCAGGAATGTAAACCCAATTCCTGATGGTTCAAATGAAGGGTAATCCAATACAACATTATTCAAGGAAGAAGTACCCACAATGCTGCATGCATCTCCAGGTCGGGTCGCACCAGCTCCCACCATGGATGCTTGAACGTCACCAAGCCCCATTACTACAGGGGTTCCAACCTTTAATCCAGTTTCATCCGCAGCTTTTTTTGTTACATATCCAATGATTTTATGCGATTTAGCAACAGGGGGAAATAGATCAGCATAATCTTCTATTCCGCATAGATTAAAGAGTTCCTCGCTGTAATCTCTTGTGCGAGCATCACATGGCATTTGGGATAAGTCAGATTCATCGGAATGAATTTCGCCTGTGAGATTGAATCGAACCCAATCCTTTCCACAAAATAAGTATTCTGCTGTTGTAAGAGAATCAGGTTCATTTTCATGAAGCCACCGTAAAGATGGAAGTGTCATTCCTGGAAAAATGGCATTGCCGGATATATCAAAAATCTTTTGCATAACCCCTTCGTTTTCCCATTTTGCGATTATTGATGCAGCCCGTCCATCATTCCACAAAATCGCATTTCTGAAAGGAACCTGATTTTTATCCAATAGCCAAACACCTGCAACTGTGGCGCTTACACCTATCGCCTTAATAGATTCAGGATCAATATCCTGCTTAAAAATTAATTCTCTGATGGTATTACACACTGCATCCCAGACATCTCTCATGTCAACTTCGGATGATGCTGGTACAGGATTTTGAACTGCAGTTGGATGGCGTGCAACAGCAATTTCATTTCCATCCAAGTCAAATATCACACTTTTGGAAACCGTTGTGCCAACATCAATCCCCATTAGATACTCGGCTTTTGAAGAATCTTTATTCAAAAAAGTATCTCCTTCTCACCTCGTCCTGCTGGTTTATTATTATTCTCAGACGTATTTATGAATTCGTTATTGGACATTAAATAATTATGATCAAAGGATCATCTATTCTTGGACGCGTGTTTGGGCAAAGATGGCAATAGCCAGGACCACTCCTTGAACAACCAATTGAGTGCTGTATGGAAGTCCTAAGAACCGCAACAAACTAATAATAATTGCTAAGAACATTGCTCCCCCGGCGCTTCCGATTATTGTGCCAATCCCACCTGTAAATGCAGTTCCGCCCACAACAGCTGCTGCGAGAGAATTTAAATTGTAACCTTCACCTAGTGTCAAACTGCCTGTTCCGATGTAACCAGCCAGTATTAATCCAGTGAAAGCAGCCAAGCAACTTGATATTATATATGCCGATATAATTACACGATCAACACGAACTCCAGAAAGACGGGCAGCACGTTTATTTCCTCCTACCGAGTAAATCAAACGGCCATATGGTGTTTTACCCATCACAATCATTGCGATAATGGTAAAAAATAACCAGAAAAATACTTGAGTTGGAATTGGGCCAACGTGTCCGCTTCCAACAAACTCTAACGAAGTTGGAATGTCGCCTTTAGGAGCACCACGTGTGTAGACATAGGCAATTCCTTTTAGTATTCCAAACATTCCTAAAGTCTCAATGAGGGGTGGGATTTTAAGTTTTGTAATTAAAAGTCCATTAACTAGACCAACGGTAAGTCCAATAAATAATGTAATGAATATCACCGGTACTAGAAGGTCATTTTTACCATTCAATATAGTTGCAGCAATTACATCCACCAGTGTTATCACTGCACCATTCGATAAATCTAATCCACCAGTTATCAAGACTATTGTTTGCCCAATGGTTACAATCCCCAACCCGGAAGCCTGACGGACTACATTTAGGATATGTACTGGATTTAAAAAACTTGGAGCAATAACACGAGCTAAGAGAAACAATAATGCGACAACAACCCAAATCATCAATCCTTGATATCTATTGATGTTTTTACTCGCGCTCTTGAAAAAACCTACTCCATCCGCAAGCTTTGTCGTCATAAAAAATACTCCGGTAAAGGTTACATTCTTAAATATTATTTCAATAGCATACTTGTTTTAGAGAGTCCTGCTTTTTTTTCTATCAGAAGCTATACGATTTCATTGTTTCCAGTATGTCTCCACAAATCGATCGCCATTGCTGCGATAAGGATAAACCCCTTGACGATCCATTGATAAAATGGGCTCACGTTATTTAGATTTAAAGTAGTACTTAAGGTTCCAATAAAAAATGCGCCGGCTAGACCACCCCATAGGTCTCCAATGCCACCAAACAAACTTGTACCACCCAAAACCGCAGCTGTGATTGTATCTAACGATATGGGTTCGCCAACAATAGGATCTCCCGATCCGATGCGTGAAGCTATGTAAAGGCCTGCAAGCGAAGCCAGAAAACCTGAGATTGTATATACAGCAATTAATACTCTCTCTACACGAATACCGGATAAACGTGCGCTATTTTGGTTACCTCCAACAGCATAGATTGAGAGTCCAAAGGAGGTACGTTTTAAAATAAAGGAGCCAACAACGTAGAGAAATAGTATATACAAAGTTGCTAGTGGTAAAAAACCGATACTTATTCGTGATATTTGAAGAAATTCCGGTGTAACCATTCCTCCTGGTTGGTACATTATTCCAAGGGTTACTCCTTGGATAGCAGTGCCGCTGGCTAATGTGAATAGAAATGGATTTAATTTCAAGTAAGCGATAACCAGACCATTTATCAGACCAACGAACAAACCAAGCGCAATACAGAGTAATGAAATTCCCAAAGCATATTCTGGATAATCTTTCATAAGGAAAGCAGCGACTATATTTGTTAGACTGATCACAGGACCGATCGAAAGATCTATACCCGCGGTTAATAAAGCTAGGGATTGACCAATCGTAGCTATTGCCCAGGGTGTGGTACTTAAAATAATATTTCTCAGATTCCTTATAGTGAGAAAATTAGGCTGAGTAATTATGCCAATAACACAAAGCAGGATTAATGCATAAAATACAGGTCGAACGCGTCGAAAAATATTCCTAGATATTGGGGGTTTTGTTTGTTTTTCAGTGGTGATGGTTGTATTGCTCATAGTCTAGTTTAATTATCTGCTTTTGTCTCTTCAATAATAATATCTTTTGTCGCAGCAGCCATTATCACCTCTTCAGTGGCTTCTTGCCCGGGAAATTCCGATACAATTCTCCCACCTGCCATTACTATAATCCTGTCACTCATTCCGAGAATTTCCGGCAGTTCACTTGAAACCATTAAAATACCAACCCCTTGGCGGTTTAAGTCTCGCATTAAGTGATGGATCTCACTTTTTGAACCGACATCGATACCTCTGGTTGGCTCAGCAACGATGAGGACTTCAGGTTGTATTCCAAGCCATTTTGCCAGGACCACCTTTTGTTGATTCCCACCAGATAGGTTATTAACTGATTGTAAACGGCTTGTTACCACAATCGCTAATTTTTCAATCAACTAATTGACGAAGCTTTTTTCTTTTTTGTTATTTATAAATATTAGATTTTGGATCCTATTATTAATACTGGGTAGGGTAATATTCTCATTGACGGAACGAATTAATATCAAACCATCTTGTTTTCGGTCATCTGGTATGTATCCAATGCCTGAACGAATTGCATCGATTGCTGATTCAATCTTAATATTTTCCCCATTACGATATATCTCGCCCTCGTCGGATTTTAACTCTCCAATAATTGCTCGAACCAACTCATTCTGGCCTTGACCTTCAAGACCAGCAACTCCTAGGATTTCTCCTTTTCTGATTTCTAGATTGATTGAATGTAACTTTTTGTGAACACTGAGTTCCTTGACCTTAAGCACAACATCGTCTTTAACAGTATCCTTGGGGGGATAATAGTCCTTAAGTTCTCGGCCTATCATCATTCTAACAACATCTTCTCTATTTATTTCTGCTATATTTTTTGTGTCAATCAATTTTCCATCTTTCAATACCGTGACAGTATCGGCGATCTCAAAAATTTCACCCAAGCGATGTGAGATATAAAGGATGGAGACTTCTTGCTCTTTAAGAGCACGAATTACTTCAAAGAGGCGTTTTATCTCAACGTTTGTTAAAGCAGCGGTCGGCTCATCCATAATAATGATACGAAGATTCCGGGCTAATGCCTTAGCGATTTCAACTATTTGTTGTTGTGCAACAGTAAGTCTCTCAACAAGTTCATGAGTGTCTAATTTAATATCTAATAAATCGAATACCTCTTTTGTTCTATTGTGAACCTCACGAGAATTTATGACACCATATTTGTTAGGAATTTGACCGAGCATTACATTCTGGGCTACATTTAGATGGGGTACCAGATTAAATTCTTGATATATAGCACCAATTCCTAGGTTTAAAGCTTCAACAGGGCTGTCATAATCCTTCTTGTTACCATCCAACCAAATTTCACCTTGATCAGATTTATAAGCCCCTGATATTATCTTTATAAGCGTTGATTTACCTGCTCCGTTTTCACCCACCAGAGCGCGGACTTCACCCTGACGGAGCGAGATTGATATTGAATCGAGTGCTCTCACTCCTGGAAAGTCCTTTGTGATGTTCCGCATTTCCAAAAAAGGTTTATCCATGCTAGTTATTATAAAATAAGGAGGGAGGAGTAATACTTCCTCCCTCCCTAAAATTAATTATGTTTGTTATTTGTGAATTATTCGCCGCATTTATAAAGTTCTGTTACGGCTTCCGGACTCATTTGGGTGTTTGCCCATAAATCATCGGGGCAGTCCGTACGCACGAATTCATCTATGTTGTCATTGGTAATTACTGGTAATGGAAGTTCGTGCCATTTCTCAATTGTATTACCTTCGAGGCATGCTACTGCCTGACGGAGGGCTTCTGAACTCTGCCATGTTGCTTCATCAGGGCCAATACTGCTGAATCCTTCCGGAATTTTTTCTTTCCAGAACTTAAGAAATCCATTATTTCCTTCTGATGGAACTGGCACTAATGGTTTTCCGGCAGCTAATAGAGCTTCCAGGGCTCCTAGTGACATCGCGCCACCCTGGGAATATACACCGTCAATTTCTGGATAAGCAGCTATGAAATCCTCCATGACGGCTTTCCCTTTATCATATGCCCAATCAGCTGGTTGTTGTGCTAATACATTTATTCCTGAGCTGAATGCATCTTTTGCTCCTCGTGTGCGAAGGTCGCTTGTACTGGTTCCAGGAACACCTTCCAAAATTACAACGTTGCCCTCGCCGCCTAACTGTTCATTCAACCATTTTCCTCCTATCCATCCGAATTTATATTCATCAATCCACACCATGGATTCAAAGTTATCTCCTGCTAACTCATTATTGAAGACGATTACAGGTATACCTGCATCGTGAACTTCGTCAACAGCAGGTTTGATACCGTCGGATGAGACTGGAAGGACAAGTAATGCATCAATATCTTTAGTTAGAAGATCTCCTATATCAGCAACTTGCTTTGCCACATTTCCATCTGCATTTGTGATGATCAATTCAATCCTGTCATCTTGATCAGCTGCAAATTGCAGCTCAGCCATCATCTGTACCCGCCAAGAGTTTTGCAGGCCGTAGTTTGATACACCAATTACCCAAGGTGGTTCTGTCGCATACTGACTGCAATCAGTCATTTCATCGCTCCACCTATCTGGTTTTAGACCTTTTGGGTTTTCAATGGTAAATTCTTCAGACGGGGCAGCCTCTTCCTCAGGTGCTTCTTCAGGGGCAGCCTCTTCCACAGGTTCGGCTTCTTCGACATCTTCTGGTATTTCAATTGGTGTAGCAGCTGGTGCACATGCTGCCAAAACCTGAGCAATGACAACCAGAAATGTAAAAAGCACAAAGATCGGTTTAATTTTCATCTTAATCCCTCCAAAAAAATTTCAAGTTTGGATTTTCAATTGAACAACAATTTTTTGAAATCTGCATTTTGTCAATAATCTACACTCCTTTCCTAAACAATTAGGTTTGTTGAATAGAGATATTTGGAACTAATTCTCCGATATCCTTTGCAGTTTCGACCACTAAATTGGCAACAATTTCTAATCTTGTAGAATCAAGCCGGTCTGCGGGTGCAGAAACACTAATTGCTGCCAATGGGTCACCAATAGCATTTAATATTGGAGCGCCTACACAAATAATATCTGGCTTGTACTCTTGATGGTCAATTGCATAACCACGCTTTCTAATTGTAGATAAATCTTCAATTAGAACAATACTATTAATTATTGTTTGATCAGTAAATTTCTCAAAACTATATGTTTCAAGGATACTTTCAATCTTGTCATCCTTTAGGCTTGAAAGTAAGGCTTTTCCTAATGCTGTACAGTGGATAGGTGCAATCTCTCCCACCCTGGTTCCTAACTTAATCGATTTGGTTGTGTCTATTTTGTCAATGTATATAATTCGATGTTGTGATTGATCGAATACTCCCATTATTACCGTTTCATCGATATGTTTGTTCAACTCCTCCAGTATAGGGTGAGCTTCTTTATATAAATCGAATCCCTGAAGGTATGCAGATGAAAGGTTTAGGAATTTATAACCAAGAAGATATTTTCCTGGTGGGTTTGATTCTCTAATAAATCGCCGGTCTATTAAAGCGCTCAACAATCGAGAAACAGTGCTTTTAGGCATGTTGAGGTAAGCTGATAGTTCCGACATTGAAAGTCCAGATGGGTGTTGTTCAAAAGACTCTAAAAGATCAATTACACGATGGATATTTTTGACCCCTCGGGTTTGATTGACAGATGAAGCCTTGTCCATTTGTCTTCTATCCAATTCTGGAATTAAAACTTATCTATATAAGTTATCGATCAGGAGATTATTAGAAAAACCCATTGTGGAACACTGTTCTACTTTATATAATAATGATATACTAAAAATTGGGAGGTGTCAATAAACCAATTTTTTAGTCTACGTACTACCAAAAATGACGCTCAAGAATAATTATCACTCATAAAATCTGATAATTTTTATTTTGGTTGATTTTTAACAAAAATTAACTCTTTTAATATTAATCTTCGATGCAATTTCTAATTATTTGTTTTTGAACTTGTTCACAAATGTGGTTGGTTTAAGGGAAAGAATCTCATGAATTTTCCCTTGTTATGAATAAATTTTTAAAAAAGTATTAATCAATAACACAAAAGTAAGGAGAAAAAATGTTGAGGCTAGTTGATTTATCTCAAGATTTGTATCATGGAGCCCCGAATTTTGCTGGGGACCCCAAATTAGCGATCTTTACTCATTTGGAAATAGTTGATAGAAATTACAACAACGCAGTCATTGTAACTGGAACGCATCAGGGTACTCACCTGGATGCTCCTTACCATTTCTTTGATGATGGAAAAACAATAGAAAAACTTGATATACGCAATGGTTTTGGCCCTGCATGGGTATTGGATTTCACACATAAAAAGCCAAAAGAAGAGATCACCGTTTCGGATATGGAAGCATTCGGCGAAAAAATTAGAGAAGGCAGCCGTTTAATATTTTATACTGGATGGGATAAAGTATTCCCAGAAAGGCGGTACTACAGCGATCAGCCTTATATTGGCATTGAAACCTGCAAATGGATCGCTGATAAAGGTGTAGCCTGTATTGCCATTGATGCACCAACCGTTTATCCTGATGAGTACACAGCAGTTCATCATGCCTTATTAAACGAAGATGCAGAGGTGCTTATCATAGAGTCATTGATGGGTGTGGATCGCTTAGAAAATGAGCAGGTTATCTTAGTTGCGTTTCCGCTAAGGATTGTGGGGCGAGATGGATCTCCTTGCCGAGCTTTAGCAATCGATGGTGATATCGATCCATATATTAAATTATTTGAAGATTTAGAATTTAATCCTGAATTCTAAGGATTTTTTCAATAGAAATTTTCGGAGGTGGTTTCTTCAAATATATCTTTTAGTTGGTTATAAATATTCTGATATGTTTTGAACATTCTTGAATATATAGCCTGATTCTTAGAATCTGGTTTATATACTTTTCGTATTTGTGTGATTTCTGTAATAGACAGAAAATCTTTTAGCAAGCCGATCCCGATCATAGCCCAGAAGGCTGCACCAACTGCAGATGATTCCTCATGATTTGTCACGACAATCTCTTTGTTTAAGATATCAGCCGTTAATTGGAGCCAGAAGGGTGATTGGGTGTATCCACCTGATGCTCGAATCTCTATAGTTTTTCCCGATATTTCATCGAGGGCATCCATAACGGACAATAACCTATAACCGATACCTTCAAAAATTGCTCTTGAAATTTGTCTCACATCGTGTTGAAGTGTTAGTCCAAAGAATACAGCTTTTGCATTCGGATTCCAATTTGGGCTGCGTTCGCTAGTAAAGAATGGCAAACAAATTACCCCGTTTGATCCTGGTTCTACACTTTCCGCCATACATAATAAATCTTGCACGGAGAGGGATAGAAAATCTGACTTTTTTCCAACATTTTGTTGAAGAGCATTCTGCAACCACTGAATTGCTATTCCACCATTGTTTATTGCACCGCCAACTAACCAATGGTCTGGTTTCAGAAGGTAACACCAAGTACGTTCTTTTGAGTCAAGAATGGGTATTCTAGTAATCTTTCGTATTGCACCACTTGAACCCACCATACATGTTAATTGATCATCATAAACTGCACCCACCCCTAGGTTAGAGTTTACTGCATCTGAGCTTCCAACAATAACTGGAGTGTTTGTTGGCAAGCCCAGTTCAGATGTGAAATCAGAATCTTTCAATTTAAGTATTGTTTCCGGAAGACAAATATCTGAAAGTTGTCTTGGTCGAACCTCGGCAAGTTCTAGAGCTGAATCTTCCCAATAAAATCTTTTTATATTCATTAAACTGGTCCCAGATGCAACGGAAAAGTCAACCAGGTGATCTCCTGTTAACTTCAGTAATAAATATTCTTTTGCAGAAATAAACCAGCGTATTTGTTTAAAAAGGTCAATACGTTCATTTCTTAACCAAATGATTTTTGATAAAGGGTACATGGGGTGATTTGGACACCCACTTAAAAGATAATGATGATGCATATCTTTGGTTTTTTTTAAATTTATTACTTGATCTGTTGCCCTATTGTCAGCCCAGGTCATGATACCTGTCAAAGGAAGCTCATTTTTATCTAGCACCAATAAGCTGTGAAGAGCACCGCCAACGCTTATGCCAATGCAATCTCGTTCAGATAACTTAGCAGATTTTATTGAATTTCTTACTGCATGGATGGTTGCCTTTAAAAGAAGATCCGGATCTTGCTCCTGCCATTGTGAGTGAATGTTGGGTGAAAAATAACCACTTACACCTGCTCCAAGAATTTGATAGGAAGGACTCATTACAACTGTTTTACAACTGCTCGTACCAAGGTCTATTCCGAGTACAAAATATTTTTTTTCCATGATTTACATATCCGACCCTAATATTTCCTTATGACTATTGACATTTAAGATTGCATCTCGTATCATTATTTTAGAACAGCGTTCCACAATGGAGAATTGAGCACAGAGGATTAAGACAATCTAAATTTATAAACAAAAACCTCAGAAGTTTGTCAGTAGTTGCCTGAAAAATACAAATAGAATCATTACTGTCTAATCCAATCTCTATCATAAATTAATATCCATGAATCTTCAAACTAGAAATTAATTTAATCTTATTCAATTCAATAAAATGTTCTCTTTAGTCAGTTTAACTTCTTAATGTGACAAGAGCTGACTAAATAGGGATAAATAGGATTTATATCCACACTCAATAGGAATTAGAAAAAACAAATCGAAATGAAGTGGGAAATTCTCCGAAATTTTTTTGTCTGATTTATCAATAAGAGTTGAGGCTCTAGGGCGATGTGAATGATTTATAAATATTCTTTGGATTAAAGAGGATGGTATGACAATGAATATTCCCTTGTTAACCGAATGTGAGGTATTGATCGTAGGCGGGGGACCCGCAGGGGCTTTGACTGGAATCGCTTCTGCAAGGGAGGGTGCCCATACTATAATAGTGGAAAAAAATGGTTTTTTGGGAGGGAATTTGACAGCTGCAGGGGTAGATACAATATATGGCTTATACAGCGTTGGAGAAAATCCTGAAAAAACAATCGGGGGAATAGTCGATGAAGTTATTGAAAAATTAGAAGATCAGAATGCCTGTTACTTACGTCCAAATACTTACGGAGCGGGAACTGGATTAACTTTTTCTGGCGAAAATTTAAAAATCATCCTTGAATCATTGGCTCTTATTTCCGGTGTAAAAATTTACTATCACACAATCGTTCCTAATGTTTATTTTATGGATAACCAACTTTTTGGATGTATGGTTGCCTCCAAGAGTGGAATTCAATGGATCAAAGCCTCAGTTATAGTTGACTGTACAGGCGATGCTGATGTAATCGCAAAGGCAGGTGGGGCTTTTGAAAAAGCCGGAGATGTTGATCCAATTCAATCATGCACAACTATATTTTATATGGCAAATGTAGATGTTAAAAAAGCGAAGGATTTCGGAAAAAATGCCATGTGGCAGGTGATGAAAGAAGCAACAAATGATGGCGACTATAAGTTACCCCGAATTGAAGGCTCGTTTCACGAAACACCAACTCCGGGATTAATTGAAGCAAACATGACCCGGGTCGCCAATGTTGATACTACAAGTATGATTTCTATCTCGGATGCAGAAGTGGAGGGGCGCCGTCAGGTTCAAGAATACGTCCGTTTTTTAATAAACAAAATACCAGGATTTAAGCATTCCTACCTAGTCAAAACTGGGTGTCAAATTGGAGTTCGTGAAACAAGAAGAGTAATAGGCGATTATATCCTTCAAAAAGATGATGTATTGGATGGAAGAAAATTTGGTGATGCAGTTGTACGTTGTGGGCAACCGATCGAAGATCATCATTCAGGCAAGGACACTCGCTGGGTTTATGTAAAAGATTTTGGGTATTACGAAATTCCATATCGAAGTCTGATTCCTAAAGGATTGGATAATGTATTGACCGCTGGACGATGCCTTTCAGCCTCCCATGACGCGCATGCTTCTGCAAGATCATCAGGAACCGCAATGGGTATGGGACAGGCGGTAGGCTTGGCGGCGGTTATGGCTTTAGAAAAAGAAAATAATGTCAGGGGAATTGATGTTTCAGAATTACGAAAAAAATTGATCAAAATTGGAGCGCCTCTATAAAATTGGAGTTCAAAATGAAAAAGATTCAAACTGTTTCAGGAGTAATTGCACCAGAGGAGTTGGGAGTCACCTATTGTCACGACCATCTCTTATTCGTCCCACCGCCTCCATATGATGACCGGGATCCTGATATGAGGCTGGATGATGTTGATAAATTAATTCAGGAAATGAAGTATTTCAAACTCGCTGGCGGAAGTTGTATTGTTGAAATGACAACGATTGAGATGGGCCGATCTCCATCAGGCATGAAAAAGATTTCAGAAGATGCTGGAATTTATGTAATAGCAGCAACTGGTTTTAATAAAGATATTTTCTGTAAAGGAGTTGTTTCGGAACTTGCTGTCGATCAAATCGTTTCAAATATGGTTGCTGATCTATTAGAAGGTATGAGTGGGACAACAATAAAAGCAGGGCTGATTAAGGCATCAAGCAGTTTAAACCAAATAACAGAACAGGAAGAAAAAGTCTTCCAAGCAGCTATTGAAGCTCACAAGAGTACAGGTGCGCCAATTTCTACCCATACAGAAGCTGGAACAATGGCGCTTGAACAAGTTGAGCTTTTTACACAGGGAGGTGTTCAACCTGAATATATTGTAATTGGCCATTTGGACCGTAATCTCGATTGGGACTATTTATCCAGTGTGGCGGACACAGGTGTTTATTTAAGTTTTGACCAAATAAGCAAGGAGAAATATTTCCCTGATGCTGAACGTATAGCAATCATAAAGAAATTAATTGAAAAAGGTCATGGTCATCAAATTATGCTATCAGGTGATATAGCCCGCAAGTCGTATGTACCCAGTTATGGGTTTGGATTCGGACCTGGATATACGTATATATTATGGCGATTTCTTCCCTGGATGCTTGAATCTGGAATTTCAAAGGAAGCCGTTGAGGATATTTTTATTAATAATCCCTCAAAAGCCTTTGCTTGGAGAGAGTGAACCAAATTGGAATAAGAAAAAATTCAAATTGGCTACCACTTTATTTTAATATGAAAGATAAATGCTTACTTGGAATAGATGTGGGGACTTCTGCAATAAAGTGTGTTCTTTTTGATCAGAACTGCAGAGAAATCGCTATCAGTACTCGTAAACCGGAAATTCATCGTGAAAAACCAGGTTGGTCTGAAATATCAATGGATGGATTATGGGAAACAGTAATGTCTGCGATTGTAGAAATTACTTCTGATCCAATCATGATTGACGGAAGAATCATCGGCATTGGCATCGCGGGTACTGCCTGTGGCGCATGGTTGCTTGATGAAAATTGCCTACCAATCAGAAATGCGATTTTATGGAATGATGGACGGGCTGCAAATATCATGGGAAACTGGCAGTCAGATGGTTTATTAGAGAGAATATTCAAAATATCAGGTAACACCATCTTTCCTGGTTATCCCCTTCCATTATTGCGGTGGCTCCATGAAAATGAGCCTGAGGTTCTGGAAAAAGCACATCATTACTTTTTCTGCAAAGATTGGATAAGGTTTAAATTAACTGGCCAAGTAAATATCGATCATTCTGACATGGGTTATATGCCATATGATATCCAAAAAAGTGAACTCTCAAGAGAGTTGATGAAATTGTGCGGGCTTACATCACAAATCCATCTTTTTTCTAAAATTGTCAATTCTGATGAGATTGTTGGTTACGTTCAACCAATTGTGGCTGAACAAACTGGATTAGATGCAGATACACCAGTTATTACAGGCCTTGTTGATGTTGCTGCAGCAACATTGGGAAGTGGGGCATACTTACCGGGTCAGGCTTGTTCTATAGTTGGAACAAGCTTCTTGAACAATTTGGTAGGAGATAAACCTTCTTTTGAACCGGCTGGGATTGGTGCCCAAACAAAGACTGTTAACAATCGATACATTCGGTCTATGATCAATACTTCCGGCACGATAAATTTGGATTGGTTCCTTGCTCAGTTTTATAGCAACAATCAAGATAGTGATAAGTTCAAGGATGGAGAGATTTATCTTCACGCCGAGCAGGATGCTGAAAAAATACCCATCGGGTCAGGAGGAATAATTTATCACCCGTATTTAAACACAACTGGGGTGATTTCTCCTTTTGTTAATCCAACCGCCAGAGCTCAATTCTTTGGTTTGAGTATCGAGCACACCCGATCACATATGCTCCGTGCTATTTATGAAGGTACCGCCCTTTCGATGCTTGATTGTTTTACCCACTTTCCTGTTGACGTTGATGAGTTATATATTTCAGGTGGGGGTGCAAGAAGCCCATTCTGGTGTCAAATGTTTGCTGACTGCACAGGGAAAAATATTCTTGTACCTTCAGGGAAGGAGTTCGGGGCTCGCGGGGTTGTTATCCTGGCCGGGATTGCTTGCGGAATATACCAAGATCTTTTTGATGCTATGAAATCAGTAGTACACATAGAAAGAACTTATATACCTGACAAGAAAAATACTGAAAAATATCAATGCATATACGAACTCTATCGTAGGATTTATATGCATGTTGCAGAGGATTGGTGGGAACGACATCATTTATTTCAAAAAATTTAGGAGAGTAATAAATGGCTAGATATAAACGCCTGAATGTATTATCTACAATGGTAGATATTGGCTTAATACCATTATTTTATGAAGGCAATGAAGAGGTTGCGGAAAAAATTATCTGGGCTTGCCTGGATGGTGGAGCAAGGTGTATTGAATTTACGAATCGAGGTGATCAAGCTCTGCATGTATTCGAGAAATTAAATTGCGCTTTCAGGGACGATCCAAGGCTTATTCTTGGAGTAGGAACAGTAGTTGATGCGGTCACTGCTGGTTTATATATTCAATTAGGTGCAAATTTTATCGTTGGACCAATGTTTGATGAGGAGACAGCCTTATTATGTAACCGAAGGAAGATAGCCTATATTCCTGGATGTGGAAGTGTAAACGAGATTTCTCAGGCTGAGAAATTTGGGGTAGAAATAGTAAAAGTATTTCCAGGAACACAAATTGGAGGACCATCGTTTATCCGGATGGTTCTGGGCCCCATGCCATGGACAAGTATGATGCCAACCGGGGGTGTAAAGCCTGAAGAAAGTAATATCCAAGAATGGATCAAAGCCGGAGCGGTCTGTGTGGGTATTGGTAGTCAATTGATAAGTAAAGAGGCTGTTGAAAATAATAATTTCAGGGAGATCACAAATAAAGTGAAGCAAACCCTGAATTGGATAACGGAAGCCCGAAAATAAGAAAGTTATGGTAAAGGGTTATGGATCCTCAGTTGAAAAAATCGGTCATAACGTTGTTAGGAACTTGTTATTTCAAGGTTTAAACCAGTACAGTCTGGACGGGAAAAAAGTTTTAGTTATTATTCCAGATCAAACAAGATCTGCTCCCATCCCTTTGTTTTTCAAATTACTTTGTGAGATCCTGGGAAAAGAGACAAGACAATTAGATTTTCTGATTGCCTTGGGTACCCATCCTGTTTTACCTGATAGTGAAATTGAATTACTTGTCGGAATGAGTGCAAAGGAACGATCTGAGTTATTTCCCAATGTCAATATAATTAATCACAGGTGGGATATCACCGATGAACTTTTTACAATTGGTGTTATCCCTGGCCATGAAATTGAAACCCTGACTGGTGGTTTGTTAACAAAGGGGGTTCCCGTTCGACTTAATCGACGTGTCATTGAATATGACCATATTATTATTTGCGGACCTGTTTTTCCGCATGAAGTAGCAGGTTTCTCAGGGGGAAATAAATATCTAGTACCAGGTATTGCTGGACCTGAAATTATCAACCTGACTCACTGGTTAGGCGCCCTTGAAACGAACATGCAGATCATTGGGGTAAAAAATACAGCAGTTCGGAGAGTTATTGATAGGTCGGCTTCGATGGTTCATGCCCCAATTTTATGTGTCGCATTTTGTATGAAGGATGGCGATTTGTATGGTGTATTCATTGGCCCAACAGAAGACGCATGGAATGATGCTGCAGATCTTTCCTCAAAAATAAATGTAATAAAGGTTCCTCATTCTTACCAGCGGATACTGTCCTTACCTGCTTCACGGTATCATGATTTGTGGACTGCATCCAAGGCTATGTATAAGGCAGAACCAATAGTGGCTGATGGAGGAGAAATAATTTTATATGCACCTCATTTAAAGGTAATTAGTTTTACTCATCAGGAAACAATCTTAAAACTAGGTTACCATGTACGCGATTTTTTTGTAAAACAATGGGATTTGTATAAAGGATATCCTGGTGCAGTCCTAGCACATTGTACACATTTGTGTGGAGCTGGCACCTATGAAAATGGTAAGGAGAATCCAAGAATCAGGGTTATTCTATCCACAGGAATACCGAGAGAAATCTGTGAACTTATCAACCTTGGTTATTACGATCCAAATGAGATAGATCCAGAGGATTGGATAAAGAGGGATGATGAAGATTTGTTTATTATTCAAAATGCAGGAGAGAGTCTATTTTTAGTTAATAATCGATAATTTCTTTTGAATGACTTAAAAATTTTTCACACTTCAAAAAGCATCCAACCTCAAAAATATAAACGTAATTAAATAACACAATTAATAAAGTTTTTTATCGTTGAATTTTGAATCCGCCGGTAATCAATCAATTGGCCGTTTGGTCTCCAATAGTTACTATTCACCAAGCATGATTTGATCCTACCCATATCAAATCCCCCACCACCCGCCATAATGCACTTTCCACCAAAAAAGTTGGCGAGGAACTCCAAGAAACCTAACCTTTTCTTAGACAATACAACCTCTCTATCACATTAATTTCTATAAAGTTAATGCTCATTGTGTAATATGAATTAAATGAAAAGATGGATTAATTGAGTACATCCGTTGGAATCAACGGGTACACTGGGTTCATCCGAGTTGCACCAGATTGATATCAAATGACATTATCCCAAGCTTAATACCCCACACCCAACTGGGTAATAAAATAAGAAGTCTTACTGTTGGGTGGTAACTAAGGTGGACCTGGTGGGACACGAACCCACGGCTTCCTCAGTGAGATAGACGAATTTAGTTTGTCCATTAAGTCTATCCGAAGGTTCCATGTCTAATTATCCAGGTTGCACAAGGCATGAAGAAAGAGAGGCGACTCGATATATCACATTATTTACCCTTCTGCTAGCCTCTTTAATCCTCAAATCCTGCCCTACCATCTTTATCAGTTTTATTGGGGGGTAATGACCTGTAACGAAGAATAAACAATCAACCACCAGCAAATCTGTCACGGAAGATATAGATGCATGGATCTTACAAGGGATAAAACTGTTATAATTACGGTTTTGACACAATTTATGCTTTTTACATGACGGTATATGGACGCATCGAAAATCGGTTTCTTTTAAGAATTTATTGTTATAGAAATGTCATCGGGTTTACCCAGAATAAAACCTCAGCCCATCCCTTTGTTTACGAGATTGGAGATTGAATCCCAATCGAATTGCAATCGCGATTGCTGGTTCTGCGCACGTACTTTTGACCGGTCGGGAGCCTACAAGGATGAGGTAGGTAAATCCAGGATACAGCAGATGCCAACGGAGACGATTCTTGATTTGCTTGACCAGGCCCAGAAACTCAACTTTGAAGGCGAAGTTTCATATCATTTTTATTCTGAACCGCTGTTAGACCCGCGTTTCACTTACCTGGCCCGTGAGGCAAAACGGCGCGGAATGAAAATACGCTTGCATACAAACGGGGATGTCCTCTTAAACAATGATGCGCTTTGTGAAGAAATAGACGACGTATGCGATCTGATCGTCATCGGTATTTATGACTATAAAACCGAGGGCGAATTGGAAGACCGTAAGCGATTTTGGGAATCCAGATTCCATGGAAATAACTTGAAGTTCAGCTCGATAAAGAGCGGCGGGGACCGGTCTTTATACAGCATTGGTGTCCCGCGTGCTTTAGTTCCAGACGATGAAAGGTTCAGCGTACCGAGCCTGACATTTCAAAATGCCCCCTGCCAGCGTCCTTTGATCCGGATGCTGATACGATATGATGGCGAGATGTCTTTATGCTGTGATGATATTACAGGCGATTTCCAACTTGGAAATATTTACGAGCAATCCCTGGAAGCACTCTGGTATTCGAAGAAACACCTAAAAATCGTTCAGGATCTGGTGGATGGCAGGCGAGAACTTTACCCCTTATGCCGGGTTTGCCCACTGTCTCCGAGCGCTCCTTCACCAACCGGCACCAGAATCCGGATGAAGCCCAGGAAGTCTAGTGTATCTGAGTTCAGTGTTAGCGGATAATAAATCGCGCAGCAAGCTGTATAGAATTAGCGCCATGGAGTGAATCATGACAGGGAAAAATTATATACGCGTGAACAATTCGGACGTAATATTTGAAACTTTCGAAGATGAAGTTGTCCTGATTAATATGGGGACCGGCAATTACTACAGCATTGATGGCACTGCGGCGGATATCTGGGGACTCATTGAGAATGGCTGCGCGCTGGATGCAATTGTGGGATATGTCAGCCGCAAATATCGAGTAGATAATAAGGACATCAAAAAGGATATAGGCGAGTTTATTTCAGAAATTCAAAATGAAGGTTTGATCGTAGTCGGCGGCAGCGCTGAATCGGGAACTGATCCAGGAGTTGTTGAAGAGCCGGATCGCGAACCAGAAAAGTCGAAAATTAATTACGAGAAACCGTCACTAAAGAGTTTTTCGGATTTGCAGGAGTTGATTCTCCTGGATCCAATTCATCAGGTTGATGATTCGGGCTGGCCCCACCCCAGAGAAGAACCTCCGGATAATAACTGATAATTTGACCGGTCAAATAACAAACAAGAAAGAAAGCAATAACGAAACCCAGGATAGTCTCGGCCGCTACTTCAGTTCTCTGCTCGAATCAATTGGGCGGGCCGCTTCCAAAACAGAGGGGGAGCTAATTCATGAGTACAGCATTGGCGAGTTCAGTTATCAATTGATATTTGCCGGAGCTTCAATGAGCCGGAGAATAACACCCGCATTTGATCATCTTCTGTCCAATAATCAGAACGCTCCATTTGTAAAGATACATGTGTGGGACAGCGCATCAACTGGCGTTGAGCTTCCCAGGCCTCCGTTTGAAGTTGGGAAAAGTCTGTATGGAGGGGACATGTGGACTGCTGAGACCAGCCGGTATAAATTAGTATATCAAGCGATAAACGGAACTCTAAGTTTCTTTGACAAAACACAAAACGAAGCGATTTACTGGTATTATGACGCTGCCTTGTTCCCATATTTCGAGAGCGGCGCGCCGCTGCGAATGGTGTTAAATTGGTGTCTGGGGGCTATTGGGTACCAGTTAGTACACGCTGGCGCCGTGGGAACAGAGTACGGCGGCGCATTATTAGTTGGGAAGGGCGGGACCGGCAAATCCACTACCGCTTTTGCCTGTTTGGATTCGGGATTAAAATATGCGGGTGATGATTACTGCGTTATCGAAAACAGTACACAGCCAATGGCGCATTGTCTCTATAACACCGGGAAATTAAACGCCGGGGATTTATACCGGTTTCCAAAATTGATGCCGGCTTTACAGAATTACAATCGCCTGGACACAGAGAAAGCGCTGTATTTCTTTTACTCGCATTTTCCTCAGCTGATCGAAAACGCTTTACCAATTCGGGCGATCCTGATCCCGGAAATTTCAGAGAATATCGAACCAGCTATCACAAGAGCGTCCCCCGCTGAATGTTTTCTGGCATTAGCCCCGTCTACCATGTTTCAGCTGCGAGGCGCAGACCACCCGGTACACAAAAATATCAGCGATCTGGTAAAAAATGTCCCCGGTTATAAGTTGGAACTTGGTAAAGATATAAACCAGATCCCTGGATTGGTTGGCAGCTTAATAAAAGAAGAAGCGGGGCTGTGAGTAAAAGGCATTGAGTGAAAATATTCCCCGGATAAGTGTGATAATCCCTGTTTACAACGGTGGCAGCTTCCTGGGAGAAGCTGTCGAAAGCGTTATCCGCCAGTCGTTGCGTCCTTTTGAGATTATCGTGGTTGACGATGGTTCGGAAGATGATACGGCTGCCGTTGCCCAATCGTACCCACAGGTCATTTACTTCTATCAATCCAACCGGGGTGTGAGCGCAGCCCGCAATTCAGGAATCGACCTGTCGACGGGAAGTATCGTGACATTTCTCGATCACGATGATCTTATGGTTCCGGATTCGCTTAAAAATAGAATTGATTATTTTATCCAGAATCCTCAAACACAATGTCTTATTGCAAAACACGAATCGTTTCAAGACGAGGCTGCCGGAAAACAAATATGGATCAGACCGGACGAATTCGATACCGCCCACTACGGATTTGGTTACCTGATGTTTAGAAGGTCATTATTTGAAATCGTTGGAAAATATAATCCGGAAATAACGATGTGTGAAAATATTGAGTTATTAATTCGTGCCCAAAAAATGGGCGTACCTTTGGCGAAATTCCCGGAAGTAGTGGTCAAAAAACGGGTGCACGCGGCAAATGTTTCCCGAAATGTTGAGACCGCTCAATTGAGCCTGTTGGGAATAATACAATCATCCATACATAAACGCGCTTGATTTTTCTACGAATCGTATGGCAGATAAACCTCCAGTAAGCGTTGTGATCCCTGTTTACAACGGCGAACGTTATCTAGCAGAAGCAATTGAAAGTGTTTTGGCGCAAACTTATCGAACGTTTGAGGTAACCGTTGTTGATGATGGTTCAACCGATCAGACTCGCAGTATCGTTAAATCTTATCCTGAACTAAATTATCTTTACCAGGCCAATTCGGGCCCAGCAGCGGCAAAAAATACCGGCATTAGAACAGCCCAGGGTAAATTTTTATCATTTTTAGACGCTGATGATATTTGGATGCCAGACAAACTGCACCTGCAGATGGCGGAATTCGATAGCGATCCTGAATTGGACATCGTCTCAGGATTGGTCGAAGAATTTATTAGTCCCGATGTTACAGAAAACTTCACTTTTCGCCCTCAAGCGAAACAGGGTCCGTTCCCTGGCAAAGTACCCGGCGCGATGTTGATCAAGCGTCACCTGTTCGAGCGGGGTGATCTATATTTTGACCATGAGATGAGATATGGGGCGACATTCAAATGGTTCACGAGAGTAAACGAATTAAATCTGCATATCACAGTATTGCACGAATTGGTCCTCAGGCGCCGCATTCATGGAAATAATGTGAGTATCAAATTCCAAAAAGAGAAGGAAAAAATAATTCTCCAATCTCTAAAAGCGTCACTTGACCGGAAAAGAGCCGCGGACAATGAAGAAAAACCAACCGAATAATCGCGATTATGAAGAGCGATCGTGGTGGAACAGAAATCCTTGCTGCCGGCTGGTCGGACAAAAGCGCTGCAGTTAAGGGGTGAAAAAAAGGACCGGAATGAGACTGCTCCTCCCCGGGGCCAGAATTCCAGTATGAGTAATTAATTTTCCTTGAATGAATAACACCAGCTCACAAGACGGATTCAAACCTTACGCAGGTATATGGCCGTCCCCGCGACATGAATTATTATTGCGGGCTTCTCTCTCACACGGTGACGATGCGCTTGAGGCATGGGGTAAGCTCAGTCCGAACTTCGATTTAGACAAACTGGATATCCAATCATTAAACTTGCTGCCGCTGCTCTATAAAAACCTGCGCGCCCACAACATTGAAGATCCGTTATTGAAAAAATTCAAAGGCTTTTACCGGTTGACATGGGCAAAAAATACCCTGCTGTTTAACTATGCATCGAACACGCTCGGAGCTTTACTGGACTCAGAAGTACAAATTATTCTGCTCAAAGGTGCGGCCTTAACGACCCTAAACTATGAGGATCCCGGTTTGCGGCCAATGGGAGATATCGATATCCTTGTTCGGCCGGAACAGGCCCAAAAGGCTGTCGACATTATTCTGGAACATGGGTGGAAACCCGTCACAAAAATTGATTTTCTTCTCGAACATGGCGATCTAAATTTTGCCCATGGAATAAGTTTCCAATCCTCTATGGATTATGAACTGGATTTGCACTGGCATTTATTTAAAAATTTTGATATGGATGGTACTGATGATGATTTCTGGACTTGCGCAATTCCGATATTCTTTCAAGACTTTCCGGTATCTACTTTGAATTATTCAGACCAGTTGCTGCATGTGTGCGCTCATGGGATCACCCACAACAGATTGGTAATCAATTGGATAGCTGATGCAAAAATGATGATGAGTAAAAAAGGTAAAGATTTAGATAAAATGCGTTTGATTTCTAAAGCTTTTTCTCAAAATTTGGTACTCCCATTAAAGGATTGTTTATCTTATCTTCACCACAGACAAAATTCATCCATCCCGATTGGCTTGCTTGAAGAACTTGAAGCTTACGTCCCATCTGATCTCGAGAAACGTGAATATATCGCCAATTCAAACACGGGGGGATTTTTGGGTGGAATTCCTGCACTTTGGTATCGATATCAACGCAATACCCAAAAGTCTAACAAAACAGTTTTAAAAAACCAACTCCCATTCATCAGATATGTGCAATATCGATGGGGAGTGGAAAATGGATTCAGTTTGATATTGGTATTCCTTTCCAAGATCATTCGCAACACCTGGTTAATGATCATACGTAAAACTGCTTGATATTTTCTACCGAACCGGGAACGTGTGGATTTCAGAATGCGATACCAGGGCGCGGCAGCAGTTTTAAATAGCTAATCATATTATTTCTTTTCCTAAAATAAATTAACTGCTTGTTGGATTTTCATCAAGCCATGACAAAGTTAAGATGTTGGAAGTATTTACAGCCTCCTGAGTGCGGTGGACGATTTGAATTTGTCCATTGTGTCCATCGCCTGTAGATGGGAGTATATATCCTTTTAGTCCCATTTATTGGGGATAAAATTGTCCATAAAGTCCGTCCGAAGGTTCCATGTCTTGTTATCCCAGTTGCACCAGACAAGAAGAAGGAAGGTCGGCTCAAAATATCACAATAATTCCTTCGCGTTCTGCTTTCCTGATTCAAGTTCTAAACCTGGCTTATCTTTTGGATCAGTTTTTAGGGGACAGGACATAATCATCAAGCGAAGATTGCCGCTGGTCGTATTATGGTATATTCAAATCACGAATAATTCACAAATTAAATTAACATTCAATTTGTAAAAGGAGTAAAAATGCCTGATACACGCGTACGAGAAACTGTCCCCGTTTCACAAGAAGAGGCATTTGATATATTTGTAAACCAGATAAATACTTGGTGGCCCAGACATGGCATATTCCCTTATAGCTTTGCGCCGAAAGAAACTCTTCCTCTCTACATTCGTTTTGACCCGAAAGAGGGAGGCCGGTTTTACGAAGAATTCCAAAATGCCTCAGAATATGTTATTGGCGAAATAACAATATGGGATCCTCCAGATCAGATCACCTATACCTGGAAGGACCCCGCTTGGAAGGGTAAAACAACTATCACTGTAACATTCACTCCAATTGATAACGGTACTGAAGTGACCCATGAACAAACTGGTTTTGCAGAAGCTGGTGAGTCTGAACTCCCCCCCTTCTATGAAATTGGTAACCGGCAGACATTAGCTGGATATGTTGCGCATTGCAAAGCGATCCACGAAATGAAATCCCTTCAATAGGCTTTACTTAAAGTCGAGTATTGGTCAATTTACGTTTAATTTAGTAATGATCTTCCCCCATAATTGGGGCCACTCACGTTGTTATACCAATCAGATCCATTTTGAGAAGAATGAACCACGAAAGCAGTTGGGGTTTGTGGTTAGTAACCAAATGAACTATTTGGTCTGACCAGATTGTAATGATTTATTCAGATATGAATTGTTCCCTTGGTATTCTTCCTGCTGTACCTCTGATCCCAGAGGAAATCGAGCAAGATATTGTGCGCTGTCTCCAAGCCAATCTGACAGGCATCGATGGGCACCCCCAGTTTTTTGCGAGTTTCATTGATTTTCCAGAATCCGGCTGGCGAATGTGGGATTATTAGTTGGGCCGGGTGTGCGGTGGCTTCATTGAGAAAACACAGGTCGTGCTTGTTTTGACTCCAATCAATTCCAATGTATACTTTCATGAGAACCTCCTGTTTGTGTTGGAGGTCTACACAATCAAAAGGGTGCCAGGATGCTGTTTTAGTTTATCCTCAACCTCTTGACAAACCAATAAATTTTTTTGTAGAAGATATTAGATTAAGGAGTCTATCTTTTAATTTGAGCAGGGATCTAGAACAAGCAGGTGTTAAGTTTTTGGAGCAGCTACTATAATCAAACCAAATCACGACTATTTAATCACATCTATTATTTCAAACAAAATATGAATAGAATCAATTACTTTGCGTATGGCTCAAATATGCTCACAGATAGGATGCAGTATCGCACACCATCAGCAATCCAAATCGGCATTGGATTACTCAAGGACTACGATTTCGTGTGTAATAAAAAGAGCATCGATGGCTCAGGAAAAGGCAACCTGGTTCTATCTGAGAACAGCGAAGTCTGGGGAGTAATATTTGAGATTTATGAGAATGATCTATCTAGATTAGACGAGATTGAAGGAGGTTATCAACGAAAAAATGTAACGGTTCTCCTTAATAACACACCAGTAACCGCTGTCACATACATCTCAGATAAACTTACCGGAGAACCTCCCACCCAGTCATACCTTCAGCTTATCATCGATGGAGCGATCGAACACCAGCTTCCAGAGGATTACATTGCGAAATTGAAAGCAATAGACACCAAGAATTAAGAATTTATCAAATAATTCCAGAATGGGGACAACACTTTACCTGATCCCTACCATCGGGACAGGGAATAAACACATCAGCGATCAAATTTCTGATTCGAAACGCGCCGACAACCTTAAATCACACTACCTATTACTTCCATCTGCCGGTGTGATACAGGACTTCATAAGCGAACTGGGAGATACCATAGGTGCACATATCTTCCAGTTTTACAGGATTGGACGAGCTATTATGGACGATTCCGGGCTGCCCATCCAGGAACTGAACGACACCGCCATCCGCCAGCTTGTGAAACACACCCTGTCCGAAATGAACACCGGCGGGAAACTCACAACCTTTGATCCGGTCTGGGACAAACCCGGGTTCATCGAAGAGATGCTGGATTGGACCCGGGAAATGAAAAGCCAGGGAATATTCCCCGAAGATTATGCAGATTTTGCCAAGGGATCCGGTACAGAACGGGATGCGCAGCTAGCTGAGTTCTACCAGGGATACCAATCCTTTCTTCAGGAGCGCAACTACTCGGACGCAGACGGACTGCTCTGGCTGGTAGCGGAAGCGCTTGAAAAAAATCCTACACTTTATTTAAAAGATGGACCTCTTTCTGTCCTTGGGTTTGACCAGTTCACGCCTGTACAAATCCGGATCCTGCAACAACTATCGAACCGATTCAGGGAACTGAATATTTATTTACTCTGGGATGCAAACCGGCCGGAAACCAGCATCGCCCTGACTCGTTTACACAGGACAAGAGGGGAATTAATCAACCACCTTACACCTGAGATTGTGAAACTACCTGGTGATGATCCCGAAAGCCCCGCGATATCCTTCCTGAAGGATTCCATATTCGAGCAAGGACAAAAAACACCGCTCCCAGTAAAAAACATTCAATTAATAGAAGCACCATCACGAGAGGACGAAGTCAGGCGTGGGTTGAGAGAATTAAAGCGCTTACTTCTCACGGGGATATCACCCGCAAAAATTTCAATCCTGGCGCCAAATCCGGTTGTCTACCTATCCATCATCCGCACTGTCTCCCGGGAATACAGCATCCCGGTGGAGTTTGACCAGCCGCTCCTGGAAAATCCTGCCATCTATGCCCTGGTAAACCTGCTTGAAATCACAATCGATTTTCCCTGGCGCAAGACGTTTGAAGTCCTGCGTTCCCCTTACATGCGCCTGAGCTTTCTAACAACTGAACAAATAGACCTGCTCGATCAACTCACCAGGGAACGCCCGGTTATCGCTGGCGCCGACCAATGGCTGTACGCACTGGGTTCTCTGGAAAGAAAAATAATTGATACGGAGGACGAAGACCTGGGTCCTCCTCCCCTTGCATCCGAGTTGTCAGAAGACCAACTTGCAGGGATCACGGAAGGCTTGCAGGAGTTTTTTAAATTACTCACACCTCCATTGTCTGCAACTTACAGGGAATACGCCTGGTGGGTCCAGACCAGGATTATCGGTTTGTTCCCCGAAGCAGAGCAATCTGAGGATGAAGTTCCGGAACCAGTCCCGACCTTTGACTTGCTTGGATGCTGCCGGGAAAGCCCTTATCCGGGTCGGGATACACAGACTTTAAGTACAGCTCTGCGCGCCCTGGGGAGACTGGTTTCCGCTGCCGAGGTATTCCCGCATGACAGAGTTGTCTCCTGGGAGACTTTCCTGACAGAATATACCTCACTGCTTCAGGCATTAAATATACGACCGGACCCGCTCCAATCACAGGTTCGGTTCGGGAGGCTGGAAGCAGGGCGGGCCAGAGAAGCAGACCACCTCTTTGTTCTTGGGTTATCAGAAGGCGAATTCCCGCACCTGCCTCCCCCGGATATTTTTTACACTTCCGAGGAGCGCGAAAAACACCCATTACCCATCATCAGGTACACATCTGCAGATGATGCTACCTTGTGGTGGCAGCTTCTTGGGAATGCTCGCAAAAGCCTTAGCCTTCTAAGGCCATATATCGATGACAACGGCGCTCCCTGGCAGCCTTCGCCATTCTGGGACGCTGTACTGGAATGTTTCGAAACGGTTGAAGTGGAAAGGATCCCAATCTCAAGCCACCCTGATATTGATGAATCTGCAAGCATTAACGAACTGCTTGTCTCATTATCATATTCAATTGTGGAAAGACTGCCTGAAAGCCTGAAGGGCATCTGGGAGTACTCGGAACTCTCTGACCGGATCATGACAGCAAAACAGAGCTACAACAAACCCCAGGAATTTGAAGGTGTGCTCCATTCAGATTCAATAAAATCCGAACTGAATAACCGGTTCGGAGCAAGCCATATTTGGAGTGCTTCCCGCCTCAACCGGTATGCCAATTGCCCGTTTGGTTTTTATGCTGAGTATGTTCTGGAGATCGAAGCACTGGAAGAGCCTGAGGAAGGGATCGATGCCCTGCAGAGGGGGGCTATTCTCCATAGAGTGCTGGAAATCCTTTTCAGAAAGCTGGTTGAGACTGGGATTGAACTTACATCTGACAACCTGGATACTGTCCTTTTCCATCTTGAGGAAAGCTGCACAAGTGTCTTCAAGACAGCACCTCACGTATACGGCTTCCGCCCGGGACCTCTCTGGAATTATGAAAAACAGGAACTGCTGCGGTTGTTGAGGGTACTTATTAACTGGGAATGTGAAGAAAACTGTATTGCCGGTCGTTTTCTACCTTATCTCCAGGAATTTGGCTTTGGTTTTGGCGGGGAGAGCTCCCTACCTGTGGAAATAAACGCTGGGGAATCCGCCTTTCGTCTGAGAGGGGTTATCGACCGTATTGACAGAGATTCTTATGGACATCTGAGGTTGATCGATTACAAGAGCGGGAATACAAAGTACTCAGTTAGCGACATCCAAAACGGACTTGCCCTGCAGACCGCACTATATGCAGTTGTAGCTGAGGGATTATTATGCGGGGAGCAGGAGAGAGTTACCGAAAGCTATTACCTGCATATACCTTCCCGGGCGACCAGCGGAAAGCTTGAATTCGGATACCAGGCCAGGGAAAATGAAACTGTCGAGGCTGCATTACAGCAGGCTGCTGCGAATATCCAGAATATCTGCGAAGGAATTTTTCCAAGTGCACCAGGCAAACCCATCCAGGGAAAACTGTCCTGCCGAAGGTGGTGCGAATTTGCGTCCTTGTGCAGGGTTTCCAGGCAGAGCATTTCCAAGGCAAGGCAGTGGGGGCTGGCATGATCCCGACTCCCGAACAGCGAAATGCAATTGAGACACAGGGCAGGCCGGTAATCGTCGAGGCGGGAGCAGGCACTGGAAAGACATGGGTGCTGGTCCAGCGCTTTATCCACCTGCTGGATACCCACCCGGACTGGCCAATTGACAGCATCATTGCAATCACCTTCACAGAAAAAGCCGCCCGGGAGATGCGGACCCGAATCCGGAAAGCGGTAGAGGAGAGAGCTCTAACCAGTCCCCAAGATTCAGCCTGGCAGGAGTACCGCAGCAGCCTGGATAAACTTCAGGTCAGCACCATCCACAGTCTTTGTGCCCGCATCCTGAGGGAAAATGCCATTGCCGCTGAAATTGACCCCCGGTTTGGGGTCCTTGATGAACAGGAAGCCGACCTTCTTAAGGAAGAAGCTGTCCGCGAGACCATCCGGGTTCTGGAGGAAGAGGACCACCCTGCCCTGGAACTGCTGGTCTCCCTGCGAGTCTTCGACCTGCGCGAAGAGATGGCAAACATGCTGGATAAGCGCGGTACCCTCCACCAGATATTCCCTGAACTGGAAGAACCAGAAAACCTTCTGGTTAAATGGGAAAGAGGGCTGGCGGAAATGGGCGGGTTTCTCTGGGAAACCCAGCTGCGGGAAAAACCAGGGATCCAGGCAGCAATAACTTCAGTTCAAAACACCCATATCTCCGATCCCGGAGACCTGTTGGCAGGCAGCGTAACCATTGCTCAAAAAGGTTGCCTGGCGCTGTCGGAAAATGATTTAACCAATGCCGCAAACGCCTGGCTTCAGATCGGTCTCAAAGGAGGCAGGCAGGCAAGCTGGGGTGGGAAAGAATCACTAAGCAGATTGAAAGAGGACCTGAAATTATTACGGAGTGCAGCTCAGGTCCTTGAAAAAGCGGGAGCGCTCAAGGAAATCAGCCTGGAGGACCAAACAGCAGCGCGGCACCTTCAGATATGGAGATTGCTCTGGGAGCGGCTTGAATTAACATACAGCCAGCTCAAGGATGAACAGCAGTCCATGGATTTTGACGACCTAGAAATATACACAGACCGCTTGCTAATAAAAACACCAAGATCACTGCGATTGGAAAACTACATCAGCAACATAAACAGTCTGATGGTGGATGAATTTCAGGACACAAACCAGATCCAGCAGCGGATTGTATATGCCCTGGCCCCTCCGGAGGATACAGGTAAGCTGTTAGTGGTTGGTGATTCTAAACAGAGCATCTACCGCTTCCGGCAAGCCCAGGTGGGTATATTCAACCAGACAAAAAATTATATTAGGAGAGTAACCAACGAACCCCCGGTCCAGCTGGATACATCCTTCCGGGCTCACAAAGACCTTGTTTCTGCTTTCAACAATCTTTTTGAACAGATCATGGCACCAATGGGGGATACTTTTTCCGAGTTTGAAGCCCAACCAGGGTCATTAAGATCCGATCGAGAGCCATCTCCTGAGCTACCTTCAGCAGTTGAGGTATTGGTCATTCCTGAGAAAAATGATCAGGATGAAAAGATAAGCGCAGAGGAGGCAAGGATATGGGAGGCCGGGTGGATAGCCCAGCGCTTGATGGATCTAAAACAGACCAGATTCCCTGTCTGGGACAGATCCTTAAACGAAGGCAACGGCGATTACCGGCTATTTGAGTTCCGAGATGCAGCTGTGTTGTTCAGGGCTACTACAAATTTCCCCCTTTACGAAGCGGAGTTCAAGCGTGCAGGGCTGCCGTACCTCACCATCAGCGGACGAGGATATTATGACCGGCAAGAGGTACAGGACTTGATCGCCCTGCTGGCTGCCCTGGCGAACCCGTCGGACGATTTAAATCTGGCAGCCGCCCTGCGTTCCCCGCTATTTTCAATTAACGATGAGACTCTTTATCGCCTGCGCTGGCACACCCCGGGAGGTGGTATCGCAGATGTGCCAATTAAATACAAAAAAGCGCTGGCAGAACCACCGCCCACAAGCCAGGAGGGATTGGTCGAAAGGGCCCATATGATCCTTTCTGGACTCTGGTCACAGACCGGCAGGGTCGATATCTGGACCCTACTACGCAGAGCACTTGATGAAACCGGCTATGAGACTACTCTGGCCAGAAATGATGAGGAAACTGGCAGGCAGAGGGCAAATGTAGCCAAATTCCTGTCCTTTGCCAGAGAACGCGGCGGCATCAGCATTTCTGAATTCCTCCGCCGGATACAGGACCTGCAGCTGCGCGAAGCGCGTGAAGGTGAAGCACTTGGCCGGGAACCTGAGAGCGGAGCGGTCCAGTTAATGTCCATCCATGCTGCCAAGGGACTGGAATTCCCTGTTGTTGTGGTCGCCGACCTTGGGAGGAGAAGAAGGAGCGGTTTCGGGTCTCCGCACCTGCTCCACGACCCCATATTCGGGGCGGTGTGCAAAATCAGGGATCAATACGGGGATTGGCAAAAACCGGCTGGATATGCCTGGGGTGAGTGGCTGGAGGAGCGAATGGAGGAAGCCGAGCGAAAACGTCTGCTCTATGTAGCCTGCACAAGGTCGGCTGATTTGCTTCTTCTCTCAGGCCAGATGGGCAACAACGATACCTGGATGGCTGAAATACTGGATGCCTGGGGTATTGATGGGGCTGGAATGGAGAATGAAGAACTTTCGCTTGATGGATTCAATATTTTGATCCACCGCCCAGGAGAACCGGGTGAAACTCTGGAGAAGGTAGAAATAACTTTGAGTGAAAAAGCTGTCAGGTTGGACACAATTCCCGAGTTGGCTCAGCCTTTACATTTGGAAGCGCAACCGCTGACCGTCGCTGTGTCTGATATTGAGCGGTTATTCAGCCCGGATGAGGAGGAAATACTTGAAATCCGGCCGGCAGTCTGGAGCGGGCAGCGCAGTGAAAAAGCCCTCCGCGCACCAGGGTATAAAATCGGGAACATCGTACATAAAGCGCTGGCGCATTGGGGCTGCCTTGAATACCCGGAAAACAAGATGTTTGAGTACCTGGAGAGTGCTGCAAAAAGAGAAGGAGTTTTTCCAGATGCTGTGACTCATGCAGTTAGAACCTCCTTCTGGATGCTGAACAATCTAAAAAAGCACCAGCTCTATCTAGAGATCAGTGACTCGAAATTGAAATACCACGAGCTGCCTTTCACCCTCAATTCACCTGAGGGTATTCTGCATGGAGTAATAGACCTTCTTTATGAAGACCAATATGGGAATTGGCATCTAGTTGACTGGAAAACTGAATGGACTCCTAAAGAAAAAATTGAGGAGAATTCAAACTTTCATCTCCAACAAATTTCTATATATGCATATGTATCTCGAAAACAGATTGGTCTTATTCCAAGCGCCGGTATATGTTTCTTAAGTCCAATACTGTATCAATACAGGTACGATCAAACGGTTATAGAAAATTCAATGAATCAATTATTTCTGTAGAGAATTTTTGTATTGACCTACAAAAACTGAACAAATAGATCAGTTAGGATTAGGATAAAAACTAGTCAGTTAGATTGCCAGAGGAACAATTCACATTTGAACAAACCAATACAAAATTCCAGGAAGCCGAAACACTTTTAAGACAGAGGATAACCATGAGCCTGTTATTCGATAATTTTGAAAAGCCAGCATACTTTTAAAAATACCATAATCAGTTTACACTTCTTTAAAATCCGGAGATCTTAATAATGAAAATAATTTGGTATGACGGTGAGACTTACGAAGGCGAAACAGCAAAGGAAGTAGTTGAAAAAATGGCGCGTTCGTCTCCCTTTGCTCATCAGGGGGAATTATTCACTTATACGCTTGATGTGGCAAAAAGATGCTGGAAATTCGGTAAACCTGTTAGACCTTGGGGGTATGAAATGTTTCTGAAAGATTTAAAGAAATATGACATTGTCAAAGACCTCATAGTTGATGAGTAATTCAAATAATTGTTGGTAGGAATCAATGAAATATCGCGGTGGTATTATGGCAAAAACAAGTTAACGAGATTGCTTAAGCGTAGCACACCTGAGACTAGAATACTCAAAAGGTGGAAAAATAAAAGATAGATTTCACTTATAAATAGAACTTGACGGTTGCACTTTGTTACACCAGGTTGCCCCAGATTGACATCACCAGTTATTACACCGAGCCCAATACCCCCCAGATGTAGGGGGAACAATGTGGACCTGGTGGGATTTTTGTACCTTGCAGGTGCTCAAGCCCCCGCCCTCTCAACGCACCTGTTGCAATTCACCCGGCAGGCAGGCATCGAAACCTTTTGACTTCCGCCCGGACCTTATATAAACCAAAATAAACCGGCCGTGCCGGTCCAGTAAATAATTACGGCTGGAACCGCCCCGCAGCCGGCGGGATCCACCCGGATGGATATACCCGGTCAAAATCAAAAAGGCAGCCCTCACAAATCCAGGTTGTGTAACCCGATCTGTGAGAGCTGCTGTTTTCTAAATATTGATTACCCGTTCAATGGATAATCCTGTTAATGAGATTTACTGCTCGTCGCCTCTTCAAGCTGCCGGAGCACAGCATCAAGGTTGAAGGATGCCGGTTTCTGGCGCGGTGGGAATTGTATAAAAGCCTCGATCTGTTTAGCCACGGCATCTTGCATGTAGTACATGATATAGAGGTGTGAGATCATCCAGTCGAAATAGGTGTTCGAGTTTTCATCAGCTCGCTCGAAAGGGTCCTGGCGCAGGTTGAAAATCTTCGGAGCGCGCAGCGGCACGAAAGGCTCAAGCCAGCACTGCAGCGTTTTGGCGCGCTGCTCCATCAGGACCACTTTCCAATCACCCATGCGGATCGCCAGAACATCACCATCATCACTGATATAAAAATAGTATTCGCGCGGGCTTTCCTGCACCTCTCCCATGAAATAGGGAAGCATATTGAAACCATCGAGATGCACTTTGAAGGTTTTGCCGCCTGCCTGGTGTCCCTGGAGCAGTTTCTCTTTGATCTCTGGTTCACCGGCGGCAGCCAGGAGGGTTGGTAAAAAGTCTATCAGGCTGACGATGCCGTTGAGTACTGTGCCCGCCTTGAACTTGCCAGGCCAGCGTACAAAGCAGGGCACCCGCCAGCCGCCTTCCCAGTTTGTGTTCTTTTCAGAGCGGAAGGGGGTGATCGCGGCATCCGGCCAGCTATTGTAGTGAGGGCCATTATCGGTCGAGTACATCACAATGGTATCTTCAGCGATGCCCATTTCACCGAGTTTGTCAAGCATTTCTCCAATGTGTTCATCATGGGCTACCATGACATCATTGTAGAATCCTTGTCCGCTTTTACCCTCGTGTTTCTTAGCCCGGTGGGTGCGGAAGTGCATGGCGGTTGTGTTGTACCAGACAAAGAAAGGTTTTCCCGATTTATGAGCATCCTCAATGAAACGCAGGGCATGCCCTGTAACTTCATCGTCAATGGTTTCCATGCGTTGTTTGGTCAGCGGGCCGGTATCTTCGATCTTCTGCCCGCCGTTACCATCAGCCCAGCTGTGGATCACTCCTCGCGGCCCGAAACGCGCTCTAAATTCCGGGTCTTTTGGGTAGTCGGGGTCCTCCGGCTCCTCCTCGGCGTTGAGGTGATATAGATTGCCGAAGAATTCATCAAAACCATGCATCGTAGGGAGGAATTTATCCTTGTCACCCAGGTGATTCTTACCGAATTGGCCGGTGATATACCCCAGGGGCTTGAGTAATTCGGCAATCGTTGGATCTTCCGCCTGCAAACCAACATCTGCACCCGGCATGCCTACCTTGGTTAAACCGGTACGGATGGGATTCTGACCGGTGATAAAGGATGCCCTTCCGGCAGTGCAGCTTTGTTGGGCATAAAAATCAGTAAAGGCAATACCCTCATTACCGATGCGATCTATGTTGGGGGTGCGATAGCCCATCTGGCCGCGGCTGTTGTAGCTAATGTTCCACCAACCGATGTCATCACCCCAGAGGATCAGAATATTTGGTTTTTTGTTCATGTAACCTCCTCCTTTTTTAAAAAATTGAAATAAAACCCAAACTGCTGTGTAAATATTATCCCTAATTTAACAATTTTCTTCAATCCCCGGTATTGGGCAGGGATGCTTTTTCCCGGGTTTTTTCAGCCGCGACGGGTGGGCGCGCCTTTGGTCCGGCAGCCTCCCGGCGCTTCCGACTTCGCTTTGGGCGCTTGTATCCGTGGCAGAGCCTGAAGGGCATCTGGCTTCCACAAGGGCAGTTATCTTCGGGTTTGGCCTTCGCGAAGGCCTGCGGGAAATGTGCTTCGCGTTCCCTGACGATGGCCATCACATCGGATGCTGGCTGGCCAGAACGCATCAGAGTAACCAGAATTTTATACGGTTCGTCAATGCGGTGGAAGAAACCTTTGTATCCGGCACACAGATAATTAAGATTGGGCTCCCCACCGGGGGTTTTGATGAAGCGGTTCTTGGGACACTCCCCGCAGCAGGCAAAGCGCACATCGCATTCCAGGCAGTATTTTGGCAGGGTGTCGCGTTTATCCAATCCAAACTGGACTTGCTGGTCGGATGAGACCAGTTCGATTATGTGTTCTTCTTGAATATTGCCCAGCAGGAAATTGGGTTCGACAAAATGATCGCAGGAATACAGGTCACCATTGTGTTCCAGGGCTAAACCCGCGCCGCAGGTTTCTTCGAAAACGCACATCCCCGAGGAGGGCAGTCCCATCCAATTACGAGCTGCTGCTTCAAAGGTCTGGATGAAGATCTCCCCGACATCTTTATGAATCCACTCGTCGAAGACTTGAATCAGGAAGCGTCCAAACTGTTCCGGTAGTACTGACCTGGGGGTCACTTTATTTCCTACGTTGTAGATATTGAAGCCATCCGGGTTGACGCGCTCGATCACCGGGATGAACTGAATCCATTTGGTGCCGGCCTCATCTCGCAAGAAATGATAAACCTCACGTGGGTATTCGGCGTTCAGGCGGTTGACGGCGGTCAGTATGTTGTACTCGACCCCATGTTTTTGCAGAAAACGCAACCCGCGCATAACTTTGTCGAAAGTGCCTTTTCCACCCTTATCGACCCGGTGGGCATCATGCAGGTGTTGGGGGCCGTCAATGCTGAGGCCGACCAGGTAGTTGTTTTCCTTGAGAAATTGGCACCACTCATCATCCAGCAGGGTGCCATTGGTCTGGATGGTGTTTTCGAAAGTCATCCCCGGGCGGCGGTACTTCTGCTGGTACGCTATCGCTTTGCGGAAGAAGTCGACGCCCATCAGGGTTGGCTCGCCGCCCTGCCAGGCAACGGTGACCTGATTGCTGCGGTGGGTCTCAATCAACTGCCGAATGTAGGTCTCCAATACGTCCTCGGTCATGCGGAACTTACTGTTTGGGTAGAGCAGCTCCTTGTCCAGGAAGAAGCAGTATGAGCAAGCCAGGTTGCAGGTGGCACCACTGGGTTTAGCCAAAATGTGGATGCGGGCTGGGGTTCGATTTTGGGTCATGTAGAGTTTGATGAAAACGAGAGGGGGTTGAACTTCAATGATCCAGTTCAATATCAAGTTTGATTATACTATGCAATGTTTTTAAGTCTTTTTGGATATAATCCGATTCGAAAAAACTAAGTATTGGACTCTAAACAAAATTATCTGACTTTCATTTAAATTAGCCTGTTTCAATTCCTGGTTGATCTGGTTTTCCCCATTGTGGAAAGCGTAGAGAAGCTTAAAACCGCCTGATACCATCAAGCGGTTGGAGTTGAGGACCCGAGCGGATTTTAATACCTTGCAGGTGCTCGGATGCCTGCCAGGCGCTATTCCCCATATGCAAAAAAATTTTGTCTTAAAAGCTGGTTATTTTTAAATATAAAAAAAACAGCCTGGCAGCAACTGTGCCAGGCCAGGATGAAAGAAAAAACTGGATAATCCGTTATTCGACTTCGGACCAGCGATCGTAACTATCCAGAGTAAATGTCTGTGTGTTGCGGTATTGAACAAATATACCAAACGCAGCCGTAACCAGAGCCAGGATCATCAGCAAGGGATTGGAAGCAAGGAACGCCCGGATAGGATTGTCCATTAATTGGGCCGCTGGATTGAACAGTACAAAAAATCCGCCAAATATTACAGCTGCTCCCATTAACGAAGTCGCAATAATGATCACCCATTTCTGCAGATTAAACTTAAACGTTACAAATGCCAGGGCAATCGCCGCTGCAATCCCGACCAGCCACACCAGGAAACCCATGTTAAGACCAATCGCTCCCAGGATACCAACGGCGGCAAAATACCCCAGCGAGCCCGCGATGATCGCCACTGCAGCCATGTAGAAGAAATACGAGAGCACTGCAAAGACGACACCCACCACAAAACCGACGACCCAACTGGTTACCGTGGCAAAGGCTCCAACCCCGAACAATGCCTGCATGGTCTGGGCGCCTAACCAGAGTCCAAAAAAGAATCCCCAAATGGGTAACAAGAATAAGAAGAATTTATAACCAGCGAAGCACAACAGCAATCCAAACAGAAATGCGATTGTCGCCGCACACATCAATTCGAGACCTAACATAATATCCTCCGATTTAAAAAAATTAATAGAAATAGTTGCAAATTGATAAACCTTACTATAGCCAGACTTTTTCTTTTCCGAAAGTCACCTCCTTCATATTTACAGAACTTTCTCTCATCCTTTACTTAATTTTAACACCAAATTAGTTTAAAGTTGCGTTTGCAGTGAAAAAATCATTATCACCCGGAAAAAAAAAAACTTGTAAGAAACGGGTAAGCAAACCCCAATTTGTGCAGCGATTCATAACAAAAGAGGCGTTCCGGGAGAAATTCAGAGCGGCTGTTGAGAATCACCCGGAAGGCAAGGCATTTAATCCTTTTGACTTCCACCTGGACCGTATTTTAACTATAATAAACCGGCCGGTCGGTCTGGAATATATCTTTTGCTGGAGCCGCGCTGTAAGCAGCGGAATCCATCCAAAAATGTAAACCCGGGTAAAATCAGAAAGGAGGCGAGCATGGAAATCCTTATATTAATAGGGGCGATGGTCGTGGTGGGACTGGTAATCGGGTTTCTGGCAGGATTGATCTGGAAGGGGGACCGTCCGCTGGGTGTGAAAGGCGATTATATTCTGGCCACTGCCAGTGCGGTGGTAATCGGGCTGCTCGACTGGTTTGTCATCCCAGCCATGGGTTTCAGCGATGCGGTCAAGTGGCTCGGGATCCTGACCGAACCCGCCCTGGGAGCGCTGCTGGCGCTCTGGGTAATCCGATTGGCTAAAAAGTAATCCCCGCCGGGTTTTTATTTCAAAGGCATGATGGAACGCCAGGACCAGATCATCGAAACCTGCCAGCTCAGGCGCGAGTTCAAGGGGACAGTCGCCCTGGATTCGCTCGACCTGTCTATAAATAAGGGCGAGCTGTTCGGGTTGATCGGTCCGGACGGCGCCGGAAAGACCACCACGCTGCGCCTGCTGGCCGGCCTGCTCAAGGTCACCTCCGGAAGCGCCTCCGCGGGGGGCTGCGACCTGAAAGAGGACCCGGAGTGCATCAAGTCCAAAATCGGATACATGGCCCAGCAGTTCAGCCTGTACGGGGGGCTTTCGGTGCGCGAGAACCTGCTGTTTTTCGCCGACCTGTACGAAGTTGAACCGGAAGTGCTGCCCGGGCGGATCGCCAGCCTGCTCGAGTTCGCCGGGCTGGTTGAATTCCAGCACCGCAGGGCAGCCAACCTGTCGGGAGGCATGCAGAAGAAACTCGCCCTGGCCTGTACCCTGATCCACCAGCCCGAAATCCTGCTGTTGGATGAGCCCACCACCGGGGTCGACCCGATCTCCCGGCGCGAATTTTGGGACATTCTCAGCGACCTGCACCTGGGCGGGACGACCATCCTGGTAAGCACGCCCTACATGGATGAAGCCGACCGCTGTTCCCGGGTCGCTCTTTTGTACGCCGGGCGCCTGGTGATCTGCGATTCCCCTCTCGGGATCCGCTCGCGGATCGAAGGCGAGTTAATAGAAATAACCCCGCAAGACTGGAGGGGGACCAGGGCGTTTCTGGCTTCCCAGGACGGTGTGTTGGAAATCCAGACTTACGGAGAGACGCTGGACGTGCTGGTCGATTCGGCCGCCGAGCGCCTGCCTCAGTTAAGAGAAAGCCTGCGTATAGAAGGTTTACTTTACCGCTCGATTAGGACCGCGCCGCTAAAGATGGAACAGGCCTTTATGTCTCTCATCCGGGAGATCGAGGCCTGAGATGTCAGGACGGCGCCTGTGGGCGATGACCCGCAAAGAAATCCACCACATTCTGCGCGACCGGATAACGTTTTTTCTGGTGCTGTTCTCGCCGGCATTAATGCTGGTCATTATGGCATACTCCCTGGCGGTGGATATCCAGAACGTGCCGGTTGCAGTCCTGGACCAGGACCGCAGCGCTCTGTCGCGTTCTTTCATCCAGCAGATCACCGCCGGCCAGGACCTGGATTTGTGCTTTTATGCCTCCAGTATGGACGAGATCGAAGACCTGCTGATGCGCGGTTCCATAAAGGCCGCCATAATGATTAGCCCGAGCTTCTCAAGCGACCTGATCTCAATGCGGGGCATCCCCATCCAGATTATTATCGACGGGACTGAGCCGTCGAGCGGCGGTTTTGCGGCTGACCATATCGGGCTGCGCACGGAGGAATTTATCAACACAGTCCTGGCCAGCCGGATCCAGGCCCTGGATATCGATAATATCCAGCCGGTTGACCTGCGGGTCCGCACCTGGTACAACCCGAGCATGAAAAGCGAAGTTTCGATCATCCCCGGCCTGGTCTCGATGGTGATGGGTTTCCCCGCCCTTTCTGTCGCTATGACGCTTGCCAGGGAACGCGAGCACGGCACCATGGAACAGCTTATGGCCACCCCGATCAGCCGGCCTGACCTGCTGGTCGGCAAGATGATCCCTTATACGCTGGTCGGAATGGTCAATGTATTCCTGTTAACCCTGCTGGCGATGGTCTTCTTTAATGTGCCCTTCAACGGGAATTTCCCCCTGTTCTTTGCCCTTTCGGTTATTTTCCTGTTCGCGATCATGGCGATGGGAATCCTGATCGGGGTTTTTGTGAGCACCCAGTCAGCCGCGGTGGGGCTTTCCTTTCTGGTGATCTTCTTTCCGGGCTTTTTCCTGACCGGGATCTTCTTCCCGACCGTGGCGATGCCGGAACTTGTCCGCCTTGAATCCCTTTTCCTGCCCGGGACCCAGTATGCAATCATCACCCGGGGGGCGTTCCTGACCGGGGTCGGGCTGGAAGTGCTCTGGCCTTATGCTGTTATGCTGGTCTTTCTGTGGGGAATATTCACCGTGTTCGCGGCCCTGTTTTTCAAGAAGAGGCTGGCCTGAACGATGAATAAAGCCCTGACCCGCATCTGGTCCCTGTCAATCAAGGACTTTATCCACCTGGTCAACGACTGGTGGCTGCCGGCTTTTATGTTAATCGGCGGGGCAATGGAACTGCTCCTGATCGGCTGGGCGACCTCCCGGCCGATCACCAACCTGCCCATGCTTGCGCTGGATTACGACCGGAGCCAGGCCAGCCGGGATTACCTGGCTGCCCTCGAGAACACCGGCACTTTCAGGTTTGACGGCTATGTGTGGGACATGGCTGAGATCGAATCCAGACTTGACCGGGGCCAGATCTACGCCGCGCTGGTCTTCCCGCCGGATTTCGGGGCCCAGCTTGCTTCACCCTCCGGGGCGCCCGCCGTCCAGGTCCTGCTCAACGGGGCCGAAAGCGCGCCCTCGCTGGAAGCCCTGCGGGCAATCGAGGGTGTAACCCGCGATTTCGGGGAGCGGATCGTACTGGAAAGGCAGGGCATCCCCGCCGGAGCCCTGGCAGGGTTTGTGCCATCCCTGCGAATGTGGTTTAACGAAGAGCTGAGCGAAGCCTATTACACCACACCGGCTGAACTGGCCTTGATGATGGAATTTACCATACTGCTTTTCGCGGCGCTGACCTTTTCACGCGAGCGCGAACTTGGTACGCTCGAACAGCTGCTGGTGATGCCCTTCTCTTCAATTGAGATCATCGCCGGCAAGGCAGTGCCGGTCATCTTGATCGGGTTTGTGGATTTTCTGCTGATGCTGGGCGTGGTCCATTTCGCGTTCGGCGTGCCCGTGCGCGGCTCGCCGGTCCTGCTGCTTGGACTGGCGCTTGTTTACATCCTGGTTGAGCTGGGAAAAGGGATGGTCGTGTCGGTAGTCTCCCGCACCCAGCACCAGGCTTTTCTGATTGTAATGGTCATTGGAATGGTCGATTTTATGTTCACCGGTTACGCAGTGCCGGTTGAATCGATGCCGGTTTATATGCGCTACCTGGCCAACATCGTCCCTTCCCACCACTGGCTGGCGATCGTGCGGGGGGTGATGCTTAAAGGAGCCGGTCTGGAGATCCTGTGGACCAACATCCTGGCCCTGCTGGTATTAGGGCTGGCGATCGGGATTTTTTCAGTGCTGTTCATCCGCAGAGCGTTAAACTGGGAGTGAACCTTGTCTGAATTGTTAAACGGTATAACTATCGTCGCTCGTGGCCTGACTAAAAAGTTCGGAGATTTCACCGCCGTGGACGGGATCGACTTTGAGGTGAATAAAGGCGAGATATTCAGTTTCCTGGGCCCTAATGGCTCCGGCAAGACCACCACCATCCGGATGCTGCTCGGGCTGATCCAGCCCACCAGCGGCTCCGCCGAAGTGCTCGGGGTGGCGGTCAGCCAGAATCCCGATAAAATCCGCCCGCGGGTGGGCTATATGTCCCAGCGTTTCAGCCTGTACAACGACCTTACCGTAAAGCAGAACCTGGTTTTCTACAGCCGGGCGTACGGGCTGGCAAATGAACTGCAGGGGGAACGGATCCGGGAAGCGTTGCGGATGGCGGGGCTGGAGGGCCATGAAAACACAAAAACGGGAGAATTAGCCGGCGGCTGGCGCCAGCGCCTGGCTCTGGGCGCGGCTATCCTTCACCGTCCCGAGCTGGTCTTTCTGGATGAGCCGACAGCCGGCGTTGACCCGCTCTCGCGGCGCTTCTTCTGGGAGCTGCTTTACGAACTGGTCTCCGGAGGGGTCACCATCTTCGCGACCACCCATTACATGGACGAGGCCGAACACAGCCATCGCCTGGCGTTCATCCAGCGCGGCCGGATTATCGCCCTCGGTTCCCCCGGACAGATCAAAAAGGAAAAAATGCAGGCCCGGGTGCTCGAAATCGGCTGTTCTGAACCCGAACGGGCCCTGGCGCTGCTCAGATCAAAAATAGAAACAGGCGCCCTTTCTTACGGGGAGGTCTCCCTGTACGGCGCCCTGATCCATGTGGCCTCTGCGGATATCCAGCGCCTCCGCTCAGAGATAATGGAGATTATGGAAGGGGAAGGGATCGAACTGCAGCACCTCGATGTAATCGAGCCATCCCTGGAGGATGTATTTATTGCAAGTATGCGCTGACCCAAAATCCCTATCATCCCGTTCAGCGCAAGTTGTGGAGGAAGAAATGTTGTCAAAACTATATAAACCGCTCCTATTAACCATATTTATAACGATTGCAGCCCTGGCGGGATGCGACAGTTTACCCTTCGGCGGGGATCAGGATGAGCGCATACAGGCCTCCGGGGTAGTCGAGGCCGTCAACGTGATTGCAGCGCCGGAGCTCTCCGGCCGGGTCGCTGAGGTGTATGTTGAAGAAGGCGACCAGGTGAGGAGCGGGGCCCCGTTGTTTATTATGGACGATGAACTGTTTCAGGCTGAGCGCGAACAGATCCTGGCAGAGCTAGAATCTGCCAGAGCTAACCTTGTTGCTGCGGAAGCCGGTCTGGAACTGGCCAGGGCGACCCTGAAAGCGGCTGAGGTCAATGTGCAGGCGGCTGAATCCACTGCGGAAGTGGAGAAACTCCCCGCAGAACAGGCTCTGGCGGAACTGTACGAAAATGTAGAAGTCGCCCGGGGGGAATCCCTCAAAATCGTCTCGGAGGCCAGCCGGGCGGTGCGTGACGCCCAGTACCAGTTTGACAATTTCAGCATCCCGGTCAACCAGCAGGACATGGCCGCCATGGATGCCTTATCGGTGATGAAAGCGCGCCTGGACGAGGCTCGCCAGAGCTTTGAGCCCTACAAGTACAGGTCCAGCAGCAATCCGACCCGCCAGGATTTGAAGGAAGACCTGGATGATGCCCAGAGCGACTTCGATTCGGCTGTCCGCCGGCTGGAATATGAGACCAACCTGGAAAAAGCGGGCGCCAACCTGGATAAGGCGGTTAATGACCTGGCAAAACTGCAGGAAGGCCCGGACCCGGACGATGTGGCCTTGCTGGAAGCCACGATTACAGCGGCTGAGACAGCGGTCAAACAGGCTGAAGCCTCCGCCGAGCAGGCCAGGGTGGGCGTTTCCAGGGCGCAGGCGGAGCTTGAACAGGCCCAGGCTGCCCTGGCGCAGGCCAACGCAGCCCTGAACCAGGTTGAACGGCAGATCGACCGCCTGGAGGTCAGGTCGGCAGTTGACGGGGTCGTGCTGCTGCGCAATATCCAGCCCGGCGAGGTCATCCAGCCGGGTATCCCTTCGATGACCCTGGGCGAGCTGGAAAACCTGACTGTCACTGTTTACATCCCCCAGGAGAGTTACGGGCGCATCAAACTGGGCGACTCTGCGGTTCTGACGGCGGACTCTTTCCCCGGGGAGACCTTTGATGCGGTCGTGACCCGGATCGCTGACCGGGCCGAGTTCACCCCCCGCAACGTCCAGACCCAGGAGGACCGCCGCACGATCGTCTTCGCGATCGAGCTGGCGGTGAATGACCGCACCGGCAGGCTGAAACCTGGCATGCCGGCGGATGTGACCTTCGGGGAATGAAGGTTATGGAATACGCTGGTATTCGCCCAGGGTGCTGTGCATCCTGGGCCCGCAGGAATCCTCAGATACGACTATATTGATCTGATCTTCTGAAATGAACCAGATCTGGTACCTGCCGGTTGGGGAAGGGCATTCCGGCACGCCGTTGAGCTCGATTGCGGTGATCAGGAAATCATCCCCTTCGAAGGCGTATTCGCACACCACCTGGGGGAATTTATCCAGCGCTTCCAGTAAGAACGCCTGTCCGCAGCTGCCGTCTGGATTGATCTGCAGGTAGGTGGCGTCTTTGTGTTTACGGAGCGGCTCCCAGTTTCCGACCAAGGTTTCAGCGCTGGTGATGATATCCGGCCCGGTCGGGGTTGGGGGAGATTCTGTTGCTGGAACCGGCGTTGGTGTTGGAGGGATCTCCGTTGTGGGAAGGGGCACCGTGGTCGGAGGTTTCTCCATCGTCGGTTCAACAATGCTCTCTGGAGTGGTGCACCCTGTAAGAAATGTAAGAAATATAATTATTCTTACCAGTATGTACGGCAATTTTTTGTAAAACATTTTGTTCCTCCTGTAGAAAATTATTATTGGCTGCTCAAAAATCAAAACCCCGCTTATGACCGGTCATAAGCGGGGTTATTTTTCTTTGAACGAGTACAATGCTGGCCAGCCCAATTAACGACCAAGGCTTAAGATTATAAAATCACTCGAAAATTAATTATACAAGAATTATTTGCGTAGCGATATCCAGATTCTCATTTTTAAGAATTTTGCTCGATACCTATCCCATATCCATTCTCAACAAGTTTTCTCAAACGCTCCATGAATCTTGCCGCCGGTGCTCCGTCGATTATGTCATGGTCAAAACTGACTGTCACACTTATAAACTTCCGAATTTCTATGCGGTGGTCAACCACGCCGGGTTTATCAACAGTCCCGCCAAGGGTAAGCTGCAGGGAATGGTTAGGTACCGGAATTCCCCACCCGCTCCCTCTCCCGAACATCCCTATTGATGTCACCAGAACCGTCCCGTAGTAATCCTTAACCAGATGCGGGTTTTTAAGAAGAGCCCACAGAAACAGGCGCCGGATAAAACCAGGCAGACGCACAAAGCGGTCTATAAAAGCAGATTCCTGGCTGCTTTGGTGCTGGCACTGGAACTCCCGGATCTCATCATGAATTTCTCGAACGCTCATCTTATTAACACCTCTTATAATATGAGGACGGATTGTCTTCTTGCCCTCCACTTCGACTTCGAACAACATATTCACATCCACATCATCAAATATGATCAAGCGGTTGCGCCAACTACGGTAGGCATGCAACAGTTTATCCTGGTCGATCGCTTTCCCTAGGCAAGCCAGAAAAAAAGCTGAAAAGGATAGGGCTTCTCCCGTTTGCAGCCTGTGCTTACGAATAGCATCTCTGGCGTGGGTGATGTCAAATTCCACTAACCCGTGGACTGTGTGTTTCCGGAGCCCCATTCGCCCGCCATCTGCCATCAGAAGCCGGATTCTAGGATACGGCACTGCAGTATAGTCATTCTGTTTGTCTTTCATGTATGTAATTTTTTACTGTCCTTTCCAGGTTTCCCGAGATATTCAATAATAGTTTCAACCGCGTTACCGGTTCCATTTTCTGAACGAATTGCTTGACCATATGACAGGGCACGCTGGCGCATAGCAGTATCTGAGACTGCAGTCTGGATTGCCTCAGCCAGCCGGGAAGCAGTCAGTTTTTTCAGCGGTAATGGCTCAGGACCTAAACCCAATGCTCTGATCCGCGCTCCCCAGAAGGACTGGTCTAAAATAAATGGAATAACCACCGTCGGCACGCCGGCACGCAGCCCCTCTGCAATTGTTCCGGCGCCGCCATGGTGGACAACAACTGCCATGCGCGGAAACAACCACGAGTGGGGAGCTGAATCCACTACGAACACATTATCAGGTACTGAATCGGCCTGCAAACCACCCCAGCCTGTAAGCAGTAGCCCTCTCTGGTTACTCTCAGCAAGTGCCTCCAAAACCAACCCAGCAAGCTGTTCCGGGTTTTGACCAGCCATGCTGCCATAACCTATATATACAGGGGGGGCACCCGCCTCAAGGAACGCCTGAAGTTCCGGCCCGGGCCGCCAACCTGACTGGTCTTCGAGAAAAAAATATCCGTTGATATGTACGCTGTCTGGCCAATCCCCCGGATGAGGGATGATAAACGGGCTGTATGCGCTCAGCATAGGAGTAAATTTCATCGAACGGTAGAAATGAGCAGCGCTGTATGGGGCTAAACCCAATTGTTCTCTAAATTCTTTGACAAAGGGACGGTACCAGAGCCAGAGTACCTGGAGCATAACAAAACCGGACAGGTAATTATGTATTCCTCCCAGATCTTTCTGTACTGGCCATGAAGGCGCCGCAAATGCCCTTGATGGCAGTATTGGCGTCGGCACCAGATTAATGATTGGGATGTCCAAGGCTTCTGCTATGGATTGTCCAAATGCATTAAAAACGCCCAAACAGATTAATGCATCCGCATCGAGGCAGGCAGTATATGCATCCAGGGCCATCCTTAAAACTACCGGTTCAATCATTTTCCTGACCGCACGAATCGATTTAAGCGGATTACCCCCACCTTTCTGCATGAATTCCCTCCCGGTATCGCTGTCCATAATTTGCTGGACATCTCCGCGCAATGTAAAAAAGGGTAAATTATGTTCTTTTATAAAATCCCTAAAATTCTCAGGAGCAGCCAGGCACACCTTGTATCCAGCCTGTTGTAGCCCCTTACCAAGAGCGACGCACGGTTGGATATCCCCTCTTGAACCTGCTGCGAAGATAGTAATTTTCAATTTGACCTGAACTTTATTTAATTTTATTCATGTAAGAATTTTAATGATCACCGGATCCTGCCGTTCTTATCATTGCGCAGCACCATCGATCCGAACGAATGGGCCGCCAGGGTGACATTCTGGACGGGCAGGGTTTTCAAAGCATCCAGCACAGGTTTCCAGTATCCGATATCTTCCCCGGTGGCCTCCCCGGTATAAAAATTCCCGCTCTTTCCCAGCCATAACTGGTCGATTTTAAAATCGGCCCACATGATGGTCGGGTAATCGGCGTCCGGCGGACCGTCCAGCGAGGCAATGTACTTGTATCCAAAGGATGGCCGGTTGGTCGCCTGGCGGCTGGCGGCTTTCCGTACCAGGGCATTCTGCGGTTTAAGCGGGGGTGATATATCGATCCCGAACAGCAGGTGACCCCAGAAGAAGGCTTCGCATCTCAGGTGGCCGTTCTCAAGGATGCGGATGGGTGAGATGTCGGTGTGGAATTTGGGCATGCCCAGCCATTCGCGCCCGGTGAAAATCGGAAGAGTGTTGTCCTCAGGCATGACGAGGACGTACTCGCCCTCCAGAGTGCCCTCCGCGCTGTCAATCTCGGCAGAAACTGCCACTGCGCCGAAGCGGTACCCGCCTCCCGCCATAAAATCAACACCGTTACTGTCTATGAACAGGACTGTCACAAGCGCTGATTTGCCGGGTTTATAAGGTTCCGGCAGCAATAGGGGGATGGCATCCGGGTCAGTTTCAAACTGGAGCATAAGCGACTCGACTCTTGTGTAAACATGACCCGGTATATTGTTCAAATCCCAGAGCGGTCCCCGGATCAGGGGCATAAAATTTATTTTGGTCCTGTCGATTTGCATGGCTGCCTCCTTTCAGACTGCTTTTGTTCCGTAGATTTTGGTTCAAGTGACTTCGGATTAAATAATTCATCCAGTGAAACCGGGTCATGTATTGAACCCTGTAAATTATTCGGTAATTCACTTGAGTCCCGGTCACACCGTTATACTGAAGCCTAAAAAATGATTGCTGGTAATCCGTGTGGACGATTCAAATTATACCCATATTATCCAAATTATATATTCTGGTTCAGCGGACAACCTGAAAATAAGCCTCAAGCTCAGGGAAGTCCACCCCTTTGCAGACCAACCGCATCTCTGAGTTCAAATCCAGGTCTTCCCTGAGATGTAAACGGGTTTCGAATGCAAGCTCAGGGATGAGGACCGTCCCGGACTGGTCTCTTCTGTCCACAAGCACGCCCTCCCCGCTCCAATCCGGGTTCTGGCTTAAATAAACCAGAGTCCAGTGCCGGCGGCTGAGCCTTTCCGCCTGGGTAACACTGCCCGTAACTGCTTCCGCAGCGCCCAGGCGCTCCAGCAAATCGTTTTCGGCAATTAACTCCCCGCCCCCGATAAACGCCCTCAGCTGCTGGTGGGCGACCAGGTCCAGGTAACGCCGCAGCGGGCTAGTCACCCGGCTGTAGCGCGGCAGCCCCAGCCCGGCATGGGTGCCCGGGATGGAGCTCACCTGGCTGCGCAGAGAAGCCTTCCGCAGGGCATAGCTGTAAGCCGGTGAATCCTCTTCCATTTCCCTGCCTCTGAAGACCCTTTCCTTAATCTCCGGGTCCAGCGGTTCCTGGGTCACGTAGGGGAACGGCAGGCTGTTTTCCAGCGCAAACCCGGCTGCAGCCTCGCCAGCCATCACCATCGCCTCGCCCACCAAATTGCGGCTAGCCAGGTCGGGGAGCGGGCTGATTACTACCAGGCCATCTTCGACCCGGATCTTCACCTCCGGAAGGTCGATGAAAACCGCCCCATTTTCCCGGCGCCGCATGCGGTATGCCTCCGTTATCAGGGCCAGGCTCCGGAAAGGGTCCTGATCGAGTTTCAGATCCGCTTCCTGGTAGCTCAGCCTTTTTACCCGCACCAGGCTGGGGTGGATTTCCAGGGCGGTGATTTCGGCTCTGGCGTTCAACCTGACCAGGAATGAAAGCGCCCGCGATTCAGCGCCCAAACCCAGACCCAGCCGGTTAACAGCCTCCGGAGGCAGCATCGGCGCGGTCTCTTCCGGGAGGTACAGCGTCGCTCCGCGGCCGCGCGCTTCGATATCCGCCGCGCTTCCGGGTTGAACCAGCCAGCCTGCATCGGCGACATGGACCCAGATCCCCCCGCCCCTGAACCGCCCGTCTTCCAGCTCGATCGATTCCAGGCTAACGGCGTCGTCCGGATCAGTTGCGCCCGGGTCGTCGATGGCGTAGCTTTCCAGCCCGGTCAGGTCCAGACGCTTCCCGGGCGGATTTTCGGGCAGACTGATCTCAACTGTTCCGGTGGGAAGGCCCAGCCTGACGGGATGCGGGTTTATTTTACTGTCCCAGTATCCGAGCTCAAGCAGCAGGGAGTGGGCGGATTGAGGGCTCTGGGCGCGCCCCAGCTCTGCCAGCAGGCGGGCGTGCTTAACCCTGCCGTAGGCCAGGTTTTCCACCGGGAGCAGATAAACCCGGTCCTCTTCCCGGATGGGTTCGCCCTGGTTGATGCGTTCTAGGAACATCTCCAGTCCCCTTGCTTCAGCCAGCCTGGATTTGCGCCGGTTAATTTCACGCTCTACTTCATCTGCCCCCCTGGGCTTAATATTTGTGAGGGCGCCCTGGAAGTACAGGCCGTCCGCGATGTGGCGGTAACTCGCCCAGGCCGTCGCGCAGGTGTACTCGCCGTAGATCAACTCAGCCAGGGTTTTGAGATCGGTCAGGCTGTGGTCCTGCCCTTCGCCCTCCAGAAGGATCTGCCAGGCAAGCTCCAGCTCTCCGGGTGGGTCATCTTCCAGGAGACCAAAGTCGTTGAAAGGCCCCGGATGGAGCCTCTCGAGGTCCTTACGGCGCACCCTGATCTGTTCCCCGCCCTGCATCTCAATCGCCAGCTTCTCCCCCCCGCTGATAACCCGGGCGGGCTTTCCGCGGTAGAGTACCAGGCTGTTCGCTAATATTTCGGTTTCCATAATTGAAAAAATATTTTCCAGGATCGAAATTTTTACCCTGAGGGTGTATTAGTATCGTATTAAATCCTCTCAAATCTTACCATCCATTCGAGCGGGTGAGATATACTGGAACAAATCACAAACAGAGGATTATCATGGGATTTCACGGAAGCGGTTGGTGGAGCTATCTCAGCTCAACCGATGAAAAACCAAAACTCACCTGGAACCTGATGAAGCGGGTGCTGGGCTATTCCCGGCCGTACCGCAGGCAGATAATTGGAATGCTGCTGCTGATCCTGGTGAACACCGGCTTGACCCTGCTGACGCCGCTGATCCTGCGCCAGTTGATCGATGTAACCATCCCTGAGAAAGACATCCAGCAGTTGGTTTTCCTGGCTTTAGGCCTGCTGCTGATCCCCTCTCTGGGAGGGCTGATAAACGTTTTTCAGCGCAGGCTGAACGCCCGGATCGGGGAAGGAGTGATCTATGATCTGCGGGTAGCCCTGTATACAAGCCTGCAGAGGATGTCACTGCGCTTTTTTACCAACACCAAGGTCGGCGAACTGATGAGCCGCCTTAATAACGACGTGATCGGAGCCCACAACGCCATCAGCAATACCATCGTCGGGATCATCACCAACATCGTCCAGGCTGGAGCGGTGCTGGTGGTGATGCTCAGGCTGGATTGGCGGTTGACCCTGATCAGCATCGCCATCCTGCCGTTTTTTATTTACACTGCCCGCCGGATGGGTGGTCGCCTGCGGGAAATCGCCCGGCGCGGCATGGACGCCAACGCCCAGATGAACGCAACCATGAATGAGACCCTCAACATTGGCGGGGCACTGCTGGTTAAGCTGTTCGGGCGCTCCCTGCTGGAGGTCGAGCGCTTTAAACTCAGGGCTGGCTCTGTGCGCGACATCGGCGTGCAGCGAGCGGTGATGGGAACCTCTTTCTTCGTGATCATCGGCCTGCTGAGCGCGGTGGGCACTGCCCTGGTTTACGGGATCGGGGGTTTCCTGGTCATCCTGGAATTCCTGACCATCGGGACCATTGTGGCTTTCGGGGCATACCTTACCAGCCTGTACTCCTCGCTGCAGGGACTGGCGAACGCCCCGGTCGAATTCGCCACCTCGGTTGTCAGCTTCGAAAGAGTATTTGAAGTAATTGACCTGCCCCCGGATATCGAAGAAAAGGAGTACGCCGAGGAGCTGCCGGAAGCTGCAGGTGATCTGAGGCTAAAAAACGTCACCTTCAAGTACCAGATCCCCGGCGAAATCCGGCTCAGTGAGGTGCACCGCTTCGGCCAGATGCACGAGGTCAGCGCCACCCTTTCAGGAAAACTGCTTGAACCCGAACCAAAATCCAACGGGGATAGCGACCGCCCTTACGGGAAGTCACCCTTAGAAAAAGAAGAAGAATTATCCGGACCAGCGCGGGTCCAGGTGGAGTTCGGGCGCATCCCGCAGGAAACCACCCCGGACGACCCCAGCCGCAGCCAGGCCCGCGAACTGGCGCTTGAGGATATTTCTTTCGAAATCAAACCGGGCCAGCTGGCTGCCCTTGTAGGTCCGAGCGGGGCGGGCAAAACCACCCTGACCTACCTGATCCCGCGCCTTTACGACCCGACTGAGGGCTGCATCCTGATTGACGGCCGCGACCTGCGCGACCTGAGGCTGGATTCGCTCAGCGCCCATGTGGGCATGGTCACCCAGGAGACCCACCTGTTCCACGACACCATCCGAACCAACCTGCTGTATGCAAACCTGGATGCCAGCCAGGCCCAGATCGAGGCCGCCTGTAAAACCGCCAACATCCACGATTTTATCAGCGAACTCCCGGAGGGATATGACACCATAGTCGGCGAGCGCGGCTACAGGTTGAGCGGCGGCGAAAAACAGCGCATTGCCCTGGCGCGGGTGATTCTGAAAGACCCGCGCATCCTGGTTCTGGACGAAGCCACCAGCCACCTGGACAGCCAGTCCGAACTGCTCATACAGGAAGCCCTCAAGCGGGTGATGGCCGGGCGCACCAGCCTGGTGATCGCCCACCGCCTGAGCACCATCCTGTCCGCTGATTTAATCCTGGTGATGGACCGCGGCCGGATCGTCGAATCGGGCCGGCACCCCGAACTGCTGTCTAACGAAGGGCTATACGCCCACCTCTACCACACCCAGTTTGAACGGTCGCTAGAAAGCGGCTGGACTGCGGCTTAATCCAGACCGGCTCAGGGTAAAATATAATCTCTAAACTGGATAATTATCTAAAATCGATGAACGATCAGGCCCCGCACCGGCGCAGAAACCCCCTCACTGGAGAGTGGGTGCTGGTCTCTCCACATAGAACCCAGCGTCCCTGGCAGGGCCAGGTTGAAGGACAAGCCCCTGAAATCCTGCCCCCGTACGACCTGGGCTGTTACCTGTGCCCCGGTAATCTGCGCGCTGGCGGTGAAAGAAACCCGGACTACCAATCGACCTATGTCTTCACCAACGATTTTTCAGCTTTGCTGAGCGGGCAGGAAAGCCAGCCCGCAGACCAGCATCCGCTCTTTTATTCCCAGCCGGTGAACGGCACTTGCCGGGTGATCTGCTTCTCGCCGCGCCATGACCTGACCCTGCCCGAGATGGAGGTCAGCGAAATCCGCAAAGTGGTCGACCTCTGGATCGAGCAGGCCGCTGAACTTGGCGAAGAATATCTCTGGGTCCAGATTTTTGAGAATAAAGGCCCGCTAATGGGCTGTTCCAACCCGCACCCACACGGCCAGATCTGGGCCAGCGACCGCCTTCCCAACGAGCCCGCCAAGGAAGACCGCCGCCAGCGCGAGTATTACCAGCAGCACAATTCGGTCCTTCTCCTTGATTATTTTGAGATGGAATGCGATCAAGACCAGCGGGTCATCTGCCAGAACGATCACTGGTACGCAGTTATCCCCTTCTGGGCTTGCTGGCCGTTTGAGATCCTGCTTGCGCCTGCCAGGCACGTGCTCAGGCTGCCTGATCTTTCCCCCGAAGAATCAGAAAGCCTTGCCTCGATCATAAAAAGGCTGACGGTGAAACTGGACAACCTTTTCGAGACCTCATTTCCATACTCGATGGGCTGGCATGGGGCGCCTTTTGGGGAGGCGGATTACAGCCACTGGCAGCTGCACGCTCACATTTATCCCCCTTTGCTCCGTTCGGCGGCGATCAAGAAATTTATGGTCGGATATGAAATGCTGGCGGAACCCCAGCGGGATCTGACCCCTGAACAGGCAGCCCGGCAGCTGCAGGTAATGCCTGAAATTTATTATAAATCCAGCTGAATTGAAAATGCCTGGGGGTGGGTTGGTTAATATTATGGGTTGTCGAGCAGATCCCGCCAATCGATCGCCGCGACGGTATCCTGCAGGCTGTGGTCGTCCTCAACCGCGTTGAGAATCAGATTTGTAAATATCTTTTCAGCGATTGTGCGCATCTCATCCAGGGGGATGATGGTGTCATGCAGCCCGTGGTAAATGACAGCCGGGACGGAAACCGGATCCGGCAGATCACGAACAAAATCTGGCCAGATCAGGGCAGGCGCCAGTAAGACCATTCTCTCAACCCGCTCGGGGTGGGAACAGGCGTAGATTGCCGCCATCAAACCGCCCAGGCTGGAACCAATCACTTTCCAGCGCTCGCCGGCCGGTATGATCCCCTCCAGTTCAGCCATCCTCTCATCCAACGTCCCAACAAAATCAGGGCAGACAATCCCCGGGAATATCCCTCTGAGGTGGCGCGCTTTGGTGCCCTGGCTGGAACCCATCAGCCCGTGGATCAATATTATTGGGGATGGTTCGATAGAATTCACTGGATTTAGCCCCGCGGGCTCCCGGATCTTATTCACAAACCGTCGTAAAACGGTAGCCATCTTCTGCCAGTTTGGGCAGTAATATTTCAAGCGCTGGGGTGGTTGAGGTGGATTCTCCCTCCAGATCATGCATCAGGATGACCGCCCCGGGGAAGATGTTTATCAGGACCTCTTCAGCCACAAGGGCAGGATCATCCAGCCGCCAATCCTGTGAGTTGATATCCCACAAAACCACCTGGTATCCCTTTTCTGCCGCGCTGGCACGCGTGTAGGAATCCAGGGCGCTGTACGGCGGGCGCAGGCAGTTCCCCGCCACCGCGCCAACCTGCTGGGCCGTTTCCTCAGCCTCTTCGAAAAACGCCGAACGCCCTGCAGGCGAAAGGGTATGGTGGCGGCCGGTATGGCTGCCCAGGGAATGCCTGCTGTCCCCGTACTCCTCAAGCAGCTTTTTATACTCCTGCGCCCGGTCGCCGGTGCTGAAAAACGCCGCCTTGGCCCGGTTTGCCTCAAGAACCTCCAGTATCCGGGTTGTGCGGCCTGCTCCAGAAGGGCCGCCTTCAAAGGTGAAATTGAGTACCCGGTCAGTGTCTGAAATGGAGGGAGAATCTGGAGATAAAGGTTCCGGTGTCCCCAGTGAAGAGGTCTCCGGTATGGTCAGACCTTCCGTTTCCCCCACCACTTCCCCATTATCATCCCGGATCCAGCCTTCGCCACCATTAAAGCAGCAGGCCCGCCACCAGCGGGTTTCTTCCGTCACGCCCAGGTTTTTGCCGGTAATATGGATCGCCTCGCCTTTATCAAGCTGGCCGATCACTTTGAATCCCAGACCAGGGCCGGCACGCACCACCACAGAGGTTTCAGCCCCGGGTATGAAATACGGCTCTGGAGGGATCATGCTGGTGCGCCCGCCCTCGCCGCTGATGTCGATTGAAAGCTGGTAACCTGTATCCCCGCCAACAGATACAGCCCGGATGCTGTAATCCTGGGTATTTGGAAGTTCGCCCGACCACGCAACCCGTTCATTTTCGACCGAGCTTAACACTTCGCCGTATTCCTCCCCGACGATCGAAAGCAGGACAGTATCATGGGGCGAGTCCAGGTTCACCGAGAGTATCTGACCGGCCAGGCCGCGCAGTTTATAAAGATCGCTGCCGTTGAACGGGATCTCGCTTTCGATTAGTATTTTATGATCTTCAGTCTGCAGGTCGATTCTTTCTTTTTCAATTTCAAAATTGGATGGGCTGGCCTCCATCGCGGTCTCCTGCTCTGATTCCAGTATCAAACCTTCGGATCCGATTGAAAACACCAGCTGGCGCTGGATGCTCGGGCAGCAGACCGGGTCAGCCTGGGCATACTCATCCAGGGTGATTTGAATTTGCCCGTCCTCAATATCCATAGCGCGTATAAAAACAGCCCGGCCCAATTCAACCGGGGGAAGCGCCTGCGGAAAGCCAGCGTTATTTAACACCGCTACTAAATGGTGAAATGGCTCGCCTTCCCCTCCATCCAGAACCAGGGTCAGGGCACCATCATCACGCCCATCTCCGTCCAGGTCGCCGTAAACCCTGAAAGGCGCCAGGCTGGCTTCCCAGCCGCCCGGAAGCCCGGGAGCCTGGCCTTCCTCCAGCCTGATCTCTTCGCTTTGCAAGCCCGGCAGGCTGAGAGAGATGTTTTTCAGCTTCTGCCAGTTTAGCTCGAGGGGGTCGACTACAGCCTCTGAAACGCCGGCTTCTTCTTCCTGGATAGGCAGACTCCCCAGTACCTCGACCAGCTCGAACTTCAGCATCGCTCCCCCATCGCCCGGTTCGTCAACAACCTGAGACCGGATCAGAATTTCATATTCAAACCCGGGCTGGTACGCAAATCCGTCGATAGAACCATAGAAGATGGTCCATTCGTCATCCGGGTTGTCCTTAATCAGCAGGCATTCGCCCGCCTGGCCGTTCACGCAGTTGACCTTGCTGGCTGCCACAAAAATTTTCTTCTGGTTATCGTTTTGTGAAGAAGCCACACATGCGCTCAGGCAGCTCACCATTAAAATCAGCATCATCCCCCCTGTGAGGATGTATCTGCGGCGAATGATTAAAAAAGTTCCTCTAATCGACATTAGCGACTGATGCCTGCCTAACTATCTGGACTCGTGACTGCCTGTTACAGCTTTAACACAGGGTGTGAATTGTAGCATAATGTGCATAATGATATCAAAAAGTCCGGTAAGAAATCGTCTCCACCCCTCGTCATAAATAATGAGCGCGGCAGGAATCGAACCTGCAACCCTTGGCTTAAAAGGCCACTGCTCTGCCATTGAGCTACGCGCCCACGCTGGCCGGCAAAATACTTCACCGGCAAACTGCATTCTATCACGCTGAAAATCTCCCGTCAACATTGGGGAATTTCGGCGGATTATTTCTGAATTTGCTTGACTTTTGCCTGCCGGCTTGATAATATTCCCCCGCCTTTTGGAGGGAATAAACCGCAAAAAACTGTTTAATAGACTTGGAGAAATTAATGACCGAAATAACAAAACTGACTGAAACAACATTTCAGAGCGAAGTACTCGAGGCTGGCGAACCGGTTCTGGTTGACTTTACCGCGGTGTGGTGCGCCCCGTGCAAAATGCTCGACCCGGTTGTTAAAGACCTGGCCAGTGATTGGTCCGGTAAAGTAAAAGTCTTTAAGCTGGATGTTGATGAAACTCCGGGTGTTGCCATGAATTACAATATTATGGGCGTCCCAACCCTGATGCTCTTCAAGAACGGCGAACCTGTGGAGCGGGTGACAGGCTATGCGCCCAAAGATCGCCTGGTCAAGAAATTTTCTCCCCACCTGAATTAGATTAAATATATTTCCTTTGAACAGCCTGCCTGGTTATTGCTGCCATGCCGGCTTTTTAAGGTACACGGATATCTTTATTCAAGACCGGCTGCCCGGCGCAGGACTTCAACTTTATCGGTCTTTTCCCAGGGCAGGTCAAGATCCTCACGGCCAAAATGGCCGTAGTTTGCAATCTGCCTGTAAATCGGCCGCCTGAGATTCAGGTCATGGATTATCGCCCCTGGCCGCAGATCAAAATTCTGCTCGATCAACCGCCCGATTTCTTCGTCAGAAATTTTTCCAGTTCCAAAAGTCTCGCAGTTTACGCTCAGCGGTTGCGCCACCCCGATCGCGTAGGCGACCTGGATTTCGCAGCGGTCCGCAAGCCCGGCAGCGACAATATTCTTGGCTGCCCAGCGGGCTGCATAGGCGGCTGACCGGTCTACTTTGGTCGGGTCTTTCCCGCTGAAACAACCCCCGCCGTGGCGCCCCATCCCGCCGTAGGTGTCGACGATGATTTTCCTTCCGGTTATGCCCGAATCGCCCTGCGGCCCGCCGGTCACGAACCGCCCGGTCGGGTTGACATGAATTGTTAATCCATCGTCCACCATGTCGGCTGGAAGGACCGGGATGATGACGTGTTCGCTGATCGCCCGCGTAATTTCAGCCAGCCCTATCTCCGAGGCGTGCTGGGCGCTTACCAGCACCGTGTCGACCCGCTTCGGAATTCCGTAACTATATTCCACAGTCACCTGGCTCTTGCCGTCCGGCCTCAGCCATGCCAGGGTCCCGTCTTTGCGGACCTTATCAAGTTGGCGGGTGAGCTTGTGGGCCAGGTAAATGGGCATCGGCATGTATTCTGGGGTCTCGTTGCAGGCATAACCAAACATCATGCCCTGGTCTCCGGCGCCAATCGCATCTACCCCCGATTCGCCCATCCCGCCCTGCTTGGCTTCGAGAGCTTTATCCACACCCAGGGCAATATCGCCGGACTGTTTGGCGATCGCCACCAGCACCCCGCAGGTTTTGCCGTCAAAACCCTTCTCGCTGTTATCGTAGCCAATATCCAGGATCACCTCCCGGGCTAATTCATCATAATTAATTTTTGTTTTTGATGTAATTTCGCCCATAAGCAGCACAAAGCCGGTCTTGGTTGCGACTTCACACGCCACCCGCGATTGCGGGTCAAATTCCAGACAGGCATCCAGCACAGCATCGCTGATCTGGTCGCATATTTTGTCCGGGTGGCCCTCAGTCACCGATTCAGAAGTGAACAGAACCCGTTCTGCATTCATAAATGTTGTGGTCATTCAATTCCTCCAAAAAAAATACCCTTTCCGCTGGAGAGGAAGGGCATCCATAAAATTTTTGGCCTCTTTCTCATCTTCCAGAAGATCCGTCTGCCGGAATTGGCACCTTCCTCCGGGTAAATACCGGATAGGGGTTGCCGAGGTTTCACAGGGCCGGTCCCTCCGCCTCTCTGGATGAGCGCCCGACAGGGGCGTTATTTCTTAAACGACTGCGATAATACCATGCGCAAGAAAACCTGTCAAACAGCTAATGTTTGGGTTGGGATCCATTGAAAATTCTAATTCTTCAGATAAACAACCACAGGATCAAATAGTATCCGATCACGCCTGCCCACAGCCAGGAGTCAATCCGGTCAAACACCCCGCCGTGTCCCGGGATCAGGTTGCTCGAATCTTTCACTCCCACCTGGCGCTTGATCATACTGGCCCCCAGGTCGCCCAGCACTGTCACCACGCTGAGGGTAAAACCGAGCGCCAGTCCGCTGAGTGGGCTGATGTTTGTGCCCGGCCCGGCCAGGTACTGCCATAAATACGCCAGCAAAACCGTTCCAAGCGTGCCAGCAACGATTCCGCCGATATAACCTTCCCATGTTTTTTTAGGGCTGAGGCGCGGGGTCATATGATGGCGCCCGATCCCTTTACCGACGAAATACGCCCCGGCATCCGCGATCCAGACCGCTGGCAGGACAAGCAGCACCCACCACATCCCCTCCGGCAGATCCCGCAGCGAAATCATGTATGCCCCAATCCAGCCAATGTACAGGGCTCCGCTCAAGGTAACCGCAAAATCAGTTCCCGCCTGATTGCGCCCGCGCTCATAATCAACCAGATGGTATGCCAGGCTGACCAGGACCACAAGGCTAACCATCCAATCGGCGCCCTGGAATCCAAACAAAGCCCGTCCGGCTGCCAGCAGCAGTGTACCCGCAATAATGACTATAGTCCCCGGTTTGTATCCCCCGGCCCGGAAAAGATCGCCGAATTCCCGGGCAGATAACCCCAGGATCAGCAGCACAAGCCCGACATAAAAAAGACCGCCAAAATATATTGCCGCAATTCCGACCGGAAGCAGTACGGCTGCAGCCAGGACTCGCTTACGCAGCATTCTTCTTTTGTTTTCTTTTGGAGCTGGAAACTCGCCCGTATCGGCGGTCGCGGTCGCTGTATTCAACCAGCGCCAAACGCAGCTGCTCCCGGTCAAAATCCGGCCAGTAGACCTCCGGGAAATACCATTCTGAGTATGCTCCCTGCCAGATCAGAAAGTTGCTGCCGCGCAGTTCGCCCGAAGTACGGATAATCAGGTCCGGATCGGGCACTCCTGCTGTGAACAGGTAATGGTTTACGGACTCTACGGTCACTTCCGAAGGATCGATCCCGTCCTTTATCATGCGCTGAATTGCGCACACAATTTCGTCCCGCCCGCCGTAGTTAAAGGCGATATTGAGAATTAACCGTTCGTTTTCCCGGGTATATTCCAATGCATGCAGGACTTTATCCCGGAAGGCTGGTTTAACCCGGTCCAGGCGGCCGATATGGCGCAGCTGGACTCCCTGGTCGTGCAGTTCCTGGAGTTCCCTTTCGATCACATCATCAAAAATTCTCATCAACCCGCGCACTTCGGCGGAGGGGCGGCCCCAGTTTTCAGTAGAAAAGGCGTAAATTGTCAGGTAGCGAATCCCAAATTCAATGCAGGCCTCTATGATCCGGCGCAGGTTTTCTGTGCCAGCCCGGTGTCCTGCCAGGCGCGGTAAACCGCGCGAAATCGCCCAGCGCCCGTTCCCATCCATGATGATCGCGATATGGGTCGGGATTAATTCGGGCAGGTCTATTTTTTTATCCTGCTTCTTTATTGTCTCTGTAAGAGCCACTTAGAATTCGAGTATCTCCTTTTCTTTACGTTCGCCGATGCTGTTGATCCCCTTAATTTTTTCGTCGGTGATTTTTTGCAGATGTTCTTCCCCCCGTTTCAAATCGTCCTCCGAGATCAGTTTTTCATTTTCAAATTCCCGCAGATCGCGGATGCTGTCACGGCGGATATTCCGCACCGCAACCCGCGCTTCTTCAATCCGGGTATTAACCAGTTTTACCAGGTCGCGGCGGCGTTCTTCTGTCAGCGGCGGCAGGTTCAGGCGGATTGATTTCCCATCGCTGTTGGGAGTCAAGCCCAGGTCCGATGTCAATATGCTTCTCTCAATGTTCTTTAAGGAAGAATCGTCAAAAGGTCGAATCAGCAGCGAGCGCGGTTCCGGAACACTGATTGTAGCCAGCTGTATTAGTGGTGTGGGTATTCCGTAATATTCCACATTCAGTTTTTCTACCAGCCCGGGGTGCGCCCTTCCGGTCCGGATGCCCGCCAGGTCATCCTCAAGGGCTTGAATGGCGCCATCCATACGGGTTTCGGCTTCTGTGTAAACATCATCAAGCATATTGGCCTCCGCTCTGTAACACCAATTTTATCCGGTTAACTATAGCATACTCGAAAATAACAGGCTGGAAAAGGGTTAGATAAAAGAGTGGCTTCAAGCTGGAATTACCCTGAGACAATCGTGCCGGCCGCCTTGCCGTACAGGGCGTTCCGGAGCGCTTTCGCATCCCAGAGATTGAGCACCAGGATCGGCAGGTGGTTGTCCATGCATAAGGTCAGGGCGGTGCTGTCCATCACCTCCAGGCGTTTATTGATCGCATCCATGTAGGTGAGCTGGTTATAGCGGACTGCATCGGGATGTTTGAGCGGGTCACGATCGTATACTCCGTCGACCTTGGTGGCTTTAATGAGCACCTGGGCGCCGATTTCGACAGCCCGCAGGGCGGCAGCGGTATCGGTTGAAAAGAAGGGATTCCCGGTTCCGCCCCCCAGTATGACCACCCGGCCTTTCTCAAGGTGGCGGATCGCCCTGCGCCGGATATACGGTTCTGCCACCGCATGCATTTCGACCGCTGATTGGACTCGTGTATCCAGCCCCATACGTTCCATTGCGTCCATCAGAGCCAGGGCATTCATCATGGTGGCCAGCATTCCCATGTAATCCGCGGTTGCCCGGTCCATCCCCCGCTCAATTCCCAGGCGGCCGCGCCACAGATTTCCAGCGCCGATGACGACCGCCACATCCACATCCAGATCGCGCACATCCCGGACTCTCTGGGCGACATCCTCAGCCTTTACAGGATCGATGCCAAACCCGCCGTCGCTTGCCAGCGATTCCCCGCTGATTTTTAAGAGTATCCGTTTGTACTTCAGATTTTCATCCATCCGCCGCTCCGGTGTTTAAAAATATCCCGCTGCAATAAAAAAGCCAACCCGGGGTTGGCCTTTTTCTAATCTTCGACTTCCGCATGCTCGCCTAATTCCCAGCGCTCAAACCGCCGGATGACGATATTTTCTCCAATTGAGGCGATATTCTGCAGCAGAAGTTCTTCAATTGTGATCTCATCATCCCGGATGTATGGCTGGCGAACCAGGCAAACTTCATCTTCAAATTTTTTCAACTTACCTTCAATTATCCGGTCGATAACGTTTTCGGGCTTGCCTTCTGCCAGCGCGAACTGGCGGGCCTGTTCCCGTTCGCTGTCGAGCACTTCCTGCGGGATATCTTCCGGTCGTACGTACTCCGGAGCTCCCGCCGCGATTTGCAGGGCGATCTCGTGCACAAATGTGCGGAAGGTTTCTGAACGGGCGACGAAGTCAGTCTCGCAGTTTACTTCGACCATTACCCCAACCCTCCCATCTCCATGCGAGTAGAGGTCCAGGTAACCCTCGCTGGTCTGGCGGTCAGACCTTTTCAGGGCAGTCGCCAAACCCTTCTCGCGTAAAAATGAGAGCGCCTGCTCAAAATCTCCATCAGACTGCTGCAGGGCAGCCCGGCAGTCCATAATTCCTGCGCCGGTCTCCTCCCGCAGGGCTTTGATTTGCTCAGTTGTAACTTCCATTTCTATGCCTCATCGTCTTCGGATTGCGCTTCCTGCTCGGCTTCAGGCTCACTTTCAACTTCTGGTTCGGAATCATTCGCGGGCTGTTCTTCTTCCGCTTCAAGTGCCTCTTCAGCCTCAACTTCTTCTACCAATTCTTCGGCTTCTGCCTCGATCACTGCTACAGCTTCCTCTTCCTGGTTCTCCTTAACAATTTCTTCGATTTCAGCCGCCGCCTCTTCAGCCTCAACTTCTTCTACCAATTCTTCGGCTTCTGCCTCGATCAC